>Ga0136611_10000920_pt1 | contig 20036 bp, 15 predicted proteins | sample AntDrymUQ2232306_2_FD_106645 | JGI IMG/M metagenome (GOLD analysis project Ga0136611, IMG submission 106645) | Polar desert sand microbial communities from Dry Valleys, Antarctica - metaG UQ223 (23.06) | ecosystem: Environmental > Terrestrial > Soil > Desert | place: Antarctica: Dry Valley...
CTTCAGCGCCTCGCCCGCGCCGATCAGCGAGAACACTTCCCGGCCCGACAGGCCATGCGTGGTCGCATTCTCACCCGGGATGAACTGCAGCGGCAGCACGCCCATGTTGACAAGATTGCTGCGATGGATGCGCTCGTAGCTTTCGGCGACTACGGCCTTCACGCCGAGGAGCATCGTGCCTTTCGCGGCCCAGTCGCGCGAGGATCCCGATCCGTATTCCTTGCCCGCGAGCACGACCAGCGGCACGCCGGCGGCCTTGTATCGCATGGCCGCGTCGTAGATCGGCATCACTTCGGCGCCCGGGAGATAGACGGTGACGCCTCCTTCAATACCGGGGACCATCTGGTTCTTGAGGCGGGTGTTGGCGAAGGTGCCGCGCATCATGACCTCGTGGTTGCCGCGCCGCGCACCATAGGAGTTGAAGTCCTTGGGCTCGACACCGTGCTCGATCAGGTACTGGCCCGCCGGGCTGTCCGCCTTGATGTTGCCCGCCGGAGAAATGTGATCGGTGGTGATGCTGTCGCCGAGCACTGCCAGCGCGCGCGCTTCGCGCAGATCGCTCAGCGGCGCCGGGGTCATCGACAACCCCTCGAGGAACGGCGGCTTGCGCACGTAGGTCGACGCCCCTTCCCACTCGAACCGATCGCCAACCGGCACCGGCAGCTGCTGCCAGCGGACGTCGCCGTCGAACACGCTGGCATACTGCTTTTTATAGGCGCCGGAGGTCACGCTGTGCAGCATCGCCTGCTGAATCTCCTGCTCGGTGGGCCAGACGTCCTTCAGGTAGACCGGCTTGCCGTCGCTGCCAATGCCGAGCGGATCCTTGCTGACATCGATGTTCATCGAGCCGGCCAGCGCGTAGGCGACCACCAGCGGCGGCGACGCGAGGTAGTTGGCACGGACGTCCTGCTGGATGCGGCCTTCGAAGTTGCGGTTGCCGCTCAAGACGGACGCGACGACGAGGCCACGCTCGTTGATCTCCGCCGAGACTTCGTCGGGCAACGGGCCGCTGTTGCCGATGCACGTGGTGCAGCCGTAGCCCACCAGGTTGAATCCAATCTGATCGAGATACACGTCGAGGCCGGCCCGCGTCAGATAATCGGTCACGACCTTCGATCCGGGCGCCAGGCTGGTTTTTACCCACGGCTTGCGCGTCAGACCTCGCTCGACCGCCTTCTTCGCGACCAGGCCCGCGCCGATCATCACGCTCGGGTTCGAGGTGTTGGTGCAGCTGGTAATCGCGGCGATCACCACCGAGCCATGTTCGAGCTGCGTCACGGTGGCGACGGCGGTTCCACCTGCGGCGGGCTGCGTCTTGACGCCCTTCTTCAGTTCTTCGAGCGCCGTGGCGAACGACGCCTTCGCCTTCGACAGCGGCACGCGATCCTGCGGACGGCGCGGACCGGCGAGGCTCGGCACCACGGTCGACAAATCGAGCTCCATCGTCTCGCTGTAGGTCGCTTCGGGCGAGTCGGCGGTGCGGAACAGGCCCTGCGCCTTGGCGTAGGCCTCGACCAGCGCGATCTGCTTCGCGTCGCGACCGGTGAGACGCAGGTATTCGAGCGTCATGTCGTCGATCGGAAACATCGCGACGGTCGATCCGTACTCGGGGCACATGTTGCCGAGGGTGACGCGATCGGCAATCGTCAGGTGCGTCAGGCCGGTCCCGAAGAACTCGACGAACTTGCCGACCACGCCCTTCTTTCGGATCGCTTCGGTGATCGTGAGCACGAGGTCGGTGGCGGTGGTGCCTTTGGGCAGACAGCCGGTCAGGCGATAACCGAGCACGGGCGGGATCAACATCGAGCTGGGCTGCCCGAGCATCGCGGCTTCCGCTTCAATGCCGCCCACGCCCCAGCCCACCACCCCCAGTCCGTTCACCATCGTGGTGTGCGAATCGGTGCCGAAGCACGTGTCGGGATACGCGATCATCCCCTCCGCGGTCTGCTCGCTGCAGACGACGCGCGCGAGGTATTCGATGTTGACTTGGTGGACGATGCCGGTCTCGGGCGGCACGACGCGGAAATTCCTGAACGCCGTCTGTCCCCATCGCAGGAACACGTAACGCTCGCGATTGCGATAGTACTCGAGATCGGCGTTCAGCGCCAGGGCGTTCGACGTGCCGAAGTGATCGACCTGCACCGAGTGATCGATCACGAGCTCGACCGGCTGCAGTGGATTGACCTTCTGCGGATCGCCGCCGAGATCCTTGATGCCGTCGCGCATCGCCGCGAGATCGACGACGCACGGCACGCCGGTGAAGTCCTGCAGCAGGACCCGCGCCGGCATGAACGACAGCTCGGTGTCGGTCACGGTCTTCGGATTCCACCCCGCCAGCGCGCGAATGTCCGCCGCCTTGACAAACGCATCGTCCTCGCGGCGCAGCAGGTTCTCGAGAAGAATCTTCAGCGAGTACGGCAGCTTGGCCACGCCCGGGAATTCCTTCTCGAGCGCAGGCAGGCTGTAGATGCTGACGTTGTCGGGGCCGACCGTTAATGAAGTGCGGGTCTTGAAACTATCGAGACTGGGCATGGGTTTCAATCTTATCAAGGAACGCGCGCGCCACCTGGAACGGGTCCTGTTTCTCGCCGTCCACGGCGTAGTTCATCCGCCGCATGTCGGCATCGGTAATCGCGCCCCCGAGCTTGCGCAGCGCCTCCGCCACCTGTGGATACCTCAGCAGCGTCGGCGCGCGAACCAAGGGAACCGCCTCATAGGCGGGGAAATAATGACGGTCGTCCTCGAGCACCGCGAGGTCCAACGAGGCGATCTGTCCGCTGGTCGCATCGCCGGCCGTGACGTCGATCTCGTTCGACGCAACCGCGCGGTAAATCAGATTGAGGTCCATGATGCGCGGCTGGCCCGCGATACGGAGCCCGTACGACGCGCTCAGCCCCTTGTACCCGTCGGGCCGCTCGAGAAACTCGTAACCGAAGCCGGCACGCGCATTCGGAAGCGTGTTCAAGTCGCCGATCGTCTTCAATCCGAGCCGGTCGGCGTCGGCCTTCCTGACGAGAATCGCAAACGTGTTGTTATAGCCGAGGCGCGGCATGACCGTCACGCCGAGCGCGGCATACCGATCGCGCACCTGCGCGAAGACCTGGTTCGCGTCGGTCGACGGCGGCAGGTCGAAGATGGCGGTCAGCGAGGTGCCCGAGTACTCAACGTAGGTATCGATGCCTCCGCTGATCAGCGCCTGATGCGCGATCGCCGTGCCACCAAGGTTGAAGCGCCGCTCGACGTTCAGTCCCTCTCGCTCGATCGCCTGCGCGACCAGCTCACCCAGCACGATCTGCTCGGTGAAATTCTTCGAGCCGACAATCACATCGCCGCCCCCTGCGGCTGCCGAGGCCCACACCGCTGCGCCCGCGGACACTGCCAGGATCGTTGCGAGCGCGATGGCGAGGCACGGAGAACGCCGGCGAGGATCGGCGAGCCGGCCGGCGAGCGCGAGGGCGGCGTCACAGGCGAGCGCCAGCAGGGCGGCCGGCACGGCACCGGCCAGGATCACCGTGGAATCCACCATCGCCAGGCCGCGGAAGATGTAATCGCCGAGCCCCCCTGCGCCAATCGCGGAGGCGATCGTCGCGGTGCCGACGCCAATCACCACCGCCACGCGCAGCCCCGACACGATCGACGGCAACGCCAGCGGCCACTGCACGTGCGTCAGTACCTGCCGCGGCGTCAGCCCCATGGCCACCGCGCATTCAATCACGGATGCCTGCACGCCGGTGATGCCGGTGATCGTGCCGCGGAGAACCGGAAGAATCGCGTACAGCGTCAGCGCCACTAACGCGGTGCGCGTGCCGATACCGCCAAGAAACGGCAGCGGGATCAGGAATCCAAACAGCGCGAGGCTCGGAATCGTCTGCGCAAGATTGGCGAGCGCGACGATCGGCTTCGCAATCGACGGACGCCGCGCGGCAATGATGCCGAGCGGAATCCCGATCGCGGCCGCGATCGCCGTGGAGACGAGCACCAGCACGACGTGCTCGCCGAGCCGCGCCGCAAATTCGTCGCGATGCGAGGCGATGAACGCGACTAGGGTCATGACACCAGTGCCGCCACGCGTGGATCGGATGAGGCGCGAACCGCGGCCGGCACATCGAAGGCCACGATCTGGCCGTCGTGGAGAACCGCCACACGATCGGCGAGCGCGAACGCCTCGCTGATGTCGTGCGTCACCAGCACCACCGCACGATGCAGCATTGCCTTCAACCGCGTGAACTCGGCGTGCAACTCCGACTTGGTGATGGTGTCGATCGCGCCGAACGGCTCGTCCATCAGCAGCAACGGCGGATCCGCCGCCAGCGCGCGTGCGAGGCCGACACGCTGCCGCTGGCCTCCGGACAGTTGATCCGGCCAGCGCCCCTCAAACTCCGCCGGCTCGAGACCGACCATCCGCAGCAGCTCGTCGACGCGCGCCGCGATCTTCTCAGCCGGCCACATCAGCAGCCGCGGCACGAGCGAAATGTTCGACCCCACCGTCATGTGGGGAAACAGGCCCGCGTCCTGGATCACGTAACCGATCTGGCGGCGCAGCTCGATCGGATCCCAGGTATTCGCCGGCTTGCCATGAACCATCACGCTGCCCGCGTCGGGCTCGCTCAATCGATTGATGAGGCGCAGCAACGTGGTCTTGCCGGAGCCGCTGCGTCCGACCAGCGCAACGGTCTCACTCTTCCTGATGTCGATCGAGACGTCCCGCAGCACGGGACGGCCACCGCGGCTCGCCGACACACCGACGAACTGGACGGCTAGGTCAGATGCCAATGAAGACGAACGCCGAGAATGTCGGATACGTGCGCATCTTGTCCTCGAAGTCGATGCCGTTGTTGCGCATGTTGATCCGGAACTCGCTCCGGAGGCCGATGGGTCGCGAGTTGTCGTGCCCACCGCGCAACCAGTAGCGGGCGCCGCCACCGGCATAGTAGATCCGCCCGGTCTCGGCGAGGGTCCGATCTTCGTGCAGCTGGCGGAGATACCCGGCGCCGGCAATCACAAACGGCGCCAGCCTCCGCGCCGTGTAAATCGGCAACTGCCAGCTCAGCCCGCCGTCGAAGATATATTGCTGCAGCTCTTCCCCGGGCAGCTCCTGCGGCGGCGTTTCCGGATCACCGGTAATGCTGACGCCGATGCGCGGGTGCGAAAGGCTCGCGCCGCCTTCGATCGTCAGCCGTGGCGTCAGCGACACCCCCACTCGCAGCTCGGGCGCGATCGCCGTCGAGAAATGCGAATCGGCCGTGAACAACGTGAATGGAGGCGTGGTTGACCCCGTGGCGTTGCCGCGCAACTGCGCGGTGGAGGTGCCGACGTCATAGGACCCCAGCCACGTGACGCCGGCGTTGAGCGTGACACGATTGTCTGGCAGCCGGGGCGCCTCCTGCGCCAACGCTGGTGTGGCCAGGATCAAGAGGATAGCTACGAGCCTCATTTGGGGAGAACCCGAATCTCGATCGGGCTCGACGAGCCGCCCTGCGGCGCCACGACCATGCGCGGCGCATAGGTCACTTGAAAATTCGCATCGACCGCAGTCCCAAGAAAACTCTCAGGATCCGCGTCGTCGAGCGGCTCAACCCGCAAGATGTACGGTCCCGGCGGCAGGCGCGCGATCACGAAGTCACCGTTGGCGGTCAGCGTGAAATTGCCGATCAAGATGCCGGTTTCAGGATTGAAGGCGACGACATGCGCGCCGTTGACGCCCTGCCCATTCTTGGTGACGCGCCCGACGATGCCGCCGGTGTCGATGATGGCGGTCGCCCCGGAGTACAGATCCGAGATGCCGGCGATGTCGTCGGGCTGCAGCACGCGGTCGGCGATCGCGCCCGGGGTCAGCGCGATCGGGAACATCGCCGCGCCCGAACCCAGCACGCGATAGCCCCCGTTGGCGGTGCGCTCCGTTTCGCCAATCGCGGAATGCCCAAGGCCGAGCAGATGCCCGAGCTCATGCAGCGCCACCGATTCCAGATCGACCCGGCCAGGCTGGCCGTCGGCGGCCACCGAAAACACGAAGCTGGTATTGAAGAAGATGTCGGCCTCGTAGATCGAGCCGGTGGTGGCGTCAATCATGAAGCTGGTGGCGGCGAGCACGCGATCGAGATCCGGTCGATCGAGAAAGCCAATCGTATTGCGGCCGTCGGTGCCTTCTGCCGGCGCCGAGGTCATGCCCTGATAAGACAGGCGCACCATCCCGGAGCTGGCGCCGGACCACGTCGCCGCGGCGCGCTCGACCGCACCGCGCAAATCCACGGCGCTGACGCCAGTGCCATTACGCTCGGAGATGAAATAGCCGATCGGCTGCTGATGCCAGGTCGCATCGATCACGCGGCCATCCAGGGTGGCGCCGAGCTTCAGGTACGCCAACGGCGAGGTGGATCCGAGCGTCAACACCAACGCGACGGTGATCGCGACGAGACGCGTCATCGTCCCTCCCCCTTGCCCAGGACGACCTTGAGCGTGTCGACAGGTCGCGCGATCGCCCGCACGCTGCCCTCGAAGGCGTCAAGCGACACCGGCTTGCGGCGAACGTCGCCGCGCACCACCCGCCCGGCGGTATCGCTGGTGGGCGGCATGACCAGCAGGGCGCCGCTTGCGGCATCGCGCTGCACGCGGTAGACGCCTTGCGTGAGCCCGGTGGTCACCGGCAGCCGCGGCCCCTGCGCGGTCAGGAAGAACACCGCGAGATCGCCGGTCGCAAACATCGGCGCGCCAGGAATCACGTTGAGGTAACGGCCGACTTGTCCACCGGGAACCGTGAACGCGATCGTGTCACCCATCCCACCCTTCATCCCCTTGAGCACATCGATCGAGACGACGCTTTCGATGAACCGGCGGTCCGCGGTCCATTGCGATCGTACGTCCGACACACGGCCGTAGACGACGGCCGAAGATTCGCTGACCAGTTTTTCGAAGCTGAGGGGGGCAACGGTCGTCGCATCGGCTGACGCGACGAGAAGGCTCACCAAAAGGGTGACGAGAACGCTACGGCGCATCCGCCGAGTGTACGACATCGAGGACGGCATCCGCTGCCCGGTCGCTCGCACCAGGGCCGCCGAGCTTGGCCTTGACATCCTCGATCGCGGCGACCATGCGATTGCGGTAATCCTGATCGTTGAGCAACCGCACCGCTTCATCGGCGATCGCGTCGCCGGTGCACGCATCCTGGATCAACTCCACAACCACGCGATCGCCGGCGATTAGATTCACCATCGCGTATCGGTCGACAAGGGCAAGGCGGAGGCCGAGCCGGTACGTCATTGGCGACAGCTTGTAGATCACGACCATCGGCTTGCCGTGCAATGCGGCCTGGACGGTCGCGGTGCCGGATGCCGTGATCACTGCATCGCAGGCATTAAGCACATCGTCGGTTTGGGTATCCGCGATCCGCAGCGTCACGCCGGACAGTCCAAACGGCTCGAACAATCCGTCATCGAGATTCGGCGCCCGCGCGATCACGAATTGCACGCCGGGCACACGGGCTGCGATTTTCGGGATCGCTTCGGCGATCACCGGCGCCAGCCGCGCCAGCTCATTGGTGCGGCTGCCGGGCAGCAACGCCATCACCGGCTTCGATGGATCGAGGTTGAGCTTTTTGAGGAATGCGTCACGCGACAGCCGGGGCTTCGCCAGGTCGATCAGCGGATGCCCGACGAACCGCACGTCGAGCATGGCGCGTTGATAAATCGCTTCTTCAAATGGAAAGATCGGCAACACGCGGGTCGCACCGCGCTTCATCAGCTTGATGCGGCCGGCGCGCCACGCCCACAGTTGCGGGCTGATGTAGTAGACGACCGGGATGCCAATCTTCTTGAGGCGGTGCATCAACCGGAAATTGAAGTCGGGATAGTCGATCAGCACGGCGACGTGCGGCTGTTGCGTCTTGGCAGCCCTTAACAGCTGCTTCAAGACCTTGAACGAGCGCGGGATCACCCTCAGCGCTTCGGTCAGGCCGGTGACCGACAGGCCGTGGAAGTCCGCGACCAGCCGCCCGCCCGCCGCTGCAAATTGCTCACCGCCGAGGCCGAAGACCTCGATGTCCGGCTCACGGCGGCGCAGTGCTTCGACCAGCGCCCCCGCGTACAGGTCACCCGAGGCTTCGCCGCACGACAGCAGAACCCGCGTGCCCTGAGCAACGCCGAAGGGGGTCACCGCTTCAGGAAATCGGCCGACATCAAGTCGAGACGCTCGATCGGGATGCGCTCGTAGTTGCCGAAGCCGACGCCCTTGAGACTGTTGACGAACTTGTCGGCGTCACCCACCAGCACCACCGATAACTGCGCCGGCCTGATGAACCACCGCGCGACCCGCTGGATTTCGTCGGGGGTGACCTTGAGCAGGCGCTCGCGATACCGCGGCAGGTCTTCGACCGGCAATTCGTAGAACAGCTGGTTGAGCACTTGCGTCGCGATCGCGTCAGGCACTTCAATGGTCAGCGGGAAATGGCCGACCATGTAATCCTGCGCGCCCTCGAGCTCGCCGTCGTGGACGCGCTCGCGCTGCAGCCGCGTGAATTCGTCCACGACCACCCGCAGGGCTTCTGCGGTGTTCGGGGTCTGGGTGTCGGTTTCGGCAATCACCGCGCCTGCCCTCTTATAGGTATTTAGATCGGCCGACGCCCCGTAGGTCAGCTGCTTTTGCGAACGCAACACCTGCTGCAGGCGATTCGCGCCTTCGCCGCCGAGGATCTTCACCGCCTGGTCAATTGCCTCGTAGTCCGGGTGCTTGCGCGGAATCGCGATGTGGCCGACGCGAATCTCGGTCTGCACCGAATCCTTCTTGTCGATGACGATCACCCGCCGCGTCGCTTCTGGCGCCTCGGTGATCGCGAGCGAAGGAACGGCGCCCGGCTGCCACGCGCCGAAGTGCTTTTCGAGCCCGGCCATCGCCTCGGCGGCGCTGATGTCGCCGACCACCGCCAGCAGGGCGTTGTTGGGGACGAAGTGCTGCTTGTGGAAGTCCACGAAGTCGGCACGCGTCAACGCGGTCAGTGATTCCGCCGTGCCCGCGCCGGGCATGCCGTAGGGATGGAATCCGTAGATCAGCCGATCGATCACGCGCCCGGCGACCGACTCCGGGTCTCCGGCCGCGACCTTCAACGCTGACAGCGCCTGCGCGCGCTGCCGCTCGATTTCTTCCGGCGCAAACGTCGGCCGCTGCGCGACATCGGAGATCAGATCGAGGGCAATCTCGTAGCTGTCTTTCATCACGACGGCGTTGATGTAGCTCATGTCGGTGCCGGCGCCGGTGCCGAGCACGCCGCCGATGAAGTCGATCGTCTCGGCAATGTCCTCGGCGCTGCGCTTGCCGGCGCCCTGGTCGAGCAGCGTGGCGGTCAGCAGGGCGAGGCCGTGCTTGCCCTTGGGATCGTGTGCCGCGCCGGCGCGGATGATCATCCGGACGCTAATCGCCGGCTGCTCGTTCTGGCTGACCAGCACGACCTGCATGCCGTTGGACAGCTTGCGGATCTCATATGGCGGGAACGTCACCGGACGGGCCGGCAGCGGGCGCGGCGGGCTGTCGCGCGGCCAGTCGACGCGCGCCTGCGCACCGTCGCCGGGAGTGCGCTCGGTGCGCGCCGCACGGAGGCGGTCCTGCACTTCATGCTTCACGCGCTCGGTCAGTGCTGGCTTGGCCGCGACGATCGCGGTCAGCACCCCAAACAGGCCGAGGGTGACGACGGCTTTGATTTTCACTGCTCGACTCCCCCGCGCGGCATGATCCTCATGACCAGCCGTCCTTCCGGCACGAAATACTTCTGCGCAGCGCGCTTGACATCGTCCTGCGACACCTTCAGGAACGTGTCGAACTCGCCGTCGACCGACGCCATGTCCTTCTGAATCACTTCGCCGTGGCCCAGCTGCGACGCCTTGTCCTTGATGGACAGCCGGCTGACGATGTAATCGCGGGAGAACTGGTTCTTCGCCCGCTGCAGCTCGCGCTCGGTGATGCCCTGGGTCTTCAGCTTGTCGAATTCCGCGATCAACGCCTTTTCGACGTCGTCCGGCGACTTGCCCGGATTGACCAGCGCGACCGCCGAGAAGATGCCGGGCTGCTCGAGGAAGCTGCTGCTGCCGAACGCGCTCAACGCGAGACCGGTTTCATACACCAGCTTTCGATAGATGCGCGACGTCTGCCCGTCTGACAAGGTCTTCGACATCACGAACATCGGATACGAATCCGGATGGCCGTTGTAGGGCACCTGGTAGGCAACGACAATCGCCGGCAGCGGCCAGGGCTGCTCGAGATTGACTCGGCGCTCTTTCGTGTGCACCGGCTCCTGTGGAATGTCGCGGGGCACCGGCTTGGCGGCCTTCGGCACGCGCCCGAAATACTGGTTCACGAGATTGGTGACGGTGTCGACGTCGAAGTCGCCGACCACCATCATCGTCGCGTTCTCGGGAACGTAATACGTCTTGTAGAAGTCGCGGACGTCGTCGATGGTCGCCGCATTGAGGTCCGTCATGCTGCCGATCACCGGGTGCTTATAAGGGTGCACGTCGAAGGCGTGGAAGGTGATCAGCTCGTTGAGCAACCCGAACGGCGGGTTCTCGATGCGCATGCGGCGTTCTTCCTTGACGACTTCGCGCTCCGCGATAAAGGCCTTTTCGTCGATGCGCAGCGACGCCATGCGGTCGGCTTCCATCCACATCACCAGCGGCAGATATTGTGCCGGGATGGTCTGCCAGAACACGGTCGTGTCTTCGTTGGTATAGGCATTGGCCTGGCCCCCCACCGACGCGATGATCGAGGTGTGCTGCTCGGGCTCGACGTTGCGCGAGCCCTTGAACATCAGGTGCTCGAAGAAATGCGCGAAACCGGTCCGGCCGGGTTTCTCGTTCTTCGCGCCGACGTGGTACCACAGCTCGACGTGGACGATCGGCGTCGACTTGTCCTGGTGCAGGATGACGACCATGCCGTTGGGCAGCACGAGGCGCTGGTAGTCGAGCTTAGGCGGGCGCACCGCCGCCTGCAGCGGCACGTAGAAGATCGCCACCGCCGCCGCGAGCACCACCAGCAATAGAATCGAAAGTTTTTTCATTTCTCCTCGAGCTTCTTCAGCCGTTCTTCGAGCGCCAGCAACTGCTTGCGCATCTCCGGCAGCTTGCGCACCACCACGTAAGCGCGCCGCCACTCGTGCGTGTCCATCATCGGATAGCCGGACATGTATGCGTCGGCCTCCACCGGGCCGGTGACGCCGGTTTTCGCCGCCAGCTTGACGCGATCGCCAATCGTCAGGTGCCCGCTGATCCCCGCCTGGCCGCCGAACATCACGGACTCGCCGATCACGGTGCTGCCGGCGATGCCGACCTGTGCCGCGAGCAGCGAATTGCGGCCGACCACCACGCCGTGAGCGATCTGCACCAGGTTGTCGATCTTGGTCCCGGCCATGATCCGGGTTTCGCCGACCGCGGGCCGATCAATCGTCGTGTTGGCGCCAATCTCGACGTCGTCTTCGATCACCACCGGCCCCGTTTGCGGAATCTTTTCATGCGATCCGTCGGCGCGCGGCGCGAACCCGTAGCCATCGCTGCCCACCACCGCGCCGTTCTGCACGATTACCCTGGCGCCGATCGAGCAGCGCTCACGAATTGAGACGTGCGCATGGATGATGCAGTCTGCGCCGATGGTCGTGCCGTCGCCAATCACCGCGTGGGGATGAATGATGGTACGGGCGCCCACCGAGGCGCCGGCGCCGATCACCGTGAAAGCGCTCACCGTTGCGGAGGGATCGACGGTCGCGTCGCTCGCGACCGAGGCGAGCGCGTGGATGCCGGCCGCGGGCGCCAGCCCGGGAGACAGCACCTGAGCCGCGCGCGCGAAGGTCAGGTAGGGCGATGTGCTGCGAATGACGGCGCACGGGGCCACCTTATTCAGCGACGCTGTCGAGTCGCCGTTCATGATCACGGCGCTGGCCCTGGTCGACGCCAGCTTCGACGCGTACTTCGGATTGGCCAGGAACGTGACGTCGCCGGGCTCCGCCTCTTCGAGCTTCGCCACGCGGCGAATCTCGACAGCGGCATCGCCCTCAACCGGGCAGTCCAAGCGACGAGCCAGCTCGCCCAGTGTCACGATTTCGAGAATATCACTGCTTTTCCCTGCCCGGCCTCCGGCCGGGGAACGTCTTGAATTGCTGGATACACAGCGTTCACGACGCAGGCGCCGTCATCTGCTCGACGAACCGGGCCATCCGCGGCATGTGGAGCCGGACCGCGGCCTCGCGAATCCGGCGATGCCGGGCCGCGGCGTCAAGCGCGAATGCCTGCCGCATGTCGGCCAGGGCGTCGCTTGGCACAACCGTCCACTGGGTTTGATGCAGGCCCTGAAGGGCGCCGCGCCAGGCCAGGAAGTGACCCACCACGGTGAACGTAAACAGGTAACCGAGCACGTTCGGCCCGGGCACCACTGCCACCGGCACAGAAATGATCAGGGCGAGGCTGTGAAGCAGGAACCGATTGCGATGGTGATCCGCGTCCCACTTCATGCTCGCGCGCATGGTCGTGTCCGCCTGATCGGCCGGCAAGTCGGCCGGGATATGAAGTGTTGCCGCGGCCACGGTTCGCAGGTGCCACAGTAGCCGCTGCTCCGCGACGCGTTCGGCGATCCATCGCATGCTGCGCTTCTGCATGCGGCCAAGGAAGGTGCGCGGCTCCTCGGTCGACTTGTGGTGGCGCGCTTCTTCGGCTTCCTTCAACTGCTGGTTGAACCGCACGCGCATTCGCGCCAGGAAGCCCCGCCCCTCGAGCGGCTCTGCTTTTTCCTCCGGCTCCGCGGCCTCGTAGTAGCACTCGAAACGATCGGGGCCGACAGGGACCAGGTAAACGTCCATCGGACGGCTTGAAGAGTCTGCATTCATGGGAGTAACGGTCGACATTGACCCTTCAAGACGTCCCGCCACGCGGAGCGCGGCAAGAAGGCAGTGTTTTAGCGAGGCGGAGCCGCTTGGTCATGATCAGGAGGCTGGGCGAAGCCTCGCTAATTTGGACGACGAATACGCCGTGGAGTTCGCGGAATCTCTGTTGGGATGGCCGGCTTCCCTGCCTGCTCCCACGCACCAGTGATCGAGGCCGCAACCGCCGCGATGGCGGTGTTCAGCCGGCGCTCGAGTGTCGGCAATGTGCCGCTCGCAAACTTCTCGAAGTAGGCATCGTCATAAAACTCCCGGCCTTCGGCCGCCGCCTTGTCGGAGTCCAGGATGTTGGCTGCGTCACGGTTGCTGGCCAACAGCGTCACGAACATGAAGTCGCGCGGGTTGTTGACGCTCGTCGTCGATGGCGGCGCAATCTTGAGCTTCGCGCGATTGCGCTCAAACAGCTCCGATTCCCATCGCGAGTGGAGCCCTTGCTGCTGGGTCAGCTGACCGTCGTAGTTCACCACCGCATGCAGCGGCACGTGCCCATCCGACACGTAATGCGCGAGGACCGCGGAATACAGCGCGATGTTGTCGAGGGCGTAACCAGGCGGGGGCTGTCGCTTCAGCGATTCGAATTCGCGCTGCAGACGGCCGTAGAACTCCGCCGTGCGCCACGGCAGGGTGCCTTGTTCGTGGATGAATTCCTTGCCGAACTTCTGTACCGCCACTGAATAGTCGCGCGGCAACGCGTCGAACGGGAACAGGCCGAACGCTTCGTGATCCAGATCCAGGAAGTGGTTGGGCGGCTCCTGATCCCAGCCGACATTACGCCAGAGGTCGGGATCGAGCGTGCGTTCGACGATGAAGGCGCGGCGTTTCTCGAACAGTGGCCGCAGCTGCGCAGGCAGCAGCTCGATCATCCGATCGACGATGAACTTGTGCGCTTCGAAACCCCACGCGCTCGCGGGAGAAGGCACGGTCAGCAACGCAGCCAGAAGGATGCCGGCACAACGCATATCTCTATCTTAGCGGGCTTAAGGACTGAGGGCTTGAGGGCTTACTCAAGCCTGAGCGAGGACCAACCATAGGTGCCGGCGCTGGCGTAGCGATAGTCGTTGAGCCACGCTGCACCCGCTGGGTCGACTTGCGCGAACGGGAAGCGCGACCATCGCAGAAAGGCGCGTGCGCGCTCTGACTGCAGGGCTTGCCGCACGTCCGGCTGGTCGAGTCCCGTGTCGATCCCGAATCCGGCGGGACGGAAATGCGGCAGGGGATCGAACCAGAGATTGCCCTTCTCGTAGCGATCGCCGACGTCGATCACCACTTCGCGCCGGAACGGATTGACGATCACCGGCGTGACCATGAATCGCGTCTCGGCTTGCCCCGCGCGCGCCAGCCCGGCCGCGACTTCGCGGCGGGCGATCACGTTCGAGAGCAGCATCGCCGACACGTAAATCGCCGCCAGCGCCACGCCGATGCGCGCCGGACGCGGCTGGTGCTTCGCCAGCCACCACCCCAGGCCAAGCGTCAGATACAGCCAGGGATCGACGATATACAGCGCGTCGCCGTAGAACCACCGCTCCGAGAACGGCATCAGCAGCCGCACGCCGTAGCTGTTCGTGAAATCCATGAACACGTGCATCAGGACGCCGATGTACGACAGCAATAACAGCTGCCAGGGATTTGCGCGATCGGCCGGCGAAGATGTCTTGCGGTAGTAGCGGTCGTACAGCAGCATCGCGCCGGTGAGCACGATCGGCAGCGTCAGTTGCGCGAGCACGCCATGGGTCCAGCCGCGGCGGAACGACATTGCGAGGGTGCTGGTCGCGAACACAGCGACATCAATGTCGGGCAGGTTGTTGGCGATGACGAGCGTGCTGGTGGCGAGCGCCGTGCGCCGGTTCAAACCGGCACGGCCGAGCGCCATGCCGACCAGCGAATGACAAAGGTTATCCATCCGCTTTCGCGCTACGAGCGCTTCGGCGGGACTGGGTCCGCCCTACGCTGCAGATACGCCTGCTTGGCGGCGTCACGGAGATCCTTGCGCAGTACCTTGCCGACGTTCGACTTGGGCAAATCGTCCTTGAAGACGACCAGCCGCGGCACCTTGTAGTTGGTCAGCGATCCCTTGCAGTGCGTGCGGATGGCCTCCTCAGTCAGCGACCGGTCCTTCTTCGTCACGAACGCCACGACGATCTCGCCGTGCTCGTCGTCGGGCACGCCAACAACGGCGGCGTCGGTGATGCCGGGATGCGTGAGCAGGATGGCCTCGACCTCGTTTGGGTAGACGTTGAAGCCGCTGACCAGGATCATGTCTTTCTTCCGATCAACGATCTCGATGTAGCCCTCGTCATCCATCTTCGCAATGTCGCCGGTCGCCAGCCAGCCGTCGCGCAACACGCGCGCGGTTTCATCGGGGCGCTGCCAGTAACCCTGCATGACCTGCGGCCCCTTGACCCACAGCTCGCCGACCTCCCCAAATGCCACGTCATGGTTGTCGGCGTCGACGAAGCGCACGTCGGTCCCGGGAATCGGCACGCCGATCGCTTCGCGCTTGGGACGCTGGAAGGGGTTGAGGGTCGCGACCGGTGATGTTTCTGTCAGGCCGTAGCCCTGGTAGATCGGCGTCTTCGTCATCGCTTCCCATCGCTCGCCAATCACCGGCACTAGCGCCATGCCGCCCGCGACCGAGCCGCGCAGCTTCCAGTCCTTGCGCTCGCTGAACCACGATTCGTGCATCAGTCCCGCGAACAGCGTGTTGACGCCGGTGAACCACGTGATCGGCTCGGCGGTCATCACGGCCTTGAGATTCGTCAGCGGTCGTGGACTCGGCACGAGGACGTTTCGTCCGCCGGCCAGGTACATGATCATCAGGTTGGCCGTGAACGCGAAGATGTGGTACAGCGGCAGAGCGGTGAGCATCACTTCTTCGCCGAGGCGGAGAAACGGCTTCCACATTTCGAGGCCCTGGATGGTATTGGCGACCAGGTTGCCGTGCGTAAGCACCGCGCCTTTCGCCACGCCGGTCGTGCCGCCGGTGTACTGCAACGCGGCGATGCTGTCGTGAGTAAGTGACTGCGCGTAGATCTTGGCGTCGGCTCCCGCGGCGATGCGATCGGCCCCGTCGGCGAGCGCCCGGGTCATGGTCGTGTGCGCGAAGGTGATCGGCGGGATCATCTTTTTCACGTACTTCTGAACGGCGCGGATCACGAAGCGCTTGAGCGGCGGCAGCAGATCTGAAATGCCGACGACGACAACTGTTTTGATCGACGTCTTGGGAAGCACTTCCGCGACCTTGGTGGCAAACAAGTCGATCACGATTAATCCCACCGCACCGCTATCCGTGAACTGATGGGTCATCTCCGCCGTCGTGTAGAGCGGATTGGTGTTCGCCATCACCAGTCCGGCCTTGAGCGTGCCGAACACGGCGACGGGATAGGCCAGGCAGTTCGGCATCTGGATCGCCACGCGATCGCCGGCCTTGAATCCGGCAACCTCGCGAAGATACACGGCAAATTGATCGGAAAGACGGTCGGTGTCCTCGAAGGTAATGCTGCCTTGCGAGCCATTTGGCAATGCGAGCGTGAATGCCTGCTGTTTGGCGTACGTCGCCGAGGCATCACGAATCGCCGCCGGCATGTGGGGATATTTCAGCGGACCCAGATCTTCGGGCGTGCCCGGAGGATAAAAGCGCGTCCATGGACGGGTGGGATTGGTCATGGGCTGGGGCGCAATTCTTGCACAGGATCGGCGTGGACACTTATTTCATATGACCAGACGACTGCTGATTGCCGCGCTGCTGACACTGCTGGTGGGCGGGATCGCCTGCAATAAGTCAGGCGAGACGCCGACGCCGACGCCGACATCGCCGTCGCCGGCTCCCGCTCAGGGACCCATTTTTTACACGGCCATTGGCGCCAGCGACGGGATTGGCTTTGGCAGCTCATCGGTATGCATTCCGTTTAGCGACTGCCCGGATGGGAAGGGCTACGTGCAGATCTTGCGACGCCGGCTTCGCGACAACTCGCCGGGGCGGGCGGTCGAGCACGCGAACCGCAGCATTCCGGGCGCGGTGCTCAGCCGGGCGATCGAAGATCTCGCTCGCGAGGTCGGCACGCCGATCAGCGAGCTGGCCGGGAACTTCATCGAGCGCCAGGCGCCATTTGTGCCCACCAATACCACGCACGTCACAATCTTCGCCGGCGGCAACGACGCCAACGTGATTGGCCGGGCCGCGCTGGCGGGGCGTGGCGGCAACGACCCCAGCGGATACATCGATGCGCAGGTGCGGCAATGGGGCGTGGACCTCGTCGATCTGATCGCGCGCATCCGCAGCCGAGCGCCGAACGCGCGGATTGTCGCGCTCAACATGATCAACCTTGCCGGCGCGCCATTCATCGCTTCACGGCCGGCGTCCGAGCGAGCGATCATGCAGCGGATCGCCGTCGGTATTTCCGACCAGGTCAACGCGTTGACGAGCCGCAACGTGCTGGTCGTCGACCTGATGTGCGACGCCCGCCTGTATCAATCGGTGAATTACGCATCCGACGGCTTCCATCCCGCCGACGGCGGGTATGCCGCTTTCGCCGATGATGCCTATCCCGCGCTGAAAGATGGCGTGAACAACCAGCCCAACACCAGCTGCGCCCAGCGCCGCATCATCCCTTAGGCCAGCCAACCAGGCACCGACGGCTACTAGCCATTAGGTAGTCACGGTTGGTGCCCGGCAGCAACCGTGCAATCGGCACTTGGTCGTACGACCGCATCTGTTAGTGAATCCGTGCAGTTTCTGCATGGGCGGGACGACACCTTGCATTTTTGGCGCCCCGTCATGCGTTTGGATAGGTCAAATCTTGCAAAGTGATAGATCGATCATGCATACTTGTGCATTCCAAGCCGCCGTTTGGCGGCTTTCATACCTAAAAGGGGCACAAGCAATGGGATCCGCTGCACTCGGTGAGGCAATCAAGGGCATACGCAGTTGGGCCATGAACGAAGGGCGCGTCATCCAGACGCCCGTGAACGTCAAGGACGTCTTTGGCGCGCGCGTCTTCAACGACAAGGTCCAGCAGTCGCGCCTGCCGAAGCCGGTATATAAGGCGCTGCGCGACACCATGACCGGCGGCAAGGCCCTCGATGTCTCGACCGCGGATGCGGTGGCCTCCGCCTTGAAGGACTGGGCGGTCGAAAACGGGGCGTCGCACTTCACTCACTGGTTCCAGCCGCTGACCGGCATCACCGCGGAAAAGCACGACGCTTTCTACGGTCCTACGGCTGATGGCCGCGCCCTTGCCGAATTCAGCGGTAAGGAGCTGGTCCGCGGCGAGCCAGATGCGTCGAGCTTCCCGTCGGGCGGGATGCGCAGCACCTTTGAAGCGCGCGGCTACACCGCGTGGGATCCCACCAGCCCGCCGTGGCTGCTGGTGCACAACAACAGCGTCACCCTTGTCATTCCCACCGCCTTCGTCAGCTGGACGGGCGTGGCGCTCGACAAGAAGACGCCGCTGCTCCGCTCGATGGAAGCGCTGTCGACGCAGGCCGTGCGAGTGCTCAAGCTGTTCGGCTCGAGCGCCACGCGCGCCACCGCGACGTTCGGTCCGGAGCAGGAATATTTCCTGATCGACAGCAACTTCTATTTCGCGCGCCCGGACCTGCTCAACGCCGGCCGCACCCTGTTCGGCGCGCGTCCACCGAAGGGCCAGGAGCTCGAGGATCAGTACTTCGGCTCGATCCCGGAGCGCGTCCTGGCCTTCATGGCGGAATTCGAAGCCGAGCTTTACAAGGTCGGCGTGCCGATCAAGACCCGCCACAACGAAGTCGCCCCGTCACAATATGAAGTGGCGCCGATCTTCGAAAGTGCAAATGTTGCCACTGATCATCAAATGATGACGATGGAGACGATGAAGCGGATTGCGCCTAAATACGGCCTCGCGTGCCTGATGCATGAGAAGCCGTTCGCCGGTGTCAACGGTTCAGGCAAGCACCTGAACTGGAGCATCGGCGACGATCTCGGCAACAACCTCCTGAACCCGGGCGATTCGCCGCACGCCAATATGCAGTTCCTGTTCTTCTGCACCGCGGTGATCCGCGCGGTCGACGTATGGCAGGGCCTGTTGCGGATGAGCATCGCGCACGCGGGCAACGACCACCGCTTGGGCGCGAACGAAGCGCCGCCCGCCATCCTGTCGGTGTTCCTGGGCGACATGCTGACGGAAATCTTCGAGCAGGTCGAAGGCGGCGGCGCCAAGAGCACCAAGAGCGGCGGCGTCCTCGACATCGGCGTCGCGGCGTTGCCGCAGCTGCCGCGCGATTCGGGCGATCGCAACCGCACCTCGCCGTTCGCGTTCACCGGCAACAAGTTCGAGTTCCGCGCCGTTGGCTCGACGCAGAACGTGGCGTTGCCCGGCACCTGCCTGAACGTCGCCGTCGCGGAATCGCTCGACGCCATGGGCACGGAGCTCGAGGGCCGGCTGGCCAAGGGCGAGGCGCTCGAAACCGCCGTCGCCGCGATGCTGAAGGCGACGATCAAGGAGCATAAGCGGATCATCTTTAACGGCAACGGCTACTCCGCCGAGTGGCAGAAAGAAGCCGGCAAGCGCGGCCTGCTGAACTTGAAGAACACCGTCGACGCGCTGCCGGAGATCGTCAAGCCGGGCGTGATCAAGGCATTTGAAAAGCACAAGGTGCTCACCGAGGCGGAGCTGCACGCGCGCTACGAGATCAACCTCGAGACCTACTGCAAGACGATCAACATCGAGGCGCAGCTGATGGTGTTGATGGCGAGCCGCTACATCGTGCCGGCCGCGCTCGAGTACCAGAAGAACGTAGCGCAGAGCGTGGCCGCGGCGCGCGCCGCGGGCGTGCCGAGCCGCGAAGGCAAGCGGCACCTCGCCACGCTGGTCAAGCTCATCGATGCGTTCCTTACCCAGACCGACAAACTGGCGCATGCCGCCGACCACAACAGCGCCAACGCCGAGAAGCACGCCAAGTACATGCGCGACTCGGTGGTCCCGGCGATGGTCACGCTGCGCGAGCTTGGCGATCAGCTCGAGCTGATGGTGCCGCACGAGACGTGGCCGTTGCCGACGTATCGCGAGATGCTGTTTGTGAAGTAAGGCCGCAGAAGCCCAGGGCCGCAGAAGGCGCAGAAAGCGCGAAGGGATCGGATTTAGGGGTACCCTAGGCC
>Ga0136611_10000921_pt1 | contig 20032 bp, 17 predicted proteins | sample AntDrymUQ2232306_2_FD_106645 | JGI IMG/M metagenome (GOLD analysis project Ga0136611, IMG submission 106645) | Polar desert sand microbial communities from Dry Valleys, Antarctica - metaG UQ223 (23.06) | ecosystem: Environmental > Terrestrial > Soil > Desert | place: Antarctica: Dry Valley...
AGTCGCAATTCAGCTTCGCGGCCGAAGGCGATCAGGTCCGCCGCGCCCGGCAGCGGCCGTAGATTGCCGCGGATGGCGGCCAGTCGTAACTCGTTATAGATCTGGTGCAGTTCGTCCAGATCGTCGACCAGCCCATAGTGGCCCGACACGAAAGCGATCGCTTCCGGAACCCGGCGGCCCAGCAGACGGTCCGAAACCTCGTTCGTCAGATCGTGGCCATATCGTTGCAGGAACGATCGCATCGCCGCTTCTGCGAACGGCTCGCTATCGACCAGCAACCCATCCATGTCGAAGATCAGCGCCGTCACGGGAACCGAACCCCCGTAGGCCATCCCGCGCTCCCCATCCTGGTCCGACCCTCGGGCCGACGCGGCGACAAACGCTGTCCCGCACCCGTGTTCGCCGCGGTTGCCGAGCCTTCCGCTCATGCGTAGTATCACTGACGACGCCTTGGAGACAATGCTTTAACTCTGCTCCACCGTTGCATCGATCTCATCAACCTACAAACGGTGTGATTCGTTCGCATCAGGAACGTCCATGACCCGACGGATCTTCTTCCTCATTGCCTGCAACCTCGCCGTCCTGGCGGCCTTCTACGTGACATCGCCGATCGTGCGATCAGTGGCGACCGAACCAGGACGCTGGGGCGGCACGATTGAAATCGCGTTGGATACTGCGTTCGCGCGACTCGCCGAGGAGCCACACTTCGCCGAAGTACGAGGCGCGACGCGCCTTCCGATCTGCGACACCGTGACCGGCGATGCGGCAGAGACGCTCGCCTTCGCGTTCAACCTGATGCGGCAGACGCCGGAAGGCGAACGACTCTTCGACCAACTCGTCTCCAAAGGAATCTGCGTCCGCGTCGGTGAGATCGAGTACAACAGCGGCTTCGCGTATGTGGTCCAGTCGTTTACCGGCGGCTGGTCCCGCTCTTACATCCAGATCGCGACCCGGCACGTGTTCGACGACGAACGGGATGTCCTCGCCGCCCTGCTGGTGCACGAAGCGACACATGTCGATCGCTACATTCAAGGGACGGCCTGCACCTATGCGGAGACGTGCACGATCCTTGAAAATGGCGTCGAGCTCGAAGAGGAGGTGGCGGCTCACCGAGCCGAAGCCGAGTGGTGGATCGCCGCCTATGGTGACGATGGCAAACGCATCGCCGTCGGCTATGACTTCGGGATGAACGAACTCGTCGACGCCTATCTCGATGGGGAGTCCGCGTTTACGGCCTACGTCGCGGAGATCCGTGGCGACGACCGTGAGGGAAGCGACGTGTAGCGACCCGATCGTGTACCGATCTGGCGCGGGAGAACTCGTGGCGACGCGGATGTCGGTGTTCGATTGGGTGGAAGAGAATAGGAGCCGCATCGGCTTCGCGCTTCAAGCGGTCCCTCGCCCTGATGATCCCGCCGGCAGCCGCCGCATCCTCGACGCGAGTCTACTGGCTGAGGAGCTTGCGTTCGACGCGTCTTTCCTGAGCGATCATCCCGCCTACACGCCGAAATGCTGGCTCCATCTCGCCGCGCTCGCGACGATCACGTCGCGGATCCACCTTGGATCAACGGTGATTTGCGCCCTCTACCGCCACCCGGTCATGACGTCGCGCCTGACGGGCGATCTCGACAACCTGAGTGAGGGCAGCGCCATCCTCGGTCTTGGGGCGGGCTGGAACTGAGCGGAGTTTGCCCGGCCTGGCAGTCCATTCCCAGCGACCAAGGTCAGGATGGAAGCGCTGGAAGAAGCCATCACGATCAGCACCGGTGTTTGGGCCGAGGAGCAATGCACCTTCTCTAGCGCCGACTTCTCGGCCAGCGACGAGCGCATCTTTCCACCTCCCCGCCAGCGGCCTGGTCGACCGTTCATCATCGCCGGCGGGGGAAAGCGATTCACGCTTCGTCTCGTTGTGCAATACGCCCAGGCCCGCAACTACGGAGCGAGCGACACGACCGGCGGCGCCCGCACTTCCGCCGACATCGCCCGCAAGGTCGCGGCGCCGCGCAATCACCGCGCCGATCTGGGACGATCGTACGACGCGAGCCTCCGAACGCAATCAACGTCCTGGATCTTCCCGGCGGAGACATGGGGGAGAAGCTCAAGCAAAGCTGAAGCGGTTTCACCTCACCCCTCTCATGGAGTTGCAACAGTTTACCCGCGTCGCCGGTGATACAACCTCCGTCGCGGAAATTTACCAAGACCTCATCGACGCGGGCTTCGAGTACTTCGTCGTCCAAACCCAGGACGCCACCGACCTGTAATCGATCTGGCTGCTCGCAACCGAGGTCATTCTCCGTTTGCGTCCCGCGCCGACAAGCGCATCGTCGGCGACTCGTCACGCACGGTAGGCTTCAGGCCAAAAGCCAACAGCAAAGCCGCACCCGAGACTAGCTCGGATGCGGCTTCACAATCATCCCGCTGTCCTTCGCGGCGGACCCCGGCGGAGCCGGATTCCGACGATCAGGGTCCTAGGAGACTGGCGAGGCTTCCGGTGACGCTTCCGGAGAAGCTCCCGGCGTCCCGACGCCCGATGCGCTCGGAGACGCGACCGGCGTGGCGCCAGCCCCCGCTCCCGGAGACGCGGCGGGCGACGCGGCCGTCGGCGGCTCAGTTACCTGGCCACTCGGAGCCGACGATGGAGCCGCTGTCGGATCCTCGTCGTCATCATCGTCGCCACAGGCAACCAACACGAATCCGCTGAAGACAAGCGCCGCCACCAAGGATCCCCGGCGAACGTGCGGACCTTGAATCCGACGAAGGATAGACACAGTACCCTTCCCTCCCATACCAATGCTACGGGCAAGCGCAACCTCGGCGCCGCTTCGCACCGGAGCAAGTGAACATATGCACAATAACGGACGGGACGATTCCGTGCCAGTCCGTTTTGCCCACAAACGCCGAATTCCCGCGATCCCCAAGAATTGGTTGGCGCGAAAGGAACAATCACCCATCATGGAGCGCTTCGTCGATCACCCACTCGCCGCCGAACTCGAAACCGCCATCGCCGCCGCGCGCGACGCGGGCCGCCTGGTCAACGATCTCTACGCACGCGCCGCCGCCGCGGTCTACGAAAAGAGCGATGGTTCTCCCGTCACGGACGCGGATCTCGCGGCGGATCGCCAGATCCGCGAGTCCATCTCCGCCCGCTTCCCGGCGGACGCGTTCCTCACCGAGGAGTCCGCCGACGATTTGACTCGGCTAACGGCACGTCGCTGCTGGATCGTCGATCCGATTGATGGCACCGCCCAGTTCATCGCCCGGACCGGGCGGTTCGATGTCGTCATCGCGCTAGTGGTCGACGGCCGCCCGGCCGTCGGGGTGATCTGCCACCCACCCAGCGGGTCGATCTTGTTCGCCATCGACAAGGCGGGGGCCTGGTTCGACACCGACGGACATCTCCGCCCCGCGCGGATCCCGGCCGCCAGCCCCAATGCGCCTATCCGGATCGCCGGGACCATCTGGTTCGGGATGCCAGCCCTCGAAGCGGAACGGGACCGCGTCGCCGCGGCGATCGGCTGGGTCGCGGCGGAGACGCTGCCAATCGGGGTCCGCCCCATCGAGCTTCTCGACCCGAATCGCCCGTTCGACGCCGTCATTGGCCCGATCGCGTCATCCTCCACGACGTATGGGGGAGAGTGGGACTTCGCGGCCCCGGATCTCATCATCCGGGAAGCCGGTGGCATGATGAGCGACCTTAGTGGCCATCCACACCAGTTCAATAAAGCGCGCACGCGAAACAGCGGCGGCTTAATCTACTCGTGTGATCCGGACACGCATGCAAAGATCGTCGCCGTTGCGGCCACGGCGCTACCGCTCGACCGTGACGACGACTGAACTGGACCAATCAGCGATCAGACGACATCGGCGGCCGCCGCTTCGTCGACGATGACGGTCAAACGGTCCGCCGCCAGCCGCAGAAATGACGCCGGAACATCTGGCGACATGGGCTCGCGCAGCATCCGGCGGAGCATCTCCGCCTTCGCCGAACCTGAGACGATAAGCACGATCTCCCGAGCTTCGAGGAGCGTCGCGACGCCCATCGTCATCGCCCGGTGTGGCGTCGCGACCGACTCCTCCCAGTACGCTTCCGCCTGCGCGATCGAGCCAGGCGTGAGGGTCAAAACCCGTGTCCGCGAATCAGCTGCCGATCCCGGTTCGTTGTAGGCGATGTGGCCATTGGGCCCGAGCCCCAGAATCACGAGGTCGAGCCCGCCAAGCGCTCGCAACTCGGCCTCGTAGCTCGCCGCGGCGGCCTCGAGTTCCGGCTCGTCCACCGGCAGCACATGGACTCGGGCCGGGTCCATCCCCGCCGAATGCAGAAATGACCGATCGAGAAATCCGGTAAGGCTGTTCGGATCTTCCCGTGTGACGCCGACGTACTCGTCCAGGCACAAGAGATGCGCCTGAGACAGATCGAGCCGTCCATCGCCGACACGCGCGATGAGGTCCGCGAAGAGCCCGAGCGGCGTGCTTCCCGTCGGCAGCGCGAACACCGCGTCCGGTTTACCGCCCACGACGCGAGCGACGGTGTCCGCCGCTCGCGCGCTCATCTCCGCGTAATCCCGAACGACCGTCAAGGTTGGCGCCTGCGCCGTGTCCGTCATCGAAGTTGCTCCCAGGCTCGATTCATTCGCGAGATCGAACACCAGCCACGGTCCACCGACTGCTTCCGTAGGGCCGTGCGGCCGCTGTCGCGATCATAGCCGCTGGAAAGGCGCGTTCGTGTGATGAAATCGCTCAATTGTCGCGACAGTCTATGATTGATGTTGTGCCCGACCATCAACCCATCCACCGCAACGGATGATGAGAAGCCATTGAGTTCCCCAACGCAACAGACATCTACTCACCCATTCGAATCCGCCGTGGCCCTGATCGACTCGTGGATCGCCCCAAACGGCGTTCCTGGGGTCGGCGCGGCGATCTGGCATCGCGGCAAGATCGTCGCGGAACGCTACGCCGGGTCCGCGACCCAGGACAGATTGGTCGATGGTGAAACACTCTTCGCGCTCGCGTCGGTCAGCAAACCGGTCACGGCGGCGGCCGTCATGGCGGCCATCGACGACGGTCACTTCGGGCTCGACGATGTCGTCGTCGATCTCCTGCCAGAATTCAACGCCGACACCGACCTGACCGCCATCCCAGCGCTCGAACACCTACGGCCTCTGATCACGGTACGCCATCTACTCGCTCACACCTCGGGACTGCCGGAGTCCGCCGGAACCCGTGAGGAGGTGTACGGAGGTGGACGCACCCTCGATGAACTGACGGACGCGATGTGCGGTCTTCCACTACAGAGCGCCCCGAATGAGGTCCTGCGCTACTCCAACGTGGGATACGCGGTCTTGGCGCGCCTTACAGAGCGCCACACGGGCCGGGAGTTCTGGGATCAGGTGGCGACGCGCGTCCTGAGACGGATGGATCTCTCAGGGATCGTCGCGCGGCCATCGCCGGTGGAGAGCGGGCGCATCGCGACCGTGCGCGACGCGGCCAATCCCGACACGCCCGTCGAGTCCTACAACAGCCCGTACTGGCGCGACCTCGCGATACCGTGGGGAGGCTACTTCGGCACGCCGCGGGCGCTCGCGTCCTTCGTGGCGGCGTTTCTGCCATCTCAGCGAGGATCGTCTCCTCTGTCCCCATCGAGCATGGCGGCGATGACGACCGATCAGGCGGACGGCATGCCTGGCGGCGTGGAAAGCGGCAAAATCGACTGGCCGGCGGCGAGTTGGGGACTCGGTTGGGAAATCAAGGGGATCAAGGAGCGCCATTGGACCGGAAACGTCACCAGCCAGGAGACGTTCTGTCACTTCGGCCAAGCTGGTACGCTGCTTTGGGCCGATCCGACTCGAGAACTTGCATTGGCGGTGTTCGCTAACCGAGCCGTCACGCGAGCCTGGACGTTCTTTCTCTCCAACTGGATTCGCCTCAGCGACGCGGTCGCGACGGCGGCGGAGCGGTAGCAACGTTGGGAGTACTCGACATCCTCGACCAACCCTCACATCCGTTCCCGACTCATCCGGACGGTCCCATGACCGCGAACCGGCTCGGATTCGCGGTTAAAGTCGTAGGTCGGCCGGGATTGAAGGAGTCCGACAATCGCCGGTGGCGGAACGAGCCACATCTACGGGTCAGCATCGGTTATCTGGACGCCATCTTCGACTACTTGGGCGACGCGGGCCTCCGCATGTATCGCATTTCGTCCGACATCGCCCCATACATCACCCATCCGGACCACCCTCGGTTCCACAATCAGATCGCGGAATGCCGGGATGACCTCGCGACGCTCGGCGCGAAGGCGCGATCGTTGGGTCTACGGCTGTCGATGCACCCGTCGCAGTACATCGTCCTCAACGCGGTCGACGAGCGCGTCGCGACGGCGGAGGTCGCGGACTTCGTCTACCACGCCGATGTCCTCGACACAATGGGTCTTGGCCCCGAGGCCCGGATCATCACCCACGTCGGCGGTGTCTACGGCGACCGCCCGGCGGCGGCCCAGCGGTTCGCCGAGCGCTATCTCGCCCTCCCGGCCAACGTCCGCGCGCGGCTCGTCCTGGAGAACGACGAGGTGTCGTGGGGCGTCCCGGACATTCTGGCGATCCACGGCGAGACCGGAATTCCGCTCGTCTTCGACATCCTGCATCACCGAGTCAACAACTCCGGCGGTCTCTCGGAGATCGCCGCGTGCCGCGCCTGTCTGGCGACGTGGCCACCTGGCATCCTGCCCAAGATGCACTACTCGAGCCAGCGGCGAGACCAGCGCGAAGTCTCCCGCCTGGACCGCTCGTCCGGGAAACGCGTCGTGAGTCTTCAGGCGCCCAAGGCGGGGCAACACGACGACTGGATCGACCCCGACGACTTCTGTTGGTTCCTGCGAGAACTCGGCGATGCCCGTGTCGACATCATGCTGGAGGCGAAACGCAAAGACGAGGCGGTGTTCCGACTCCGGGAGGGCATCAAAGCCGCGGAGATGACCGACCGGATCTGGTAGCGACAGGGTCCCTCCCGTGGCGGCGTCTGCTCGGCTACCATTACGCGAAGTGGAAACGAGCGGTGGCAATCACGAAAGCGAAACCGCCGCGTCGCGGCGTGGAGGGCGTGCGCGATGGCGTCGCGGTCTGACCGGTTCATTCGCGGACGACTCCCGAAAAGACGGGGGGTCGCGATGCTCATCGCGGGTCTGCTCGCGCTGGCGATCATCACGCCCGTCGCCGCCGCCGAGTTGCTCAGCGATGACGATCCTCGCGTCGCTCAGGGCGAGACGATCACCGATGATCTCTACGTCTTCGGTGGCGACACCGAGATCGCCGGCACGGTCACGCGCGACGCGACCGTCGCCAGCGGCCAGTTCGAACTCACGCAATCTGGCCGGATCGACGGGAATCTCAATCTGCTCGCGGGCGACGCCATTGTGCGTGGAAACGTCGGGCGCACCGTCCGAGTCGCCGCGGGGGATGTCGAAATATATGGCGACATCGGCTCGGATCTGATAGTCGCGGGAGGACAGATCGAGATCGAACGCGGCGCGGTCGTCCGTGGCGACGTGATCATGGCCGGTGGCCAGGTCACGATCCGCGGCGATGTCGGGGGCAATGTCCGCGGCTCGACCGGCGATTTGACAATCGACGGCAACGTCTCGGGTGACGTCGATGTCAGCGTCAACGACATCAGCCTCGGCTCACAGGCGCGGGTCGCCGGCGGCGTCGAGTACCAGAGCGATGATGACGCCGCGCAAGACGACGCGGCGGTGATCTCCGGCGGGATCGTCCAGCGAGAACCGAACATGGTCTTCCCCGCCGGCGGCGGCGTCACCTGGATGACCGGGCTGCTGTTTCAACTGCTCGCCGCGCTGATCGCGGGGTTGGTGATCGTGCTGGCAGCGCCGCGCCTCTGTGTCACGGTCGCGAATGGCGTCCGCCACCGGCTGCCCGGATCGCTCATCGGCGGGCTGATCCTGCTGTTCGTGATCCCGATCGTCACCGTCATCCTTTTCGTCACGATCGTCGGGATCCCGATCGCGCTCATCATCTGGTGTTTTTACCTCGCGGCGCTGTACCTCGGACAGGTCTTCGTCGGTCTGGCGCTGGGCCGGTTTATTCTGCCGAATCGATGGGGCGACTTGGGCCGCGGCTACAACCTGTTGGCGATGACGATCGGCGTCATCGTCCTCTTCTTGCCGCGGTTCGCGCCAGTCCCATGGCTCGGATTCGCCTTGACGGCGATGATCGCCGTCGTCGGGCTGGGAGCCGTCGTTCTGGGGACGACTTTCCGCCGCAACCAAGTAAGCCTCAGACCTGGGACGTAGGTCTTATTGAAGACACGACCTAATGGACTAACACGGCTGAAATGTCGATTGGCGCGTTCGTAGGGGCGAGGCATGCCTCGCCCAATTGCCGGTCACATGTGCTATAGATGTCAATCAGGTCCTCGGGAGCCGGGTGAGGCATGCCTCGCCCCTACGAACGGATCTCGGCGGAACAGATTGGACGCGTTCAGCCTACTTCTAGTCGCGCGGTCCGGCTCGACGCCCGCAAGATTGCGTTGAACAGCACCTTGTAGGTGCCCTGTGCCTGCGCCCGGAACTGTGGACGAAACCCGATCAAGACCACTCGGCCCTCGCCCAGTGAGACGTCGACGAGTCCCGCTTTCCCGTACAGCCGATCTTCTCCCAGTATCCAGCCGCTGAGATTCGGGTCGCTGGTCGGATATTGGCCAACGACCGTGACCTCGTCTCCCGCGCCGGACGCGACCTCCCAGGCGGCGCTCTTCATGAACAACACCGCCGTCTCGCGCGGCAGTCCCCACGCGAGCGAATGAGACGGGTCCATGACGACGCGCAGCAACGATCCTGGACAGTAGAAGTCCGTCTCCGCGACCCCTTCGAGCACATTCCGCACGGGGAGGGCAAACCGCTTCACGACCACCTCGCAGGCCGCGTCGATCGCGATGAGCGTTCCGCCCCCCTCGACGAACGACTTGAGGGCATCAATCCCAACATCCCCGAGTCCGCCGGTGTACTCCGGCGGAAAGGGCTCCTTGAACCGGTTCTTCTCCGGGTTGCCGTCGAGAAGGTCTTCCATGCCCTGATGCGGCAACAGGATCGTGTCGAACCGGTCGGCGAGATCTCCTTGCCGGACATCAGCGTTGTGCAGCGTCTGGTACGGAATCTCGTACTCCTCGCAGACCCACCGCGCCCAGCCTTCGTCGATGCTCGGCCGCCACGACTGATAAATGCCCAAGCGAACTGGAGCCACTTCGAGCGTATCGACGGCCAAGGCGCCGTCTAAACCGTGGACATCCAACCCCTGGCTCGCCGAGAGTTCAGTCATGCGTTCGTCCAGCCCCGCCGCCTGTGGAACCAGGACCGTTCCCGGAGGAAGCCCAAGACCTGGCACCCGGCCAACGGCGCGGTGCACCCGCATGCCACTCGCGACCAGCCGTTGAATCGCCAGCGTGCTCCGGTTCGAGGCCGGGCGCATCGCCCAGCCAAACGACCCGTCGCCATGGACGGTTCCTGGTCTGATGGAGACGCCAGAGATTCGAAGCAGTGGCGGCGAGTCCCCAGTATCGACGTCCTCGCCATCGGCGCCGCGGATCGGCGACTTCACCTCGACCGCGCGGACGCCGAGTTGGATCGAGAGCGTATGCCCCGCGATGTCGTACGGCGGCTTGGGCGGTCCTTCCGGCCACTGACGCAGATCCGGGTACTTCTGGATCTCAAGGAGGGTCTTGGCGAACGATCCGCCGGGCTGACCCAGCCGCACGACTCTGGTTCCAGCGGGGTAGGTGACGCCATCCGCGATGATCGGCGCGGTCGCCTCCTCGATCTCGACGGCGCCGCGCTCTAGCGTCTGCAGGAGTTCGACCGCCGCGGCCGGATCGTGCTGCGTAATCGGGATGACATACCCATACGCCGCGTCGTGACGGTCGACCGCCCGAGCCTGGATCCCGCGGAAATCCCGCAGAACCTGCTCCCGGTACTTCGCGGCGTGCTCCAAGAACGCCCGTGCGGCCAGGCGGTCGTACTCGACGATCTCCGCCAGGGTCCACTCGCCGCCGGTCCACGGCAGCGGATGATTCCAGGTCCGAACCCGAGGGTCGAACGCCTGGTCAACCCGCAGGTCGTCCTCGTCGACGTTCACGGGCGTCGCCAAGCGGCAGCTGGCCGCTTCGCTCAAGAGGTCAATGCTGCCGTGATAGTTGCCGTACGCGAGTGATGGTGAATAGTTGTCGAACATGATGTGGGTCGCGACGCCCGCTTTGCCCGCCGCGGTCAGGCGAGCCGCGATGGCTGAGCCGAGCGCCGCGAATCCCTGTTGGATGACCGGATCCTGGTTGGGGTCCAACGGGTCGATGAACGGCGGCACCATGAACCTCGCCCCGTCCCGGTTCATCTGGTGCATGTCGAAGACGAGTTGCGGGTGCTCGCGGTTGTGAAGCGCCGCGTAGAGCCGGTTCTCCGGCTGGGTCAGCATGAACCAGTCGCGGTTGTTGTCGTGCCCCACGTAGGGGTGATACAGCCAAGGCAGATCACAACCTTCGTAGGGCGTATCGAGCCACCGTTGGTACCACTCCGTGATGATCTCGATCCCGTCCGGGTTGGCGCTCGGCACGAGCAGCGTGACGGTGTTTGCCCGAATCTCGCGCGTCTCCGCGTCGTCTTTCGTCGCCAGCTCGTACGCAAGCTCCATCGTCATCAAGGCGGCGCCAATCTCGTTCGAGTGTTGGGTCGCCATGATGACCGGGACGGTCCGCGCCAGTCGGACCGCCTCGGCGAGCTCGGTCTCCGCCACGCCTCGTGGGTCCCAGAGCCGCCCGAGGAGCGCTCGGTTACGGTCCCGGGCCATGTCGGTCAGATTCGCCGCGTCTGACACGGCGACGACGATGTATGGATTTCCGCGCGTCGTCGGCCCGATCACCTCGACGACGACCCGATCGGACGCGGTCGCGAGCCGGTCGAAGTAGCCGGTGATCTCCCCCCAGGTGGGCAACACTCGCGCCGTCCCCGGCCGGTAGCCGAGGACACTCTCCGGCGTGGGGATAGCGCGGCTACTCGACGGTCGGCGGCCCCTCCGAGCGGCGGGCTCACCGGCGGCGAGGATGGCCCGCGTCCGCGCCAGCCAGGCTTCGTCGAAGAGCACGACTCCAGATGCGGTCACCCGCGAAGGCGCGGGAAAGCGTCCGTCGGCGATCCGGGCTTTGACGATGAAGGGGGAGAGGCCCAAACGCTCGGCCGCGGCCCGCGTCGCAATCAGCCCCTGAGACTCGCTCCGTTTCGCCCGCGGCACCTGTCGCCCTCCTGCTCGTTCGCGGCGTATCCCACGATCCGGTCATCTGATCGGTTCGAATAAACGCGTAGCCTATCAGTCTCGGCGAACCATCGGAGAGACGGGAACATGACATGGGCGGAGTCGCGATGACTCCGCCCTTACTTGCCGTCATTCTCGAACTGATCGCGGTAACTACTCCGCCGCGGCGCCTGGTTCCGCCGATTCTTCGGCCGGAGCCTCGACTGGCGCCGAGCTGGAAGCGCGCACGTTGATCGCGGCGGCGCCCTTCGGCCGCTGCCCAACCTGATACTCGACGCGCTGCCCCTTCTCGAGGCGCGGCGCCTTGCCTTCTTCGCGCTCGGCGATGCCACTCTTGTGGACGTAGACCAGATTCCCGCCGCTGTCCGGCCTGATCCAACCGCTCCCGCGAGAGGCGGACCACACCTTGACCGATCCCAATGCCATCGTCGTCTTCTCCCGAATCTCTACGAGCGCCGCTGACTCCAACAGGTGCTCGGCGGGTCATTGCCGCCGCGCCAATCCGCTACTTTCCGCGACGTACCCATGTGCATCGCACAATCGCGCCAAGAGTACCACGCGAGGTCGCGCCAGTTAGATCGCATCGCCCTCGTCGCTCGCGCGGTCCAAGTCGATAGGGCCGAACGCCCGCGGCAACAAGGCGCCAAGCGTCGTCACATCCGGTCCGTCACGACCCTCTAAGACGACGATCAGATCGTCATTCGCTGGCTTGAACTCGTTCAAGACTTGGCGACACGCGCCGCACGGTGTCGTTCCCATGGCCCGAGGCGCCGCGACCGCCACCGCACGGATCTCGCGGTGTCCAGCGGCGACGGCGGCAAAGATGGCGTTCCGCTCGGCGCAGACCGTGAGACCGTAGCTCGCGTTTTCGACGTTACACCCCGTCACGACGCTCCCATCGGCCAATAACACCGCGGCGCCGACCGGAAAATGAGAATACGGCACGTAGGCATGCGCCGCGGCGGCGTGGGCTGCTGCCAATAGGTTCTCGACACGATTATCCGAGAGCGCGTTCGACATTGCGGTTCTCCCTGGGCGGTGACGGTGATCCGGTCCCGGCAAGCATTGCACCACGCGCCCGAATTGGTTTCAATGCCACCGGCATTCGGCTCTGATTGGAGACCCCTCTTGAGCACTCCCGACCGGGCCCTTCGGGCCGCCGCGTTTCTCGCCGAAGTCCTGGAACTCGAACTCGACCCCGTCGCGATTTCCAACGATCTGGTGATTGTCAACGACGACGCGGGCGTCACGACGTACGCCGCCGAACTCGAAGCGTCATTCGGTTCAGCCGCATTCCTGATTTATGTCTATGACCTCGCCACCCACGATGGCGGCGGCGCGATCCGGAATCGCTACAAGAGCGACATCGTCACGCTGCAAACGGCGGCGGAGCGCGACGCCCCAGGGCCGCGCCTCCTCGCCAACGGCGAGGGAGACGACGATGCGTTTCTGCTCGCGACCACCCCGGCCACCTACCGGCTGCTCGCCGGCGAAGCATTCGGCTCCAACACCGAGCCGCCAGTCATGCTGCACCCCGACGCCGATGCCGCCGCGCTTCGTCGCGACGCCGCGAAGGAACTCCTGACCCACCTTCGGGCCGCGAATCTCGCGGCGGGAACCTGGCTCGCCGCGCTCCAGTCGGATGGGGGCGGCGCGAACGAGAATGACGAAGAGACCGTCGAGTTCAACGAGGAAGAAACGGAGCTCGCCCTCTATCTGCTCGACGATCGCAGCATCCAGAACGTCCTCCGGGCTATCAACCTCTTCATCACCGCCGCCCGGGGCGGTACCGATCACGAGCCATAGGGCGCCGCGCCTATTGTGCCAAACACGAACCTCCGCTAGATTACCGATACGTGAAACATCGTTACAGTCGAACAGGTGAGTAGGGGAGGACGGGATGAGTTCCTGCACCATCAACCGGCGGTCGTTCATGGCCGGAACGGCGGCTCTCGCGGCGGGACTGACCGCGAGCGGCAAACTTCGGGGGACCCTCGCCCAGGATGCGACCCCCGCGGTGCTTGATGTCGGTCCGCTCAAGGTTGGGTGGTCGACGATCTACACGACGCCGTCGTGGATGACCGAGACGCAGATTGAAATCGAGGCCGAGATCGAGCGACTGCGCGGTCTCGGGATGACGATCGAGTTCCAAGTCTTCGACGCCAACGGCGACACTGCTACACAGATCGCGCAGATCCAAACGATGATCGACCAGGAGTACGATATCTGCCTCCTGATCGCCGGGTCGGCCACCGCCCTCGACCAGATCGCGGAAGAGGCAACGGCCGCCGGCGTCGCAGTCGTCAACTGGGACAGCCTCGTTACGACCGACGGCATCACCGCCAAGGTCAACACCGATCAGGATCAATGGGGCCAGATGACGGCCCAGTGGCTAGTCGACAAGCTCGGCGGCTCCGGCAAGATCCTGGCGATCAACGGCCCGGCCGGGATCTCCGTCAGCGAAGCCCGCTACGGCGGCGCCAAGAAGATCTTCGACGCGAACCCCGATGTCGAGATCGTCGGCACGGCGAACATCGAGTACAACGAAGCCCCGGCCCTGACCGAGCTGGCCAGCCTCATCGCCGCCCATCCGGACATCACCGGCATCTGGTGCCAGGCGGGCGCGCACGCCTCCGCCGCCGTGAAGACCCTGCAGCAGATGGGTCTGCCGCTCCTCCCGATCACGGGCGAGAACTACAACGCTTACCTGAAACAATGGTGTGCCCTGACGGAGACCGGCTTTAGCTCGTACGCGACCGCGCAGGTCAACTACATGGCGGTCATTTCGCTCGATCTCGCGATCCAGGCGAAGGCCGGGTTGCCGACGCCGAAGTACGTCAACGTGCCGCTGCCCCAGATCACCGACGAGAACGTCTGCGAATGGGCCAACGACGAGCTGCCGGACGACTGGTACGCGATCCCAGCGGTTCCAGGGCCCGCCGAGGTCGATCAGATCATCGCCGAAGCCCTTGCGGCCGAGCAGGGCGGCGGCACCCCGGCGGCCTAACGTCGCGGCGTCAAGACGCGGGTCAGACAATGGGGGCGAGACACACGTCTCGCCCCTTCCGCGTCCTACCCGATTATCGTTCACCTGTCGCCCCATGAGATGCGCCAGATAGTCCAGGGAGCCGATGGAACTCGTCGCCCAAGCCGAAACCGTTCCGTCATCGTCCGATGCGGTCATGACGGCCCAACCGATGCTCCAGACGTCCGGCCTGACCAAAGCGTACGCCGGAAACGTCGTCCTCCGCGATGTCTCGATGACGATCCTAGCCGGAGAGATCCATGCCCTCGTCGGGGAGAACGGAGCCGGAAAAAGCACCTGGATTAACCTCGTAACCGGAGTCGTCCGGCCCGACGCTGGCTCGATTTCGATCGCGGGGAACGTCGCGCCGCACCTGTCTCCTCGTATCGCCGAACAACTCGGCATCGCCACCGTCCACCAGGAACTCAGCCTGTGTCCCCATCTCACCGTGGGCGAGAACGTCTTTCTCGGGAAGACGCCGACTCGCCACGGCCTCATCGATCATGACCGGATCCGGCACGAGGCGGAGCGACAGTTTCGCGACCTCGGCGTGTCCATCGATCCCAACGCGCTCGCGGGAGAACTCTCGCTCGCCGAGCAGCAACTCGTGGAGCTCGCTAAGGCGTTGGCGGCCAAACCCAAGCTGCTCATCCTGGACGAGGCAACCTCCGCCCTCGACAGCTCCCAGGTCGATCTGCTCGTCCAGGCGCTCCGCCGCCTGCGAGATTCAGGGACCGCCATCGTTTTCGTCTCCCATCGCATGGAGGAGATCTTCGCGATCTCGGACCGGATTACGGTCCTCAAGAACGGCGAGTACATCACGACCGTTCCCGCCGCCGGCACGACGACCGCGGATCTCGTGCGTCACATGGTGGGGAGGGACATGGCGGACATCTATCCGCCGAAGCCCGCCATCTCCGATCTCCTCGCTGGACCGACGTTGCTGTCAGTCCGCGACCTAGGCTCCGGGAAACGGTTCAGCGGCGTCTCGTTCGAGCTGCACCGGGGCGAGATCCTCGGGTTAGGCGGCCTCCAGGGTCAGGGGCAGCACGATCTCCTGGCGGCCTTGTTCGGCCTGTACGGGCTCGAGGGCGGAATCTCGCTGCATGGGGCGGACTTGCGCCTGCGCGGCCCACGCGGGGCGATGCGGCACCGCTTCGCCTATGTCCCGGAAGACCGCAAAACCGAAGGGTTGATTGTCCAGTTACCCGTCCGAGAAAATCTGGCGTTGCCGAACCTGGACCAGATCAGCCAAAACGGCGTACTCAGTCGGAGCCGGGAACGAACGCTTGTCGCCGCCATGGTGGACAAGCTCCAGATCCGGTTGCGCTCGCCGCGCCAAACGTTGCTCCGACTTTCCGGGGGAAACCAACAGAAGGTCGCGATCGCGAAGTGGTTGCCGCTCGCGCCCGAGGTCTACCTGCTGGCTGAACCGACCCGCGGGATCGACGTTGGCACTAAGCAAGAAATCTATCGCTTGATGCGGGAGCTGACCGCTGGTGGCGCGGCGATCATCTTGATCTCATCCGACACAATCGAACTCCTCGGGCTCTGCGACCGGGTGCTCGTGATGTACGAGCGCCGCCCGGTCGCCATGTTGAGCGGTGAAGACGTCACCGAGGAGAATGTCGTTCACGCGGCGGTCGTCGGCGAGGCGGTTGGCGGCGCCACTGTGGTCCGGATCTCGTCCACCGCAACGGAGGATCCCGACGCCAGCGTCGCCACCGTGGCGAGTCCTACCGTTCCCCCGCGCCGTGGCGTCGCGGGTATGGCTTCCCGGCTCTCGTGGCTCCGCTGGCTGGGCAATCTGCCGCGCGCCTGGCAGGACGTCGTCCCCATCTACGGGGTCCTCCTGGTGTTCGCAATAATCTACCTCTACCTGACCCGAAACACCTTCGGAATTGACACGGTCAACAACCTCTCCGCGTACCTATTCCCCCTCTTCCTCGCGGCGATAGCGCAATCCGTCATCATGCTCACGGGCGGGATCGACCTCGCGATCGGGCAGGCGATGAGCCTCGCCACGGTCGTTCTCGCGACCCAGATGTACGACAACCCGCTCTCGATGGCGAAAGCGATCGCCATCGTCTTGATCGGGGGCGGCGTGCTCGGCGCGTTCACGGGCGCCATCGTGACCTTGATCCGGTTGCCGGCGATCATCGTCACGTTAGCGACCTCGTTCATCTGGGCCGGTTGGGCGCTCTTCGTCCTGTCCGTCCCTGGCGGACACTTGCCGCGACGCTTCGCGACGAATTTCACGGGCCAGATCGGTGGCGTCATCCCGGTGACGCTCCTCGTCTTGGCGGGGGCCATTCTGGCCTGGAAGTTCGTCAAATCGACGCCGTTGGGACTTGGTATCTACGCCGTCGGTGACAATCCGCGCGGCGCTTTCGTTAGCGGCGTGCCCGTGCGGATGTCGCGGATCGCGGCCTATGTCATCGCGGGTGTCCTGACCGGACTCGCGGGGATCGGACTCTCCTCCTACGCCGCCACCGGTGACCCGCTGATCGGGGCGCCGTACTCGTTGGCGTCGATTTCCGGCGCGGTCCTCGGTGGGATCGCCTTCTTCGGCGGTCAGGGTCAGATCCGAGGCACGATCGCCGGCGCGCTGACGCTGGGACTTATGACCCAGATCCTCTTTATCTCCGGCTTGTCGCCCGCGTATCAACGCATTGTTTACGGCGCCGTCCTGATCGTGGCGCTCGGCGTAAAGGCCTTTGCCAGTGTGCGGATCGAGGAGGGACGATAGCGATGGCCTCGATTCCGAGCGGCGCGAATCCTGTCGCGCAACCGACCCGTGCTCGACGATTTCGCTTTCCTGGCATCGACCCGGTGCTGATCACCTATTCGGTATTGACCCTCATTTGGGTGTACAGCCTGATCCGGGTCGAAGGGTATCGAACGGTCGACTACAACCTGTTTACCCTGCGGGTCGCCGCCTTCCTCGCGATCGTCGCGGCCGGCCAGACCCTCGTGGTCCTGATGGGTGGCATCGATCTCTCGGTCGCGTCGGTGATCACGATGACCGGCGTGGTCGGCGGCAATCTCATCACCCAGGTGGGAGAGACCGGCGGCATCGTCCTGACCCTCCTGATCGCCGCGATCGTCGGGGTGGCGAATGGGATCGGCGTGGTCTCGCTCCGACTGCCGCCCCTCGTGATGACGCTCGCCAGCATGAGCGTGATCCAGGGCGGGTTGCTCGTCTACAACGCCGGTAAGCCGGTCAGTGGCCAATCCGACTTCCTCAATTACTGGGCGCTCGGCGAACACTTCCGCGTCCCGACCCCCGTTTACGTCCTCGGTGCGATCATCGTGCTGACGATGTTCTTGCTGCACAAGACCTCGTATGGGCGGGCCATTTACGCGATCGGGAACAATCCCCGAGCCGCGCTCCTCTCCGGCATCCCAATCGGACTTGTCCAGGTCGCGACCTATGCGCTGTGCAGCGTCATCGCCGGCATCACCGGCCTGCTGTTGCTCGGGCGCACCGGCTACAGCTCCAAGACGATGGGCGATCCGTACTTGCTCAGCGCCATCGCCGCCGTCGTGATCGGCGGCACGTCCATCCTGGGCGGGCGCGGCAAGGTCATCGGGACGGTCGGCGGGGCGCTCGTCCTCACAGTCCTCGTCAACTTGCTGACGGTCGAAAACATCCCGGAAGCGGGCCGCATGGTCATCCAGGGCGGCCTGATCCTGGTGCTCCTCTTCGCCTACGCCTATACCGACCAGTAGCTACCCGACGCCGCCCGCTTCCGGCGTATCGTGCCCAAAGAGTCCACGCGAGAAGGCCAACCCGTCGATAGCGATCGCGTCCTGGGACGCCGCCAGCGGCCGCCAGATCGACGCCGCGGTCGCGATCGTGACGTTCTCCGAGGTGAACGACTCGATTACGACCGATCCGGCGTAGGCGATTTCCGCGAGCGACGCCCGGATATCACCCCAGGGCGTGTGGTCCGCTCCTGGCGCCCCGCGGTCGCTGCCGCACGCGTGCAGATGGACCAGATGCTTCCCGGCGAGCCGGATCGCCTCGGCCGGGTGCTTTTCCTCGATATTCATGTGGAACGTATCTAGCAGGATGCCGCACGAGTTCGAATTCACTCCGGAGATGACATCGAGCGTCTGCTCCACGGTGTTGAGGACGCTCGTCTCGAACCGGTTGATCGGCTCCACCGCCAGCCGCACGCCCCGCTCGCCCGCGTACTCCGCCACGGGCGCCAGCCCGGCCACGATCCGGGCGACGATCGTGGCCCGCTCGTCCGGCTCCATCAGCCACGTTCGTCCGACGGGCGCGTAGATCGGCCCGCAGACGATGTCACCGCCCAGCGTTGCGACGGCGTCGACGCACGTCCGCAGGTAGTCTTGCGTGTCGCGGGTCGTTTCGCGATCGCCCGTCGTCAGATCACGGCCGGGTCCCATCGCGCAGCAGACGGACGCGCGGAGGCCGAGACCCGCCAGCAGGTCGGCGGTTCGAACCGGGTCCCAATCGCCGATCGTCTCGACCGGGAGCTCGATCTGATCGAACCCGAGCTCGGCCACGCGCGGCGCCAGCCACGCCAACCGCTCGTCGGTCGGAGGCGAGACCCAGATCCAGGCATTCGCGCCGATCGGATTCATCGCCATGCTCCTCTACCTCCGCGCGAGGTGCGCCGTATCGCGTCCAGTTGATGATCCAGTGGGACGATACGCTACGGTTGCGGCATCGCCCTGTCAACAAGGCCGCATCTGATCGGCGATAGTTCCCGCGCAACGATCACGACCCTCACTCAGGAGGCTCCATGTCCCCGACCAGCACTCTCACACTCACCCAGCGTCCCGCCTGGCGCGCTCTGACAGCCCACCACGCCGCGATCGGCGAGACGCACCTGCGCGACCTTTTCGCCGCCGACCCGGACCGAGGCGAACGGCTCGCGCTCGACGCGGAAGGCATGTACCTCGACTACTCGAAAAACCGGATTACGGACGAGACGCTGACCCTCTTATTCGAACTCGCGGACTCATCCGGCCTGCGAGAGCGGATCGACGCCATGTTCGGCGGCGCAAAGATCAACGTCACCGAAGACCGAGCCGTCCTCCACGTCGCCCTCCGCGCCCCTCGTGACGCCTCCTTTATCGTCGACGGTGAGAACGTCGTCCCTGGCATCCACGCGGTCCTCGACCGGATGGCGGCCTTCTCCGACCGCGTCCGCTCCGGCCACTGGACCGGCTTCACCGGGAAGCGGATCGTCAACATCGTCAACATCGGCATCGGCGGCTCCGACCTTGGCCCCGTCATGGCCTACGAGGCGTTGAAGTCATACAGCGACCGTGGCCTGACCGTCCGCTTCGTCTCCAATGTGGACGGCACTGACTTCGTGGAAGCCACCCGTGACCTGGACCCGGCCGAAACCCTCTTCATCGTCGCGTCCAAGACGTTCACCACGCTGGAGACGATGACCAATGCCCAATCGGCGCGCGCCTGGCTCCTGGCGTCGCTCGGCGACGACGCGGCGGTGGCCAAGCACTTCGTCGCAGTGTCGACGAACGCGAAGGCCGTAACGGACTTCGGCATCGACACCGAGAACATGTTCGGATTCTGGGACTGGGTCGGCGGCCGCTACTCGTTCACGGCGGCGATCGGGCTGTCGCTCATGCTCGCGATTGGGCCGGAACGGTACCGCGAGATGCTGTCCGGATTCCACGCGATGGACGAGCACTTCCGGAC
>Ga0136611_10000922_pt1 | contig 20031 bp, 19 predicted proteins | sample AntDrymUQ2232306_2_FD_106645 | JGI IMG/M metagenome (GOLD analysis project Ga0136611, IMG submission 106645) | Polar desert sand microbial communities from Dry Valleys, Antarctica - metaG UQ223 (23.06) | ecosystem: Environmental > Terrestrial > Soil > Desert | place: Antarctica: Dry Valley...
CGTGCGGAGGCCGGCCGCGCGGGCATGCGCGAGCGTGTCTTGCAGCCCCTCCGGGCCTCGGTCGAGCACATGGTTGTTCGACAATCCGAGCGCGTCGAAGCCTACCTCGGCCAGCGCGCTGGCGGCGGCAGGCCGCGCGTTGTACTCCAATTGCTGCTTCGGAAAGTAGTTCTCGGTTCGGGTGGTGATAGGTCCCTCGGCGTTGCCGATCGCGAAGTCGGCGTCGAGCAATGGGCGTACGTGCTCGAACGCCCAGGCGTATCCGAACTGCTCCAGGAATGGCCGCGCGCGGTCACCGAGCAGGATGTCGCCGGTCCAGACGATCCGGAACGGCGTACACGGCGAGCTGCACGGCTCCCGCGAGTCGTTGCCGATGGCGCGGCCGAGGCCGCCGGTGCTCCAAAGCGAGACAAGGAGGAGCGCGAGCACGGTCGCGCCGAATGCCGCTATCCGCGATGCCAGCATCGAGCCACCTCCACGCTCGACCGGTTCGAGTGGCCCGCGGCGCCGCTCCACATTCTTATGTGAATGACCGAGCGCACCGCCGTCCGCATGCCCGCCCGGTCCCCCGCGAGTCGTACCCGCCGCGACGCTACTGTACCGGGTCCATGAAGTCGCGTCAATCACTCGGCCAATGTACCCCAGGGCACCGCGTTTTCGGCACGTTCGGGATTGTTGTGATAGGGCGCAACCGCGCATGTTAGAATCCCGTCACAACGCATCGGGTGCGGCCATGATCGCGGGCATGGAACGCCAATCGCGGGATTCTGCGTGTCGGGACGGCGGCGAAGTGCAGACGCCGTTACCTGGCACGCCCACGCCGCCGCGCACGTGGCTCGCGAGCGTGTTCAGCGTCGCGCTCCTGCTGGTGGTCGCGTCGCCCGTCGTCGAGAACTGGAAGGCGGAGCCGTTCGATGACTTCCCGCTTTCGTACTTTCCGATGTTCTCAAGAGAAACAGCCGACGACCAGCGCGTCACGTACCTCATCGGCCTCAACCCGAGTGGTGAGCGCTACCTGCTTCCGTACGGCTATGCCGGTCGAGGCGGCATGAATCAGGTGCGCAAGCAAATGAACAAGTTGGTCGGCCAGGGCGACGCCTCCAAGCTCTGCGAGACGGCCGCGTCGCGCGTCAACAGGCAGGGCAGCCGCTTGCCGGAGATTCGCACCGTCGAAGTCATCACGGGCAGGTTCAGTCTCTCGGGGTACTTCACGGGCACAGAGATCCCCACGGTCGAGAACGTGCGCGCCCGTTGCTCCGTCGCGCGAGGGCGGTCGTGAGCGGGCATTCCTGATGCGGCTGCTCGGCGCGCTCGACCGGCTCTGGTTCGCGGACGGCTCCGCGACACGCCTGGCCGTCCTGCGGATCGTCCTCGGCGTCGCGACGCTCGTCGAATTCGGCCCCCGTTTCTGGTATTTCTCGAGCATCGCCGAATCGTCTCCGACCCTCTTCGAGCCGGCCGGGCTCGCGCGCGTCCTCGAAGGGCCGATCTCCGTGCAACTCTTCCAGGTCATCTTCATCATGACCGTACTCGCCAACGTTGCGTTCATCCTCGGCTGGCGCTTCGACCGCACCGGCCCGCTGTTCGCGGGCCTGCTGATCTGGCTCCTGTGTTACCGAAATTCTTGGTCGATGATCTACCACAGCGACAATCTCGTGATCTGGCACATCCTGATACTCGGGCTGACGCGCTCGGCCGATGCGCTGTCGCTCGATGCCCGGAAGGACTGGTCGCTCGTTCATTTCGCGCGCCGCCTTACCGGCAAAGCAATGGTGCTCGCGTCTCCGGCCCTCGCTCGGCCGGTCTGGCACTGGGAGTACGGCTATCCGATCAAGCTCTTGTGCGCCGTTACGGCCGTCGTCTACGTCCTCTCGGGCGTCGCCAAGGTGGCCGGTCCGCTCGGATGGGAGTGGTCGCTCGGTGAGGGCCTCCGCAATCAAGTTGCCTACGACGGCCTGCGCAAGGAGCTCATCGACGAGGGCGCCCAGCCCCTGGCATTCTGGCTCTACAACAACGTGGCGCTGGCGACGGTTATGGGGGTGGGGACGCTCGTCATCGAGCTCGGCGCGCCGCTGGTGCTGCTAAGCTGGCGTCTTGGCATTCTGTGGGCTGCTGGAGCCTTCGCGATGCACTGGGGCATCTACGCCATCATGGGAATCACCTTCTGGTACCAGTTGAGCGGCCTGGCGTTCCTGCCGTTCGTGGTAGGCGAGCGGCTGGTGGCCTGGGGCACGAGCGACGCCCCGCTACTCGCGCGCGGGCTGGCGAAAACACTCGCCGCCTGGGCTGCCGAGCCGCGTCGCGGAAACGTGGCCGTCACGCCGGCCGTCGCGGTGCATGGCGCGCCTCACGTAGCGCCGCACGGCACCTTGCCCGACCCAGGCTGAGGCACGGAAGACAGCCGCCGACCTCCGATCCTGTTCTCGATGGCCGCTCGTGGCGCCGACCGTCGATCGCGTGCCCGGTCGCCGCGTAGGCCAAATGCGTCGATGACCGTCAGTCGTGCCTGAACTGCTCGTCCGGCGTCGCCAGGTCGATCCCGCGATCCTCGAAAATTCGCAGCAAACGTGCGCGGTTGACGCCACGATTGAGTGCCTCGTCGGCCTTCAGGACCATCGAGAGGCCATCGCGTAGCTCATTCTTCTTTGCGATCTGCCGCGCCGTCTCCGTCGCGTCCAGGCCCTCCGATCCGGCCTTCGAGCACAACACCAGCATCTTCATGACCAGCAGATCGGCCGTCCACTCTCCGAGCGCGCGCCGCACGTCCCAGAGCGTCGAGGCCCAGATGTTGCCATTGCGGTGCGGATTTCCATGACTATCGAAATTATCGGTCGTCTTGAGCCCGCGGATGTCGCGGTTGTCGCGGCTGTCCTGCCCTTCGGCGGCATGCTGCCAGTTGTAGATATCCGGAGTCTTGAGGATGACGGCGGCCCAGTAGTCGGCGGTGCCCTCGTCCATGTGGATCTTGACGTTGACCTTCTCGTTCCCCGGCCGGCTACGGTTCGCGAAAAAGTCGGCCGTGTGCGCGACGACGTGGTGCCCGACTTCGTGGACGATGATGCCGGGGATGTGCGACGCATTCCGCACGTAGGGGAGCCCGCCGACCGTGATGCCCCGCCCGCGCGAATCGGTGATATAGGACCGTCCGGGACCGAGATGTACCTCTCCGGTCGCGAGCATCGCGTCCACGGGATGTCGGAAGCGGCCATCCGTGCGCGCCAGGTTGGGTAGGCGGTAATGTCCGCCGGGGAACGGGCGCAGCTTGCCGTCGAGCTTCTCTCCGTCGCCCTCGCGGTAGCCCGCCAGCCGCGACGCCGAGTGGGCGTGTACCACGACGCGGAGCGGGGGAAGCGGCCCCTCGCCGAGGGTCGCGAGCAGCCCATTCGCATAGGCAATCGTGCGGTCGGCGTAGTAGTACGCGTTGACCTCGCCGAAGCGCGCGGCCTCGAGAATCCGCGCATTGTCGGCGCCAGTGTGGTCCTCGTCGTCCCGCGGCAGCCGGCCGCCATTGTGCGGCTGGAACACGAAGCCGTCCGGGGAGCCCACTTCGACATTCCCCATCGGGATGCCCCGCGGCAATCCGCGCACGGGGTCGCGCTCGATGAGGACGCCGTGATTCACGACCTCCACGAGCCGGCCGCGCAGCCGCCAGGGCTCGCCCGGATTGCGGACGAGGTTCTGGACAACGATCGGTAGGGGGCGAATCGACTCGGCGATGTCCGGATCTGGTAGGCCGACGTACACTGACCCGCGCGCCGGATCCAGGATTGGAGGGGAGCCTACGCCCAAGACGGCAGGACCGGACGTGGCCGCTCCAGGCGACGCGGACGTGGTGGCCCGCGACGGCGCCGGGATTGTGTGCTGCGCGGTGGGCGCCGAACTGTCGCCGGGCGCCACCGCCGTGGCCGCCGGCGCGTCCAGCGACCCGCCTGACGCGGGCGCCCCAATCTGGCGCGGTGAATCGCTCCGAGGCGCGGCGGTCAGCGTGGCGGCGGACGCCGGCGATTCCATCGACGGCGTCAACGTCGAGCCGCCCAGTGCGGCGATCACCGATACTCCTTGAAGGAGGAATATCCGACGCGTTTGTCGCGTAGATTTCAACGCGGCCCGCCCCCCCACTACTACCAACCGCCGACGCCCGGGATGCGCGGCGTTGCACAAGCAAACGAGTGGCGACGGCAGGAGACGCCGATTCGTCCCATGCCGCACAGGACCAACGGCCAAATCAAGCACTCGCCAACGCCGTTGCCCGTGACCTTCCGCGTGCCTATGTCCCGCTCGCGCGACGCGCACTATAGCAGTTTCGTTTCAGCCGCGCGCATGTCCCGCGTACACGATTGGTGAGGGTGCAAACCGGAAGGCCGCCTACCAGGCCATCCGTCCCACATCCTCAAGCGTGCCAAGTCGCCCCATGAATCGGTACTTGATCAGGGCCGGGCGGCGCGGCGACCATCCCTCGGCGAGCGTGCGATCGACTTTCGCGACCAGCAGATGCGGCCCCGGCGCGTCGAGTGTCTCGCGGAGCCGCGCGCTGAACTCCTCGAGCGAATAGCTAACGGACGCGCCGGTGATGCCGCAGCCGCGCGCGACGTGCGCCAGGTCCACCCCGTGCGCGGTCGGGGTCGTCTGGCCGCCGGTGATCTGGTACGCCTCGTTGTCCCACACGATGCAGGTCAGGTTGGGCGGAGCGTATCGGCCGATCGTCGCGAGCGATCCGAGGTTCATCAGCACCGAGCCCTCACCATCGACGCACACGACGCGGTCTTGTGGGCGGGCGCGGGCGAGACCGAGCGCGATGGACATCGCCATGCCCATCGCCCCGCGCGAGTAGAAGTTGAGCGCGCGGTCACCGGCCGCGAAGATGTCGTTGGCGACGTTGCCCAGTCCGGTCACCACGAGCTGATCCGTGAGCGCTCCAACGAGCGCGCGGGCCGCTTCCTGCCGATGCATCATAGTTGCTTGCCTCCGGTCAGCAAGGGCGACAGGATGACCGCCACCGGACGATCGGTCGAGAAGGCCAGCGCGCAGGCGCCATGGACCACGCGCTCGACATCCTCTTGGCGCTCCGGTGTGAAGTGCGGGACACCCAGCCCGTCGAGCGTCGGGCGCAGCGCCTGGCCCATCCCGACCTGGACCGTGTTGAACTCACCGAGCTCGCCGCGCTGGCTGATGAGCATGAGGAATGGGATCTGGTAGGGAATGGCGAGCGACGCAATCGCGTTGGCGGCGTTGCCGAGGCCGCTATTCTGCATCAGCAGGGCGCCGGGGCTGCCGCCGAGGTACGCCCCGCAGACCATGCCGACGCCCTCTTCTTCGCGCGTCGGCCCGAGCACGTCCATGTCGCCCTCGTCTTGGGCGAGCCGGATCAGGCCGGTGAGGATCGTGTCCGGCACGTGCGCGATGGTTCGGATCCCGTTCGCCTTGAGGCATGCGAACACGGTGTCTGCCCAGGCCATAGCCACCTCCTGCCGTCCGGCTGGCGCCGCACGCGACACTCTAAGCCGGCCGCGGCACCAATGCAACGTGCCACGGCGGTCACGTGAATCCCCGCAGGTAGCCTCTCCGCACCGTGCATTCCCATCATCCAAAGCGGGGACACGAGAGCTCGGTTGAAATCCGGCCCGAGGCCCGTATACTGAGTGAAATCGAGAGCGGAGCAATGATGCTCGAAGCCGCTTTCTACGTCGGGTCCGCATTCTGGCTTGGGGCCCTCCATGCTGCGACCCCCGGCCACGGCAAGACCGTCGCGGCGGCCTACCTCGTGGGCAATCGCGGGCGCGTCGTTGATGCCGTTACGCTTGGCATTATCGTGACGCTGTCGCACACCGGCGGGATCGTGCTCTTCGGGGTGCTGGCCACTATGGGCTCGTCGGCGCTCCTGCCGCGCCAGGCCGAGGGCTGGCTCGCGCTCGGGACCGGGCTGCTGATCGTCGTGCTCGGGCTCTGGATGTTCTGGGGCCAGCGGCGCACGTTGCCATGGTCGCCCAGGTCCGACGCGGCTCCATCACTCGAACCAACGCTCGCCCCTGACCATGCTCATGCCCACGAGCATGCCCATGCCCACGAGTTCCCCCAAGCACACGGGCATCCCCATCGTGGTCATGCCCCCGACGTCGCGCAGGCACACGCACATTCACACCAGTACGAGCGCGAGCGAAGCCGCGAAAGCATCCTCGTCGGCCACGGCAACGATGCCACGCTTCATCGGCACGGCTGGGGGGCTGCGCATAGCCACGACGCCGGCCTCGATGGCGCCGCACGCCCCAGCTTCGCGCTCCTGCTGGGCCTCGGCATCGCCGGCGGCGTGATGCCGGATCCGGCGGCGCTCGCCGTGCTGCTCTCCGCGCTCGCGAGCGGCAAGCTGGTCCTCGGGCTCCTTACGGTGCTGGTGTTCAGCCTGGGGTTCGCGTCGGTGCTCGTCGTCGTGGGGCTCGTCGCGGCCCGCGTCGGGACGATGGTGCTCGACCGTATCGGCGGCGGCACGTGGACGCGCTGGGTCCAACTCGCCACGTCCACCATCGTGGTCGGCGTCGGCGCGGTCATGACCGCGAGCGCCTGGCGGACGCTCGCAACGCTCGCATAGGCGCGCACCAGCGGGTTGATGCCCTGCAATAACCTAGCGGCTTCGCAATCGCGCCTCCGCCTGGCGTGCCCCTTGTGCTGGCCAACGGTGTGAACTACGATGGCACGGCTGGCTCAGCCCTACGTGCGTGACGCGATGCTTCGCGCCGTTCCGCGCACGAATAGCATGACGGTGATGGGTCATGGAACGCGGCACTGTTGCTGCACGACGAACCGCGATGCGGGACCGCGAGATGACGCGTCCTCGGCGCGCAACCACGATCTCCCCGCGGCCGGGAGTGAAGGTCGCGCTGTTCGGCGTGGTGTTCGTGGCGTTGCTCGGCCTGCTGCTCGTCGCGGCTGTCCGTGACGCGGCGCCCACGCCCTCGCCCGTTGGGGCGCGCCCCGTAGTCTCCACGCCCCGCCCGGCCCTCAGCGCCGCCGAGGAAGCGTACGCGCAAGCCCTCTGGCCGGTGCATAACGAGGTCAAGGCCGGCGCGCTCAGAATGACGATGAGCGGCGTCCAGTACAAGACGCAGCGCCTCGACGTCGAAACCCTCCGCTCGCAAGTGGCGGCGTCGCTCGAGACCTACCGTCGCGCGGAGGTGCAGGTCCGCGCGCTCCAGCCACCGCCGTCCCTGAACGCCGCGCACGACGAGTACCTCGGCGCGGTCGTGCTCTACCAGCAGTCGGCGGCCGAGATGATGCGCATCGCGGACGACCGGGAGGAGCGGCACCTCCTCACAGCATTTCCGCTGAGTCAGGATGCCAGCCGCGCGCTCCGCGCGGTCGGCGCGCAGCTATGGCCGGGCGAGTATGTGCCCAGCTAGCGCGGACATACGACTCCAGGGCTACGACGAGCACCCCGGACATCGACCGCCGGTGGGCTCGACACGGCACGAACATGCGACGGCTCCCCGAATTGTGGGCGGGCCGGCGACGGGCAGGAGGTGGCGGCACACGCACAACATACGTTAGCGACCCAGGACCGGCGATCCCACACCCTGTAAAGGAGGCTCTGTGTGACTCCCAGGACCCCTGCGCGCCCCATCGCTTTCGTCGGCGGGCTCGCGGCCATCGCGCTGGTGCTCGCGCTCGCGGCGCCGTTGGGCGCCCGCGCCCAGCAGGCGGACGGCACGCTCGCTCTCGACCCGTCCCAAGCCATGGAAGCAAGCCGAAGCGTCGCGAATCAGCCCACGTCGGGTGCCCCGCAATACTCAGTCTGGATAGTCGAGAGCTGCACGTTCAAGGACGTGCCGGCCGGCGGCTTCATGCCCGACCGCGCGTACGTGCCCGGCAGCACCAACGCCGCGAACAATCAGGTGTTCTTCCAGCTTCCGGTCAACGTCGGCATCATCAAGGCCGGTAACGAGGTCGTCATGTACGACACCGGCTGGAAGCAGCAGACCTACATCCAGTCCAACAACTGCGTGAATTGGGCGCCCATCCGCGACCAGATGGCCGTCATCAACATGACGCCGGAGGATGTCACCAAGGTCGTGATCGGGCACGGCCATTGGGACCACGCGGGCCAGGTCGATGAATTCCCGAACGCGACGCTTTACGTGCAGCAGGCCGAGCTGGAGGGAATCCAGTGGGCCATCAATTATCCGAATCCCAAGATCAGCGAGACCGTCTGCGGGCGCCGCCCGGCCTGCGGCTATCCTCCGGACATCGTCGATCAGATCTACGGGAAGATCCTCAAGAACCAGGCGACGATCGTCAATGGCGAGATGGACATCGCGCCAGGGCTGACGATCCACCCGGCCCACCGCGCCCACACGGCGGGCTCGCAACTGCTCCAGGTGAATACGGCTCGCGGCCAGATGATGTTCGGCAGCGACGCCTACTCCTCCTGGGAAGGCATCCGCGACTGGTTGGCGGCGAACATCCAGCAGACGGACACCGTGCAGCAGTTCCTCGCGTACGAGAAATGCTATCAGGTGACCAATAACGACATCGGCAACTGCATCGCCGCGCATGAGCCTACGTCGTACACGGCGAACTATCCGGTCACGGCCAACTGCTGGACGGGTCCGAATGGTTCGCGCGGGGCCGAGCTCACGCTGGCACCTGGCGAGCAATCGCGCAAGCCGGCTGGGCAGTCCGGCTGCGCGCGCGCGGTCGCGGCGGCGCCCGCCGCGCAGCCGTCGGCCCCGGCGCCGGCTGCGAAACCGGCGCCGCCCGCACCACCGGCGGCGAAGCCGGCGGGCGCGCCGGCGCAGGCTCCGCGCTAGTGGCGCGCCGTCCCGAGCGGCCGATGCGGTCGCGTGCTCGGGCCGGCGAGCCGGCGCGGGAGGTACCGCCGGTGCCTCCCGCGCCCTCGTTTGCGGTCAAGTACTGGGCACACTCGGACGAGAAGTGGTCCGGACCATCTCTACGGACCCGCGCGTGGGTCGTGCCACTCCTGGCGGCGCTATTGCTCGGGGCGGTCCTCCTGCCGGCGCCCGTCCGGGCGCACGACCCGAGCGCTTGGGGCGGCATCTACCGCTCGCGCGACCACGGCGCGACGTGGTTCCTCGCCAATGAGGGCCGCTTCGTCACTGCTGCACTCGCGCTCGCTATCGACCCCACCGACCCGCACGAGCTGCTCCTGGCGACCGACAGCGGCCTCCTCCATTCTCAGAACGGAGGCCGAGACTGGCAGATCGCCGGCGAGGGAACCATGGATGGCGGAGCATTCGCGGCGGCATTCGACTTGGACGGCAAACGCGCCCTCGCGGCAACTGCGCGCGGCCTGTTCCGGCGCGATGTGGGCGGCGTCTGGGAGGAGATCGCGGCCCCGCTCGGCGCCCTGCCCGTCCGCTCGCTCGTGTCGGGGACGACCGCCGGCCAGGTGTTCCTAGCCGGCTGGCAGGAGCTGTACCGGTCCGACGATTGGGGCGCATCGTGGTCGCCCGCCGGTGATGGGCTGCCGGACCACGCTGTCGCGACGTTGGTGGCGGTACCTGGGGATCGCCATGCGGTCATGGTCGTCTCGAACGGCGAGCTGTGGGCGAGCTTCGACGGAGGCGCGGCGTGGCAGCCGCGCGGGAATGGGCTTCCCGCCGGGCGGGTCGATACCGTCGTGCTCGGTACCGGAACGACCGGTTCGCTGTGGGCGGGCGGCGCGGATCAGGTCTTCCGAAGCGACGACCTCGGCGCGACCTGGCACGCATTCGGCGCCCCGCTCGGCGAGCGCGACACGACGATTCGCGGGATCGCCGTGTCGCCCGACGAGCGCCTCACGCTGCTCACCACCGACCGTGGTCTCTACCAGCGCGGCGAGGGCGCGGCGAGTTGGGAGCTGCTCGTCGAGAACGTGCCCGTCCACTTGGAAGCGCGCCCGCTCGTGCGCGCCCCGCACGACCCATCGACCATCTACGCGGGCTTCTCGATCGCGCCGTACGACAGCCTCTGGCGCCGCGCCGCGGCGGGCGGCTCCCCGTTCGGTCAACTCGATTGGATCGATCTGGGCGGCGGCCTCGCGTTTCTCGTCCTGGTCGGGCTCGGTGGCGGCATGATGCTGGGTCGGCTCGGACACCACTATGGGCGCAACGAACAGGATGGTCGGGTGCCCGCCGATGCGCGCGCACGCAGCCGAAACTCGGCGCGAGGCGAGGGATCGCGCGCGCCCGAGTCGGCCAGGGCGTGATCCCTCGCAGGCTCGGGACGACAGTCAACGCCAAGGATTGCTAGCCATGAGCACCGCCGTCACGGAGCCCGCCGCTCCAGCGCGCCCGGCACGCCGGTTGATGGGCCGTTCTCGCTTGCTGGTGGCGCTCGCGAGCGTGGGCCTTGTCGCGCTCGTGGGGGCGCTCGCCTGGTGGGCGCTCCGCCCGACGGTGCCCACCTTCATAGAGTACCGAGTGCCGACACCGGGCGCCATCCCGGCCGCCATCGCCGCCGCTCCGGACGGCACGATCTGGTTCACGCTCGACTCGTCGGACCAGCTCGGCCGCGTCAGCAACGGCGAGGTCGGCGTTGTGTCGAAGGGCCATAGGAGTGCCGAGCCGCTCGGGCTCGCGGTCGCGACGGACGGCGCACTCTGGTTCACCGATGCACTGGCCGGTTCGATAGCCCGCCGCGCGCCGGATGGCAGTCGGACGTCGGTCACGCTTTCGTCGCCGACCGACAAGCTCGCGCGCCTCGCCGCCGCGCCCGACGGGTCGATCTGGTTCGCGGACGGGACGCTGAACGCCCTCGTGCGCATCCACGACGCGACGCTCGCGCCCGTCGCGCTGCCGACGTTCCGCTCCGGCCCGTTCGGGGTCGCAGTGGCCTCTGATGGCACGGTCTGGACGACGCTTCAGTACGTCAACAAGCTCGCCCGAATCGCGCCGAACGGCGAAGTCACCGAAGTCGATCTGCCGACGCGGCAGGCGAACCCGACCGACGTCGCCATTGATTCGACCGGGGCCGTCTGGTTCGCCGAGCTCCGCGCCAACAAGATTGGCCGCTACGCGGACGGGGACTTCACCGAGTTTTCAGTACCCACGCCATCTGCAGGCGTCACCGGGCTCGCCGTGGCTCCGGACGGGTCCGTGTGGTTTACCGAAACGCGCGGACACAAGCTCGGCCGTCTCCGAGACGGTACGTTCCGCGAATTCGACCTACCCCGGCCAGATGCTCGCCCATTCGGGATCACCGTCGATCGCGCCGGCAACGTCTGGTACACCGATCTTTCGGGCGTGGTCGGCATGCTGCCGGCCGACCGCGCCAGCGCGCGTTGACCGAGGGTGCTGCTGCTCCCGCGACTCAACGACCTTGCCGTCGTCTTCGTCAGCATCGTCATACAGTCGCTCCCGTTCGTGCTGATCGGCGTCTTTGCGTCGGCACTCGTCCAGCAATATCTGTCGGAGCGGCTCGTTCTGCGCTGGATGCCGCGACGCGCGCTCCCCGCCGTCCTCCTGGGGAGCGTCTTCGGCATGGTGGCACCGGTCTGCGATTGCGGCGCTATCCCGCTCGGTCGGCGGCTGGCCGCGAAGGGAGTGCCCACATATGTCGCCCTGACCTTCATGCTGGCGGCGCCGGTCGTCAATCCAGTCGTGGCACTCTCGACCGTCGTCGCCTTCCAGGGCGATTGGTCAATCGTCGCGCTGCGCATGGCGATGACCGTGAGTGTGGCTGTGCCGATCGGGCTCATCACGAGCTGGCTGCCGCCGACGTTGGCCACTCTTGCGCCGACGCCCATTCGCGGCGGGAGCCTCGACGCGGCCGGGGCCGACGAGCCGGCGCGCTCGGGGTGGCGCGCCCTGATCCGCCACGCCAATGCCGAGTTCTTTGACGTGATGTTCTTCATCGTGCTCGGCGCCCTCGTCACCGCCGCCACCCAGACGCTCGTGCCGCGCGGTGACCTGCTGGCGGTCGGAGCCGATCCGCTGGGTTCCATCGCGGCATTGATGCCGCTCGCGACGCTGCTCTCGATCTGCTCGGAGGCCGACGCCTTCGTCGCGCGCGCGTTCGCCACGACCTTCACGCTCGGGTCGGTGCTCGCGTTCATGACGATTGGCCAAATCATCGACCTCCGCAACGGGTTCCTGCTGCTGCGGACCATCGGCGTGCGGCTCGTCTTGCTCGTGGCGGCCGTATCCTACGTCATCGTCTTCACCGAAGCAGTGGTCGTCAACGAGGTGGTCGCCGCCTGGGGTGGGGTGACCTGGATGACCGGGAGGCCCTGAACGATGCTCGCACCGTTTCGAGTTGCGCGTGCCGCGATCCTTTTCGGCTTCGTGGCGGTGATCGTCAAGCTGTTCCTGACGGGCGAGATGGTCAAGTACATGAGCCCGTCGCTCGACCCTCTGACCGCTCTGGCCGGCGTGGTGTTGGCCTTGATGGGGACGCTCGAGCTGCTCGGAAGCGCCGAGCATCACCACGCCGAGCCCGAGCACGGGCTCGACGAGTCGCTCGCGTGGCTGCTGCTAGTGGTCCCGATCGCCCTCGGCCTCTTCTTCGCGCCGCGCGCGCTCGGCGGGGGCGCGCTCGGCGGCGAACGGCTGGATGGGCTGCTACTGAGCTTCGGTGCGGGACCCGCACCGCTTGTCGAGGCGCAGCCGCCACCGTCGTGGCCGCTCGGGGACGTGGACGAGCTGCTGGCGTACGTAAGCCAAACCGGGGAGGCCGGGATCGGACAGCGCGTCCGCGTGCGCGGCATCGCGATGCGCTCGGGCGCATTCCGAGACGATGAGCTGGCCTTGCTGCGCTTCTCGATCGCCCACTGTGTCGCCGACGCGCGGCCGGTGGTTCTGCTGGTCGTGATGGGCACGGGCGGTTCGGCGCCGCTGGACCGCTGGGTGGAGATCGAGGGCGTCCTCGACCGCCGCGAGCGCGACGGCGACCGCCTCATCAGCGTCGTGGCCGACAGCATCGTGCCGATCGAGGAGCCGGACAACCCCTACCTGTCCGCGCTCTGAGGTTCTGCGCGAGATGGAGAAACTGGGTGCGGGCGCGCGGCCCGGCGGAGGCGCCGCGTGGTCGAATGCGCCACTCGTATACTGACGGCGTGGACGCTCGTCGACCGGAGCTATCCGTCGTCGTGGTGACGTTCCGGAGCGGCGACACGCTGCCGGCGTGCCTCGCCGCGCTCCAAGCAGCGGCACCGATGGGGACCGAGCTGCTAGTCGTCGATAACGCTGCCGACGCCACAGTCGTGGAGCTCGTGGAGCGCACCTGGGCCGGCGCTTGCGTCCAGGTCAATTCGGTCAATCGCGGGTTCGCCGCCGCCGTCAACCAGGCGCTCCGCCGGGCGCGCGGCGACGCCATCCTCCTGCTCAATCCGGATGCGGTCATCGAGCCTGCCACCATCGGCACGCTTCGGGCGGCCCTCGCGGCCCTGCCAATGGCGGGGATCGTCGCGCCGCGCCTGCTGTCGCCCGCCGGCGAGCCGCTGGTCTCGGGCTATCCGTTCCTCACGCTAGGCACGGTGATCTGGCGACACTTCCAGCTTGTCCGCGTCTTTCCAAATGCCCAGCTCGGCCGCTACAGGCAGCGTACGCTCGCGGGCGGCGCGCCGTTTCGGGTCGATTGGGCGCAGGGGGCGTGCCTGCTCGTCCGCCGCGCCGTCTTCGAGCAGCTCGGTCAATTCGACGCAGATTTCTTCTTCTACGCCGAAGAAGTGGATTTCATGCGCCGCGCCGCTCGCGCCGGCTGGTCCACGTATATCGTGCCGGCTGCCGTCGCGCATCATGCCGAGGGCGGCAGCAGCAGCCAAGTTGTGCCGCTCAAGCTCGCGTCGCACTACCTCTCGAAGGTGGTGTACTTCGAGAAGCATCATGCGCCGCCGAGGCGTCACATGTTGCGCGCGTTGCTTGTCGGTGACCTTGGGCTGCGGATACTGTACCGAGCCTATGGCATCTTGAGCGGCCGGCCGCGCGATGCCCGACTGCGCCTGGTCACCTACGCACGAACGGCGCGCATGCTCCTGGCGAGCCCGACGCGCACGATTGTGCGGGAGTGGCGCAGCATGGGCGAGGGTGCGGCGACGGAGCAGGCAACGTCGGGCGGCACGCAGCGACGCGAGCCCGCGCGGGCGGCGTCGTGACGCTCGATCCGACGGCGCAGGCGCTCGGCGCGCAGATCGATCGGCTCGCACCTACGCGCCGTCCCGAGGGACGGCCGGTCGGGCACCAGCGTTGGCGGGCCCTGCTATTCCTGCACTGGCCGGTGCCCGTCGAGGTGCTGCGCCCGCTCGTTCCGGTCGGGCTGGAGCTCGACACGTTCGAGGGCGTCGCGTACGTCGGGCTCGTGCCGTTCGCGATGCGCCGGGTGCGCCCGTGGTGGTCCCCCGAGCGCGTCGCCTTCGACTTCCTCGAAACGAACGTGCGCACCTACGTCCACGTCGAGGGCCAGGATCCGGGCGTGTACTTTTTCTCGCTCGATGCCTCATCGAGAGTGGCGGTGGCGGTGGCACGTCGGCAGTTCGGGCTCCCCTACTACAACGGTCGCATGAGCCTCATCCGCTCCGGAGACGAGCTCAGCTATCGCTGCCGCCGCCTCGGAGAGCTCGGGCCGCGCTCCTTCGTGCGCGCCGTTCCCGGTACATACCTCGGCCCATCGGAGCCGGGCTCCATCGAGCATTTCTTGCTCGAGCGCTACATCTTGCACGTCGAGGGGCGGGACGGCCTGATGCAGGGGCGCGTCCACCACACGCCCTACCCGGTCCAGAAAGCCCGCGTCCTGGAGCTTGGCGACGAGCTGGTCGCGGCGGCCGGATTTCCCCGCCCGCACACGTCGCCACTCGTCCACTACGCGGCCGGCGTGGACGTGGACATATTCCGGCTCCGGCATCGGGACGCAGCCTCGGACTCCACGCGGTACGTTCGTCCTCCAAGGCGGCGCGAGTAGCGACGGATACGAGAGCCGAAAGGAGTGCGGCGTGGCGCATGAGCGGGAGCGATGCTCATGCCCCACAAGCCCTGGGTCGCATTCGACACGGGGGTATGCATCCTGTCGTCGGTGGCCCGAGTCATGCGGAGCATCCCAGGACAGGAGGTGATTGTCCGATGTCCGATCCCCGCACTCCAATGGATCCCAATGCGCCGGACGGCGGCGATCCCGCCGCGACGCCGGTCCCCGACCCCGCGCCGATTCCCGGTGCCGGCGGGCCTGCTGGCGGGCCGAACAGCGACGTGCTCGACGGCCTGGGCCAGCCGATCTCGATGCCCGGCGACCGCCCCCCGCTCTCGACCGACCACAACTAGCGCAATTTCCTTCTTGAAACAGCACTCCGCGAAATCGGCCGCGCATGCCCACACACCGTCTTATGCTGCCAAGCTTCGTAAGGTCTTGTGCGACCGGTGGCAGTACGCTGGAATCAGGACGGATTCCGATTCGAGAGCGTTGGGATGAGAAGTGGCGCATGGTGGAGATGAAGGCGTGACCGCCGCGAGTTCTTCGACGCAGGCGGCGACCGAGACATCCGGTGTAGGTGTGCTCGCCGGCTACGGACGCCACGATGCCCCGTTTGGTGGCTACGCCGCGCTCGTGGCATCGTTCAATGTGTTGTTCACCGGATTGCTGCTGTTCGGCAGGCGCCTCGGCCGCCCGCTCCCCGAGCGGGTCGCTCCCGTCGATCTGCTGGTCCTGGGGATTGCCACGCACAAGCTGAGTCGGCTGATCGCCAAGGATTCGGTGACGAGCGTGCTGCGGGCGCCGTTTGCCGAGTACGTGGAGCCGGCCGGTCCGAGTGAGGTCAACGAGAAGCCGCGCGGGCACGGGCTCCGGCTCGCCATCGGCGAGCTGGTCACCTGCCCGTTCTGCATCGGGCAATGGATCGCAGCCAGTTTCGGATGCGGCCTTGTGCTGGCGCCGCGCTTGACGAGGCTTGTGGGCGCGGTCTTCGCCATGGTGAGCGTGGCCGACTTCCTCCACTACGGCTACGAGGCCGCGCGCAAAGCCGCGGAGCAGCCTGTATCGTCCGACGACAAGAAATCCTGACATGACCCGACCCGTCAGCGAGCAAGTTGTGGTGGTCACCGGCGCGTCGAGCGGCGTCGGGCGCGCCTGTGTCCGCGAATTCGCCGCGCGCGGCGCCCGGCTCGTCCTGATTGCCCGCTCGGAGGAGGGGCTTGCAGCGGCGGCCGACGAAGTCCGACGAGCCGGGTCCGAGGCGCTGGTTGTGCCGCTTGATCTAGCGGATTCCGACGCGGTGGAGCGGGCGGCGGCGCTGGCCGAGGAGCGGTTCGGACGCATCGACACCTGGGTGAACAATGCCATGGTGTCCGTCTTCTCGCCTGTCTCCGAGATGACCGCCGAGGAGTACCGGCGCATCACCGACGTGACGTACCTGGGCACCGTGTACGGCACGCTCGCCGCGTTGAGGCGGATGCGCCCGCGCGACGAGGGTACCATCATCCAGATCGGCTCGGCGCTCGCGTATCGCTCGATCCCCCTCCAAAGCGGGTACTGCGCCGCCAAGTCGGCCGTCCGCGGCTTCACGGACTCGCTTCGGTCGGAGTTGGTGCATGACAAGAGCCGGATTCGCGTCTCGATGCTCCAGCTGCCCGCCGTCAACACGCCGCAGTTCGACGTGGTGCGCAGCCGCCTGCCGCGCAAAGCGCAGCCGGTGCCCCCGATCTATTCGCCGGAGATGATTGCGCGCGCGGTCGTCTGGACGGCCGAGCACCCCGTGCGGGAGATGGTTATCGGCGGCAGCGCGCTCCAGGCGATCCTCGGCCAGAAGCTCATCCCCGGACTGCTCGACCGCTACCTCGGCGGGACCGGCTACGACGCGCAGCAGACCGCTCAGCCGGTCGACGCGGACCGACAGGACAACCTGTACCACCCCGTGCCGGGCGACCACGGCGCGCACGGTCGATTTACCGACGAGTCGGCGGACCACAGCCTCCAGCTCTGGGTGCGCATGCACCAGGGCAGTGTGAGCGTCGTCGCCGCGCTCAGCGCGGCACTTGCGTTGGCGGGCATTGGACTGGCTACGCGCGGCCGGCGGCGCTAGACGTGTGCATCAGACTGCCGACCACGACCAGACAGTCGCGTTCTTGCCGTATGCGCCGATCGAGCGCCACGGGCTCGTGGGCGACCGTCGCACGGCCGCATTGGTCGCGGGCGACGGCACGATCGACTGGATGTGCCTGCCCGACTACGACGGTCCGAGCGTCTTCGGCGCGCTGCTCGACGCCGACCGGGGCGGCTTCTGGCGGCTCGGTCCGGCCGTGCCGACGTTCGGCAGGCAGCGCTACCTTGACCGCACGGCCCTACTCCGAACCACGTGGACCACGGACGACTGGGAGCTCGAGCTCACCGATGCCATGGTTTGGCCCCAGGATGACCGCTCGGCGGACGACGACGAGCGGCGCGTACTGATCCGTCGCCTCCGCTGCACGCGTGGTGAGGCCGCGTTCCGAGTCGAGCTCCGGCCCAGGCACGATTTTGACCCGATCGCACGCGTGCAGTCCGTGCCGGGCGGCGTCACGTTCGAGACCGGCGACCGCACCATCGGCGTGTGGCTGAGTGTGCCAGTCCAGGTCGAGCACGACGGGGCGCAGATCGGAGGTCGCCTCGGCGGCGGCACGGACGTCTGGGCGGTCATGGGCCTGAACGAAGTGCCGGCCCGGTGGTCGGCCGAGCGGGCGGCCGAGGCGCTCGCCGAGACGGCGGAGTACTGGCACGAGTGGCAACAGGAGCTCAGCTTTGATGGCCCGCGCGCCGAGTCGGTCAGGCGATCCGCACAGACGATCCATTTACTCTCCTACGCGCCGGCCGGCTCTCTGGTGGCTGCGCCGACGACCTCGCTGCCGGAGCGCATCGGCGGCGACCGCAACTACGATTACCGCTACGCCTGGATTCGCGACGCGTCGCTGTCGCTGGGCGGGCTGTCGATGCTCGGCGACACGCAGGCGGCCCGCCGCTACATGGACTGGCTCGGCAGTCTCGGGAGCAGCACCGACTCGCCGCTCCAGGTGGTGTACCGCGTGTGCGGCTGCACCGACCTGACCGAGCATCGGCGCGACGACCTGGCCGGGTACCGGGGCTCGCGGCCGATTCGGCGGGGCAATCGCGCGTTCCAGCAGCGCCAGCTCGACTCGCTCGGCTACCTCGCCCACTGCATCGCCCTGTACCTCGATCAGGGCGGCTACTGGTGCGACACGTACTGGCAGATGGTCCGACGTTTGGCCGCGTACACGTCCGAGCACTGGCACGAGATGGACAGCGGGATCTGGGAGCTACCCGACGACGCACACTACGTCAGCAGCAAGGTGATGAGCTGGGTGTGCCTGGAGCGTTCCGTACGGGTCGCGGAGCTGACCGGGCACGCGGGCGAAGCCGACGCATGGCGCGCGACGATGGACGTGATCCACGCCGAGGTGATGGAGCGCGGCTGGAGTGCGAAGCTCGGAGGCTTCCGCGAACGCTACGACGCGGAGAGCCTGGATGCGTCGGCGCTGCTGATCCCCCTCCAGGGGTTCCTGCCGGCCGACCATCCGCGCGTGCTGGCGACGATCGAGGCCGTCGAGCGGACGCTGACGGTCGATGGCCTCGTCCACCGCTTTCTGGACGCGGGAGGCGACGAGGCGGGAGGCGACGAGGCGGGAGGCGACGAGGCGGGAGGCGACGACGCCCCGACGCTCCTTCCCGGCGACTTCGAGGGGGCCTTCGTGCCCGCCACCTGCTGGCTGGCGACCGCGCACGCCCTCGCCGGCCATGTCGATCGGGCGGACGCGATCCTCGATCGGATCGATGCGGGCGCGGGCGCGCTCGGGCTCCTGCCCGAAGAGATCGACGCGCGCAGCGGTGCCTTCCTGGGCAACGCGCCGCTGGTGTTCTCGCACGGCGAGTACCTGCGCGCGGCCCTCGAGGTGGCGAAGGCCCGACGAGCCATGTCGCCGGCGTAGCGGACCGAGAGCAGCCGAGATCGCAGGCGCGGCCAGCTTGTGCCGGATGGTGCGCCTCGCCACCGGCGAGTTGTGCGACGCGCTGTATAGATCGTGAGCCAGGGCGGTGCTATACTCGCGCCACTTGCGTCCGGGTATGATCCCGCGCAGCCGGCGGACGTGCCGAAGCGCCAACGGACTTGCCACAGCGCCAGCGGAAATAAGGGAGGCGTCCATGCGCATCTTTGAGCCGGGAGATCTGGAGCGCCTATTGCACGAGCACCGCCAGGGGCGGCTCAGCAGGCGCGGGTTCATGAGGGCACTCGGGACCGGCGGCATCGTGCTGGCCGGCTCGTCGGCGCTCGCGGCGTGCGGGCCGCAGGTACCGACCGAGGCGAAGCCGGCCGCGACCGCCGCCGCCAAGGTTGGCGAGGCCGCGAAGCCGGCCGCCACGGCTGCCGCACCCGTGGCCGCCACCGCCGGCGCCGCCGCTGCACCCGTAGCCGCGACCGCCGGTGCGGCTGCGGCGACAGCGGCCCCGACCATTGCCGCCGCCGCGAAGCCGGCCATCCAGGCCGCGCAATCGGCGACGGGCAGTGCCGCGGATACGGTCGTGATGGTGTTCGGCACCGATGTCGGCAGCATGGATCCCCACAACCACATCCTGCGCGAGGGGATCAAGCTCTTCTATCACATCTTCGACAACCTCGGCGTCCGCGACTACGAGACGGTCAAGGTTAAGCCGCATCTCGCGACGAGCTGGAAGGCCACCAACGACACGACCTGGGAGATGGACCTTCGCACCGACGTGAAGTTCCACAACGGCGCCGCGTTCTCGGCCGAGACGGTCAAGGCCAACCTCGATCGGGTGCTCAACCCCGAGAACAAGATCCCCCAGCGCGGCAATTGGGCCGCCATCGACCGCGTCGAGGTCGCCGGACCGAACAAGGTGATCTGGTACACCAAGAACCCGTACCCGGTCTTCGCCGAGCGGCTCCAGAACCTCCAGTTCGTGCCGGAAGGCGTGCTCAGGGACCAGGGCCCGGCGTTCCTAGCCGAGAACGCCATCGGCACCGGTCCGTACAAGTTCGTGCGCTGGGATCGCGGCCAGCAGGTCGTGATGGAGCGCAACGAGGAGTACTGGGGGCCGAAGCCGGCCTTC
>Ga0136611_10000923_pt1 | contig 20021 bp, 23 predicted proteins | sample AntDrymUQ2232306_2_FD_106645 | JGI IMG/M metagenome (GOLD analysis project Ga0136611, IMG submission 106645) | Polar desert sand microbial communities from Dry Valleys, Antarctica - metaG UQ223 (23.06) | ecosystem: Environmental > Terrestrial > Soil > Desert | place: Antarctica: Dry Valley...
ACCAGATCAAGCCGGAAGGCATTGTTCCGTGGCAGCCGCTAGGCCCTCTCTTCGAGCGGCCGAAATTGAATGAATCTCAGATTCCCAACTTTCCGAACGCGCAGTTCCTCCAGGCGGTCGATATCGGATATCTTGGAACGAAAATGGGCCTTGCGAAAAGATATGTGGGTCTGTGGAAGCAGGCCGGCAATTGGCTCATCGCCGACTTCAAGGTTCTGGAAGGTGGAAGAATAATGAACGTGCAACCGCTCTTGCGCTCGAGACTGCCGCTCCGGAGTGTATCCTTCTTTCCCGCGCCCGATGCACCAGCGGGAAGCCTATTTCTGGTGCAAGAGGAGCCCTCCGGCAACGTGCGGCTGATAAGGCTCGGCTGGCGGCACGGAAGCTAAACGACAGCAGGCAGAGCACGCCACGGAGCGATGCCGGCTCCTCGGGGAGCCAGCTTGGCACCCGCGGGATCATCATCGACGACGCAGCCGTTGAGAAGTTTGGCCAGATGCTCTGCGAGAAGATATCGGCAGGAAGCAGCATGGCCCATTACAGAAGCAGACATTCGGGCCTTCAGTAGAAGCAGACAGATACACGGCGGCTCTCCGCCTCGGCTGACATATATCGGGTTCCTTCCATGGGACGACTTTCGCCATGAGCGCCCACCACGATCAATCGCTTGGGCACTCCCCTTGCGATCAAGGCAGCTTCCACGGATTTGGCGCGACTGCGAGACAGCTCGAGATTGTAGGCCGTGGAGCCCGTTGCGTCCGCGAAGCCGTCCACTGTCATGTGAGACCTGACCTGCTCCTTGAGAGAAGCGATGGTGTCGATCATCTGGTGGTAACGGGCTGGCACTCGTGAACTTTCCACGTCGAAAAAGATCAGGAAAGGATCACAACCCGCGGGCGGAGGCGCTGGCGGGCTAAACCCTTGGATCAAGCCAACTAACAGCAGGTTCGTGAGCACTCTTGGCCTCCTCAGCCACCTGAACGTGATGAGTTTCAGTCAATGGTGGCACAAGAGCAAGTTGCATGTCCGGAATGGGTCGCAAGCGGACATTCCCGAAGGCAAGGCCGATCGTCCGCTTACGGCGTCCTCAGCCCAAAAGCAGACGGGCGGAAAACCGGCAATGCCGGACGTTCGAAGCCGGTGGCGGAAATGACCCCTCAATAAAAGTTGAATAGACCGGGGTAAAATGGCGATTTGCATCCGGCTTCTTAAATGTGCGGCAGTGATCGCGCCAGTATGGATCTAAGCGTCGCTACAGCGGAACAGGAGGCTTCTCTTGGGCCGCGAGCAGCCGTGCGTCGGCTCACAAGCCCTTCCAGACGAGAGGAAGCCGGTCCGCTCCTTCAACTCCCCGGACCTTCAGCTCACAGTCCGCCGTCGGCCCATCGCGGCCGTCGGCGCCTGTCGCGGAGCTTTATGCAACGAAGCCGGACGGTTGCCCGTCCGACCTGCTTACGCCTCGGTTTTGTTTATGGGCTAACGGGCCTTTCGTCGTCGTCCAAATAGCCCTTGATTATCAAGTAGAAAACCAAGCCGACACCAAGAATGGCGAACACCCCGACGAGGTTGTCACGCAATTTCCCGCGGAGCTCACTTCCCTCCACATTCTCGATCGCGGGCTCACTCGCCGGAGCAAGTTCCGAAGGAGCGCTCGCTTGCGCTCCAGCCAAGGTAGGCGAGACCGCCAACGCGAGAGCCGCCGCACCCGTGATCATCAACTTCAAAGCCATCATCGTTCCCCTTAAGGTGCACGCACACCGGGTTCCATTGCGCAAAAACTTTCAGAAAGGAAGTAGATTGAACCCACTGTCCGCTTTCCACGCATTGCGAACATTCAGCGAGTGTCTTCATTCGACCCTCTTCGGACATCAGGTCCTGGGATCAGGCCTAGCTGCCGAAGGGGTTTCATAATTAGGTTCTTGCAGTTGCTAACTGGTGCACTAGCGGCAGCAGGCGACGAAACCTACGTGGGCCTCAACAGCTTAGAGGAATCCACATGTCTGCTCCCACTCTTTTCGACCCATTGCGCTTGGGCGCTATCGAGCTTTCCCATCGCGTCGTAATGGCTCCGCTGACGCGGCTCCGGTCTCGGCAGCCAGGCGATGTGCCGCATGCGCTCAATGCGACATATTACGGCCAGCGCGCGAGCCAGGGCGGTCTAATCATCACCGAAGCGACGGACATTTCGCAGCAGGCGCGTGGGTATCCAGGTGCTCCCGGTATTTACTCGGCCGAACAGATCGAGGGCTGGCGGCAAGTTACGGACGCCGTGCACGCGAAGGGCGGGATCATCTTTCTCCAGATCTGGCATACGGCCGGGTGTCACACTCCTCGATGCAATTGCGGGGCGCACTCCCCGTGGCACCTTCAGCAGTGCAGGCGGGTGGGATGCACATGGATGCCACCGGGGCTCCTATCCCTTTCGAGACGCCACGAGCGCTGGAGGAACACGAAATCGCTTCCATCGTAGAGGATTTCCGACTGGCTGCGATGAACGCGCGGGCCACCGGCTTCGATGGCGTGGAGATTCACGGCGCCAATGGTTACCTAATCGACCAGTTCCTGCGCGACGGCAGCAACCGGCGTACCGACAGGTATGGAGGCAGCATCGAAAGACGTGCTCGCTTCCTCTTGGAAGTTGTGGACGCGGTGGTGTCGACCTGGGAGCCCGGACGAGTTGGCGTGCGTCTCTCGCCGTGGGGAAATTTCAATGACATGCAAGACAGCGATACGCGCTCGCTCTTCCAGCATTCAGCCTCAGAACTTAGGGAGCGACGCCTTGCCTATCTACATGCCGTCGAGCCGAGGGCCGACCAGAGCAGTGACATCAACGCGCTCGATCCGAACGCGCCCGATGCAGCGCAGACCCTGCGGGCCTCGTTCGGCGGCCCGGTGATTTCGGCTGGCGGCTATGTGCGCGTGTCGGCGGAAGAAGCCATTTCTCAGGGGCGTGCCGACGCAATCGCTTTTGGGCGTCTCTTTATCGCCAATCCGGATCTGCCCGAACGCTTCCGACAAGGCGCGCTACTCAATCGTTACCACCGCCCCAGCTTTTACGGCGGCGGGCCGAGTGGCTACATCGATTATCCAGCGTTGACGGATGAAGCCGCGCTCGCCTGAACGGCTCACCACTGCATAAAGTGCTATGCCACCCGCATCAACTGAGACGGGAAAGGCTGCGCGAGTGAGCAGGCGCTTTCCACCTCGCCATCGAGCCAATGATCGTAATCTTCGGGATGGAGGATCACCGGCATCGCTTTTGCGTGGATCGGCGCGACCACCGGGTTGGGTTCGCACGTAAGGAAGGCGTAGCAATTGCCTTCCTCGCTCGGCCGCCAGATGCCGGCGAAGGCGAAGATCGGCGAGGACGGCAGGTTGAACCAGCGCTCCAGCTTCGAACCCTTCTCGCCTTCCCATTCGCAAAGTCGGTGACCGGCACCAGGCAGCGATAATGCGGGTTGGCGAGCGTCGAGCGCCAGAAGGGGCTGTCGAGGTTCCGGACGTTGGTGATGGTGCTCACAATCGGCTTGCCGCTCTTGCCCGTCACGCGGCGCGGAATGCCCCATTTCATCGCATCCAATGAGCGCTCACCATCCTGCTTACGCACGATCCAGCCGATCTTCTTCGGGAACAGCTCGGGCGGGGGCAGGGGCTCGGGCTCCGGCATCAGCGTGTCGATCGGGAAGCCGAATTGCTTCGCGATCTCCATCTGCTTGGCACTCACACGGTATCGGTTGCACATCGTCGGTATTCCCAGAATCGGATTGCGACCGTTCTATATTCGTTCCATTTTGTCGAGCAATGGGTCTCAACATCCGACCGAACGATCTGGCGGACCTTCGCAAGTGGGATGCCGACTTGCACGTCCGTTGCCGCCGCTGTGGACGCCGCGCCGTCTTCGATCTCGTTTCGATCCTCAACTATTTCCGAGGCCGGGGCTGGAACACCAGCTGGGATTGTGTCGCGCCCCGTTTCGTTTGCAAGGGAACGCCCGACAGCCGCGGCTGTGGCAGTAAGGATGCGGCGGTGGGAATGCATCCGCGCATGAAGCTGACCCAACCCGAGCCGAAGTTGACCGAGTTGGAGATGCGCCAGCTGGCGAAGCGGGAACGGCGCTAGCAGCGTGGATCGTATGACCCGGTCCGGCGCCGGCTTCTTGCGTCAGTCCCGCGGCCGAAGTCGCGACCTAAGAAGGGTCGCGCGCGCTCTTGCGAATTGCCCGTGTATCTGGTGAGGGACCGAAATGAGCTGGAAGAAGCGAGCTAGCGTCGAAAGACCTGAATACCCAAAGTTGATCGCGATCGCCGCCACGAGCAAAGAGCCGCAGAGTTTACTCGCCCTGCTCCTCCAGCACGATCCTGACGCCACCCTCGTCAACGGCGGGGACCGTGGCGTATACGCCAGAGTGCATAATGAGGCCGCAGAGCTGGCTGCCAAGCAATTCGGAGAAAGTCGAAGCTTCCCTTTAGCCTGATCAAGCCTTCGTCGCCGCCAACCGCTTCCGGAGGGCGACGGCCCATAGAGGAAATTACATGTCCACGAACGATTCTCAGACAGCATCGGCGCTCAATACCGAACAGACTTATCTCAAGCGCATCGACATGCGCATAAATTATCTAGCTGCGCAGGAGCCCGGCTCCTCGGAATTGGCTCGCATGCAAGCGGCTCGCGAGGATGTATTGACCCGTCTTTCACCCCAGGAAGTGGCGGCCTACGAAAAGGCGGTGAACCCTGCCAAAACCCGCGAGCAGCGAGCTGCAGAGGCTGAAGCTGAGCGCGTCGCTATGGAAGCCAACAGGGACAAGCCGGCAATCTGAATGCCGTTCTGAGGAGCACGGCCTGTGGAAGATGAAGCGGACCAGAAAGCGCTCTTCGAAATAGAAGGCCCCACGAGGATAGTTGCGTCTGGCTTGTGTCTGGCAAGGGGCAGGATGCTATTGTTGTGAACCTAGGTCCCCGGGAAGCCGTCGCCGAGAAGCTGACGAAATGGATAGCGGAGATAGACTTCGGGGAGCATGCCTGAGCGGTCGGGCGACCCTATTGGTTGAAGCTGCTGCATTCCAGCAACAGAGAGTTATCTCAATCTGCTTGATAGTGATTCGTGCCGGCGCTGCTTTCCCAAGCGGTTAGCTTGACCACATCAGCATCGCTTTCCTCTTTGGCGTTCATCGCCCATCCTTGAGCGCGATCTCACGCCGTCACGGTGGCTTTCGCAGCCTGTGTGACTGAGCGGCTGGCTAAAGCCGGTCCATCCTCAGCCAGGCGCGGTTGCCGGACCAAGCCTTCTTCAGCGCCAAGTTCGCCGCCTCAGCCTCGTCTCTGCGGCCGAGCGCCCGCTCCGAAGTGGCGAGGCCGTACAGGGCCCAGCCGTTGTTCGGCGATCGCGAAAGGGCCGTCTCGAAAGCCTCGCTTGCCTCGCGATACCGCCCCGCCCGGTACAGCGTTGCGCCGAGCGACTGGTGCACGGGATAGTACCAATAGGGCGGCTCCATGTACGGGATCTTCTGCTCGATGGCGATCGCCTCACGATACAGCCGCACCGCTTCACCCAAGCGGGCGTTGGCGCTGGCCCAGCGCGCGCGAGCGACGGTTTCGGCCAGGTGCAGGAGGTCACCTGCGGGAGCGCCCTGCTCGATCATCGGCTTGAGAGCATCGGAGTTCCGTATGGCACGCAGCCTCGTCAGTTCCTGCTCGAAGCCGGTCCGATTCCGCTGCTGCGCGCGGGCTATGGCACGGGCATAGAACCGCATTGCCGTCGGGTAAGGGAGCCGCGCGTCAGGCGCTCGCATTGCCAGGACCTCGGCGGGCGTCGCGAACTGCGCGGCGGCAAAATAAGGCGCTGCGTTCAAGGCCTGGATCCAAGCGATCCGCGAGCTGATACCGGGGTCAAGCATAGTCTCGAGCTTGCGCGCTTCGCGGATTGCCGTCGGCATTTCGCCGGCCATCTGAGCTGACGTGACGATGAAGTGGACGTTGTGCGGATAATAGCCGTAGCGCACCAGGCCCCTGTCACCGCTGTCCCTGATCCAGGCTTCGTCGGCTCTTGCTGCGGCGACGTTGACGCGGATCGAATCCTGCCAGCGACCGAGCAGGTAATAAATGTGTGACGGCATATGGACGAGATGCCCCGATTTCGGCGCGAGCGGCGCGTTCAGCCGATCGGCCGCGGCTTCCGCAAGCTTCGGATCAGGGCCGTTCTCCATCAGGTGAATGTAAAGGTGCGCGGCCTGTGGGTGGGCTGGGCGGCGGGCAAGCACCGTCTCCACCAAGCGCACCGCCTCTCCTATGCGCTGGTTGGGCTTCTTGTCAGCCGTCCAATAGTCCCACGGCTTGGTGTTCATTGCCGCTTCGGCGGCGAGCAGAGCGATGTCGTCGTGCGTGCCATGCGCCGCGGCGGCGACAAGCATCGCGTCCGCGAAGGTCGCGTCGAGCGTGGCGCGATCCGCCTTCGGGTCGAGCGAGTAGCGCTTGACCATGGCTGCGGTCAGCGCGCGTTCCGCGGGCGTGGCCTTGCGCGCCAGCCAGTCGGCGTAGGCAGCTGCGCCGAACGCGCGCGCATTGGCGGCGGCGTCCATGGGCGCATTGATGTTGGGTCCGTGAGCGAACGCCTCGCCCCACCAGCACATCCCGCATTCGGGATCGAGCCGCTGCGCCTCACGAAACGACGCGATGGCGGCGGCATGGTTGAATCCATAAGCGAAGGCCAACCCCTGGCTGAAGTATTGTTGCGCCTCGGGGTTGGTCGCCGTGACCATGAAGTTCAAGGTTCCCAAGCCGTCGTAGAGCGGGACCTTCTGCACTGCCGCAGGCGTCACCACCGACGCAGACATAACCAGCATCGCCCGCATGGAATGGCCGCGGTGGAAGCCGCTGCCGTGCATTGAATGTGCGACGGCCGGGGTTTCCTGCTCTACCGGGCTCGCGCCAATCAGGGCACCTGTGCTGGCGATCGCGAGCGCCAGCACAGGTGCAATTTGCTTCATCGCTTACTCCCCCCCGAGTCGGCTCAGGCGACAAGCTTAGCACGTTAACGACCTCGGTGGTGCCAGCCGCTTGATGTCGGAATTGGGTCGAGCGCGGACGCAGGCAGTCTCACCGGCTAAGGGTCCGCTTTCCTGCTCTCACTGCCCAACAGGAGCCCGTCCGCTTTCGGCCAACATGGGTTATTCAAGGTCAAGTCTCTGGCGCGACACACGGACGTTCCTGTCACTCTGCCGATTTCTTACTGGCCCCTGCGTCACGGCGAGCCTCCGCGAGGATCCCTGAGAGAGCTTCGACCGAGTACGGCTTGTGGAGCAGGGGAAATCCATGATCCGGCTCCTCGGCCAACACGTGGCTGTACCCACTGGTAAGCACCACGGGCAGGCGGCTCCATCGCTTTCGTACCAATCTTCCAAATTCCACGCCGCTCATCCCCGGCATGACCACGTCGCTGAATACGACGTCGAATTCTTCAGCCCGCTGTTCTAATTGCTCGATTGCCTCCTGTGCGTTTGCGGCCAGACTTGTCTCGAAGCCGAGATCGCCAAGCAGCTGCGATGCGAAATTCTTCACATCTTCATTGTCTTCGACGATGAGCACGAGTCCTCTTCCGGGCGGGAGGTCGGCCAAATCGCCGCCGGTTTGCGCCGGCAGCCGCTCGACCTTCGCCTCGGGCAGAGTAAGGGTGAAGGTGGTACCCACACCCACTTCGCTGCGCACAGTGATTTCGCCGTCGGATTGCTTGATGAAGCCGTAAACTTGGCTGAGACCCAACCCCGTGCCCTTACCGACCTCCTTGGTCGTGAAGAAAGGCTCGAAAATTCGCTCAAGCTGGTTTGAGGGGATGCCGTGTCCTGTGTCGGATACCGTAACGGCGATCATACCCTCGTCCAGGTCCGTGCGTTGGATGGAGATTGTAAGTTCGCCTTGCCCATCCATGGCATCACGCGCATTCACCGCCATGTTCACCAGCGCAGTTTCGAACTGACTTAAATCAGCCTCGATGAAGCATTCCGGGCAACTGTCCTCGATTTTCAACTGGAAACGGGAGCCGAGCACCGTCCGAAGCATGTCCGAGATGCTCTGGATGCGCTCTGCGACATCGAAGACCTCCGGCTTCAGCGCCTGACGCCGGGCAAATGCGAGGAGTTGCCCCGTGAGCTTGGCCGCTCGGTCCGCCGTATCTGAGATGGCAGTCACGTAGCGGCTGCGCTTGTCCTCGGTAAGCCCGGGGCGGCGCAGCAGGTCGGCCGAGCCGCGGATAACCGTCAGCAGATTGTTGAAGTCGTGAGCGATGCCTCCGGTGAGCTGACCAATCGCTTCCATCTTCTGGGCTTGGCGCAGCGCTTCATGGGCATGCTCCAGTTCGGCCGTGCGCTCCTGAACGCGCTGCTCAAGTGTTTGTCTGGCTCGCTGCACCGCCTGGAAGAGGCGCGCATTGTCTATCGCAACGCTGGCCTGGGCCGCGAGGCCGACCATGATCCGTTCGGCAGGATCGCTGAAGACATCCCGCTCCTCATGACCGAAGAACAATCCGCCCAGGACTTCGCCGGTGCGGGAGATTACGGGGACGGCCAGATAGGAGCGGACGGGCAGGTGGCCTTCAGGCATCCCATGATAGGGCGGGTTTTTGCCATATCCCTGTTCTGCGGTGATGTCCGGCGACCTTACGATGCGTTCCCCTTTGAAAGTGGGCTCGAAAATTGCGGTGGCACGGGGGTGTGGGAATCGATCGAATGCTGACCGTTCCGCACCGGAAAGCGAATAGAGCATCATGCTTCCACCCTGCTCATCGAGCACGTTGTAGAAAAAAGCTCCAAATTGCGCGCCCGTCAGCTCGACGCCGGCGTCGGTTACCATCTGGACAAGCCGCTCCAGATCCAGTTCAGCGGCTATCGCGGCGCCCGTTCGATTGAGCAGTTCGAGAGTCTGGCTTCCTTCGCGAAGCGCTTGTTCGCCGGCGCGCGCGGACGTGATGTCGGTATGAACTCCCACCCACTCCGTTACCTCGCCGCAACCGTCGAGGACCGGAACTGCGCGAATGGAGAACAGGCCCCAATGTCCGTCGTGGCGCTTCAGCCGATGCTCGAAGACGAATGTACCTCGCGCAGCAACCGCCGCATTCCACGCGGCGATGGTGGGCTCGACATCATCCGGGTGAACTGCGCTCGACCATCCAAACCCCTGATAGTCTTCGTAGCTCTGCCCCGTCAGAGCACTCCAGCCAGGCTGCTCGCCGATCATGCGCCCTTGGGCATCGTTGGTCCAAAGCACGCCTTGAGTGGCGCGGATCGCGGCTCGAAAGCGCGCATTGCTTGCACGAAGCTCTGCGTTCGAACGCACCCGATCGACGTGAGTCCAAGATCGTTCCGTAACCTCGCGGATCACGGTCAGCTCATAATCGGTCCAGATGTGGGGCATTCGGTCGTGGATGGCCATCAGTGCCACCAACCGACCCGATTTCACCAACGGCATGCAAATCGTTGCCGCTATACCGATGTCTTGAAAGGTCTTGGCTTCTTCGGAAGCAATCTCACGCACATTGTCATTGATGATCAAAGGGCGTCCCGCGCTGAGTTCCTGAACCGCGAGCTTCCCAAAATCTGCCAGCTGATAGTGGCCGACGATCGACGGGGAGCCGGGCGCATGCCAGTTGCCGCGGATCGTAAAACCGTCTTCATCGTCGTCCATGTCTGCGTAGGCGCAGTTCGATAAGCCGAGATGCTCGGCTGTCATTCTCGTCGTGATGGACAGGACCTCGTCGGCGTCGGCGGATTCGGCGGTCGCCCTTCCAAGTTCATCCAGAAACCGAAAGAGGGCTTCATTCTCCCGCACCGATCGTCGAGCCGAGACACTCAGCTGCGGAGGCGCGCTGCCCGATTGGTCGTCAACTCGAAGCTCGTTCACTCTGACTCCGTGAAAGCTACTCACCACCCGCGCTGAATCTAAACGCTTTCGTCGACGAATTACAACTCCGGACGGTCGGCGATCCGCCAATTGCAGACTTAGGTTCTGCCAGAGGAGCTACGTCTGTTTGCGACCTGTCCTCGACGTGGCGCGGCTTGGTACGGCCAGGAGACGGCCGTCGGTTTGAGCCTTGGATCAAGCGTCTTTCCGACCCGAGCTGGCGGAGCGGGTCGTGAGAAGGGGGAGCATCAGGTGGACGATTGGCCCTATGGCTACGGCGTAAAGAACTGTGCCAACACCGACCGTGCCGCCGAGACCCCATCCTACAGCGAGCACCGTGAGCTCGATCCCCGTTCGTACAATCCTGATTGACCAACGGGTGCGGGTTGCCAGCCCAATCATAAGCCCATCGCGAGGCCCAGTTCCGAAACGTGCACCGATGTAAGCGGCGGTGACAACGCCATTAAGAATTATGCCGGCGGAGAGCAGCACGGACCGGAGGGGCAGCGAGTTGGTATCTGGCATGAGCCAAAGCGCCATGTCTGCAGTGAGACCAATCACGATGATGTTGCTCACCGTTCCCAGGCCTGGCCGCTGCCGAAGGGGGATCCAGAGCACGAGGACGATCGCCCCGGTGATAATGACGACCGTGCCGAAGCTGAGGGGGGTGCGGTCCGCCACGCCCTGGTGAAAAACATCCCAAGGATTGAGTCCGAAATCCGAGCGGACCATCAACGCCGTGGAAATGCCGAAGAGGATAAGCCCAATGTAGAGTTGAAGAAGGCGCCGGATCATCACGGCTGCTGCATTACAACCGCTGGTGGGAAGGGAAAGGACCGCGAGGCCGTGATGACAGCTATGCGCCAATTTCAGTGGCTCACCCCTGATGCCCATGCCAAAAAAGGACATCCTGTCCACGTGACGGGACAACCTCGCGACAAATGACGGATGCCGGTTATGCGGAGCCGACCTGTCAGGGGACAGGTTATCGCCCGCTTATCGGACTTTCCCGCTGCGTGTCTGTTTAATCGGCACGCCTCAGCTGGCTTGAGCCTGAACGGGGCTCATGACAGCCAGCATCAACATGGCTGCGCCCGCGAAGACGGCGCCAGCGATGAAGGCCGCACTCGATCCCACGCGGTCCCAGAGCAGACCAGCGGTGACGCTGGCTAGCAAGAGCGCCACTCCCGTTGCGAGGTTGAAGACTCCGTAGGCGGTGCCTCGCAGGTTTTCCGGCGCCCGATCGGCCACGAGCTTTGCCAGCAGCCCTTGGCTGAGCGCCATATGCAAACCCCAAAGCGCAATTCCCGCGAATGCACCGATCAAACCTGGCACGAAGGCGAGGATGAGGTCTGCGACAACGAGACAAGCCAGGGCGGAGACAAGCAGGTGGCGCCCATCGATCCGGTCCGACAGGGCTCCGGCGGGGTAGGCTCCAAGCGAATAGACGACGTTCATCACGACCAGGACGAGAGGAGCCAGCGCAAGCGCAAGGCCCTCCGCGTTGGCTTTAAAAATAAGGAATGCTTCGCTGAAGCGTGCGAGCGTAAAGACCACGCCGACAACGACGATGCTCCAGAAGGCCATATCGAAGCGCGAGATATCCCGGATCTGCACGGGCGGTTTAGGGGTGATGTCTTCGGCCTCACGATCATCGACACCGAAGACAATGAGAAGGACGGCGATGACGGCGGGAATGGTGGCGATCCAAAAGACGGAGCGCATGTCATTCGCAAACAGGAACATAAGCCCGATCGCGAGCAACGGCCCGAGAAACGCGCCGATCGTATCCAGCGCCTGGCGAAGACCGAACGCGCGGCCGCGAATGGCCAACGGGGTGACGTCGGCCACCAATGCGTCTCGCGGCGCGCCTCTGATGCCCTTGCCGATACGGTCGGCGAAGCGTGCACCCAGCACCGTTGCGGGGGCTCCAGCCAGCGCGAAGAACGGCTTTGAAAGTGCGCCGAGGCCGTAGCCAATCAGGATGAGCGCCTTTCGCCGCCCAAGTCGGTCGGAGAGGTAGCCGGAGAAGACTTTTGAGATCGACGCGGTCGATTCAGCAACCCCGTCGATCAGCCCGACCACCGCGACGCTGACGCCGAGCGTAGCGGTCAGGAACAGCGGGAGCAGCGCGTGGATGATTTCCGACGACAGGTCCATGAACAGGCTGACCAAGCCCAGAGCCCAGACTGTGCGGGGAATCTTCAGTCGGTCTGATCCTTTCATGTTCTCCTCTGCCAACCCCTACTTGATCTTAAGATCCCATGCAGCTTGTGCGGCGCGGCCGTGGGTGGCAAGGTGGAGTCGGGGAATGGGGTCTGCCTTGTAACCGCCATACCGGCTGATGACTCCTGCGAAGGTGCCACCCCTGGGGCAGCAGTGCAGGATATACGCATGTCCTATTTCATCGTATTCGTTGGCTCCGGCATAGGCGGTATGCTGAGGCATGGCGTCAACGTCGCTTCAGCTCATCTTGTCGGGCACGGCTTCCCTGCCGGCACCCTCTTCGTGAACATCCTTGGTTCGCTGCTAATGGGCCTGCTGGTCGGCATATTCGCGTCCACGGGCCACGGTGACCACGGCCTGCGGCTCTTTCTCGCCACCGGCGTCCTCGGAGGCTTCACGACCTTCTCCGCGTTCTCCCTTGACGCGGTGACGCTCTACAGACGGGACGAGTTAGCCGCTGCAGCCGCCTACGCCGCCGGCAGCATCACAGTCTCGGTGGGCGCCCTGGTCCTGGGCCTCTATCTGGTCCGCCGGCTCCTCTGATCCGGCTTTAAAAGCAGTGCCTTTTGATTCCGCCGCCGGACCCAGCATCAGGCACAGAGGCGCGGAATCCGCCGGACCCGCTCAACAGCGCCTCGCTCGCTTTGTCAGCCCAGTCTTATCGGATCGAGATTTATTTTGCGCACGTACATCCATTCCGGCGCCGCGTGACGTCTATTGAGCAGTCATCACTCTACGAAGAGGCTAGCTCATCATGGAAGTCGACATCGTCATCAGCATCGCCGTTGCCGCCGTGCTGTTATTCTTCATCGGCCAAGTTGCGCGGACCGTTCGCACCGGAGGGACGCACAAGACATTGCGCAAGGCAATCGAGCAGGGTCAGCCGCTGACTCCCGAGCTGATGGACCGGCTCGATGCGACGCCTGAACCCGGCGCTATAGACCAGCGTATCGGCTTCGTTCTGGTCGCTGCGGCAATGGCCCTGATTTCGGCCGGGGCGATCCAGGGCGACGTCGAGAAGTTTCGCAACATGGCCACCGCAGGCATCTTTCCGCTGTTCGTCGGCGGCGCTCTTCTGCTGAGGCTGTGGCTGACCCGCCGGCGCGAGATCAAGCCCTGAGTGCGGTCGACGAGGCCGAACTCATCGAGCGGGCGGGGAAGGGGGACCTCGCCGCCTTCGCTGGGCTCGTGCGTGCGCACGAAGCGGCCCTGCGACGCTACACACGCCGATTAGCCGGCGATGAGGGCGACGATATTGCCCAGGACACGCTACTCGCGGCGTGGCGGGCGCTCAATCAATGGCGGGGCGAGGGCAGTTTCGCAGCTTGGCTGCGGACCATCGCGACGCGACGATTTCTCGATCGCCATCGCACCGCATTCGGCCGAGCGCATTTCGTGCCAATCGACACCATTGGGGAACAGGGTTGCGATCGGGGCCTCGAACAGCGCATTGCGCTCGACGTCGCGCTCGCGGCGTTGGGCGTGCGCGAACGCGCCGCAGCACTTATCGTGTTCGGCGAAGGCCATAGCCATGTCGAGGCCGCAGCGATCCTCGGGCTGCCTCTGGGGACGCTCAAGTCTCTCGTTGCCCGTGCCCGCGCCGCGCTCATTCCCCTGCTTGAAGGGACGCAAGCATGATTGAAGACGTCGATGTTCGCCTTTCTGCGTTGTTCGAAGAGTTCGATTCCCCGCGCGACCCGGGCTTCGCTGCGCGCGTGATCGCGCTTGCTGCCTACGACGCGAAAGTCCGCCGCGCTCGCCGTGCGGCAGTGACCCTGGTTGTGCGCGAGGCGCTGGCGCTCGTCGCGGTGCTTGTCTGTTTTTGTCTGCTGACCCTCCAACCGCCAGGCCAGCCGGTCGGGCCGGGCGACATCTTGCCATTGAGCAGCCCGGCCATGATCGGTGTGGCGTTGCTCGCGCTGTGGGCACTGGTGGCCAGTCAAAATCGGGCGGCAGCGTAGGCGCGGAACCCGCCGGACCCATATCCAAACGCAAAAACTAGGCACTCCTGCTGCTCGATGCGGTTGGCGCTGTGCTGCGTCCGGCGGACCTATTCAGGAGGAAAACGGATGCTTGAGATCTTGCTCGCGGTTCAGCTGCTCGGCTTTATCCTTGGCGGCGGCGCATTCCTGCTGCGCTACGATCATGTCCGATCCTGTCGACTGCCACGATCCGAACCGCACCTATTGCCCTCCAACGCCGAAGAAGACTTGATGTGGACCGCTCCTGTGTCAGCCCGCACGATGTGTTGCTCGCGCTGATCGCGGCGAGGGATCACGCCCCCATGACCGGCACCGCCAAGGAGCGGCTGCACCGGCAGCAGCAATTCGCGCTCGGCCTCATCGACTGGGCGATCCTGGAGAGCGGCCGCGTCAGCGTGGGCGATCTCAAGGCCCTGTCCCGGCTCACTTACGATCCCGACCGGCCGCGCTGATCCTCTTCGGAAGCTTCGCTCCGCTTCGCACAGGAAGGCCCATCGCGCGGTGAATGGCGCCTTCAGAAATGCCAATTGGCAAGCCTTCACGGTACCGGACGATCTGAACCTCGTCACCCTTGCTCAAAATCGTTGGTGTGGAGGTCGGAAGCATCAAGCGGCGATAGCAAAAGAAGGGCATCAGCCATTCATTTATGAGTTGCCTGTCTTTGCAATCGGTTTAGGAAGCTGCCAACCGAAAGCCTTAGGAGAAGTCGGAGTGAGAAGGCTCGGCATGGCCCTCATGTGTGTGGGGCTTATCGCCGTCTTGGTAGCCGTGATGCTTGCCGAGGGTGGGTCAACGGCCCAGCTCGACACGATGTTCTATGCTGGCGCAGCCATGTGCGCTGTGGGCGCCGCCATATTCACCCTTCGAGTGATGTTAGCGCGCCGACGCGCCTGAACCCGCGCCGGTAGCGAATGGGTTGGAGCCGGACGTAACCGTTACACAATCGGGTGCGGTTGCGCGGCCTTGCTGCTAAGTGGATCCCGTGAAGCACTCGCTGGAAGACATTTGTAGGAGAATCGGGGGGGCAACCCTTTTCATCGCGCTGTGGCTGTCGATCGTGCCGACAGCTCAGGCAAATCTCGCAGGCACTTCAGGCAGTGCGGCGCTTCATCCTGCGCAGCTTGTGTCGCAGCTACTCGCAGAGGAAGGCGTTGAACGCGTCTCCGAAACGGAAGCGGCAATAAAATCGGCTTCGGGGGGCGATAGTGGATCCGATGAGCCCCTGCTTCTCGCCTGGCACGGCGTTACGGATGCGCGACTCCTCCCTTCACGGTTGCACGGGCTTCCGCCGTCCAGGGCACCGCCGACCTCTGCATCAACTCGTTACTTCCAGGCTCGCGCACCTCCTCTCGTCTGACCAACAGCCATCGGGCTGAGATCGGCCCCGTCAGACAATTCGCCCGGAGAACGCCGGAGCGACACGAGAAGGCAATTCGAAATGAAAGAAGCAAGAGTGCTCGAGGTGCGGGATTCCCGTGCCCTCGCTAATCATGATCCGGCATATACCGACCTGGGCAGACGAATGAGAACCGAGGAGCTGTTGCGGTGCTACCCCGACATTTCAGAGGATGAGACCGCCGAGATCGTCAGCTTCCTGGCGCGTGGCATGCACCTGGACGTTGGCATCGTTACAGCGAACGAGCAGTTCAAGGAGAAGATCGCCACCTTACGAAGCGAGCACGCGGAGGCGTTCCGCGTCAAACCTCTTGAGGGAATGATCTTCCTGATCGTCATCCTCACGCCGCTCGTTCTGCTCTCGCTGCTGCCGCACATCCTGGGGAGGACCTGACATGACGGTCGTGCTGAGCATCGTCGGCTCTTCGACCCTCATCTACGGCGGAACCTGCGGTGCAGGACTGCTCCTGGAGCGCTCTGCGACACCAGACGCGCGTATGCCCTTTCAGTCGCTGCGTGCGCCTGAAAATGACAACGCCGCCATCGAAGAAGAGGAAACAGGTCTCATCTGATTTGCTCCGTAGGCCCCGCGCCCCTGAGTGCGGGGTCTACGAAGCGGCTGCTGCTTGCCAAAGCAGTGTCAATGGAGACTCGCCCCCCATGCGCGCAGTGGGTCGTAAGCAGACGGTCAGGGCCTACCGGCTGAAGGTCCGCTTTCCTGCACGTGCCGCCCAAAAGCAGGCCGTCGGCTGACGGCCAGATCCGGCTATGCCGCTGCGCGCCAATAGCGGGCGCGCATCCCCCGCGTGCGGCGTGCCGGTGACGAATGCTCGGTCAGGAGAGGGAGCTTGTCAGCTCAAGGCAGCGGCTCAGCTTTCTCGCAAGGAAGCAGCGACTCGTCGGCGAGGCGGCCCCCAGAGCCGGGGGCAAGATGCGAAATGATTTCGGGCCTTTCCCCACGCCTCGGCGCGACGGATCGACTTTAACAGAGTCTTCGCTAGCCGACCCAAATGGAAACAGCCTCTGAAAGCCTTCCCGCAGCCACTAGAATTCGGCGGATTTTGCGAGCCATACCGCATCAGGGGCAGGCGCAAGAGAGGAGGGTGAGGCTTTTTGGTCGATCGAATTTTAGTCGTGGGAGACGACGATAAGGTCTTCCTTGCCACCTGCCGGTCGCTCGGCCGGGCCGGCGTCGAGGTCCACGCCGCGCCGTTCGACCATGCGGCGGCGGCGCTGGCCTCCCGCTACATCTCAGCTATTCACCGGCTCCCCCATTATCCGCAGGATCGCGCCGGCTGGGTCCAAGGAATCCGCGCGCTCATCGATCGCCACGGCTTCGATCTCGTCATCCCGATCAACGATTCGGACTTGCTCCTCTTTCAGGCCCACGGCGACGAGATCGGACGGGATCGGCTTGCCATCGTCAATGCGGAGGCGCTTCGGATCTTCACCGACAAGGCGGCGACGCGCGAGCTCGCGGCGAGCCTCGGCGTACCGATTGCAGGAGCCGCCCTCGTCGATCCGGCGGAGCTCGAGAACGGGCGCACATCGTTCCCGCTCGTCCTCAAGCCGCGCCGCTCCTACGAGCTTGGAAGCGAGACCGGGAAGCTGTACGCGAAGATCGTCCGCTCCGAGGCCGAGCTCAGGAACGAGCTTTCGGGCAAATCGCCGAGCGAGCTCGTGGTCGAGCATTTCTATCCCGGCGTTGGGGTCGGTTTCTCGGTGCTTGCCAGGAACGGTCGGCTGCTGCTTTGCTACCAGCACCGCCGGCTTCGTCAGGCCTGGGAAACCGGGCCGAGCTCGGCGCGCGTGAGCGAAGCGCCGGATCCGGAGCTGGAGGCGGCGGTCGGGAAGCTCGCCGCGGCGACGAACCTCACCGGCGTCGCGATGTTTGAATTCCGCCGTCAGGGCCCAGGACGGTTCGTCCTGCTCGAGGTCAATGCCAGGCTGTGGGGCTCTTTGCCGCTCGCCATCGAGGCGGGAGCGGATTTCCCCCGCGCGCTTTACAAGCTCTTCGTCCACGCGCTCGAGCCCGCGGCACCCGGCTACCGGACCGGCCTCGCCAGACGCGACATGTTCGGCGAATATCGCCGTATAACCGACCTGCTGCTTGGCTGTCGCGGGCTCCGCGGCCGCCCCGTCGGCCTTGGGTGTGCCATGCGCTTCGCCCTGGCGCTCGCTTTCAGGCGCTCGTTCGACACTTGGGCGCGCGACGATCCGGAACCCTTCTATCGCGCCCGCAGGGAGCTGGTCGGCGGAGTGATCGCGGCGCTTGCGACGCGCGTGCGCCGCCTGTCCCCGTGGCCAGCGAAGCCGGCGCCGGCCAAGGCGGCCGATGATGCGCCTGACTCGGGTGATGACATACCGGCGAAGGCGGCATGATGACACTCGGCGAGCCGGGGCAGGGGGAGCGGACAGCCGCAGGCTCACACCGCGGCGCCTTCTCGGCGGCGTCGATCCGATGGACGATGCGGCTTGTCGGCCTCGCCTTGGTGGTCATCCTTGCGCGGCTCCTCCTTGGCAATCCGATCGACCTCTTCGCGCTCCTAACCGACCTCAGTGACCGGCTCTACCTGGCACTTAATGCGCTTTCCGGCCGCTCGCTGCTGCTCGACACGCTGATCGCTCTGCCGCTCGAAAACGCGCTGGTGAAGGGCGGCCCCGTCGGCGCCTGCTTCTTCTATGCTTGGGCGGCGGGAGGAAGCTACGAGTCGAAGAGGCGGCGACGCTCGATCCTGCTCCTGACGCTCGTCGCGGCGTTCCTGACGATCGTGACGACGAAGACGGTTGGCGACAACACCTTCCTGCCGCGCCCGTTCGTGCGCTCGCTGCCGAGCTGGCATCTGGCGGAGGTGGAGCTCGAAGCGACCAAGACGCTCACCTACAGGGCGCCGCTGACCGGCTCGATGGCGAACCGGTTCGAAGCGCTGAAGCATGGGGAGGTGGACGATACAGACCTCGTCTCCTTCCCCAGCGACCATGCCGCCTTCTTTGCCGTGCTGTCGCTCGGTATCCTCATCGCCTCGCTTCCCGCCGGCCTGATCGCCGCCTTGTGGACGCTGGTCGCGATCATGGCGACGCGCGTGATCACGGGGCTGCATTCGCCGCTCGACATCGCGCTGGGGCTGCTGATCGGCGCGGCAATCCTGGCGCTCGTGCAGTTGATCGGCCGACGCTTTGCCGGCGGGATCACCGTCTGGGCGGCCCAGTGGACGATGCGGCGGGAGGCGATCGCCGCGTCCCTCGCCTTCCTCGTCATCTTCGAGGCGGCCAGCGCGCTCGAAGGGATCAAGGCGCTGCTGCAGGCGGCAAGCGAGCTCAGCGCAGCGGCAGCGGCATGAGGCGGGGGCTTCTCATCCTGCTGCTCGCGCTGGTCCTCGGCGGTTGCGAGCGGCTCGACCAGCGCGGCATGGCGCTGATGGTGGAGCCCGGCTATCGCGCCGAGATCCTGCTCACCGAGCAGGACGGGATCACCTCTCCCGACGGCCTCCACTGGGCCGGCGACACGCTCTACATCGCCGATGAAGGAGGGCACGCGCTCCGCGCCTGGAAGCCGGGAGGGCCCGTGCGGACTCTCGCGGATCAATCGGCCGGGCTCGCCTCGCCGGAGGACGTGGTTCGGGGGCAGGATGGCACATTGTTCGTCACCGACGACACCGCGGGCGGCGTTTGGGAAATGGCTCCGGGGAAGCCGGTTGGAAAGCTCGGTGAAGCCGGCGGTTTCCCGACCGAAGGGATCGCCCTTACTCCAGTCGGTACGCTCCTGATCGGCGACACGGCCGGACATCGCATTGTCGAGTTTGACGGTGACGGGGAGCAGAGACCGCTCGGCGGCGGGCGAATTGCAAAGCCGGAAAGCTTCGCCTGGGACGCGGCGGGCCGCCTGTTCATCGCCGACAACAAGGATAATGTGCTCTACGTCCGCGGCCGCGACGGCAAGCTCGAGCGACGAATCAGCGGCCAGGCCGGTTTTTCGCCCGAATCCATCCATTTCGCGGGGGAGGACCTGTTCATCACCGACAGCAAGCACGGCAAGCTCTTCCGCTACAATGAACGCGAAGGGCTGAAGGTGATCGCCGTCTTCGCGGGAGAGATGGAAAATCTCCAGGGCATCACCTCCGACGGCGATCGAAACCTCTTCCTCTCGATCCAGAGCGACCTCGAACAGGGCCGAGGCTTCGTCGTGAAATTAAGTCGAAGCGCGAGCTGAATTCGCGGGCGAACAGATTCGCTGCCGCTCTCTCGCACGGATGCTGCGGCATCTAGGATCTCGTCGGGCGTCGCAACGGCATCGCTGCCATCGAGGAGCGGCTCCGTTCGACAACTGCGAAAAACCAATTGACTTTCCCGCCCGATCCGCTAAGCAGTAATTAAATGCTTAGAGTTGCGCCCGCGGCACCCTGCCGATCGGGCGCTTTTTGATTCCGCCGCCGGACCCAGCTCCAGGCACAGAGGCGCGGAACCCGCCGGACCCACATCCAAACGCAAAAACTTGGCACCCTGCTGCTCGATGCGGTTGGCGCTGTGCTG
>Ga0136611_10000924_pt1 | contig 20015 bp, 23 predicted proteins | sample AntDrymUQ2232306_2_FD_106645 | JGI IMG/M metagenome (GOLD analysis project Ga0136611, IMG submission 106645) | Polar desert sand microbial communities from Dry Valleys, Antarctica - metaG UQ223 (23.06) | ecosystem: Environmental > Terrestrial > Soil > Desert | place: Antarctica: Dry Valley...
GCCTGCGGGCGGCGATCGACCTGTCCCTGCTCGGCGAGAACACCATCGCCATCGACTGCGACGTGCTGCAGGCCGACGGTGGCACGCGTACGGCCGCGATCACGGGCGCGTACGTGGCGCTCGCGGACGCGTGCGCGCACCTCGGTCGGCCACAGGGCATGGTCCGTCAGGTCGCCGCGATCAGCGTCGGGATCGTCGACGGGCAGGCCGTTCTCGACCTGGACTACCCCGAGGACGTCGGCGCCGGGACGGACATGAACGTGGTGGCGACCGGTGACGGCGAGCTCATCGAGGTGCAGGGCACGGCCGAGGGAGCGCCGTTCGCGCGGAACGAGCTGGACGCGCTGCTGGACCTCGCGCTGGGCGGCATCCGGACGCTCACCTCGCTGCAGGCGGAGGCGCTCGCCGAGCCGTTGCGACGCGCCGCCGCCGACCCGCTCAAGATGTGAGCCGGCACCAGGTCCTGCTGGCCACGCAGAACGTCGGCAAGGTCGCCGAGCTCCAGCGCATCCTCGGTGGCGACGTCGACCTGGTGGCGATCGGTGACACCTACGTCCCGGGTCCGGAGACCGGTGCCACCTTCGAGGACAACGCCGTCGCCAAGGCCCTGGAGGGTGTGCGTGCGACAGGGCTTGCCACCGTCGCGGACGACAGCGGCCTGGTCGTCGACGCCTTGAACGGCATGCCGGGTGTCCTGTCCGCGCGCTGGGCCGGCCGGCACGGCGACGACCGGGCGAACCTGGAGCTGGTGCTCGCCCAGCTCGTCGACGTGCCCGGGGACCGCCGGGGTGCCGGCTTCGCCTGCGCCGCGGCGTACGCCCTCCCGGACGGGCGCTCCGGCGTCGTACGGGGGGAGCTGCACGGACGGCTCGCCCGCGAGCCGCGCGGGAGCGGCGGCTTCGGCTACGACCCGCTGCTGGTTCCGGATGGCCTGGAGCTGACGACGGCCGAGCTGCGCGCAACCGAGAAGGACCGGATCAGCCACCGTGGCAAGGCCTTCCGGCTGCTGGCGCCGATCCTGCTCGAGGCGCTCGGCTGAGTGTCCCCGACTAGCCGACGAGCTCGGGGTGGGCGCGGAACCATGCGATGGTGCGGGCGAGGCCGGCATGGAGGTCGACCTGGGGCTGCCAACCGAGTTGGGTGCTGGCCAGGGTGATGTCGGGCTGGCGGACGGTCGGGTCGTCGGTGGGCCGGTCGATGAAGCCGATCGGGCTGCTGCTGGCGGTGAGGTCGCGGATCTTCTCGGCCAGCGCGAGCATCGTCAGCTCGTGCGGGTTGCCGATGTTGACCGGCCCGACCAGGTCGGAGCGCAGCAGGCGCAGCAGCCCGTCGACGAGGTCGTCGACGTAGCAGACGCTGCGGGTCTGGCTGCCGTCGCCGGCGACGGTGATCGGCTCACCCTTGAGGGCCTGGCGGATGAACGTCGGGATCGCCCGGCCGTCGTTGGGGCGCATGCGTGGGCCGAAGGTGTTGAAGATCCGCACAATCGCGGTGTCGACGCCGTGGGTGCGGCGGTAGGCCATGGTGAGCGCCTCGGCGAAGCGCTTGGCCTCGTCGTAGACGCCGCGCGGTCCGACGGGGTTGACGTGGCCCCAGTAGGTCTCGGGCTGCGGGTGGACCTGCGGGTCGCCGTAGGTCTCGGAGGTGCTGGCCAGCAGTATCCGGGCGCCCTTCTCCTTGGCCAGGCCCAGAGCGTGCAGGGTGCCAATGCTGCCGACCTTCATCGTCTCGATCGGCAGCAGCAGGTAGTCGATGGGGGAGGCGGGGCTGGCGAAGTGCAGCACCTGGTCGACGGGACCGGGGACGTGGACGTACTCGGTGATGTCGCACTTGACGAGTCGGAACCCGTCGTGGGGCATCAGGTGCTCCACGTTGGCCGGGGTGCCGGTGAGGAAGTTGTCCAGGGCGATGACCTCGTGGCCGTCGGCGAGCAGCTGCTCGCACAGGTGAGAGCCCAGGAACCCGGCTCCGCCGGTGACCACCGTCCGCGTCATGGGACGTGAGGGTACGGGGGACCAGCGGACGTCGTGGGGCCGACGAGATTCGAACTCGCACTGTCACGGACCTAAACCGTGTGCCTCGACCAGTTGGGCTACGGCCCCTTCATGCGACACCAGGTCGCCGTCGGAGCATGGCAGTACGGACAGCAGAACCGCAGGTGGGGCCCGCGTCGGCGGTCTACGTCGCGTTGACGCCCAGGTCACGCCGCAGCTTGGCCACGTGGCCCGTGGCCTTGACCGCGTAGGACGCGGCCGTGACGACCCCCTGCTCGTCCAGCACGAAGGTCGAGCGGATCACGCCGACGACGGTCTTGCCGTACAGGCTCTTCTCGCCGTAGGCGCCGTACGCGGTCAGCACCCGCCTGTCCTGGTCCGACAGCAGCGGGAACGTGAGCTGCTCGGCGTCGCGGAAGCGGGCGAGAGCGGCCGGCGGGTCGGGTGACAGTCCGACCACGGCGTACCCCGCGGCCTGCAGCGACGACAGGCTGTCGCGGAAGTCGCAGGCCTGCGTCGTGCAGCCGGGCGTCGAGGCAGCCGGGTAGGCGTACAGGACGACCATGCTCCCGCGCAGGTCGGCGAGCGCGACGTCGCGACCGTCAGCGTCGGGCAGGACGAAGTCGGGGGCGCGGTCGCCGACGGAGAGCCGGGGGGTCGTGGGCATTGGCCCATTCTGCCGGAGCGGGCAGGATGGGCCGATGTCGCGCCCCACGGAACCTGGTCTGCGCATCGAGGACTACGCCGTCGTCGGCGACACCCACAGCATGGCGCTGGTGGGGAACAACGGCTCGATCGACTGGCTGTGCATGCCCCGCTTCGACGCCGACGCGATGTTCGCCGCGCTGCTCGGCGGCGAGGACAGCGGCAGGTGGCAGATCTGCCCGCGCGGGTTGGCCGACGGGGCCGTGGTCCGCACCACCCGGCGCTACCGCGAGGGCACGCTGGTGCTCGAGACGGAGTGGGAGACCGCGACCGGGGTGGTCCGGCTGACCGACGCGATGCCGCCCCGCAACGACCACACCGACATCGTGCGGCGGGTCGAGGGCGTGCGGGGCGAGGTCGAGATGGCCGTGCGGTGGGCGATCCGCTTCGGCTACGGCAGCGTGGTGCCGTGGGTCCGGCGCATCACCGACGCGGACGGGCGCGAGGTGCTGCTGGCGGTCGCCGGGCCGGACGCGGTCGTCCTGCGCGGTGACGTCCTGCCCTACGCAGACGACCGGGGTGACCCCTCCCACCACACCCACTTCACGGTGCGGGCGGGCGAGGTGGTCGACAGCGCGATGATCTGGTTCCCCAGCCACGAGCCGGTCCCGCACCCGCACACGGTCGCCGAGGGGCTGGAGCAGACCGAGCAGTTCTGGGCCGAGTGGTCGGCCCGGTCCACCTACGCCGGCCCCTACGCCGAGGCCGTGAGCCGCTCGCTCATCACGTTGAAGGCCATGACCTACGCCCCGACCGGTGGCATCGTCGCCGCCCCGACGACGTCGCTGCCCGAGCAGCTCGGCGGTGACCGCAACTGGGACTACCGGTACTGCTGGATCCGCGACGCCGCGCTGTGCCTGCACTCGCTCCTGGCCGCCGGCTACACCGACGAGTCCGAGCAGTGGCGGGCGTGGCTGCTGCGCGCCGTCGCGGGATCACCGGTGCAGATGCAGATCCTGTACGGCCTGGCGGGCGAGCGACTGCTGCCGGAGCGGACGCTGCCGTGGCTGCGCGGGTACGAGGGCAGCGGGCCGGTGCGTACCGGCAACGGCGCCGCGACGCAGTTCCAGCTCGACGTCTACGGGGAGCTGCTGTCGGCGCTGCACCTGGCGGCGGTGAACGGGTTGGACGGGGACCCGTTCGCCTGGGCCGTGCAGAAGGCGGTCCTGGGTCACCTCGAGCGGGTGATGGGCGACCCCGACAGCGGGCTGTGGGAGGTCCGCGGCCCGTCACGACGCTTCACCCACTCGCAGGTCATGGTGTGGGTGGCCTTCGACCGGGGGGTGCGCAGCGCCGAGCTGCTCGGCCTGGACGGCGACGTGCAGCGGTGGCGCGAGCTGCGCGATCAGGTGCACGCCGAGGTGTGCGCGCTCGGTTGGAACGCTGACGTCGGGGCCTTCACGCAGTACTACGGGGGTACGGCGCTGGACGCCTCCCTGCTGGTGCTGGCCAAGGTGGGCTTCCTGCCCGGTGACGACCTCAGGGTGGTGGCGACGGTCGACGCGGTCAGCCGTGAGCTGCGGCGCGGTCCGCTGGTCGACCGCTACGCCACCGAGCTGGTCGTGGACGGCGTTTCCGTGGACGGGCTGGCCGCGGGGGAGGGGAGCTTCCTGGCGTGCTCGTTCTGGCTCGTGGAGGCGCTTGCCTTCGCGGGCCGCCACCAGGAGGCCACCGAGCTGTTCGAGGAGCTGCTCGCCCTCCGCAACGACGTCGGGCTGCTGGCCGAGGAGTACGACGGGGACCTCGCACGGATGACCGGGAACTTCCCGCAGGCCTTCAGCCACCTGGCGCTGGTCGACGCCGCCATCACGCTCGCCGGCCTGGGTTCCCCCGGCAGTGGCGCGGGCACGGAGGGCGACAGGACATGATCGGCACGACACACACGACGGACACAGGGAGAAGCACGGTGGCGACACACGGCAGGGACGACGCGGTCGAGGGCTCCTGGAGCCCCAAGCGGCCCCGGACGGCGGCCGGGCAGCGCGCCGTCGCCCCGCCCATCGCCACGGACCCGGAGGTGCTGGCCGCTGACATCCAGCGAACGCGCGAGGAGCTCGCACAGACCCTCGACGCCATCGCGGACAGGGTCAGCCCCAAGCGCGTGGCCAAGCGGGTCGGCGACAGCGTCAAGGAGAGTGCGGGCAAGGCCGAGGAGGCCCTGAAGACGGGCGCCGCAGCAGCTGTGGAGACCGTCAAGGAGGCCGCGGAGACCGTCAAGGAGAAGGTGTCGCCCTCCCCGCACGCGGTCACCTCGACCCGTCTGGACGACGAGCCGCTGGTCGCCGTCTCCTCGGCTGCGGACCCGGTGGTCACCGCCCCCAACCCGCTGTCGCAGGACACGGTCTCGGTGCCGATCTCCTCCGCGGGCGCGCTCGCCGACGCGACTCCCGCGCCGGTCCTCGCCCCAGCCGGGGCGGACCTGCCGCCGTACTCGCCCTACACGCCCCCGCCCGCCTCCCGGGTCCCGGTGTACGCCGGGGCCGCAGCCGCGCTGGCCGTGGTCCTGCTCGTGCTGCGTCGCCGACGCCGCTGACGCCCGAACGGCCCGGGCCCGGGCAGGAGTCGGTCTGGGACTATCCGCGCCCTCCCCGCCTGGAGCGGTCCGATCGCGAGGTGGTCGTCGTCCTGGGCGGTGTCGAGGTGTGCCGGACGCGGCGCGCCTGGCGGGTGCTGGAGACGAGCCACCCGCCGTCCTGGTATCTGCCCTCGCAGGACTGGCTCGGGGGATCCCTGGTCCCGGCGTCCGGGTCCTCCTTCTGCGAGTGGAAGGGCGTCGCGACGTACCTCGACGTGGTGGCGGGCGACGTCATCGCCGCGCGGGCGGCGTGGACCTACCCGGAGCCGACGCCCGGCTTCGCGCGGCTCGCCGGCGCCGTCGCGGTGTACCCCTCGGCTGTGGACTCCTGCACGGTCGACGGCGGGCTCGTCCGCCCCCAGGACGGCGGGTTCTACGGGGGCTGGGTGACCGACGACGTGGTCGGGCCGTTCAAGGGCGCCCCGGGGACCTTGCACTGGTAGTCCCGTCTGGCCCCCGCCCGTGGACGGAACGGCGGAAGGCGGCGGCGTCGAAGGTCCCCCCGTGCGACGGGCCCAGGCCATCGCGGGCTCCTGCGGCGAAGGCGGCCGGACAGGCGGCTGCGAGGCCTGCGGGCAGGACGCCGAGCAGGGGTCGGGCGGCCAGCATCTCGAGGTCTGCGACGTGGCTGCGCGTCGCCAGGCCGGCGTGGCGGGGCCAGGCGTCGACGACCAGGCCGTCCAGCGCCAGCCCGCGCGCCGCAACGACCTCCAGGGTCAGTGCTGTGGCGTTCACGGTGCCGGGACCTGCCGAGGTCACGACCAGCAGGGGCAGCCGCAGGGTGCGGGCCAGCTCGGCCATCGTGAAGCCGTCCTCGTCGTAGCGCACCAGCAACCCGCCGCCGCCCATCACCAGGACCAGGTCGGCGGTGGCCTCGGCGTCGAGCACGGCCTGCACGCAGACGGCAGGGTCCAGTGCGGGCCGACCGCTGGTGCGGGCGGCTGCGGCGGGCGACAGCGCTTCGGGGTAGCGGACCAGCTCCGTGAACGCGGCCTCCGGCACCAGCCGCTGTACCCGGTCGAGCTCGCCTGGTGCTCCCTCCGGCAGGCCCGTCTGGGCCGGCAGCACGACCGCGCATCGGCCCCGTCGCTCGGCCACGACGGCCGCGAGGGCGGCGATGACGACGGTGGCGTCGACCCCGTCGCCCGTGCTCGTGACGAGCAGGGCCGTCACGCTGCACCCCCGGGAGCCCTGTCGGCGCTCATGGGCGCCCTCCTGCAGCACTGCGCCCGGTGGACACCGGGCGCGCAGCCAGTGTCCTACCCGCCCGCGCCGGTCCACGCGCCACGGCTGTAGGTTCAACGGACCGTCATCAACAGGAGTGCATATGCGCAGCAGAGCCCTCGTCCTCGCCGGCACCGTCGCCCTGGCGCTGTCCGCCTGCGGCGGGCAGGACGACACGACCACCGCCGAGGCGCCCAGCCCGTCGGCGGCCGCGACCGGCGGCTTCGAGGCGGTCCTCGCCGAGGCCAAGGGCCAGACGGTCAACTGGTACATGTACGGCGGCGACGACCGGCTCAACGCCTACGTGAACGGCTACGTCAAGACCGAGCTGGCCAAGGCCGGCGTCACACTGAACCAGGTCAAGATCACCGACACGGCCGAGGCGGTCAACAAGGTCCTCGGCGAGAAGGCCGCGGGCAAGGATGCCGACGGCAGCGTCGACCTCATCTGGATCAACGGCGAGAACTTCGCGACCCTCAAGCAGGCCGACGCCGTCGAGTGCGGCTACCTCGAGGACCTGCCGAGCACCGAGAACGTCGACCTCACCAAGCCCGGCATAGCCACCGACTTCGGTCTGGAGACCGAGGGCTGCGAGGTGCCTTGGCAGCAGGCCACCAGCGCCCTGGTCTACGACTCGACCGCCCTCGACGACGCCGACGTCGCGAGCGTCGAGTCGCTGTTCGCCTGGGCCAAGGACAACCCCGGCAAGCTCACCTACGCCGCGCCGCCGGACTTCAACGGCTCGATGGCCGTGCGCACGTTCTTCTTCGACACCGCCGGTGGCACCGACCAGTTCCTCGGCGAGTTCGACCAGGCCAAGTACGACGCCGCCGCACCGAAGCTGTTCGAGCGGCTGAACGCCGTGGAGCCATCGCTGTGGCGCGGGGGCAAGACCTACCCGGCGGCTCAGACGGAGGTCGAGACGCTGTTCGCGAACGGGGAGGTCGACGCCTATCTCACCTACGGATCGAGCGGCATAGCTGCCCTGGTCGACAAGGGCACGCTGCCCAAGACCACCAGGAGCGCGGTCTTCCAGGACGGCAACATCGGCAACTACAGCTTCACCACCATCCCCAGCAACGCCGCCCACAAGGCCGGCGCCAAGGTGCTGGCGAACCTGCTGCTCTCGCCGGCCGCCGCGCTGGAGAACGCCGGCCCGGACGGCGCCGGCTTCACCTCCGCGATCGACATCGCGAAGCTGCCCGCCGACCAGCGGGCGCAGTACGAGGCGCTCGGCGCCTCGCCGTACCAGGTGCCGGCCGCCGAGCTCGCAGCCAACACCCTGCCCGAGGTCGTCAGCGATTACGTCACCCAGCTGGAGAAGGACTGGAAGGCCAACGTCCTCCAGCAGTGATCACCACACGTGCTGCGCGCCGGCGCGGGCTGCCGCAGGGTCTCGCGACCTTGCTGCTGCTCGCGCCGGCGCTCGGCGTCGTGCTGGTGCTGTTCGGCGGCGGGGTGGTCATGGGCGTGCTGGCCTCCCTGGGCTACCAGCCGTTCCTGCCCGGCCGGGACCTCTCGCTCGACGCCTACCGCGGCCTGCTCGACGACGTGGAGGTCCGGCGCTCGCTGGTCCTGACCTTCCGCATCGCCCTGCTGTCCACGCTGGTGTCCGCCGTGCTGGCGGTGGGGGCAGCCCTGCTGCTGCGCGGCACCCGGCGCGGACGCCGCGCCGCCCTGCTGGTCTTCCAGCTCAACCTCCCGGTGCCCCACCTGGTGGGCGCCGCGGCCATGCTGCTGCTGCTGGGGCAGAGCGGGCTGGTGTCGAGGCTGCTGTTCGCGGTCGGGCTGGTCGACGCCCCGGCCGCTGCGCCGGTGCTGACCAACGACGCCGTCGGCTGGGCGATCATGGCCGAGTACGTCTGGAAGGAGGTCCCCTTCATCGGCGTCGTCGTGCTCGCCGCGCTGTCGGGAGGGGTGAGTGACCTGGAGGACGCCGCCCGCTCGCTCGGGGCCGGCGCCTGGTCGCGGTTCCGCTTCGTCGTCCTGCCGCACATCACCCCCGCCGTGGTCAGCACCTCGATCATCGTGTTCGCCTTCACGTTCGGGTCCTACGAGGTGCCGCTGCTGCTCGGTCAGCCGTTCCCGGCAACCCTGCCCGTGGTGGCCTACCAGGCCTACTCCGACACCGACCTCACCGCACGGCCCCGGGCGATGGCCATCGCGGTGCTCATCACGTTCCTGGTCGTGCTGGTCGTGCTGGCCTACTCGGTGCTCACCGAACGGGTCCTGCGACCGGCCGAGCGCCGCCGGGTGACGGGCACATGAGCGTCCTCGCCGGGCCGGCCGTCCCCGTCGTGAGCCCGCCGCGCGGTCGTGCGTCGCGCAGCTGGAGCGCCGCCGTCCGCGCCGTCAGCCTGCCGCTGCTGCTGGCCGGACTCGTCCTGCCGTTCCTGCCGCTGCTGCTCTGGGCCGTGGCCGAGCGCTACCCGTACCCCGCCCTCACCCCGACCGTCACGAGCAGCCGCCCGCTGCGCCTGCTGGCCGACCCGACCTCGGAAGTGCTGACAGGTTTGGTCAACTCGGTCAGCATCGCGGTAGCGGTCGCCATCATCGCCGCGCTGATCGGCTTGTCGGCGGGGCGCGCGCTCGGACTGCACCAGTTCCGCGGCAAGCGGCTCGTGCAGTTCCTGCTGCTCGCTCCGGTCATCGTGCCCGGGCTCGCCGTGACCCTCGGCATCCAGGTCTTCTTCATCCGCTACGGGCTGTCCGACACCCGCCGGGGCGTCGTGCTGGTGCACCTGCTGGCGGCAGTCCCGTACGTCTCCCTGGTGATGTCCAGCGTGTACGCCAACCTCGACCTGCGCCTGGAGGACCAGGCCCGGACCCTGGGAGCCGGACCGGTCCAGGTCTTCCTGCGCATCACCCTGCCGGCGGTCGCCCCGGGGCTCGCGGTCGCCGGGCTGTTCGCCTTCCTCATCTCCTGGGGCGAGTACGTCCTGACGCTGCTGGTGGGAGGCGGGGCGGTCAAGACCCTGCCGCTGCTGCTCTACTCCTACCTCGGCAGCACCGACACGCCCGTCGCTGCCGCCCTCGGACTGGCCCTCGTCGTGCCGCCCGTGCTGCTCCTGGCCGTCACCAGCCGCCTGCTGTCCGGTGAGGGCACGCCGCTGGCCGGCTTCGGACGGACCTGATGGCCACCCGCGTCACGCTGGAGGACCTGGTCGTCGACTACGGCGCCGGTCCGGTCGTCGACGGCGTCGGCCTGGACGTCGCGCCGGGCTCGCTGGTCGCCCTGCTCGGCCCCAGCGGCTGCGGCAAGAGCACGACCCTGCGCGCCGTCGCCGGGTTGCTGCAGCCGCGCTCGGGCGACGTGCGGTTCGACGGGCGCTCGCAGCTCGCCGTGGCGCCCGAACGACGACCGGTCGCGATGGTGTTCCAGGCGCCGCTGCTGTTCCCGCACATGAGCATCGGCGACAACGTGGCCTTCGGGCTGCGCATGCGCGGCGTGGGCCGGGAGGAACGGCGACGCCGGGCCCAGGAGGCGCTCGAGCGGGTGCAGCTGCCGGGCGTGGCGGACCGCCGTCCCGGCCAGCTGTCCGGCGGCCAGGAGCAGCGGGTCTCACTGGCGCGCGCCCTCGTCGTCCAGCCGGAGGTGCTGCTGCTCGACGAGCCCTTCTCGGCGCTCGACGCCTCCCTGCGGGTGGAGGTCCGCGAGCTCGTCGCGCAGCTGCAGCGTGAGGCCGGGGTGACCACGCTGTTCGTCACCCACGACCAGGAGGAGGCAACGGTGCTGGCCGATCGGGTGGCCCTGATGCTCGACGGCAGGCTGGAGCAGGTCGGCACCCCGCGCGAGCTGTACGAGCGGCCCGCGACGCTCGCGGTCGCCCGCTTCTTCGGCACCGCCAACGCCTTCGACGGCGTCGTCGCCGACGGGTGCTGGAGGGGCGCGCTGGGTGCTGTGCCGGTCCGCGCCGAGGACGGGGCCGGCGTGCTGCTGGTCCGGCAGGAGGCGGTGCGCGTGGTCGGTCCGGACGACCCGGGTGTCGACGCGGTCGTGCTGCGCACGGCGTACGCCGGCACGTCGGTGCGGGCGTGGGCCGACGCCGGTGGCACCGAGGTGGCGCTCGTCGTCGACCCCACGACCCGCCTCGTCGCCGGTGATCGGGTGCGGCTGCACGTCCCGCCCGAGCACTGCACCGTCGTACGGCGGTGAGCGAGCGCCGCTACAGCGTGGCGGTGCTCGTCGCGTGCTCGTCGAGCGCCGCGTACAGGTCCAGCCAGACGGCGTCACGCTGCACCGCGTACGCCTCGCGCATGACGTGCCGGTCCGGGCGCTGCCGCCAGTACAGCTCGTCGTCGAGCACCGGCGTGGGCACCAGCGCACTGGGCAACCACGACGGGTCCAGCACCCACGCGACGTTGATGAGGTCCCAGATCACCTTGCTGGCACCAGGTCTGGCGAACCAGGACGACTGCTCGCACACATCGACCAGGTGGGCGCCCAGCGGCCCCCGGCCCCGGACGTGGGCGTCGAGCTCAGCGGCGCTGGTGCGCAGCTGCTCGCCGACGTAGTAGCCGGGCAGGTAGACGTGCGGGACCCCCGAGTTTAGCAGCACGCGCGCCGCCGGGATGTCCTGGGCGAGGTTGAAGCTGCTGTTCTGCCGCGGCCAGAAGCTGGGGTAGGCGCTGGTCCAGACGACCACCACCCGCTCGGCGATCGACGGGTCCACCAGCAGGGCGCTCGCCACGTTCGTCGCGCACCCGATGGCCAGCACGTACAGCGGTCCCTCGCGCTCCTCGTGCGCAAGGGCCAGCAGGCTGTCCACGCTGTCGCTGGCGACCGGCGTCCGCTCGTCCGCCAGGAACGAGCGGGACCCGTCCACGACCGGCACGTCAGCGCGCCCGGCGAGCCGCAGCAGCTCACGGCACTCCTGGGCCGCCCGCTCCACCCCCTCCGCGGCGCTGACCACGGGCATGGCCTCGGCCCGCGCCGCGACGTCGCGCAGATGGGTGCGCTCGGCGTCGGTGAGGAAGCCGGGGTCGGTGAGCAGGTGCGCTCCCAGGCTGTACGGGCAGGCGTGCAGCGCGCGCAGGCGCAGGCGTTCCGGGCGCAGCAGCGCCCACGCGATCGCGAACTGGTCGTCGACCTCGTTGGTGACGTCGGTGTCCAGGACGACCTCGACGGGCCCGATGGGCGGAGTCAGCAGACGCTCGCGCGCGGACGGAGTGAGGGGCACGGCCTTAGCGCCAGGCCGAGACGGTCAGCGCGGCGAGCGAGCGGGTGGGGTGGCAGGTCACGCAACGGCTCCTCGGGGTCGTCCGGCCATGGTGCCTCACGCGCTGCGCGCTAGCGTTCTGCTGTGAGCCCGTCGACCGTGACCCTGCCGGCCGACCCGGGCAGCGTCCCGGTGGCACGCCGCTTCGTCTGCGACTGTCTCGTGCAGCTCGGCGCGGGGGCCGCGTGCGACGACGCCGAGGTGCTCGTGTCCGAGCTGGCGACCAACGCCGTGCTGCACGCCCGGACGGCCTTCACCGTCGAGGTCTCCCGCACCGACGAGGTTGCGCGGGTCTGCGTGCTGGACGCGTCACCGGCTCTGCCCCGGGTCCGCGACTACGGGGCGGACGCCACGACGGGCCGGGGGATGCGCCTGATCGCCAGCATCTCCACCGCCTGGGGCGTCGAGACGTGGCGCGGCGGCAAGGCGGTGTGGTTCGAGCTGGCCGTGAGTGGCAGCGCGACCGTCATGGCGTGGGACGACGACGTCGACCTCGACACCCTGCTCGCGGCCTTCGGTGGTGAGGGCGATCGCGACGGCGAGGACGACGGCTCAGGCGGGTCCCTGCCGGCCGGCAGGTCGGCATGACGGGAGGTGCGGGGTGGGACGCGCTGACGACGGTCCATCTGCTCCAGCTGCCGGTCCCGCTGTCCGCCCGGGCGCGTGAGCACTTCGAGGGGCTCATGCGGGAGTTCTTCCTCATCGCCGCCGGGGCGGGCGAGGACGACCAGGTGCCCGCCCGGCTGATGCAGGTCGTGGACTCGATCATGGCGCAGTTCGGGGGCATCAACACCGCCGCCGACCAGCGTCTCGACGACGCGATGGACGCACGCGCCGAGGTGATCGCCGACCACGTCCTGCAGGTGCCACCCGAGGCAGGCCCGGCGGCGAAGGCGATGGGGGACGTCCTGGACGAGGCCGACGCCTACTGCCGTGACGGCGAGCACCTGCTCACGCTGGCGACGCCCCCGGACTGCCTGGCCTACCGACGGTGGTACCTCGGGGAGGTGGTCGGCCAGCTGAACGGCGAGCCCCCGGTCCCCTGGCCGGACAGCGCCGAGGCCCGAGGGCTGTAGCCGGGACGGCCGCCCGCGTACGTTCTGCGCAGGTGCCGAGATCGCCCGAGGAGCCAGATGCTGCACGAGGCCGAGCTGTTCGTGATGGCAGAGCAGATGCTCGTCGAGGTGCTGGGCCGGATCCGCCCGGAGGACCGCGCCATCCTGCTGCCGCCGATGTTCCCGGGCGCCGACCAGCCCGCGACGATGCGGTCGGCAGTGGAGGACCACCTGTGCGCGGACGCGCTCGTCCCGGGCAGGCTCCTGGGGGAGGCGCTTCACGAGCCGGAGCACCCAAGGGCCGACCAGGTCGCCCGGACCGCGCAGGCCGCGTGCGAGGCGGCCCGGCAGGTGGCGGACGGCAACGCCCGCGTGAGCACCGAGCTCGGCGAGGTGACCGCGCGCGAGGCCCTGCTGCGCTGGACGGTGGAGCGCTCGCTGCTGGCGCACTACGTGGCGGCCTACCTCGGTTCCACCGCCTGCCCGCTCCCTGAGGAGCTGGCCCAGCCGCTGTGGACGCTGACCGCCCCGGACGCCGCCGCCTGGCGCCGGCTCGGCCACTTCCGAGAGCCCATGCCCCTGCCCGAGAACGTGTCCTGGCGGGACCGGTTCCTGCTCGACGCCGGCCACTCGCCGCACCCGCTGGGTCACTCGTCGTCGGCGCCAGTTCTCACGGCGGGCATCACCTAAGGGACACCTGCCCTTAGTGTGGCGCTGTGACCCTCATGGCGCCCCCGGCGGCGCCCGACCAGCAGCACCCGCTGGTGACCACCCTCGCGGGTCGCGGCCTGCGCCCGGCGGTCGTGCTCGGCGATCGGGTGGTGAGCTACGTCGAGCTCAGCGAGCGCGTCGCCGGGGTTGCCCGCGGGCTGGGACCGACGCGACGCCTTGTCCTGATCGAAGGCCGCAGCACGCTCGGCTGGCTCGTCGGCTACCTCGCCGCCCTCGCCGCGCGCTGCCCCGTACTGCTCGTGCCGCCGGGCGACAGCAGCTCCGAAGTCGTCCGGGCCTACGACCCGGACGTCCGTCTGGTCCTGGCCGGGGATGACGTGCAGCTCGTCGAGCGCCGAGCGGCGTCCGCGCACGAGCTGCACCCCGACCTGGCCCTCTTGCTCAGCACGTCCGGCTCGAGCGGCTCACCCAAGCTGGTGCGGCTCTCGGGCGCCAACCTGCTGGCCAACGCCGCCTGCGTCGCGGACTCCCTCGGCATCCGGGCGTCCGACCGAGCCATCACCAGCCTGCCGGTGCACTACTGCTACGGGCTGTCGGTGGTCCACAGCCACCTGCTGCGCGGCGCCGCCCTGGTGCTCACCGAGCTCTCCGTGGTCGAGGAGTCGTTCTGGGAGCTGTTCCAGCAGACGCAGGCCACCTGCTTGGCAGGCGTGCCGTACACCTTCGACCTGCTCGACCGCGCCGGGTTCGCCGGGCGGGAGCTGCCGTCCCTGCGGTACGTGACGCAGGCGGGCGGCCGACTGGCCCCGGAGCGGATCAGGGCGTACGCCGAGCTCGGCACGCGGCGCGGGTGGGACCTGGTGGTCATGTACGGCCAGACCGAGGCGACCGCCCGCATGGCCGTGCTGCCCCCGGCTCTGGCGGCCACGCGGCCCACGGCGATCGGCATGCCGGTGGCGGGCGGCGCGTTCTGCCTCGAACGCGTCGACGAGCGACCCGGGCCGGTCCTGGACGGGGAGGTCGGCGAGCTCGTCTACACCGGGCCCAACGTCATGCTCGGCTACGCGACCGGCCCGCAGGACCTGTCCCGGGGACCGGAGTTCGAGCGGCTGCGGACCGGCGACCTGGCGCGACGTGCACCGGACGGGCTGTACGAGGTCGTGGGCCGGTCGAGCCGCTTCCTCAAGCTGTTCGGGCTACGGCTGGACCAGGGCCATGTCGAGCAGGAGCTGCGTCGTCTCGGCGTCGCGGCCTGCTGCGAGCCGGCGCCCCACGGTCGCCTGGGCGTCGTGGTCGAGGGCGCTACGGCGGCCCGGCAGCGCGAGGTGGCCGACCGGGTCGTCGCGGTGACGGGGCTACCCCGGCATGCTGTCCGCGTCGTGGCCGTCGACGGGCTCCCGCGACGGCCCTCCGGCAAGCCCGACCTGGCGGCGGTGCGCGACCTGCTGGCCCGGTCGGGCCCGCCCGCGCAGGACGCGGCGGACCTGCGCGGCGTCTTCGCGCAGGTGCTGGGGGTGGAGGCAGGGGAGGACGACACCTTCGTCGGCCTGGGCGGCGACTCGTTGTCGTACGTCGAGATGACCGTCCGACTCGAGCGCGTCCTGGGGCACGTGCCTGTCGGGTGGCACCTGCGCCGGATCGGGGAGCTGGCGGCCGGCGCCGCCGCGGCCTCCGGAGCGGCACCGGTCCGGGCCGGCCTCGACGTGACTCTGGCGCTGCGGGCGGTGGCGATCCTGCTCGTCGTCGGCTCGCACAGCAAGGTGTTCGACCTGCTGGGCGGCGCCCACCTGCTGCTGGTGCTCGCGGGGTACAACCTGGCCCGGTTCCAGCTCGCCGCCCCGCGTCGGGCCCGAGCCCTCGGGGTGGTCCGCAGCATCCGGCGTATCGCGGTGCCCGCAGCCGCCTGGAGCGCCGGGGTGCTCCTGCTCACCGACGAGTACGGCTGGCAGAACGTGCTGCTGCTGAACCACGTGCTCGGCCCGCAGGAGTGGGGCAGCACCTGGAACTTCTGGTTCCTGGAGGCACTGGTGCTGCTCATGGCCGCGGTCGCGGCCGCCGTGAGCCTGCGGCCGGTCGACCGGTGGCAGCGACGCCGTCTCATCGCCTTCGCACTTGTGCTGGTGTCGATCGGCCTGCTCGTCCGCTTCGACGTCCTCGGCGTCGACACGGGCCCGCGGGGACGCTTCACCGCGCAGGCGGTCCTGTGGTTGTTCGCGCTGGGAATGGCCGCCGCCCACGCTCGCGGCAGGACCCAGCGGGCTGTCGTGGCGGCCCTGGCGGCGGGGGGGATGGGGCTGGTTCGGCGACCCGCAGCGCGAGCTGGTGGTCCTCGTGGGCGTCGTGCTGCTGGTGACGATCGACGTGGTGCCGAGCCCCCGCCTGCTCACCGCAGGTGCCAACGCCCTGGCCGGCGCCTCGCTGTGCATCTACGTCACCCACTGGCAGGTGTACCCGCTGTGGCGGCACGAGCTGCCGCTGCTGGCCTTCACCGCCTCGCTCGCCGTGGGCCTGGCGTACGCCCAGCTCGTCGAGCGCGCCGGACAGCTCCGCCTCCGTCTTGTCCGACGCCGACGAGCAGGTCAGGTCAGGGGGACGACCGACCGCACCCGGCGCGCGCAGCTGGGCTCAGCCGGCACCGCCGCCGTACCCGTGAGTCACCGCGATCGTCACCACGAGGCGGCGTTCGTCGACCATCGCGCGGTGGTAGTCGTCCCAGTCCGGGTGCTCGCTGCCGGAGATCGCGACGTACAGCTCGGCGAGGGCGAGGCCGGTCGCGTCCCCTGGCGTCGTGGTGACAGGGGACAGCGCGGCCTCACCCTCGACCGCGGCCCACGCAGAGCCGTCCGGGGTGCTGACGTGCAGCGCCGCCCGAGGGTCACGCTGCAGGTTGCGCGTCTTGGCCCGGTCCTTCGTCACCGACACCCTGATCTGCTGACCGGTCACGGCGTACACGACGTTGCTGGTCTGCGGCCTGCCGTCGCGCCGGAGCGTGACCAGCACGCCGAGCCGCTGCGCGGCGACCAGCTCCAGCGCCTCCTGCAAGGTCATGACGTCCTCCTCGCGGCAGTGTGCACGAGGTCATGGTGCTAGTGCCGGGAGACCGGCCGCAGCTCGTACGCTCCCCACACGATGAGCAGCGCCGCGTACGCCCACGTCTGTCCTGCGAACGGGGTGACCATCTGCTGCTCGAGCAGGGCGAACACGCCGAACAGCAGCACCGGCGTCGCGATGCTCATCGCGCCGATGGCGAACCCGCGGACCTGCGCCAGCAGGGCGGCGAGGACACCGCCGAGTCCGAGCGCCATGACGGCGAGGGCGAGGAACTGGAAGCTGTCGGGCATCCGGCCGTCGCGCAGCCACAGCGCAGCCGCGAGGCCGACGCTGGTGATGACGAACCCCGGCCCCCACAGGGTGCCGCGACTGCGACCGACGGCGGCCGCGGCCAGGTAGGTCAGACCCGTGAGCGTCGGGAACCAGTAGAAGGGGATCGTCTCGGTCTCGATGAGCGCGACGATGACCAGAGCACCGACGATCAGAGCGATCCCGCGCGCCCGTCGGGCAGTGCTGCCGTTTCCGTTGTGCGAGCCGTCGGCTGTCCCGGACCTCGCACCTGTCGACGTCGTGGCGTCTGTCATGTGATTGCCTCCAGATCGATCCGCCGGTGTGGCGGCTGCCTTCCCGGACGCGCAGGACTGACGAGTGATTGCACCGCCGCTCCTACGCCTTCGTGCGACGGGGTGCAATCAGAACGGCGGGCGGGGCGTCCGCACCAGCGAGGGCCAGGAATCGTGGGCAGGAGGTGCAGGTGGACGACAGTGAGTTCCTCGACGCCTTCACCGAGCACCTCGACCGCCTGCACAACCTCGCTCGGGGCCTGACCCGGAGCACCCAGGACGCCGAGGATCTCGTCTCGGAGACGTGCGTGCTGGCGCTTCGCGGGTGGCGTCGCGGGCGTCCTGACGACCCGGCGGCCTGGTTCGCCACGATCTGCCTGAACGCGGCCCGGTCGTCCTACCGTCGCAGCGCGGTACGCCCGGTGGAGGTGGCTGCCGAGGAGTGGCTGCACCGGCAGGCGGACGAGGATGCTGATACCGCGCACGCGGCGTTGGCATCGATCGACGCGACCAGGGTGCGTGCCGCCCTGTCACAGCTGCCGGCGCCGCAGCTGGAGGCGATCACGCTGATGGACCTCGGCGGGTACACCGCCGCCCAGACGGCGCAGATCGTCGGCGCTCCGCGTGGAACGGTCCTGGCGCGCGTGCACCGAGGACGCAAGGTCCTGGCACGATCGCTGGCGCAGGAGCGGGGTGCTCGATGACGCACGACGCTGAGCGTGACGCCGCGCGGTTCCTGGGCGGCGCCATGTCCGCACCGGACCGCGAGCGCTTCTCCTCGCACCTGCTGCAGTGCGCGCGGTGCTGGTCAGAGGTCGAGCAGGCCCGGCGCGGGCGTTCGCTCGCCGAGGGGACCCGCACAGCAGCGCCGGCCGCCCTGCGCGACCGGGTGCGAGGGCTCGTCCAGGCCGAACAGGTCACCGGGGACCCCCTCACGCGCGTACGCCCCCCCCGGGCAGTCCGTCGCTGGCTGCTCCCGGCCGGTGTTCCGCTGGCCGCGGCGGCCGCCGTCGCGCTCATCCTGTCCATCGGTGGTGGGACCAGCGAGCCGCCCGCGCTGCGGGAAGCGGTGGCGGACTACACCGCGCAGCAGCTGCCCGGTGCGCAGCTGCCCGGCCAGCGGGCGCCAGACCTGTCGAGGCTGCGCCTGCAGCCGGTCGGGGCGGGCGGCGGCAGCTATGCAGAGCTGGATGTCGACGGGTACGCCTATCGAGACCCCGCCGGTCGACGCGTCGTGCTGTACCTGTCCGACAAGCCGTTCCCCGAGGCGCCGGGCGCGCGGCGACTGGCCGGAGCCGACGGTCCGTGGGTGGCGCAGCGCGGCGACGTGGTCGTGCTGTGCGCGCGGCTGCCACACGCACTGCTGGTCGTCGGTCAGGACGAGGAGCTGGTCCGCAGCACGGCCAGCGTCCTCGGCGTCCTGTGACCACCCCCGAAGGCGTGGTCGCTGTCAGTCGTGAGCAGCAGCCGGCTGCGCCGACGGAGCTGGAGCGGTGGGTGGGCGACGGTGGCTGGTTCGTCGAGGTGCTCCTGCCACGCACTGACGCTGGTGTGCTCGTCCAGGCAGTCGTGCTGTCGGTCCTGTTCGCGCTGCTGGTCCGCCCCGCCCGCCGCGCGGGCCTCCTACAGCTGTGGACGGGCGGCCTGGTCTTGACCGCAGGGCTGTTCATGCTGCGTGCTGCGCACTGAACCCGCGATCCGGCGACGCCGGCCTGCGAGGTCGCCGTCCTGGCGGCCGCCCATGACGGCGGGGCGCAGGAGCGCTAGACAGGCGTGCACCGTCCCACCGGCTCGACGAGAGGCAACAGATGGCATCGCTGCGCTCCACCGCGCGTATCGCGCGACCCGCCGACGAGGTGTGGGAGGTCGTGTCCGATGCGGCCCTGATCTCCGCCTGGTTCCCCGGCATCGAGCACGCCACGGCGGCGGACGGCACCCGGACCTGCACGCTGGCCGGCGGGCAGGAGCTGCGTGAGGACGTCGTCAACGTCGACGACGCCCTGCGCCGCTTCCAGTACAGGATCACCGGCGGCATGCCGGTGGAGCACCACCTCGGCACGGTGGACGTGCTCGAGGACGGGGCGAACGCGCTGGTCGTGTACAGCACGGAGATCACGCCGGACGGGCTCGCCGAGGTCGTCGGACCCTCGATCGAGCGCGGTGTCCTGGGCCTCAAGGCCCACCTCGAGGGCGGGAGCCCAACCCCGTGAGCAGCCCGGAGCTGGTCGTGCTCGACGTCAACGAGACGCTTTCGGACATGGAGCCGCTGCGCGCCCGCTTCACCGGGGCGGGCGCGCCCGCCCACCTGCTGGACACCTGGTTCGCCAGCACGCTGCGGGACGGGTTCGCCCTGGCGGCCAGTGGCAGCGCGCGACGGTTCCCCGACGTCGGCGCGGCTGTCCTCACCACGCTGCTGAGCCAGGTCGACGGCCTGACTGTGCCGGTCGAGGCCGCGGTCACCGGCGTCCTGGACGGTTTCCGGGAGCTCGAGCTGCACCCCGACGTCCCCGCGGGGCTGCGCGCGTTCGCGGACGCCGGTGTCCGCGTGGTGACCTTGACGAACGGGTCTCTCGTGCAGGCCGAGATGCTGCTTGACCGGGCCGGTGTCGCCGATCTGGTCGAGCGACGGCTGTCGGTCGACGACGCCGGGCGGTGGAAGCCCCACCCCGACGCCTACCGCTACGCCGCCGACGAGTGCGGGGTGGCGCTGGAGCGCTGCGCGATGGTCGCGGTGCACCCGTGGGACCTCCACGGAGCGGCAGCCGCCGGGATGACCAGCGGCTGGGTCGACCGCAAGGGCACGCCGTGGCCGTCCGTCTTCAGCGAGCCGCAGGCGCGGGGCGCGACCCTCGGCGAGGTGGCGGGCGCCCTGCTCTTGTTGTGAGCAGCGCCGGCGCCGGCGCTGCTCACAACAAGAGCAGGGCGCCCGCCACCTCGCCGAGGGTCGCGCCCCGCGC
>Ga0136611_10000925_pt1 | contig 20014 bp, 9 predicted proteins | sample AntDrymUQ2232306_2_FD_106645 | JGI IMG/M metagenome (GOLD analysis project Ga0136611, IMG submission 106645) | Polar desert sand microbial communities from Dry Valleys, Antarctica - metaG UQ223 (23.06) | ecosystem: Environmental > Terrestrial > Soil > Desert | place: Antarctica: Dry Valley...
CCCGTCACCCGTCACCCGTCACCCGTCACCCGTCACGAAGGCTTACGCGCGCGGACGAAGCCGGAGATGATCCGGCCAGCGCCTTCTGTGGCCGAGGTCGTGCCGCAGCAGGAGACGACATCGCTCTGATTGTAGACGGTGGAAACCTCGATCGAGGCGTCCTCGAAGCCAGCGGCACGCAGGCCGCTGAGGTACTCCTGCTCCTCCAGTGCGCCCGCCACGCAGCCAGCCCAGGCGTCGATGCTCTCACGGATCTCCGGGGCGAGTTCGCCCTGGATGACGACATCGGAGACGGCGAACTGGCCGCCGGGGCGCAGCACGCGGTACGCCTCGCGCAGCACGGCGGGTTTGTCGACCGACAGGTTGATGACGCAGTTGGAGATGATCACATCGACGCTGCTATCCGGCAACGGGATATGCTCGATCTCACCCTTCACGAAGCTGACGTTCTCGACACCCGCCGCGAGCTTGTTGCGTTCGGCCAGCTCCAGCATCTCATCGGTCATGTCGAGGCCGTAGACGAAGCCGGTTGGCCCGACGCGCGTGGCCGAGAGCAGTACATCGATTCCACCACCCGAGCCGAGGTCGAGCACCGTCTGCCCCGGCTCCAGCCGCGCCAGCGCGATCGGGTTGCCGCAGCCGAGTGATGCCAGTACCGCTTCCTCCGGCAGCTCGCGCATGGTGTCGCGGTCGTAGTTGCCCGCCCCGAACACCTGCGCCTCACCACCACAACAGCTTGCTCCTTCTGCCGACGATGCAGGTGAACAGCAGCTTCCAGCTACGTGCTGCAAGGTCAGGACAGATTGGGCGATCTCGCTGTAGCGAGCGCGGACGGTATCGCGGAGTTCCTCTGGTGTCTGAGATGATGTTGTAGCGGTCATCCGAGGCTCCTTTCACTTTCGTGCGTGATGCGTAGATCGTAACCGATGTTACGTGGTCAGCCGCAGCAGGTTCCGCTCGATGCCCGGCCAGCACCGACGCCGACCAGTTCTGGCTCCGGCGCACCGCAGCAGGAGACGATGTTGGCGATCGCCAGTGCTTCGCCTCCGGTGGCGGTCGTACAGTAACCAGCGGCGTCGCCGGATGTGCGCGAGAGGGTGCAGACACCCGTTTCTGGCAACGTCAGCTCGACGCGGCGGGCGGCCTCCCAGTCGCCGGGATGAAGTCGTACGATCGAGCGCACCTGCTCGAAGCCAGTCAGCATCAGGAAGGTCGGCGCTCGGCCGTACGACTTCATCCCGGCGATGTAGAAGTCGGTCTCCGGGTGTCTCAGCTCCTCCGCGCCGTGTGGGCGGACGGTGCCGCAGAAATGCACGTTCGGGTCGATCATCGGGGCCAGAGCAGACGGACTCTCGATAGCGGAATCGAGGTCGAGGCGCAGCTCGGTCAACATACTCAATGCTGGTCGGAAGCCGGTTGTCGCGATGATCGCGTCGACAGGCGGCAGCCTGCGCTCACCGCTCCAGACGACCAGGCCGTCGTCCGTCTCATCGATGCGCGTAACCCGAAAGCCGGTTGTCATGCGGACCACACCGCCGTCAACGAAGCGCTCAATCTTGCGACCGAGGTTGCCCCGTTCGGCGAGCTGGTCGTGCTCGCCGCCGCCGTACATCTGGGAATCCGGCTGACGGCGGATCGCCCACTGCACGGTCGTGTCCGGCACCTGCCGGGTCAGCTCGACCAGATCGGAGAGCGCATTGAAGGCTGAATGACCGCTGCCGATCACCAGAACACGCTTGCCGGCGTAGAAGTCACGCTCCGCGCCCAGCAGGTCCGGGATGCCATAGTGGATGCGACCGCTTGCCGCCGCCTTGCGCTCGCCGATAGCTGGGACGCCGCTGGAGCCGAGCGGATTCGGCGATTCCCACGTTCCTGACGCGTCGATGACCGCTTTCGCCAACAGCACATCTTCTCTGCCATCGGCATACTTGATCTGAAGCTGGAACGGCACGTCCTCACGACCAACGGTCTTCATCTTGTCGAAGCCGAGCCGCGTCACAGCGACGACCTGCGCGCCAAGTCGGAGATGCGGGGCGATCTCCGGCAAGGCAGCCAGCGGTTCGAGGTATTCGCGCACGATCTCGCCGCCGGTCGCATATGCCTCGTCATCCGGCGCGCTCCAGCCGGACGCCAGCAGCAGGGTCTTCGCCGCCGGGTCGATGTTGTACTGCCACGGCGAGAAGACGCGCACATGGCCCCACGCGCGCATACTCGCGCCAACCGCACTGCCGCGCTCCAGCAGCAGCGGTGTCTCTCCTGCCCGCACCAGATGCGCCGCCGCCGCCAGACCGACCGGCCCCGCGCCGATAACTGCAACCGGGAGCATCGACCGATCGAATGAGCTGACCATCCTGAACCCCCCGAACCCTGCTGGCCTTCGCGGCCAGGACGTGACGAACAGCATTGTTCGTCTTTTCCCGAATCACCACGTCAGACCAGATTCTCGGCTGCCGTGATAGAGGCATTCGTAAATTTACGAAATAACAGAGTCATTGTCAATACTCTATCGAGACTGCCAACAACCACCAGGCCGGGACGAATGCTACTGGCGATCGTGGAATCGTCGCGGCCCTCGCAGCTCACAGCTCACAGCTCACAGCTCACAGCTCACAGCTCACAGCTCACAACACCATCACAACAACTCAGAAACACTCCCGGCGTATACTCGTAATATATTGATGCTCGTTGATGTATTGGTTGGAATCCACGATGGACGACGCAGGGATGCAGGCGCGGCTGGCGGCACTGGCGGACACCACACGGCTGGCGATTCTGATGCGGCTACGAGTACAGGATCAGTGTGTCTGCCACCTGGTGGAGGATCTGGTCTTGAAGCAGAGCGTCATCTCGCATCACGTTGGCGTGCTGCGGCGGACCGGATTGATATCGTCGTATCAGCACGCCACCGACCGGCGCTGGCTGTACTACCGCTTGGACCGGGCGGCACTGGCCGATGTGGAGACGCAGCTGGCGTGGCTGGGCAGCGCGTCTGACTACTTGCCCCATCCTCGACCGTGTGGTGCTGATGATCCGGAGGAACGGTGAAACGCACTGACTGGCAGCGGGCTATGGCGGAGATGATTGGCACGTTCGGCCTGGTGTTCGCCGGGGCGGGCGCGATCGTCATCAATACGGAAACGGGCGGGACTGTCGGTCATATCGGGATCGGGCTGACGTTCGGGCTGATCGTGATGACGATGATCTACGCCACCGGGCATATCTCCGGCGCGCACATCAACCCAGCCGTGACGATCGCCTTCTGGGCTGCGCGGCACTTTCCAACACGCCTGGTGTCGATCTACCTCGTCGCTCAGCTGCTTGGCGCCATTGCCGCCAGCCTGGCACTGCGCGGCATGTTTGGAAACGTCGCGGCACTCGGGACAACGCTGCCACGTGAGCGAGATAGCCAGTCGTTCGTGCTGGAAATCGTCCTCACGTTCTTCCTCATGTTCGTCATCATGGCGGTCGCGACTGACACCCGTGCCGTCGGCCAGGCGGCGGCGCTCGCGATCGGCGGCACGGTCGGCCTGGAGGCGCTGTTCGCTGGCCCCATCTCCGGCGCGTCGATGAACCCGGCCCGTTCGCTCGCCCCGGCGCTCGTCTCCGGCACCTGGGACAGCCAGTGGCTCTATGTCGCCGGACCAATCGTCGGTGCGCTGCTCGGCGCGTTCGCCTACACCCTGCTCCGCGAGGCCACTCCCGCACAGATCGACGATCGAGAGATTGAAACAGGAGGAACCCGATGAACTCGACTCTCGCCCCTATCCGCGTGCTGTTCCTGTGTACGCACAACTCCGCGCGCTCGCAGATGGCGGAGGAACTGCTGCGCCACATCGGCGGAAGCAAGTTCGAGGTCTCGTCCGCCGGGACCGAGGCGACTCGCGTTCACCCACTCGCAATCCAGGCGATGGACAATGTCGCACTCGACATCTCCGGCGCACGTTCCAAGCATTTAGACGAATACATCGGTCAGAACTTTGATTACGTCATCACCGTCTGCGATTCCGCCAACGAATCCTGTCCGATCTTCCCCGGCGACCCAAAGCGCATCCACTGGTCATTCCCCGACCCGAGCGCGGTCGAAGGCACTGACGCCGAGCGGCTTAAGGCCTTTGAGAAAATTCGCAACGAGATTAACCTGCGACTGCGGACATGGGTGCAGCTGTTCTGAGCCGTCGCGTCACTCTCCGGGGGGTGTTGGATTCAATAGATCAGTACACTGTGGGCGGGGTCGCGTCGCCGGTCGCCCAAGCCAGAACGGACACGTCCATGCCAGGACTCCCTCGTCTCGTCATTGCACTCGTGCTGATCGTGACACTGCTGCCCCTCACCGTCCCGCGTCCGGCGAGTGCGGCGACGCCTGGCAACGCGTTCTTCCAGGCCACGTGGCAGCGGACGGACGCGCCGGTGGCGAACACCGAGGTGTCGCGGACGTGGGTCTGGGGGCCGGACGCGTTCACCGAGGTCGGCGGCGAGGCCTATACGGACTCGCCGGGTGGGACGCGGCTGGTGCAGTACTTCGACAAGTCACGCATGGAGATCAACGATCCCAACCACACCACCGCCGACCTCTGGTTCGTCACGAACGGCCTGCTGGCGCGGGAGCTGATCTCCGGGCGCATGCAGCTTGGCGACGACACCTTCGAGGACCGTGGGGCGGCACAGGTCAACATCGCTGGCGACCCGGATGACGCCAACGGGCCGACCTATGCGTCGTTTGCGGGGCACCTCGGTGAGGCAGCTGGTGCGGAAGGAGCGACGATTAGTACGGCGATCCAGCGCGACGGGACGATCGACTGCTGCGTGCCAGACCCACGGGGAGTGACCGGCGGGCCACTGGTCGTGGAGACGAACCACCGCGTTGCGAGCATCTTCTGGGAGTATCTCAACTCGACCGGAAAGATCGTCGAGCGCGGCTTCCGCACGCGCGGCCCGCTGTTCGACAACCCCTACTACGCGACCGGCTTCCCGATTGGTGAGGCGCACTGGGCGCGGGTACGTGTGGCCGGCGTGGAGCAGTGGGTGCTCGTCCAGCCATTCGAGCGGCGGGTGCTGACCTATACGCCTTCCAACGCGCCGGGCTGGGAAGTTGAGATGGGCAACGTTGGCCGGCACTACTTCGCCTGGCGGCATGGCGCTGGCAGCCTTGCTGCCGCACCAGGTAGGACATTGCCTCCGTATCCGGAGTTCGTCCCTGATGGGCAGCGCATCGATATTCCCGACGTTGAGGCACATTACGACCTGCACATCACCGAGGCGAACATCGATACCGGCGCGGTGACGGCGCGTGAAGAGATTCGCATCGAGCGTTTCGATTCGCCGCGTCCTGACTCGCTCTATCTCCAGGTCGTCCCGGCGGAATACGGGTATTTCACGCTCGACAGCCTGACACTGGCGGGCCAATCGGTGACGCCGGAGTATCTGCGTGATGGCTTCATTCTCGGCGTGCCGTTGCCGGATGATGCGCAGCTGCCGTTGACGGTCGCGCTCGATTTCCGACTGGAAATCGGCGGCTTTCCGAACGACTACATCGGGCCGGTGCTGGACAACGGCATTCTACGGCTCGGCTACTGGTTCCCGATCATCTCCGACAACCACGGCTACTCGCTGACGATGGATCCGGCACAGTCGCCCGTCGCTGATTTCAGCGTGACTGCCGACATCGCGTCGGACGTGGTCGTCGCGCATACCGGCGATGAGATCAGCCGCGAGGACATCGGCGGCGGCATTACCCGTTACCATCTGGAAGAACAGGATGTCCGCGACTTCGCGCTCTGCCTGTCGCGCGATTTCGATGTCTCGACGCGGCAGGTCGGCGGGGTCGCGCTGCGCTATTTCGCGCATCCATCGAGCGAGGCGGGATTGAGCGACGAGGCGCTCGGCTACCGGCTGGATGTCATCATGGATGCCGCCGAGGACTCGAACGCGCAGCTCGGCAGCCTGGTCGGGCCGTACCCGTACGCCAGCTACACGATCGTCGATGTCGGGCCGAACATGCCGGGCGGGCTGGAGTTCCCCGGATTGATCTACATCAACGGGGCGTACGCGCCGCTCGACGGACTCATCTACCACGAGACGGCGCACCAGTGGCTGTACGGCATCATCGGCAACCGCACCGTGACCGACGGCTGGATCGATGAGGGCGGCGCGGAGTTCTTCGAGCGTGGCCTGCCATCTGGATTCACCGACCTGCCGTCGCCCCCAGCAGGCGGCTACCAGTACTGGCTCGACTCCTCGTCCGATGAGCTGCCGCTCGATCCGAGCCGTCAGTGGTACTACTCCATCTACGAGCAGGGCGCGCGCTTCTACTACGCGATGAAAGCGACGATGGGAGACGACGCCTTCTGGCGCGCCTTCCGCGACATCTACCACCGCTACGCCTTCGAGATCGCCACGCCGTACCAGATGCTCTCGGCCTTCCAGTCGCATTCCGCGACCGACCTGCGCCCACTGTATGACGAGTATTTCCGCTACCCCTGGGTCTGGGACGTGCTGCCTGCCGGAGGATGATTCTTAGTTTCAACCAACAGGTGTGAGGCGGATTCAACGATTCGATTCGCCCTCACACCTGTGGCGATCCGTCCGCATCCTACGCCCCTCGTTCGACGACCCGTGCCGCGCGCAACGTTAGCGCCTCCTGCCAGGGTCGGGCGACGAGCTGAAGGCCGATTGGGAGGTTCTCCCGCGAGCGGCCAATGGGAACGGAGATCGCGGGCCAGCCGTTGACATTCCAGAGGTTGGTGTAGCGCAGCAGTTCCAGTCGTTCCTCACCAGCCGGGGGCGGAAAGACGCCGAGGGTCGGGGAGACGAGCAGATCGAACGACCGCAACGCGCGCTCAATGCCATGCAGCTCGTTGAGGACGCGACGGCGGGCCTGCTGTACCTCGACACCGGTGCGCCGCAGGCCGCTGGCAGCGAACTCGCGAAACTGCGGGGAGAGGTCTTCCGAGCGCTCCAGCAGCCACCGTGCGTAATCGGCGGCGGTCTCGGAGTCCTCCAGAACTGGAACGACGTCCCAGATCAGTTCGTAGACGTTTGGAAGCGCGATCTCCTCCAGTTCGGCTCCGGCCGCGTCCAGTGTCGACAGACTTCGTTCGCAGGCGACCTGAATCTCCGGATCGTTCGCGGGGCCGCCGTCGTCGGTAAGAACGGCTATGCGTAGACCGGAGACACCGTCGTCGAGACGACCCAGGTAGTCATCAACCGGCTGGTCCCGACAATAGGGGTCGGCTGGGTCATACCAGGCGAGCGCCTGCATCAACATGGCGGTGTCGCGGACGGTGCGCGCCATCGGGCCGACGTGATCGTGCAGGACGCAGAGCGGCAGGACGCCCCGCAGGCTGACGCGCCCCCAGGTTGGCTTCAGCCCAACGATCCCGCAGGCGGCGGCTGGCATGCGGATGGATCCGCCGGTGTCCGAGCCGGGGCCGCAGTACGCCATGCCCGCCGCGATGGCGGCCGCGGTGCCGCTGCTGGAACCTGACGTATCGTACGCTTCGTTCCAAGGGTTACGAACGGCACCGTAGAACGGGTTGGTCGAGGTCGGGCAGACAGCGAACTCCGGCATCCCGGTCTTACCGATCGAGATTGCGCCCGCCTCACGCAACAGCGACACGACCGCTGCGTCCTCATCGGGCACCCATTCACCGAGCACTCGTGATCCGCCGGTCGTCCGGATACCCGCCGTCGCTAGCAGATCCTTCAGGACAATCGGAACGCCGTGCAGCGGTCCGCGATACCGACCATTCGCGATCTCCCGTTCAGCCTCATGAGCCTGTGCTATCGCCCGATCCGCCGTCAGCGTCACGAACGGGTTGAGCCGCGTTCCGTCTGCCTCCACCCGGCGCAACGCCGCGTCGATCACGTCAACCGGTGAGAGCGTCCCAGCCTGGATCTGCTCCGCCACCATAGCCATCGGGAGGAATGCGATGTCGCTTTCGGTTTCCATGGTATTCCTTGCATCGTGCTCAGACAACGAGGCGCATAATATCTAGCATAGAAACTGGCACAGGGATACTCGTGTTAATCCCGAACACCCCGGTAATTGGGATGATCGTTCCAGGGCCGCAACCGGATGACGGCCATACTCCCGGTTAAGATTATGTAGATGCATATTTCGCCGTCGAGCAGTACAATGGACGCAGTTTACAAAAAGTAGACCGTGTAACTGGTGCCGCAAGGGCACCGCTGGGCGTGTCGTGTGTGCGGCGCATGCGTGCCGGTCGTCGCGGAGCTGTCGTCGTGGTGGTTGGCTGTTCATATAGGGAAGTGGGAGCAGGAATGTCTCGCAATCGGCAATACGCACGGAGCAGAGCAGCACGGCTGCTGGTATCGCTGACGATGGTCCTGATGCTGTTCGGCGCGGGTGGCATTGTCTCCGCGCAGACCGATGAGGTCATTGAATCGGATGCTGAGACCGCCGAACACGATCACAGTGCCCATGACCACAGTCAGACCGCCGATGCGACAGACGATCTAGATGCCGTCCCGGAATGTGACGCGGCATCGACCGAGCCATGTACACACGGCCCAGACTTCTTCCCACCCAGCTTCCACACCGAGCTGTCGAGCCAGGCCGTGCAGTCGACCAACATCGCCTGTATCGGTGACGGCACGAGCGGTCGGCGCGTGCAACTGATCTACGCGTATCGCGCTGGCACAACCAACAACTACGACACGCACATCACTGAGATCCGTCAGATCGCCGCAGGCATGGAGTCCATCTTCAACGACTCCGCCGCGCTGACCGGCGGCACGCGCCATATCCGCTTCGTCCACGACAACAGCCCGAACTGCACGGTCGATGTGCAAACGGCGACGCTGACGCTCTCGGCGATCAACGACTTTGGTGCAACAATAACTCAGCTGACGAACGAGGGTTTCGATGATCCCAACGGACGCTACCTCGTCTTCGTCGATACAACGAACACGCTGTGCGGCATTGGCGAGTATTACAACGACGATAGTGCTGGCAGCAACAACGCGCACAATGGCAACATCCTGTTCTCGCGCGTCGACCGGCAGCAGCCAGGTGGCGCTGACTGCTGGACGGCGGCTGTCGCGTCGCACGAACTGATGCACAACCTCGGTGGCGTCCAGAACTCGGCCCCGAACTCGAGCTATCAGAATCCGATTGGCAACCAGGGCGGGCACTGCATCGACGAGTACGACATCATGTGCTACGAGGACTACAACGGAACGCTGCCAGTCATGCAGATCGAGTGCGCGAATCAGGCGCTCGATAACACGCTGCTCGACTGCAACCATGACGACTACTACAATACAAATCCAGCTCCCGCCTCATACCTCGCCACGAAGTGGAACGCCGCCCGCAGCCTGTATCTCGATGCGACCGCGACCACGAACACACCGCCAACGGTCGTCGCGCCGACGTTCGCGCTGCCGCTGGCAACGGTATCCGCAATCGGCTCCGTCCGTGTGACCATTTCGTGGTCAGCCACCGATACGGATGGCATCGGCAGCTACCAGCTCCAGCAGTCCCGTAACGGCGGCGACTGGGTCAACATCGGCCTGCCATCCCCGACCTCGAAGAGCATCATCCGCAATCTGATTGCTGGCAGCACCTTTGAGTTTCGGGTCATGGCAACCGACAGCCTGGGTGCGGCCAGCGACTGGGTGTCGGGGACGTCCTTCCGCGTAAAAGGCTTCCAGGAATCAAACCCAACCTACACTGGAGCATGGACACCTCCAACCAATCTGACCGACGCCTGGGGCGGCAAAGTTCGCTACGCGACCACCAGCAACGCGGTTGCCAGCCTCGCGTTCACCGGCAGAAGCATCGCGTTCGTCTCAACCGTTGGCCCGAATCGCGGGAAGGCGGAGATCTACCTCGACGGTGTCAAAGTGAAGACCGTTGATATTACAGTTCGACGTGGACCTATCGCAAGGTCGTCTTCGCACGTACGAACCTTTCCAACGTGGCACATACGCTCGAAGTCCGCGTGCTGGGACAGAAATACTTCATGTCCGGCAGCACTCGCGTCGATATCGACGCGAGTGCTGCCGGACATGAAGTATTTCTGTCCCAGCACGCGGACTTCGAGCGTATGTGCCACGTTGGAAAGGTTCGTACGTGCGAAGACGACCTTGCGATAGGTCCACGTCGAACTGTAATATCAACGGTCTTCACTTTGACACCGTCGAGGTAGATCTCCGCCTTCCCGCGATTCGGGCCAACGGTTGAGACGAACGCGATGCTTCTGCCGGTGAACGCGAGGCTGGCAACCGCGTTGCTGGTGGTCGCGTAGCGAACTTTGCCGCCCCAGGCGTCGGTCAGATTGGTTGGAGGTGTCCATGCTCCAGTGTAGGTTGGGTTTGATTCCTGGAAGCCTTTTACGCGGAAGGACGTCCCCGACACCCAGTCGCTGGCCGCACCCAGGCTGTCGGTTGCCATGACCCGAAACTCAAAGGTGCTGCCAGCAATCAGATTGCGGATGATGCTCTTCGAGGTCGGGGATGGCAGGCCGATGTTGACCCAGTCGCCGCCGTTACGGGACTGCTGGAGCTGGTAGCTGCCGATGCCATCCGTATCGGTGGCTGACCACGAAATGGTCACACGGACGGAGCCGATTGCGGATACCGTTGCCAGCGGCAGCGCGAACGTCGGCGCGACGACCGTTGGCGGTGTGTTCGTGGTCGCGGTCGCATCGAGATACAGGCTGCGGGCGGCGTTCCACTTCGTGGCGAGGTATGAGGCGGGAGCTGGATTTGTATTGTAGTAGTCGTCATGGTTGCAGTCGAGCAGCGTGTTATCGAGCGCCTGATTCGCGCACTCGATCTGCATGACTGGCAGCGTTCCGTTGTAGTCCTCGTAGCACATGATGTCGTACTCGTCGATGCAGTGCCCGCCCTGGTTGCCAATCGGATTCTGATAGCTCGAGTTCGGGGCCGAGTTCTGGACGCCACCGAGGTTGTGCATCAGTTCGTGCGACGCGACAGCCGCCGTCCAGCAGTCAGCGCCACCTGGCTGCTGCCGGTCGACGCGCGAGAACAGGATGTTGCCATTGTGCGCGTTGTTGCTGCCAGCACTATCGTCGTTGTAATACTCGCCAATGCCGCACAGCGTGTTCGTTGTATCGACGAAGACGAGGTAGCGTCCGTTGGGATCATCGAAACCCTCGTTCGTCAGCTGAGTTATTGTTGCACCAAAGTCGTTGATCGCCGAGAGCGTCAGCGTCGCCGTTTGCACATCGACCGTGCAGTTCGGGCTGTTGTCGTGGACGAAGCGGATATGGCGCGTGCCGCCGGTCAGCGCGGCGGAGTCGTTGAAGATGGACTCCATGCCTGCGGCGATCTGACGGATCTCAGTGATGTGCGTGTCGTAGTTGTTGGTTGTGCCAGCGCGATACGCGTAGATCAGTTGCACGCGCCGACCGCTCGTGCCGTCACCGATACAGGCGATGTTGGTCGACTGCACGGCCTGGCTCGACAGCTCGGTGTGGAAGCTGGGTGGGAAGAAGTCTGGGCCGTGTGTACATGGCTCGGTCGATGCCGCGTCACATTCCGGGACGGCATCTAGATCGTCTGTCGCATCGGCGGTCTGACTGTGGTCATGGGCACTGTGATCGTGTTCGGCGGTCTCAGCATCCGATTCAATGACCTCATCGGTCTGCGCGGAGACAATGCCACCCGCGCCGAACAGCATCAGGACCATCGTCAGCGATACCAGCAGCCGTGCTGCTCTGCTCCGTGCGTATTGCCGATTGCGAGACATTCCTGCTCCCACTTCCCTATATGAACAGCCAACCACCACGACGACAGCTCCGCGACGACCGGCACGCATGCGCCGCACACACGACACGCCCAGCGGTGCCCTTGCGGCACCAGTTACACGGTCTACTTTTTGTAAACTGCGTCCATTGTACTGCTCGACGGCGAAATATGCATCTACATAATCTTAACCGGGAGTATGGCCGTCATCCGGTTGCGGCCCTGGAACGATCATCCCAATTACCGGGGTGTTCGGGATTAACACGAGTATCCCTGTGCCAGTTTCTATGCTAGATATTATGCGCCTCGTTGTCTGAGCACGATGCAAGGAATACCATGGAAACCGAAAGCGACATCGCATTCCTCCCGATGGCTATGGTGGCGGAGCAGATCCAGGCTGGGACGCTCTCACCGGTTGACGTGATCGACGCGGCGTTGCGCCGGGTGGAGGCAGACGGAACGCGGCTCAACCCGTTCGTGACGCTGACGGCGGATCGGGCGATAGCACAGGCTCATGAGGCTGAACGGGAGATCGCGAATGGTCGGTATCGCGGACCGCTGCACGGCGTTCCGATTGTCCTGAAGGATCTGCTAGCGACGGCGGGTATCCGGACGACCGGCGGATCACGAGTGCTCGGTGAATGGGTGCCCGATGAGGACGCAGCGGTCGTGTCGCTGTTGCGTGAGGCGGGCGCAATCTCGATCGGTAAGACCGGGATGCCGGAGTTCGCTGTCTGCCCGACCTCGACCAACCCGTTCTACGGTGCCGTTCGTAACCCTTGGAACGAAGCGTACGATACGTCAGGTTCCAGCAGCGGCACCGCGGCCGCCATCGCGGCGGGCATGGCGTACTGCGGCCCCGGCTCGGACACCGGCGGATCCATCCGCATGCCAGCCGCCGCCTGCGGGATCGTTGGGCTGAAGCCAACCTGGGGGCGCGTCAGCCTGCGGGGCGTCCTGCCGCTCTGCGTCCTGCACGATCACGTCGGCCCGATGGCGCGCACCGTCCGCGACACCGCCATGTTGATGCAGGCGCTCGCCTGGTATGACCCAGCCGACCCCTATTGTCGGGACCAGCCGGTTGATGACTACCTGGGTCGTCTCGACGACGGTGTCTCCGGTCTACGCATAGCCGTTCTTACCGACGACGGCGGCCCCGCGAACGATCCGGAGATTCAGGTCGCCTGCGAACGAAGTCTGTCGACACTGGACGCGGCCGGAGCCGAACTGGAGGAGATCGCGCTTCCAAACGTCTACGAACTGATCTGGGACGTCGTTCCAGTTCTGGAGGACTCCGAGACCGCCGCCGATTACGCACGGTGGCTGCTGGAGCGCTCGGAAGACCTCTCCCCGCAGTTTCGCGAGTTCGCTGCCAGCGGCCTGCGGCGCACCGGTGTCGAGGTACAGCAGGCCCGCCGTCGCGTCCTCAACGAGCTGCATGGCATTGAGCGCGCGTTGCGGTCGTTCGATCTGCTCGTCTCCCCGACCCTCGGCGTCTTTCCGCCCCCGGCTGGTGAGGAACGACTGGAACTGCTGCGCTACACCAACCTCTGGAATGTCAACGGCTGGCCCGCGATCTCCGTTCCCATTGGCCGCTCGCGGGAGAACCTCCCAATCGGCCTTCAGCTCGTCGCCCGACCCTGGCAGGAGGCGCTAACGTTGCGCGCGGCACGGGTCGTCGAACGAGGGGCGTAGGATGCGGACGGATCGCCACAGGTGTGAGGGCGAATCGAATCGTTGAATCCGCCTCACACCTGTTGGTTGAAACTAAGAATCATCCTCCGGCAGGCAGCACGTCCCAGACCCAGGGGTAGCGGAAATACTCGTCATACAGTGGGCGCAGGTCGGTCGCGGAATGCGACTGGAAGGCCGAGAGCATCTGGTACGGCGTGGCGATCTCGAAGGCGTAGCGGTGGTAGATGTCGCGGAAGGCGCGCCAGAAGGCGTCGTCTCCCATCGTCGCTTTCATCGCGTAGTAGAAGCGCGCGCCCTGCTCGTAGATGGAGTAGTACCACTGACGGCTCGGATCGAGCGGCAGCTCATCGGACGAGGAGTCGAGCCAGTACTGGTAGCCGCCTGCTGGGGGCGACGGCAGGTCGGTGAATCCAGATGGCAGGCCACGCTCGAAGAACTCCGCGCCGCCCTCATCGATCCAGCCGTCGGTCACGGTGCGGTTGCCGATGATGCCGTACAGCCACTGGTGCGCCGTCTCGTGGTAGATGAGTCCGTCGAGCGGCGCGTACGCCCCGTTGATGTAGATCAATCCGGGGAACTCCAGCCCGCCCGGCATGTTCGGCCCGACATCGACGATCGTGTAGCTGGCGTACGGGTACGGCCCGACCAGGCTGCCGAGCTGCGCGTTCGAGTCCTCGGCGGCATCCATGATGACATCCAGCCGGTAGCCGAGCGCCTCGTCGCTCAATCCCGCCTCGCTCGATGGATGCGCGAAATAGCGCAGCGCGACCCCGCCGACCTGCCGCGTCGAGACATCGAAATCGCGCGACAGGCAGAGCGCGAAGTCGCGGACATCCTGTTCTTCCAGATGGTAACGGGTAATGCCGCCGCCGATGTCCTCGCGGCTGATCTCATCGCCGGTATGCGCGACGACCACGTCCGACGCGATGTCGGCAGTCACGCTGAAATCAGCGACGGGCGACTGTGCCGGATCCATCGTCAGCGAGTAGCCGTGGTTGTCGGAGATGATCGGGAACCAGTAGCCGAGCCGTAGAATGCCGTTGTCCAGCACCGGCCCGATGTAGTCGTTCGGAAAGCCGCCGATTTCCAGTCGGAAATCGAGCGCGACCGTCAACGGCAGCTGCGCATCATCCGGCAACGGCACGCCGAGAATGAAGCCATCACGCAGATACTCCGGCGTCACCGATTGGCCCGCCAGTGTCAGGCTGTCGAGCGTGAAATACCCGTATTCCGCCGGGACGACCTGGAGATAGAGCGAGTCAGGACGCGGCGAATCGAAACGCTCGATGCGAATCTCTTCACGCGCCGTCACCGCGCCGGTATCGATGTTCGCCTCGGTGATGTGCAGGTCGTAATGTGCCTCAACGTCGGGAATATCGATGCGCTGCCCATCAGGGACGAACTCCGGATACGGAGGCAATGTCCTACCTGGTGCGGCAGCAAGGCTGCCAGCGCCATGCCGCCAGGCGAAGTAGTGCCGGCCAACGTTGCCCATCTCAACTTCCCAGCCCGGCGCGTTGGAAGGCGTATAGGTCAGCACCCGCCGCTCGAATGGCTGGACGAGCACCCACTGCTCCACGCCGGCCACACGTACCCGCGCCCAGTGCGCCTCACCAATCGGGAAGCCGGTCGCGTAGTAGGGGTTGTCGAACAGCGGGCCGCGCGTGCGGAAGCCGCGCTCGACGATCTTTCCGGTCGAGTTGAGATACTCCCAGAAGATGCTCGCAACGCGGTGGTTCGTCTCCACGACCAGTGGCCCGCCGGTCACTCCCCGTGGGTCTGGCACGCAGCAGTCGATCGTCCCGTCGCGCTGGATCGCCGTACTAATCGTCGCTCCTTCCGCACCAGCTGCCTCACCGAGGTGCCCCGCAAACGACGCATAGGTCGGCCCGTTGGCGTCATCCGGGTCGCCAGCGATGTTGACCTGTGCCGCCCCACGGTCCTCGAAGGTGTCGTCGCCAAGCTGCATGCGCCCGGAGATCAGCTCCCGCGCCAGCAGGCCGTTCGTGACGAACCAGAGGTCGGCGGTGGTGTGGTTGGGATCGTTGATCTCCATGCGTGACTTGTCGAAGTACTGCACCAGCCGCGTCCCACCCGGCGAGTCCGTATAGGCCTCGCCGCCGACCTCGGTGAACGCGTCCGGCCCCCAGACCCACGTCCGCGACACCTCGGTGTTCGCCACCGGCGCGTCCGTCCGCTGCCACGTGGCCTGGAAGAACGCGTTGCCAGGCGTCGCCGCACTCGCCGGACGCGGGACGGTGAGGGGCAGCAGTGTCACGATCAGCACGAGTGCAATGACGAGACGAGGGAGTCCTGGCATGGACGTGTCCGTTCTGGCTTGGGCGACCGGCGACGCGACCCCGCCCACAGTGTACTGATCTATTGAATCCAACACCCCCCGGAGAGTGACGCGACGGCTCAGAACAGCTGCACCCATGTCCGCAGTCGCAGGTTAATCTCGTTGCGAATTTTCTCAAAGGCCTTAAGCCGCTCGGCGTCAGTGCCTTCGACCGCGCTCGGGTCGGGGAATGACCAGTGGATGCGCTTTGGGTCGCCGGGGAAGATCGGACAGGATTCGTTGGCGGAATCGCAGACGGTGATGACGTAATCAAAGTTCTGACCGATGTATTCGTCTAAATGCTTGGAACGTGCGCCGGAGATGTCGAGTGCGACATTGTCCATCGCCTGGATTGCGAGTGGGTGAACGCGAGTCGCCTCGGTCCCGGCGGACGAGACCTCGAACTTGCTTCCGCCGATGTGGCGCAGCAGTTCCTCCGCCATCTGCGAGCGCGCGGAGTTGTGCGTACACAGGAACAGCACGCGGATAGGGGCGAGAGTCGAGTTCATCGGGTTCCTCCTGTTTCAATCTCTCGATCGTCGATCTGTGCGGGAGTGGCCTCGCGGAGCAGGGTGTAGGCGAACGCGCCGAGCAGCGCACCGACGATTGGTCCGGCGACATAGAGCCACTGGCTGTCCCAGGTGCCGGAGACGAGCGCCGGGGCGAGCGAACGGGCCGGGTTCATCGACGCGCCGGAGATGGGGCCAGCGAACAGCGCCTCCAGGCCGACCGTGCCGCCGATCGCGAGCGCCGCCGCCTGGCCGACGGCACGGGTGTCAGTCGCGACCGCCATGATGACGAACATGAGGAAGAACGTGAGGACGATTTCCAGCACGAACGACTGGCTATCTCGCTCACGTGGCAGCGTTGTCCCGAGTGCCGCGACGTTTCCAAACATGCCGCGCAGTGCCAGGCTGGCGGCAATGGCGCCAAGCAGCTGAGCGACGAGGTAGATCGACACCAGGCGTGTTGGAAAGTGCCGCGCAGCCCAGAAGGCGATCGTCACGGCTGGGTTGATGTGCGCGCCGGAGATATGCCCGGTGGCGTAGATCATCGTCATCACGATCAGCCCGAACGTCAGCCCGATCCCGATATGACCGACAGTCCCGCCCGTTTCCGTATTGATGACGATCGCGCCCGCCCCGGCGAACACCAGGCCGAACGTGCCAATCATCTCCGCCATAGCCCGCTGCCAGTCAGTGCGTTTCACCGTTCCTCCGGATCATCAGCACCACACGGTCGAGGATGGGGCAAGTAGTCAGACGCGCTGCCCAGCCACGCCAGCTGCGTCTCCACATCGGCCAGTGCCGCCCGGTCCAAGCGGTAGTACAGCCAGCGCCGGTCGGTGGCGTGCTGATACGACGATATCAATCCGGTCCGCCGCAGCACGCCAACGTGATGCGAGATGACGCTCTGCTTCAAGACCAGATCCTCCACCAGGTGGCAGACACACTGATCCTGTACTCGTAGCCGCATCAGAATCGCCAGCCGTGTGGTGTCCGCCAGTGCCGCCAGCCGCGCCTGCATCCCTGCGTCGTCCATCGTGGATTCCAACCAATACATCAACGAGCATCAATATATTACGAGTATACGCCGGGAGTGTTTCTGAGTTGTTGTGATGGTGTTGTGAGCTGTGAGCTGTGAGCTGTGAGCTGTGAGCTGTGAGCTGTGAGCTGCGAGGGCCGCGACGATTCCACGATCGCCAGTAGCATTCGTCCCGGCCTGGTGGTTGTTGGCAGTCTCGATAGAGTATTGACAATGACTCTGTTATTTCGTAAATTTACGAATGCCTCTATCACGGCAGCCGAGAATCTGGTCTGACGTGGTGATTCGGGAAAAGACGAACAATGCTGTTCGTCACGTCCTGGCCGCGAAGGCCAGCAGGGTTCGGGGGGTTCAGGATGGTCAGCTCATTCGATCGGTCGATGCTCCCGGTTGCAGTTATCGGCGCGGGGCCGGTCGGTCTGGCGGCGGCGGCGCATCTGGTGCGGGCAGGAGAGACACCGCTGCTGCTGGAGCGCGGCAGTGCGGTTGGCGCGAGTATGCGCGCGTGGGGCCATGTGCGCGTCTTCTCGCCGTGGCAGTACAACATCGACCCGGCGGCGAAGACCCTGCTGCTGGCGTCCGGCTGGAGCGCGCCGGATGACGAGGCATATGCGACCGGCGGCGAGATCGTGCGCGAATACCTCGAACCGCTGGCTGCCTTGCCGGAGATCGCCCCGCATCTCCGACTTGGCGCGCAGGTCGTCGCTGTGACGCGGCTCGGCTTCGACAAGATGAAGACCGTTGGTCGTGAGGACGTGCCGTTCCAGCTTCAGATCAAGTATGCCGATGGCAGAGAAGATGTGCTGTTGGCGAAAGCGGTCATCGACGCGTCAGGAACGTGGGAATCGCCGAATCCGCTCGGCTCCAGCGGCGTCCCAGCTATCGGCGAGCGCAAGGCGGCGGCAAGCGGTCGCATCCACTATGGCATCCCGGACCTGCTGGGCGCGGAGCGTGACTTCTACGCCGGCAAGCGTGTTCTGGTGATCGGCAGCGGTCATTCAGCCTTCAATGCGCTCTCCGATCTGGTCGAGCTGACCCGGCAGGTGCCGGACACGACCGTGCAGTGGGCGATCCGCCGTCAGCCGGATTCCCAGATGTACGGCGGCGGCGAGCACGACCAGCTCGCCGAACGGGGCAACCTCGGTCGCAAGATTGAGCGCTTCGTTGACGGCGGTGTGGTCCGCATGACAACCGGCTTTCGGGTTACGCGCATCGATGAGACGGACGACGGCCTGGTCGTCTGGAGCGGTGAGCGCAGGCTGCCGCCTGTCGACGCGATCATCGCGACAACCGGCTTCCGACCAGCATTGAGTATGTTGACCGAGCTGCGCCTCGACCTCGATTCCGCTATCGAGAGTCCGTCTGCTCTGGCCCCGATGATCGACCCGAACGTGCATTTCTGCGGCACCGTCCGCCCACACGGCGCGGAGGAGCTGAGACACCCGGAGACCGACTTCTACATCGCCGGGATGAAGTCGTACGGCCGAGCGCCGACCTTCCTGATGCTGACTGGCTTCGAGCAGGTGCGCTCGATCGTACGACTTCATCCCGGCGACTGGGAGGCCGCCCGCCGCGTCGAGCTGACGTTGCCAGAAACGGGTGTCTGCACCCTCTCGCGCACATCCGGCGACGCCGCTGGTTACTGTACGACCGCCACCGGAGGCGAAGCACTGGCGATCGCCAACATCGTCTCCTGCTGCGGTGCGCCGGAGCCAGAACTGGTCGGCGTCGGTGCTGGCCGGGCATCGAGCGGAACCTGCTGCGGCTGACCACGTAACATCGGTTACGATCTACGCATCACGCACGAAAGTGAAAGGAGCCTCGGATGACCGCTACAACATCATCTCAGACACCAGAGGAACTCCGCGATACCGTCCGCGCTCGCTACAGCGAGATCGCCCAATCTGTCCTGACCTTGCAGCACGTAGCTGGAAGCTGCTGTTCACCTGCATCGTCGGCAGAAGGAGCAAGCTGTTGTGGTGGTGAGGCGCAGGTGTTCGGGGCGGGCAACTACGACCGCGACACCATGCGCGAGCTGCCGGAGGAAGCGGTACTGGCATCACTCGGCTGCGGCAACCCGATCGCGCTGGCGCGGCTGGAGCCGGGGCAGACGGTGCTCGACCTCGGCTCGGGTGGTGGAATCGATGTACTGCTCTCGGCCACGCGCGTCGGGCCAACCGGCTTCGTCTACGGCCTCGACATGACCGATGAGATGCTGGAGCTGGCCGAACGCAACAAGCTCGCGGCGGGTGTCGAGAACGTCAGCTTCGTGAAGGGTGAGATCGAGCATATCCCGTTGCCGGATAGCAGCGTCGATGTGATCATCTCCAACTGCGTCATCAACCTGTCGGTCGACAAACCCGCCGTGCTGCGCGAGGCGTACCGCGTGCTGCGCCCCGGCGGCCAGTTCGCCGTCTCCGATGTCGTCATCCAGGGCGAACTCGCCCCGGAGATCCGTGAGAGCATCGACGCCTGGGCTGGCTGCGTGGCGGGCGCACTGGAGGAGCAGGAGTACCTCAGCGGCCTGCGTGCCGCTGGCTTCGAGGACGCCTCGATCGAGGTTTCCACCGTCTACAATCAGAGCGATGTCGTCTCCTGCTGCGGCACGACCTCGGCCACAGAAGGCGCTGGCCGGATCATCTCCGGCTTCGTCCGCGCGCGTAAGCCTTCGTGACGGGTGACGGGTGACGGGTGACGGGTGACGGG
>Ga0136611_10000926_pt1 | contig 20000 bp, 23 predicted proteins | sample AntDrymUQ2232306_2_FD_106645 | JGI IMG/M metagenome (GOLD analysis project Ga0136611, IMG submission 106645) | Polar desert sand microbial communities from Dry Valleys, Antarctica - metaG UQ223 (23.06) | ecosystem: Environmental > Terrestrial > Soil > Desert | place: Antarctica: Dry Valley...
CATCTTCGGGATGAACGTCGACTTCCCCGGCTTCGGGACCGCCGCAGCGTTCTGGGTGATCGTCGGAGCGATGCTCGGCGTCCTCGCGTCGCTCCTCGGGTTCTTCCGCTACAAGCGATGGCTCTAGGCTAAACGGCTTGGGGCCAGCGCTTGCGGCCACTCGGTACCAGAACTCGGTACCAGCACAAGCCCGCAGGACGTTCTACCTACTCCGCCGGCCCGAACCCCCTGGTTGCGAAGCATCTTCTGCCGTGCCTCGTCGCGCCCGCGGAGCTGGAGGCGCCCCCCTGCAGGAGGCGCCTCCCTGGTCTCGCGCGGTTACGGGCAGGCGCCGAGCGTGTCGCCGTGGCGCAGGTGCGCGCGGGCTGCCGGAGCGCCGACGGTGATCGTCTTGCCCTTGTGGCAGAGCTTCACCTTGGTCTTGCCGTACTGGTACTGGGACGAGGACGGGTTCTTGCCCTTCCCGGGCTTCCCCGGCTTCCCCTTGCCGACCGAGGCGAGGGCGGCAACGGAGAGGAAGAGCGCGGCCGTCAGGACCGCCACGAGGGCGACCTGGAGCTTGCGTGAGCGATGGTTCGTCATCGGACTCCTTCGACGGGTTCACTCTGTAGATGCTCCAGCCCGGCCGAACTTGCGCGTTCGGACAGGAGCACCGAGATCCCGCAGAGTAGTCCCGCCACGGTGACGGCGGGGAGTTCCCAGTCCCAGTCGACCCCGGCATGGGCGAGAAAGGTCACGTAGCCGGCCGCCGCCGCCGGTGACCCCCGGCCGCGCAGGGCGACCGCGAGTGGCGGGGCGAGGGCGAGCAGGATCAGGAGGAGCCCCACTGCGCCGAGTTCGCCGGCGGTCTCGACGTAGAGGCTGTGGGCGTCACGGGCGCCGTCGTCGATCGGCCGCCGCTCGAGCCAGGAGAGGGCGAACGTCCCCGCTCCCCGGCCGACGAGAGGAGCGTCGCGTGCGTCCTCCCAGGCGACGTGCCAGTAGAGGGGGCGATTGCCGCCGCGCTCGGCGAGCTCGTCCTCGTACGGGCCCGCCGGCAGCGCGAGCGCGAGCGCCAGGGCGAGCCCCGCCCCGACGAGCGCTAAGCGCGCTATCCGTGCTCGCCCGAACGCGAGCGCGAGCCCCACGAACGCACCGATCGCCGCGGCCGCGAGCCCGCCACGGCTGCCGGTGAGGACGAGGGTCACGCCGAAGCCGGCGACGAGAGGGACGAGCACGACCCGGAGGCGCTGCTCGCGCACGATCAGCGTCAGGGCGACGACGAGCCCGATCGCGGCGAGCGCGCCGAGCCCGTTCGCGTAGCCAAGCGGCTCCTGGAGGAGGGTTCCCTCGAACGGGTCCGGCGGGTCGGGCGGGCCCGCGAGAAACCGCTGTCCGAGCGCCCACGAGCAGACGACGCCGATCCCGGCGAGCGTCCCGAAGAGCAGCGAGCCGCCGAGGACGGCCGCCGCTGCAGCGAGGGCGACGTAGACGAGCGTACGCTGAGCCTCGAGGAGCGACGTCGCCGGATCGGGAGACCACGCTGCGGAGAGCGCAGTCCACCCGGCGAGAGCGACGAGTCCTCCGACCACGAGGCCGTGAGCGCGGGTGAGTCGGCCGACGGGGCCGAGCACGAGCCGTAGCCCGGCTGCCGCGACGCAGACGAGGATCGCGGCGCGCCACGCCGAGGGCGTGTAGCCGCCGTCCGCGAATGCGAGGAGGACGACGATGGCGGCGGCGAAGACAGCACCGGGAACGGCTCCGTTACCGATGGGCCATCGTAACGCTGCCGCTCGTTTCCACCGTTTCCGGCTCGGCCAGCGTTGAACCTCGATTGGGCCCGGCAATCGTGACGCGATAACGGGAGCCACGGAGGTTGGATTGCTCACTCAAATCTGCGACAGCTTTCCCGATCGGTCGACATTTCGCGTGGCCGCCGGCACACCGGGCACATCCGCGGTCGCTGGGTGGAAAGGAAGCCGAAGAGGCCGCTCACGCAGCCTTCGGTGAATGCGATGGTCAATACGTCGCGTGTGCGTCCGGCAAACCCGCTCTCGATCGGATAAGACGCGCTCGCGGCCGTCCGCCCTCAGTCTCAGTCTCCTGGTGCTCGCGCGCCACCGTAGTAACTACTAACACGATCTCGGAACGCGTTATCCCGATACTGGCTTTCGTCGAACTCGGGTGCTTCCTTGATCTCGCCCTTGTCCTTATTGACGTAGATCGTCTTTTTCTCTCGATCCACGCGGTCAATCAGACCTGCCGGCAGCATCACCTTTTTACCGAAGATCCACGTGCCGGTGTCCACCACGATGTAGCTCGACCCGACATCGCTGGTTGCCTCATCCACCGTTCCGATTCCTCCGTCGGTCGCTTCGACGGCAAACCCAACCGAATCAGCGCCCACAGCCTTACCGTCGCGGAAATCCCAAAGCCCACTATCGCTAGTGGCCATATGTCCTCCCTTTTGGAAGCTGACAGAACGAGACCGCTCTACCCGGGAGAGATGAGCCGAAAACGGTCACTGCTTCTCTCTCCAGCACAGTCGCGCACTACGGAGGGTGCCGACGGGGAGCATACGGCCGACGCCTGGGCCGACCTCGTCGGCCACGGTTAGGCCCACTCCCCGGGCGGCGCGCCCCACTCCCGGGCGTACGCCGCCCGCGCTGCCCTCTTCTCGGCTCGCTCGTCCTCGCGTCCTTCGTCGGTTTGCGTCCAGACGGCTCCGCCCTGCTCGGACAAGCGAACGGCGTTATCGTCGCTTGTGCAAAACGAGGGGGTCGGGGTCGGCGCCGCCGTCGGCCCCCTCACCTCTGCCTCTCAGCCGCGCGCCGAGCGAGCCCGACCAGCACGCTCGAGCCGCTCGAGTCGCACGGCATGGTCAGACCAAAAGACTCTTGATCACGTCGAGGCGGCGAAGAAGGCCGACGATGCCTAGCGGCGGCTGCGCGATCCGCTACGACGGGAAGCGGGGCATTGTGTGGAAGATCAAGTACCGGGACGGCGCCGACGTCCAGGTGAAGGAGACGATCGGGGCCGAGCGGGACGGCGTGACGCTGAAGCAGGCGGAATCGGAGCTCCGAGACCGGCTGCACCGGGTTGAGCGGCATGGGTGGCAGAAGCCGAAGCCGGTCACGTTTACCGACTACGCGGAGCAGTGGTTCGGGGAGGGGCAGCGGAAGCGGGCGTGGAAGCCGAAGACGCTGCTCGCCTACCGGACGGTGCTCCGCCACCTCGAGGCGTACTTCCAGCAGCAGCCGCTCGGCGCCGTCCGGCCGCGTGACGTCGCCGCCTAGACCCGTGAGGCGCTCGACACGTTCGCGGCGAAGACGGTCAACCTGCACCTCAACGTCCTGCACGGGATCTTCGAGACGGCGATCGCGGAGGAACTCGTCGACGCGAACCCGGTCGCGCGGGCGGAGCGGCCGAAGGTGAAGCAGAAGCGCTGGAGGATCCTCGAGCCCGTCGAGGTTGGCCGGGTGCTGAGGGCGTTCGAGGACGAGCAGGCCCGGACGGTGTTCCTCACGCTCGTCCTGACCGGGATGGGTCGGTTCGAGCTGCAGGGTCTCCGCTGGCGGGATGTGGATCTCGTGGACAACGTGCTGCGGATCCGGGAGTCGAAGTCAGAGGAGGGGGAGCGCTCGATCGCGCTCTCCCCTCCCCTCGCCGAGGCGCTCTGGCAACACCGCCGCCAGTCAGCGTTCAAAGGCGAGGACGAGCTCGTCTTCTGGCATCCGAAGCGAGGCTCGAAGATCGACCACGAGTGGTACGCAGCGGCGTTCAGGGCCGCTCTCACGGCCGCCGGCGTCGAAGGGTACGTCCGGCCCTTCCACGACCTTCGCCACGCGTCCTGACCAACGGGGCCGCAGCGGGCGAGTCACCGATCGCCCTCATGACCCGCGCCGGCCATCGCAACATGAGCACCACCCAGGTCTACCTCCACCTGGCCGGTGTCGTCTTCCGCGAGGAGGCAGCAACGCTCGCCGACAGGCTCCTCGGCCTGAACGTGGTACCAAATCGGTACCAACCTGAGCTGACCTCACCGCACCAGAGCGTGCCTGAACCCACTGAAACAGCGGGTTCCTGAGCGGCGGTACCCCGAAAGCTAGAGCGCTGGCTCTAGTACTTGTAAGCGTTCCTGGGATCCGCACAAGAACGCGAAGGGCGCCGCATCTACCTGGCTGCGCGGCGCGAACCGGAGAAATCCCCGAGCGCGAGCGTCGCCCACGGGCGCCCATCCTCCAGCAAGGAGAAACGCGATGCGCAAGCTGCTCGTTCTCGCCGTCCTGACAGCCCTGGCCGTGGCCGTCGGCTCCGCGGCGGCCAAGACGGTGACCGTCACGATCACGAAGGCGGGGTACGTCCCCAGCTCGGTCTCGATCGCGCAGGGTGACACCGTCCAGTTCACGAACTCAGACACGGTCGTCCATCAAGTCACGTTCAAGTCCACGACCGGTGTGACCTGCACCCCGAACCCGCTCGTCCTGCAGCCGGGCGCGAGCGGAAGCTGCACGTTCGGCAATGCGGGGAGCTACACGTACTCGGATCCGAACGCGAAGGGCAACACGTTCCGCGGCACCGTCACGGTCGCGGCGGCCCCGGCCTCGCTCAGCATCGCCGCGAAGCCGGTTCTCGTCATCTACGGGGGCTCGAGCGTGCTCTCCGGGACTCTCTCCACCCAGAAGAGCGGTGAGAACGTCGACGTCCTCGCCCAGCCGTGCGGGGCGCCGTCGGCCGCGAAGACCGCCACCGTGCAGACGACGACGGGCGGGGCCTACACCGCCTCCGTCAAGCCGCTGCAGAACACCGCGTACTCGGCGAAAACCAAGGCCGTGACGAGCAGCGTCGTCACCGTCAAGGTTCGGCCGCGCCTGCGGCTCGCCCGGGTCGCACCCGGTCGGTACTCGCTCCGCGTTTTCGCCGCGGCGAGCTTCGCCGGGAAGTACGCGAGCTTCCAGCGCTACAACGGCACCACCCGGCGCTGGGTCGCCGTCAAGACGGTGCTCCTGAAGGCCAACTCGACGGGCGTCGCACCGACCGTGATCACTGCCGCTGCGTTCCGATCCTCGGTTCCCGCCGGACGCCGCGTGCGGGTCACCCTCGGGCAGGCGCAGGTAGGGAGCTGCTACGCGGCCGGCCTGAGCAACACGGTCGTCGCCTAGTCCGGAGCTCTCGCTCGAGCGTCGGCTCCCGTTGCGGTGGAGCCGACGCTTGGAGCGCGCCGCTACTCGCAGCCGCCGAACGTGTCACCGTGGCGCAGGTGCGCCTTGGCGGCGGGCGCGCGGACGGTGCCGACATCCTGCGCGTCCCCGCGAAGCAGATACGTCTCGCTGTCGAGCGTCACAGAGGTCGACGGGAGCCCGCACATCTCGAGCCATTGCCGGACGAAACCGAGCGATGCCGGAACAGCGTTCTGCCGGTTGCCCAGGAGGCCTACGTGGATCACCCACTCGCCGCCGGCCTCCGGGGTCGCTGTAGCTCCGTACCCGTCCAGTAGGTCGACCAGGACGAACGCCGCCGCCGCCGAGGGCGCCTTGATTCGAAGAGAACCGGACATTCCCGTGACCTTCCGGATGGTGGACAGGCGGCGGGGCTCAGGAGGCCACTGGAGGTAGACCTGAGCCCCGCCCTCCCTGACCTCTAGTGGTTGTTTCCGCCCGTGCGGGGCCGGTCATCGCGATCGGCCCAGTAGGGATCGCGGCTGCCCGCCTTCGCAAGCCCTCGGCTGACCATGTACGCCGACGCGGCGATCGTCACGTAGAGCCAAGCGCGGATGGCCGGGAACGCGTCTGACTGGTTCTCGTCCCCGCTGCCGTTACCGCCGCCGCCATCGGCCTCTCCGATGATCGCCGAGGCGATCAGGATGCCGACGACCACCGCGACCATCGCCCAGAACTCGGTGGTCTTGAACGCCTGCTTCGTCTCCGTCGTCAAGCGCTCCAACCGTTGCGCCCGCTGCGCGTTGCCGTCTGCCATAGCTCCTCCTTGGATCAAGTGCCGCACCGAGCCGAGGTCAGGGGCCGTAGCGAACTGCGGAGATCGTGCCCCGTTGTCCAATCCACAAACGTGGCTCAGCCGGTAGCTGAAGAAGATGCGTCAGCGAAGGCCGTCGACACCCCCGACTCGCACTGCACGAGGGTCTATCATCGCCTGCATGAATCCGGCTCAGCGGGCACCCATGGCGACCCTCGCCGAGAACGAAGAGATCCCCGTCGCCCTGCGACGACTGATGGCAGTGACGGAGGCGTCCTTCGAGCAACGCGCCCAGCTCGAACGAGCCCTGAAGACGCGCATCGTCGTCGAGCAGGCGAAGGGAATCTTGGCGGAACGCTTTCGCGTCACCCCCGGAGAGGCGTTCGAGATGCTGAGAGGTACGGCCAGATTCCGCCAGATGAGTGTCCACGATCTGGCCGGCGAGGTCGTAGCTGACAGAGACACGCCAACCTCGATCCTCACCTACATTCAAAGGACGCTCACCGAGCAGTCGTGCCCACCTTCTGCGAGCGACGGGAGGCGAGATGAGCGATCCAGGTGACGAGCGAGCCCGCCGAATCGGAGTGAACGAAGGCCTGTTCCGCAACATGAACGAGCAACTCAAGAGTCTCGCGGAAAAGTTCGAACTGGCCGACCACCTTCTCCTCGTCTGCGAGTGCGGCGACCCGGGTTGCGAGCAGCGCGTTCGAGTCCCCGCGGCCCACTACGAGGGGATCCGCGCGGATTCCCGCTTCTTCGCGTTGGTTCCCGGGCACGAGCTCACCGACGTAGAAGAGGTCATCTCGGAACGCGACGGATACAACGTCGTGAGGAAGCGCGACGGAACACCGACCCAGGTAGCCGTCGAGACCGATCCTCGAGCCGACTAGCGACGCGACACGGTCGCGCCGGGGCAGTTATCCCGCCACTTCACCGTGGGGGCTGAGTGAGCTGCGCCACCACTGCGGCTACCTCTCTCAGTGCCTCCTCGAGGTTCTCCACTCGAGCTGCGAGAGAATCGATGGCGGCCCGCGTTCCGGTCGTCGTCAGGATCGGACTGTGCTGATCCGGCGACTGGACGAGCTCATGCACCCGAGCGGAGAGAGTGTCACTCGGCGACTTCATTTTCGACCTCCTGTTTCATCATCTGGTTGCGAAAGTCCGCAGGCGTCGACCTCGCTCACAGTTCCCCGCCGCGGGCCGGACCTAACGCGCCGTACGAGCAGGCCGCGACACAGGTCTTCGTCAATCGCGCACACGTCGTTTCCCGCTCGGAAGGCCTGGACAGAATCGCCCGATGGCTGACGGCTTCACGCTCGGCACGAACTCGGACGGGGAACCCCTCGTCCTCGACCCGTCCGACCTGACGACGCACGGGGTGATCGTCGGGATGACCGGCTCGGGCAAGACCGGTCTCGCCATCGTCCTGCTCGAGGAGGCGCTCCTGGCCGGGACGCCCGTTCTCGTCCTCGACCCGAAGGGCGACATGGGCAACCTCCTGCTCACCTTTCCCGACCTGTCGGCCGCGAGCTTCGCGCCCTGGGTGAGCGAGTCCGAGGCGCGCGAGGCCGGGGTCGGGGTCGAGGAGTACGCAGCCCAGACAGCCGCCCGCTGGAAGGCGGGACTCGCCGAGGCGGGGATCGGCCCGGAGCGGATCCAGGCCCTCCGCGACGCTGCCGACTTCACGATCTACACCCCGGGCTCGACTGCGGGCGTGCCCCTGAACGTGATCGGCTCGCTCCGCGCGCCCGCCCTCTCGTGGGAGAGCGAGGCGGAGACCCTCCGGGACGAGATCGAGGGGATCGTCTCCAGCCTGCTCGGGCTCGTCGGGATCAAGGCCGACCCGCTCTCCAGCCGTGAGCACGTCCTCCTCTCGAACCTGATCGAGAACGCCTGGCGCGCCGGCCGCGATCTCGACCTCGGCGCCCTGATCGGAGAAGTGCAGGCGCCGCCGATCCGCAAGCTCGGCGTCTTCGAGATCGATGCGTTCTTCCCGCCGAAGGAGCGAACGGAGTTGGCACTGAAGCTGAACGCGCTCGTCGCCTCGCCGGCGTTCGCGGCCTGGGGCGAGGGCGAGCCGCTCGACCCGGCCGTGCTCCTCGGCGAGCCCGGCAAGCCGCGCGCCGCGATCGTCTCGCTCGCGCATCTCTCCGAGGAGGAGCGCCAGTTCGTGGTCACGCTCGTGCTCTCGAAGGTCGTGACCTGGATGCGCGGCCTCCCGGGGACGAGCGACCTACGCGCACTCGTCTACATGGACGAGGTCTTCGGCTTCGCGCCGCCGACCGCGGCGCCGCCCTCCAAGAAGCCGATCCTGACGATCTTCAAGCAGGCACGGGCGTTCGGGGTCGGGATGGTGCTCGCGATCCAGAACCCCGTCGACCTCGACTACAAGGCGATGTCGAACGCGGGCACCTGGCTCGTCGGCCGGCTCCAGACCGAGCGCGACAAGGAACGGGTGCTGGAAGCCCTCCGCTCGGCCGCCGGCGACGCGGACATCGGCGAGCTCGACACCGCGATCGGCGGGCTCGAGAAGCGCCAGTTCCTCCTCGTCAGCGCCCACGAGCCGAAGCCCGTCGTCTTCTCGACCCGCTTCGCGATGTCGTTCCTGCGCGGACCGCTGACGAAGGATCAGATCGGCGAGCTCATGCGCGGTGCGGCCCGCCCTGCGCCGGTCGCGGCCGCCGCGCCGGTGGCAGCGCCCCCGGCGAGCGACGGAGCCCCCGCCGTCGCGGCCGGAACCCCCGTCTACCACCTCGATCCGGCTGCCCCCTGGGCGGCGTCGGTCGGCGCGACACCCGGGGGCACGCGGCTCCGGGCGTTCCTCGCTGCCCGGCTGAGCCTGCGCTACGACGATGCGACCGCCGACCTCGACGAGACCGAGCAGTGGCAGGCGCTCTACGGGCCTCTCGACGACCGGCTCGACCTCGCCAGCGAGACGCCCGCAGAGCTCGACCCGCGCGACCTCCGGATTGAGGCGCCCGCGAGCGGCGAGTACGTCGCCCCAGCCGTCCCGATCGGCGAGCCCTCCTTCTTCCGCGACGCCGAGGCGGAGATCCGCCGGCACGTGACCGACGCGCGCACGCTGACCGTCTACCGCAACCGCGCGCTCAAGCTCTTCTCTCGGCCCGGCGAGAGCGAGGAGCAGTTCCTGCTCCGCGCGGACAGCGCCGCACAGGCGGCGGCGGACGCCGAGTCCGCCAAGATCAAGGATCGGCTCGAGGCCAAGCGCGACCGGCTCGAGGCCGCGATCGAGACGGCGCGCCGGCGCGCGGACGAGATCGAGGTCGACAAGCGCTCCCGCGGGGCGACGGAGCTTCTCGCGGGCGCGGGCTCCGTCCTCAGCGTCCTCCTCGGCGGCAAGGCGAACGCCCGCACGATCGCCCGCGCCGGCAGCGCCATCGGCACCGCCGCTTCCCGCCGGGCGATGACGGCCCGCGCCTCGGAACGGGCGAAGAGCGCGCAGGACAAGCTCGCCTCGTCGGAGGAGTCGCTCGAGGAGCTCGAGCAGGAGATCGTGGACGACGTCGTTGCGATCGACGCCGAATGGGACGCGAAGGCCAAGGAGATCGAGCCGCTCGAGATCAGGCTCGAATCCTCGGATGTCCGGGTCGACGAGCTCGCCCTCGTCTGGGTTCCGACGGCCTGAGGGTCAGCCGTCCGAGCGAGCCGGTTCTCCGGACGATGCCGCGCCCGAGCTACCCGGGGAGCGCGTGGAGCTCGCGCGGCCGGCGATCGCGGAGGAGTCGGCGCGCGTAGAGCCGCTCGTCGGCCGCGCGGTAGAGGGACAGGGCGTTCGTCCCCTCCTGGGGCGAGGCCGACCAACCGAATGTGAGTTTGACGCCGTCGTCACCGAGCGCTCGCTGCAGGTGCGCCGCGAGCCGTCCCGCCTCGTCGAGCGTGCGGCAGCTACTCACGATCGCAAACTCGTCGCCGCCGATCCGTGCGACCTCGTCGTCGATCCCGACGAGCCGAACGAGCTCGGCGCCGATCTTGCGCAGGACCTCGTCGCCTGCGGCATGCCCGTCCTCGTTGACGATCCGGAATCCGTCGACGTCGCCGAGCAGCAGCGCGAACGGCTGTTCCGAGGAGAGCCTCCGGTCGACTGCCTTCTCGAAGGCCCGAGTGTTCGGCAGTCCGGTCACCCAGTCGCGCTCGGCGAGGACACGCAACTCGCCCAGCGCCGTCCGGTGTCCGGCGGCAAACCAGCCGAGCAGGCCGCCGATGAGGACGAAGGTCACGAGGCGGATCGGCGAGGAGACCGTGATGAGGTCGCGCGTCGGAAGCGCATGGTTGAGCATGGTCGCTGCGGCGAAGAGGATCGTGGCCAACAGCCCGGCGCCCGCTCCCCCCACAGGGCCGAGTGCGAGCGCGGCCAGCGCGATCGCGATGTAGAAGAAGTGCCCGATTCCCACGCCCGGTTGCTCGAAGGCGACCATGGCAACGGTGACGACGACGTACGCGACCAAAGACGCAGTGAGAAGGAGCCTCCGAGTGGGGATATCGCCCATCGTGCCCAACGTTCATCGCTCTCAGGCCGAACCGCGTCCCCCGATCGAGGGAGCCGCGTTCCTCGCTTTCTGCGTCACCCTGCTCTGGCTGGGTGGCTGCTCAGGCCCTCAGCCGACCCCGGCCGACGGCGAGAGGAGCCGGGTCGCGTCGATCTCCGACGGCGACACACTCCGGCTCGTCGATGGACGCCGGATCCGGCTCGTCCAGATCGACGCGCCCGAGCGCGGGGTCGAGTGCTTCGGCGACGAGGCTCGCGCAGCGCTTGCGGAGATCGCCCCACCCGGAACGAGCATTGTCGTGGAGCGGGAGCCGGCACTCGACGACCGCGACCGCTTCAACCGGCTCCTTCGGACGGTGCTCGTGGGCGGCCGAAACGTGAACCTCGCGCTCGTGGAGCGAGGAGCGGCTGCGCCGTACTTCTTCCGCGGCGGACGCGGCCGTGGCGCGGCGGCGCTCCTGCGCGCGGCCGAACGAGCGCGGGCGGAGCGGCGCGGGCTCTGGGGCTCGTGCCCCGCAGCCCGCCTCCGCCCCACCCGCGCGGTCGACTCGGGTGCTCCGTGAACCGGCCGGGCTAGGCCGGCTGGAGCTTGCGCTCGCTCGCCATGGTCCTCACGGTGGCGAGCGCGTGCCAGGTCATCGGCCCCGCGATCCCGTCCGGCTCGAGGTCGTTCAGCGCCTGGAAGGCCTGCACTGCCGCCTCCGTGATCTCCCCGAAGTCACCGTCGATCAGCACGGGCTCGGGCAGGAGCCCGTGTTGCCTCAGGAGTTTCTGGAGGCGCTTCACCTGCCAGCCCTCCGCGCCACGGCGCAGCGTCGCTGGATCGGCTTTCAGCGGCGTGACCTCCGGCGGGGCGGCCCCGGCGGCGCCGAGATGCTTGCGGATCGACGCGAGGTAGCGCTCGATCGGGAAGTTCGTGCCCGGATCCCAGTGGCTGCCCCGCTTGAACGCCTTGCTGACCGCGTCATGCGTCGTGATCCCCCGCTTGCCGGCCTGAAGGTCTGGGGCGCGGAGCCAGGTGACGGGGATCTTGTACGTCCGGCAGAGGTCAGCGACGAGCTTCGCTGAACGCTCGAGCATCGCCGTCGAGTAGGCGTCGCTCCAGTCCCGGCCGGTCTGCGCCGCCCGGCCCGCGTGCTCGATCTGGATCCCGTCGCTGTTCGCGCCGGGGGCCGCCCAGGCCACGTCCTGGTCGCGGACGCACTGGACGATCGTGTCGTTGTCGATGCAGTAGTGCGCCGACACCTTGGCGCCGGGATTCTGGAACCAGCTCGCACAGTTCTCCGCGGTCGTGCCCTTCTCGTCCATCTCCATCGTATGGATCACGATCAGATCGATCTGCCGCCCGTCGGTGCGATTCACGTGCGGGCTGGCGACGAATGGGTAAGCCACGGCCTTCTCCTCCTCGGGACTCGGGCCGCAGATCATGGAAACGACGGTTGCATGATTGCGCTCGCAGGACGAGAATGCAACCGACTCGGCGGTGCGGCCCGCCCCGAACCCGGATGGAGGGTGCATGGCCGCACAGGATCACTACGTCGACCTCGTCTTCGAGGGCGGCGGTGTCAAGGGAATCGGGCTCGCAGGCGCTGTCGAGACGCTCGAGGAACGGGGCTACGTATCCCAGAACGTCGCCGGCACCTCCGCCGGTGCGATCACCGCGGCCCTCCTCGCCGCCGGCTACACGGCGGCCGAGCTGAAGGAGCTGATCATCGGGCTCGACTACCGCCAGTTCGAGGACAAGGGGTGGGAGGACCGGCTCCCGGTGGCCGAGAAGTCGCTGAGCATGCTCCTCGACCTCGGTCTCTACGAGGGCGAGCGCTTCCTCGCCTGGATCCGGGATCTCCTGGCAGCCAAGAACGTCCACACGTTCGCCGACCTGATCCACGCGGACTACGCGGACGACCCGCAGTACCGCTCCCGCCTGCAGGTGATCGCTTCGGACGTGTCCACGCACGAGCTGCTCGTCCTCCCCCGCGACGCCCGGAAGCTCGGGCTCGAGCCGGACGAGCTCGACGTCGGCCTCGCCGTCCGGATGAGCATGAGCATTCCCGTCTTCTTCGAGCCGGTCCGCATCGAGCACAGCAAGACGCAACAGACGCATCTGATCGTGGACGGCGGGATGCTCTCGAATTACCCGGTCTGGCTCTTCGACTGCGAGGACCAGGTGCCTGATTGGCCGACGTTCGGGCTGCTGCTCGTCGAGCCGAAGCCTGAGGCCCAGATCGGCGAGCGGCTCTGGAAACCCGACCGGAAGAACACGCACGCGCGCGGACCGCGGGCTGTGGTCGACTACATGAAGTCGCTCGCCCAGACGATGATGGAGGCACACGATCGCCTCTACGTCGAGCAGGCGAACTACGCGCGGACGATCCCGATCCCCACGCTCGGGGTCGGCACGACCGAGTTCGACCTCCCGCCCGACAGGGCGCTCGCGCTCTACGACTCCGGCCGCTCGGCCGCGGAGAAGTTCCTCTCGACCTGGGACTTCGACGCGTACATCGCCGAGTTCAGGACCGGCAAGCAGCACTCGCGCCGGGAGGCGCTCGTCGGCTCGATGAGAGCGCCGGTGGCCGGGTAGCGCTACTCGCCTGCCGGAGGCGGACCGGTCGGAATCGCCTTCTTCGTGAGGTAACCAGCGTGCGAGATCGCGAGCAGCGACACGACCGCGCTGTTCACGTTCGGCAGCGACGAGATCATCCCCTGCTGGGCGGCGAACTGGTCGCCGAGCGCGAGTGCGTAGCCGACGATGAGGACGACCGTGAAGAGGAACATCTGCACCTTACCGAGGTCCAGATCCTTCTGGTCGGACGTCTCCTCGCCCCGGAAGAGATCCGACATGTGCGAGCAGGCGGGGTCGGGCAGGCTCGGGACCTGGTTCGGCCGGCGGCGCTGCTTGTACGCGAGTGCGACGGGCGAGGCCACGAGTGAGGCCGTCGAGATTCCCATCGCGAGCAGGAGCTCACTCGGGATCGCGACCTCGAGCGGCCCGCCCATGCCGCGGCCGATGTTCGAGAGCGCGGCGGCCATGTAGCCGGAGAGGACGAGCACGCCCCAGAGAAGCATCTGCAGGCGGGAGAGGCTGAGCCGATGACGGTCGTCGATCAGGACACCCCGTCCGATCCCGGTGACCCCGTGCCCGGCGACGATCGCAAAGAGGGCCATCAGAGCCGCGATCAGAACCCAGGCGAAGAGCGTGCTCTCGCCGAGGAACGCGAGTTGCTGCACATTCGCAGGCAGCGAGATCCCGACGATCGCGATCGCGCAGACGATCAGAACGAGACCCCAGGTGTGCAACGGCCGCCAGAGCGGCTTCTCCACTTGGTCGTGCGTGACTGCAACGGTGGCCATCCGGCAACCCTCTCTTCCCGCCGCAGTCTCGCTTTTGTGCGGAAAGTGTCGACCCTTTGGCCGTTGCTGTCAAGCGTCAGGAGATGAGGCAGTGGCGAAGCGCGAGCGCGACCGCCTGAGTGCGCGTCGAGGCTCCCAGCTTTGCCATTGCGACGCCGAGCTGCGTGCGCGCCGTGTCGGGCGAGATGAAGAGCTCCCGGCCGATCGACTCGTTCGAGTGCCCGTCCGCGAGCAGCCGCAGCACGTCCCGCTCGCGGGTCGTGAGGTTGATCCCGCCGTCCGCGGCGCGAATCACGACGTCTGCGAGCGCCGGATCGATGTACATACCCCCCGCTGCGACCGTGTCGAGCGCCCGGAGGAGCGCGTCGAGCGGTGCGTCCTTGAGCACGAAGCCACGCGCTCCGGCGTCGAGCGACTCGGTGAGCGCCGCGCCGTCGGCGAAGCCGGAGTAGACGAGCGGCGCTGACTGGGGTGTCGAGCGACAGACCTGCCGGACGACCGCTGCGCCTGTCAGCCGCGGCATCCGCAAATCGATCACGGCGAGGCTCGGCCGTTGGGCCTCGATCAGCGCGATCGCCTCCTCCCCGTTCCGGGCTCTGCCGACGACACGGAGTCCCGAGAGCTCGAGGAAGCGCGAGACGCTGGCGAGCACGGACGGATGATCGTCGGCGACGACAACCGTGGGCTTGGTTTCCATGCTCTCGGTACTCGGCAAAGCCCGGCCCGAGTTGAGGCCTCCACTGAGGGCTACATCTCAGGGCGAGAACGCCGATCACTCTTCCGATGGCCACCTATGACTTCCAGGAGATCGTCGAGCAGCTGCCTCTCGTCGTCTACGTCGACGAGTTGGACGAACGCAGCTCGCCGCTCTACATCAGCCCCAAGATCGCCACGCTCCTCGGCTACGAGCCGGGCGAATGGCTCGCGGACCCGGATCTCTACGTCGCGGCCATCCACCCGGAGGATCGCGAGCGCGTGCTCCTGGAGATCGCGAAGCGCAACAGCAGCGGCACGTCGTGTCGGCACGCGGACTACCGGATGCTCTCCCGCGACCGCCGGGTCGTCTGGATCCGCGACGACGAGATCGTCGTCGACGGTGCCGCGCACGGATACCTCCAGGACGTGACCGAGCAAAGGCAGGCTCTCGTCCGGGCCGAGCTCCTCGCGAGCGTGCTCGCGCTGGCAGCCGATGAGCTGCCGCCACAGGAGATCATCGCCGGGACCGCGGACGCGCTCGCCGAGGCGCTCGGCGAGGACGTCACTGTCACCTACCTCGACATCACCGCCGCCCGGGAGCTGAAACCGCGTTACTCGACCGGCGTCCTCCCGCCCTCGCTGCCCACGATCCCCGAGGCGATCGAGCAGGGGCCGCTCGTGATCGACGACATCCTGGCGGAACCGTGGTTGGAGGCGGCTTGGCCGACTGTGACCGCGCTGGGGATCAGGAGCGCGGTCGACGTGCCGCTGCGTCGAAACGGCGCGATCGTAGGGGTGCTGTGGTTCAACACGCCCGAGCCGCGACGCTGGACGGGTAAGGAGGTAGAGACGCTCGCCGAGGTCGCGGCTCAGCTCGCGGTTGTCCTCGAGCGCTCGGAGGAGCGCGAGCAGCGCGTCGCCGCCGAGCTCGACCTCGACCGTCGCGACTCGATCCTCGAAGCCGTGAGCCGGGCGGCCGAGCGGCTGCTCTCGGAACCGTGCTGGGAGGTGGCCGTGCCGTCCCTCCTTCGTGAGCTCGGCGACGCGTCGTACGTCAGTCGTGCCTACCTCTTCGAGATCGTTTCCGCCGAGGGGCTGCCGCTGCGGATGAGCCAGCGATACGAGTGGGTCGGTCCCGGGATCAGGCCTGAGATCGACGACGTGTCACTGCAGAACCTTGCGCTCGCGGAGGCCGGCCTCTCCCGTCTGGAGTGTGCCCTCACGCATCACGAAACGTTCGTCGCGAACCTGAGCGACATGACGAACGTGGAGCGTGCGTTGTTCGAGCCGAGCGAGATCCGGTCGATCCTGATGGTCCCGATCGTGGTCAACGACCGCTGCTGGGGGGCGATCGGCTTCGACGACTGTACGGCCGAGCGCGAGTGGAGCGCCGCGGAGACGGACGCTCTCCGGACAGCGGCGAGCATCCTGGCGGCCGCCGTGGGCCGGCAACGGTCGGAGGCCTCGCTGCGCGAGCACGAGCAGAAGCTGCGAGCGGTGTTCGATTCGGCACTGGACGCGATCCTCGTAATGGACGACGAGCGGCGTCTTGTCGACGTGAACCCCGCTGCCTGCGACCTCTTCGACCGGTCACGGCGCGATCTGGTCGGTCTGCAGCTCGACGGCCTCCGCCCTGCGGAGGAGCCCGGTCAACTCGAGGCCCGCTGGAAGCGGCTCCTGCAGGGCGACACGATCCGTGACCGCTCGATCGTGCAGGCAGGTGGGGCGATCAGGCTGGTCGAGGGCGCGCTACGCCCGAACTTCCTCCCCGGCCTCCACGTCGCGTTCATCAGGGACGTGACCGACCGCAAGCGGCTCGAAGCCGAGCTCCTCGGCTCCCAGAAGCTCGAGAGCATCGGGCGTCTCGCGGGCGGTGTCGCGCACGATTTCAACAACCTCCTGACCGCGATCTCCGGGTACACCTCGCTCCTCCTCGAACGGACGAACGGCGACGCTTCGCTCGCCCACGACCTCGGCGAGATCCATCGCGCCGCCGAGCGCGCTGCTGAGCTCACCCACCAGCTGCTCGCGTTCGGGCGCCGGCAGGTCCTCCAGCCCCGCGCGGTCGACCTGAACCAGGTGCTGGCGGAGACCGGTTCCCTCCTCCGTCGCCTGCTCGGCGAGCACGTCGAGCTCGTCCTCAGGCCCGGCGACGGGCTCGGGACGGTTCGTGTCGACCCGGGCCAGATCGAGCAGGTGATCGTCAATCTCGCCGTGAACAGTCGCGACGCGATGCCTCGGGGCGGCCGCCTGACGATCACGACGCGTGAGATCGAACTCGAGACGGGCGCCTTCGTCGAGCTCGAGTTCGCCGACACGGGGATCGGGATGGACGAGGAAACCCGCACCCAGATCTTCGAGCCGTTCTTCACCACCCGAGCGGAGGGCACCGGCCTGGGGCTCGCCTCGGTGCACGGGATCGTCCACCAGAGCATGGGCGAGGTCACAGTGGAGAGCGAGCCGGGGGTTGGCTCGGTGTTCAGGGTCCGGCTGCCCCGGATCTCGGAACGGCCGGAGCTACGTGCGGTCCCCGCGACGCCGAGCGCCCGCAAGGGCTCCGAGACGATTCTGCTCGTGGAGGACGAGGACGTCGTCCGCGCGCTCGCCCAGCGCGTGCTCGAGCGCTGCGGCTACACGGTGCTCCCCTGCGCGAACGGGGCCGAGGCGCTCGTCGTCGCCGGCGAGCGGGACCGGCACATCGATCTGCTCCTGACCGACGTCGTGATGCCCGGCCTGAGAGGTCACGAGGTCGCCGCTCGCGTGACCGCCACTCGACCCGCGATCAAGGTGCTCTACATGTCCGGCTACGCCGACGAGGCGCTGCTCGGCGTGGCCGCCTTCAACGAGCACGCGCTGATCGAGAAGCCCTTCGCCGTCGACGCGCTCGCCCACCGAGTCCGTGAGGCGCTCGAGGCCTAGCTTCCTCGTACTTTGGCGGCCGCTAGGATGACCGCACGCGGGTGTAGCTCAGTTGGTAGAGCATCAGCTTCCCAAGCTGAGGGTCGTGGGTTCGAGTCCCATCGCCCGCTTCACGGAAACCCCTGCTAGCGCGGGGGTTTTTTGTCTCGGTCGCCCTCACCTCTCGGTCGCCGTGGCCCGTTCTTGGCCCAAACGACTCGCGTACGCGTCGAACTTAGCCTGCGCTGAGACCTCGGCGCCCTTCGCCAGGTGGCCGTAGGTGCGGTCGATCATCTCGACCGAGGTGCCCATGTAGCGGGCGAGCTCGAAGATCGAGAGACCCGCGGCGAGCGCCCACGTCGCGAACGAGTGCCGCAGATCGTACGGCCGCCGCGACGGTATCCCGGCCGCCTCGAGAGCTGGCTTCCAGTCCCTCTGACGCCAGTTGTGCAGGTCGATGTAATCCCCCTTGGGGGACTGGAAGATCAGCCGGGAGTCGAGCCGCCGCGGGATCGCATCGAGCGCCCGTAGCGCCCGCGTCGACAGCGGGATCCGCCTGCGACTCCGGGTCGTCTTGCCGTACGCCTTCGCCTTCCCGAAAGCGAACGTCCGCTCCACGAGCACCACGCCCGCGAGCCGGTCGACGTCGCGCCACTCGACCGCGCGCCACTCAGACGGTCGCATCCCTGTCTCCGAGGCGAAAACGACGAGCGGCCCGTACTCGCCGAGCTCGACTGCCAGGACGTCGATGTCCTCCTGGGTGAACGGATGGATTTCTTCCGGCTTCGGTTGCGGGTTCGAGCCGGCGAGCTTCGCGGGGTTCTGCCTGATCGACCCCCAACGCACGGCCGCCTCGAGCGCCTGCCGGAACGCCTGAACGATCCCGTACCGCGACCCCTCCGGCAGCGCGCCGGCCCAAGCTGCGATCTCCGCAGCACGCCGCTCGAGCTCCTGCAACGACAGATCCCCGAACGCTTGCTCCGCGTAGCTGAGACGGTGTCTGAGCGTCGCGATCGTCGACGCCTCACGTCCGACCGTGTGAGCGTCGAGATAGCGGGAGACGTGCTCTGAGAGCGTCAGCGGGACCACTACGGCGGCCTGTCCTCGCATCCTTGGCCGCTCCACGTCCTCGAACCACGTACTCGCCGCCGAACGCGACGAGAAGCCCGCCTTGCGGCGGCGGGCTCCCTCCTCGTCGTACCAGCGCAGGCCGAACCCCTTGCTCGTCTTGTAGACGCTTCCGCGTTGAGTTCTAGGCATCGCCGGCGAGCCTCGCCAGTATCGCGGCGACCCGCTCCTTGGACTCCCGAAGCCGCCGCCGATTCGTCGCCCACTTGGCCGCGTGGTGAAGCCGGTCATCCTCAGACATGAGCTCGGCGTCGAGATCGGCCTCATTAGCGAGTGTCAGGAAGCGGTGCTCCTCGTGGTTCCACTCGCGGATGATGCCTTCGAGGTTAGACATCGTCGCCTCCCACGCTGTCTCGAATCATCGCATCGAACTCGCCGACGAACCGCGTGGCCGAAGTCAGCGCGTTCGCCCGCGCCAGCTTCTCAGCCCCGAGCTTCTCGAAGTACGCCGCCGACTCCGCGATCACGTCAGGCGTGATCGCCCGCAACATCCGGGCGACGAGCAGCTCGTGGCGGCCGTGGGTCACGAGCGCATCGACACTCTCCTCGTCGTCGGGCATCACTTCGCCGAACAGATCGTCGAGGTTCTCGCCGGAGCCACGAACAGAGAGATCGACGCCCTCATCGAGGTTGATCGTCTTGAGAAGCGGCTCGAGCGCGAAGCGCAGCGCGTAGTTGCTTGTCAGCAGGATCTCGAGCGCCGCGAGCTCGATGTATTGCTCCCTCTTCACGTGACGCGATACCACGTTGGTGCTCGGCATGGTTCCTCCTACGCCAACGGCCCCCGGACGCGGAGATCGGACCTCCGGCCCGGAGGCCGAGGCGAACGTAACACCACGGGAGGATGAAGGGTCCGATCCTTCATAGCTCCGCACCCTATGCCTCGGTCCGGTCGATCGCAAGAGCGCCATCCAGAACATTGCCCGCCGTGGCGCACCCGGCCAGCCAAGCCTCGAGCTCCGACTCGCGGAACCTGAGCACGTTCGAGCCCAGCCGGATCCCCGGCAACTCGCCGGCCCGATACCGGCGCAACACCGTCTCGCACGAGAGCCCGAGGAAGTCGGCAACCTCGCGCGTCGTCAACAGACGGTCGTTCACGACGGGGGCGCCTCGTCGAGCGGCAGGCCGCCCCACCGCGACCCGGACTGGGGAAGCCGACACCGAAAGTGCCACGAGAGATGCTGGCCGTTCTTCGTCTCGAACCAGTGGCTCACAGGAGCACCCTTTTTCGACGTGGGCACCACGGGCTCGCCGCAGCCGGAACACACGCGCGCGAACCCGGCGAAATCACTGTTGCTTGCAGGGAACGTCACGACGACTGCTGCTCCCGGAACCGCTCCTGCTCCTGCCGCTCGCGACGCTCCTTCCGGTAGGCGACCCGACGCGCCTCGTTCCACGCCTCCACCTGGCCCGGGTTCGCCTCCCGCCACGCAGCCGTAGCGGCGGTATGGCACGCGGCGCACCAGGA
>Ga0136611_10000927_pt1 | contig 19994 bp, 18 predicted proteins | sample AntDrymUQ2232306_2_FD_106645 | JGI IMG/M metagenome (GOLD analysis project Ga0136611, IMG submission 106645) | Polar desert sand microbial communities from Dry Valleys, Antarctica - metaG UQ223 (23.06) | ecosystem: Environmental > Terrestrial > Soil > Desert | place: Antarctica: Dry Valley...
GTATGCTGAGAGCGCGCAGGCGGCTGAGGCGCGGCAAAGAAACTTGATGAGCTACCGGATCAGCCCTTACGGGATCAATTTGCCCTCGGGCCTGAATATGACGCCAGAGTTGGTGGAACGAGTTTGCTCAGCTTTGCAGAGCGCTTTGCGTTCGACTGGGCATGCGCGCTAGGAGTATGTGCTCGGGGCACGTAGCACCGTAGTCCCCGGAAGGTGGGCGTGTGAACTCAGGCTCGCGACCGCCCTCTCCGTGCAATGCTGAAGGCACCAGTGACGACTCTGTCTGACGAGTCCCGCCCGAAACGAAACCTCCTCGCGAACGCGCTTGGGACGGCGTGGCTGGCGTCCGTTAGTCTCTTGGTTGTCCCGATATATGTGCATTACCTCGGTGTTGAGGGTTATGGACTTGTTGGGGTTTTCGCCACCGTACAGGCACTAAGTCTGGTGTTGGACGCCGGTCTCAGTCCAACGCTAGGCCGCGAGCTTGCGTTGATAGCGGTGGACAACTCCGGTACACGGAGCGCGCGGGACCTAGTGCGCACCCTGGAGGTGGTGTATTGGGTAGTCGCGGGCTTTCTAATCCTCGCGGCTTTGGCTGCCGGCGGGTGGGTCGCCCGCCTTTGGCTCAACGTTGACCACCTTACCTTATTGGAAGTCGAGCGTTCCATGGTTCTCGCCGGCGTGGGGCTAGGCGTCAATTGGCCGGCGGGACTCTATTCCAGCGGACTTCAGGGCCTCCAGCGCCAGGTGCTCGCGAACATCGTTACTGTGGCCGCAACGACGTTCCGAGCCGTCGGGGCGATTATCGTTCTGGCGTTCGTTGCCCCCACGCCTACGGCGTTCTTCGCATGGCACGTAGTAGCCAGTTCGATTCACACAATCGCGCTCGCCGCTGCGCTTTGGGGATCACTACCCCGTTCGCCGCGGGCTCGGTTTCGCGTCCATGAGATTCGAAGGGTCTGGCGCTTTGCGATTGGAATGAGCGGGATCACTGTAGTGTCACTCCTCCTCACACAGGTAGACAAGGTTATCCTGACCAAGCTGCTGACGCTCCAACAGTTCGGGTACTACACATTAGCTGGGGCGATCTCTACGAGTGTGGTTAGGGTGGCACCGCCATTCTTCACTACGTTCTTTCCCCACTTCTCGCAGCGCGTAGGGCGTGGAGAAGTGGACGCGCTTAAGCGCTCCTATCATCATGCTTGCCAGTTGCTCACCGTGGTAATGCTGCCATCCGTGCTCGTGATTGCACTCTTTTCTAAAGAGATACTGCTGCTATGGACTGGGGATCCTTTGGTCGCCTCACGGGCTTCCGTATTGGTCACGTTGCTCGCGCTCGGCAGCGCCATGAATGGGCTGATGAACATGCCCTATGCACTACAGCTCGCACACGGCTGGACACGGTTTCCGCTCATGGTGAACAGCGTCGCTGTCCTCGTGCTCGTGCCGGCGTCGGTTGTGGCGTCGAACTTCTGGCATGCCGAAGGCGCTGCTTCAGTCTGGATAGCGCTTAATTTGGGGTATGTCTTCATTGCGACGCCTCTGATGCACCGGCGCCTGCTCATCGGTGAGTTGGGCGCATGGTATGTTCGTGATCTTCTGCTGCCGTTGGTGCCTGCAGTCGTCGTGGTGAGCGCTGCTCGGGTGCTGGTCCCGTTTGATGAGCATAGTCTTGGAAGCGCGGTCAAGCTCGTGGCGGTTGTGTCGTGCGCAACCGGTGCCTCTGTTGTGGCCACACCGTCGACGCGGGTGGCCCTCGGCATACTTGTGGGGCACATGCGCCACCTGGTGCGGCGCGCGTGACGCAATCCCCGCGTGTTAACGGCGACACATGAAATCAATTGAGACGGGAAGTCCAAAGTGGCAGGATCAGTGACAGGTCTGCTGATGACGCGGGACCGGCATCAGTTGTTGCTCGGGAGGTTGGACGTGCTCAAGGCATATGGCTTCCCTATCATCATGGTCGACGGCAGCTCCCGGCCGAGTGATGAGCTGCAAGAGGCAGTGGAGGCGTTGGGAAACGTTCAGTACGTTCCTATGCCCGTATCTTCGTTCATAGACAGGGCGTTAAAAGGGATGGACCGGTGTGGCACCGACTTCGTGGTGCCACTGAGTGACGATGACACCTTTTCACCGGCATGTATTGCCGATTGCGCGGATTTCCTCGCCAGCAATGGTGATTACGTGGCCGCGCAAGGAAGTCATTGGATCAAGGTCTATAGGAGACTTTGGAAGAGACCTCAAGTCGTACTGGAGGAGTACGCGCCTTCGCTGAGTGCCGAGAGTCCGGCTGCTCGGCTCCTGCATCACGGGGCGCAGTATGCCCACACGTACTATGCGGTCCACCGAGGAAAGACATTCATCCAGAGTATTGTGAACTGCCAGCCACTATCAGATGACAGCGTGTGTTTCGAGCTGTCGCAGTCCTTCGCGGTTGTTGGTCTAGGGAAGGTTAAGCGGTTCGTCAGGCCTTATAGCATTCGCTCGTCCAACTCTACTGAGGAGTGGAGCCGCAAGTTCCGATTTCATCCGCGCATCTGGGCCCAAGCAGATCCAGAAGAGTTTGAGGAAACCATAGCGAAATTTATCGGTATTATTGAGCGTATGTCTCCTTTCGCTGACATGGAAACCATAAACGGACGAACAGTGATCTCCATAGCTATTGAGCGATACATCGCGGGTGAACTGAATCCACGTGGCACGCTGCATCGGAGGTATCGCTATTTGATGCGGTTGCTGAATGCCACGAAGATGGACATCGATGCGCCGCGTGTGATCGAGACACTCTCCCGCTCCCGCGTCGCTGCTGGATTGATGAGCGCTGCCAACCGGATGCTGCTGGAGCTCGGTGCAGGAGCACCTGCCAGGAGAATGGCTTGACATCTCGGTCAGCGTCCGGGGGGGACGTGGGACGGCAGACGCTCTCGGTGGTGGTGCCCAATTACAACCACGGGGCGTACGTGCGGGAGGCGCTGGACGCCATCCTCGGGCAATCTTTCCAGCCCTCTGAGGTGATCGTCATTGATGACGCCTCGACCGATAATAGCGTGGCGGTTATCGAGGAGGTGGCGGGCTGTTTTCCTGTCGTGCGCCTCCAGCGTAACGAGATAAATAGGGGGGTCTGGTGGAACATCAACTGGGGCCTTAGTGAAGCGGCCGGAGACTTCGTGTACTTTGGAGCAGCCGATGACAAGGTTCTGCCCGACTTCTTTGAAAAGTCGATGGCGTTGCTCCGGGCGCACCCTGAAGCCGGTCTGTGCTCCACCCTCACTCGTGTCATGGGAGCGGATGGACTGGACCAGGGCGTGCTCCCGACGGCTGTCGTATCGAACCGACCCGCGTATTTCTCTCCTAAGCAAGTCAGTGGTCTCCTCTCTTCGATAGGCCTCTGGATCCAAGGGAATACCGTCATTCTGCGGCGCCAGCCGCTCCTCGATGCCGGTGCATTTTGCCCGGAACTGCACTCACTCGCGGATTCCTTCGTGGATCAGGTCGTTGCGCTCCGGCACGGTGCCTGTTTTATCCCCGAGCCGCTGGCCGCGTGGCGGGCATTGCCGGACACGTTCTCTCGGCAGAGTTTTCGAAATCCGCGGACTCGGTTCGCCATGGTGTCACGTGCAATTGAGCTCATGGAAGGGCGGTATCGGGACGACTTCCCTCCCCGCTATGCAGGAGCGTGGCAACGGGAGATAGCATTCGACGCTGGGCGCGCTGGCGCCAATGAGGTCCGCAGTCAGCACGCCGCGTGGCTCTCTGAGCGCCTCCTGGCAATGCGCGTTTCTGAGCGCACCAGAACGGCGCTTCTGGCGCTGGGAATTGCGCTTGTCAGGGTAGAATGGAGCCTCCGTCTTTCGGTCCTCATGACCACGGCGCCGCCCCACGTGTTGCGTCGTGTTTTCCATCGGGTGCTGCAGAGACTGCTGCCGGGGAGACGGCAGTATGTTGCTTAGTACGTAACCCCCAAGGCACGAGTGTTACCTGGTCGCACAGACGTACCCCATGAAGGAAGAACTGCTCCAATTTCTCTGCGATCCACACGATAGCGGGCCGCTGCGCCTGGAGGTGGAGACGCGTTACGGTGATGAGATCGTGACAGGTCGCCTGCTCGCATCGGGCAGCGCCCGTGTCTATCCAATCATGCACGGAGTTCCGCGATTCGTCGTGAGCAGCAACTACTCGGACTCCTTCGGCCTCCAGTGGAACCGGTTCTCTAAGGTCCAATTGGACAGCGACAACGGCGCGACGTATTCGCGCCGACGCTTTGAGCGCGAGACACTCTGGTCCCGCGCTGACTTGGAAGGGAAGTGGGTGCTGGACGGTGGGTGCGGAGCCGGACGGTTCGCTGAGATCGCTGCCTCGCTTGGTGCGAACGTGATCGCGTTGGACTATTCGTCAGCGGTAGACGCGGCGGCGCGTAACCTCGCTTCGTTGCCAAACGTGCATTGTGTGCAGGGAGACTTGCTGCGGCTGCCGCTGGCTCCGGGATCTCTTAGCTTTATGTACAGCATCGGCGTGCTTCAGCACACCCCGGACCCGCGTGCCGCGCTGGCATCCGCATTGGGTGTGCTGGAGCACGGTGGGCGGTTCGCGTTCACCATCTACGCGCGCCGTTGGTACACGCGTCTCTACAGCAAATACCTGCTTCGGCCGTTTACCCGGCGTCTTCCGCCAGAGCGGCTGCTACGGGCGGTGGAGCGGGTCATGCCGATGGCATTCCCCATGACGGACGTGCTCTTCCGGCTGCCAGTGGTGAGCCGGCTCTTCCAGTTCGGAATCCCCGTCGCGAACTACGTCGATAAGACCGAGTTCACGCGGGACCAGAGGTATCAGGAAGCGGTGCTGGATACCTTCGATATGCTCGCGCCGGCCTTCGACACCCCAATGACTGCCGGCGAGGTTGAAGCCGTACTTCGGGCGGAGGGTGTCCAAGACTACCGCTTCTTGCACCGCGTGCCTATTGAAGTAGTGGGCTCAGTTGGGATCCCTTCCCATAGCCGCGGTGGTACATGAGGAGTGGCCTGATACGCGGGACAACTGGCCTTTGGCTGGTCTTGAGTCTCCTGGCGGCACCCGTGATTATTGCCGCACTGGCTGCCAATGTGGTCAGCCTGGCGGCGTGGCAGGAGGCGAGCCATGTGCCTGGACCGCGCTTGTCTGGCGCGGAGCTCGAGCAGTGGTTGTCCTTCGCGGCGTCCACACCGGTAGGGCCGACGATGCACAAGCGCGCTGCCCAGATCCTCGCGCAGCAAGGTGACTTAGATGGCGCCGCGCGCGTGCTCCGGGTCGCAGTTCACGCCAATCCCGGTGATCTGATGCTGGCGTACCAACTGGGCGCCGTTCTCGGCGCGACCGGAGACCGGCAGGGCGCGTTAGAGCAGTGGCGGCGCGCTGGCGTCACGCCGCAGTACCTGTTTGGGAACCGCGCCGCCTTCGAAGCGTATTCTGGTGGGCGTCCTCAACCGGACGCTCGAGAGCTGGCCGCCGCGCTCTGGCCGGATTGGAGCGCTACCTGGTATGCCGTTGGCTTTTCCTACTTCGGCGGACCAGAGACCGATCTGGCCATAGATGCCTTTTCTAGGGCAGTTGCGCTCGATGCTCACTGGATGTCTGGCGGAGAGCGTCTTCTGGCTCACGCTTACCTGGAGTTGCTGGTAAAGCAAGCCGGAAAACGGGACGCGAAGTGATCGGAACCGCATGACGTCCCTCTATCTCTGCTACCAAAGCATCACGGAGCCGCTGACGCAGACCCAGGTGATTGCTTACCTGGAGGGACTCACCAAGGCGGGATACGGCATGGTCCTGCTGACGTTTGAGCCGCACACGCTATCTCGACAGGAGGCAGCGACCCATAGGGAAAGACTGGCGAAGAAGGGCATCACATGGTATTGGCTCCCGTACCACAAGCGGCCGACCGCGCCGGCAACGGCATGGGACATCGCCTCGGGCATCGCGCTTGGGCTGCGCCTCATACGGCGCCACGGGGTACGGCTACTGCACGCGCGGGGCCATGTGCCCGGTGTCATGGCGCTGGCGCTCAAGCGTCTGACAGGCGCTCGCTTTCTCTTCGACATACGCGGCTACATGGCCGAGGAGTACGTGGACGCGGGGAGCTGGCCAGCGGATGGACTACTCTTCCGCGTCACCAAGCGCGCCGAACGCGCGCTCGTGGCTGCTGCCGATGGGTGCGTGGTGCTGACGCGCCCGGCGCTGAACATGCTGGCAGAGTGGTACCCCGTCCAAAGCCAAGGAAAGCCGGTAGAGCGCATTCCTACATGCGTTGACCTGCGGCGCATCGATGCTCCCCTACGGAGAGAGCCGGGCTTGGCGCCGGAGCGGGGCGCACCCGTTATGGTCTACGTGGGTAAGTTGGGGGGCTGGTATATGAGCGAGGAGATGTGCGCCTTCGCCGCCGCGGCGGTGGAGGTGGAGCCCACACTCCGCTGGCACGTCTACACTCAGAGCGATCCAGTGCTGTTGCGCCCCCACGTCGCTGCCTACGGACTGGACCAGCGCACGACTATCGGCCGCGTCGCGCCGGAAGACCTCGGGCGGGAGCTGGCCAAGGCAAGCGCCTCACTCTCATTCATCCGGCCTTCCTTGTCAAAGCGTGCGTCTTCGCCTACGAAGGTGGGTGAGTATCTGGCGGCCGGACTGCCCGTGGTTTCGAATTCCGGCATCGGCGATGTGGATGAGCTCTTGACCCGGAGCGACGCGGCTGGCGGCAAGCCGGTGGGAGCGCTGGTACGCGAGTTCAGCGCCGGCGCCTACCGCTCGGCGGCGGCTAGGCTGCGCACCCTGATGGACGATCCCACCGCTCCGGCGCGCTGCCGCGCGGTGGCGGAGGCGGAGCTAGACCTGGAGCGCGTTGGGTGGGCACGCTACCGGCGTCTCTACGCGCGGCTGGCCGGCTAGACGCGTGTGTGGCATTGCCGGTGTTCTCAGCCTTGACGGCGCACCCGTAGACGCAGCGCCACTGCGGCGGATGTGCGACGCCATTCGCCACCGCGGGCCGGACGGTGATGGGTACATTGAGCGCGGCGCGGCTGCCCTTGGACATCGTCGCCTCAGCATCATCGACCTCGCGGGCGGCAGTCAACCCATGTCCAATGAGGATGGGCGCGTGTGGGTCAGCTTCAATGGGGAGATCTACAACTACCCGGAGCTGCGCCCGCAGCTTGAAGCACGAGGCCACCGCTTCTCGACGAACAGTGACACCGAGGTCATCCTCCACCTCTACGAAGAGCGCGGCGCGCGGTGCGTCGATGATCTGCGAGGCATGTTCGCGTTCGCGCTGTGGGATGAGCGCACGCAGACTCTGCTGCTGGCGCGGGACCGGGTGGGCAAAAAGCCGCTCTTCTATGGCCGGTTTGGCGCCGTGCTCGTTTTTGCATCAGAGCTGCAGGCATTAGTGACTCATCCGGCGGTGGAGACCCGTGTGGATACTGCGGCGCTGGACGAGTACCTGACGTACGGGTACATCCCGGCGCCGCGGACCATCTTCAGCGACGTGTTCAAGCTTCCTCCAGCGCACGTCCTCAGCGTCCGGCCCGGCGCCGGGCCGGACCTCCCGGCGCCGCAGCGGTATTGGGAGCTGCCCTATACGCCCAAGCTCGCGCTCTCAGAAGGGGATGCGCGGGAAGGGCTGCTGTCTGTCCTGGATGAAGCGGTGCGTCTCCGGCAGATCGCGGATGTGCCGATTGGGGCGCTGTTGAGCGGTGGTATCGATTCAAGCGTGATTGTGGCGCTGATGAGTCGCTCTTCGCCTGGCCCGGTCAAGACGTTCTCGATCGGTTTTGAGGAGCAGCGGTACAACGAGCTGCCTTTTGCGCGCGCCGTGGCGGAGCGCTATGGCACGGACCACCATGAGATGGTGGTGCGGCCGGACGCGCTGGCGGTGCTCCCTAAGCTCGTGCGCCACTATGGAGAACCCTTTGCGGACTCCTCGGCGATTCCCAGCTTCTATGTCGCGGAGCTCACGCGCCAGCACGTCACGGTGGCGCTCAATGGAGATGGCGGCGACGAGTGCCTTGCCGGCTATGACAGGCATGTAGCCACAGTGATGGCGCAGGCGTACGGGCGGGTTCCCGCGGCGCTGCGCAAGGGCGTCATCGAGCCGGCCATCAAGCTTGTGCCGGACACCCTCCCACCGGGACACCGTGCACGCCAGGTGAAGCGGCTGATCGGGTCGGCGGCGCAGCCGTTGGGGCAGCGCTATCTCGGCTGGATGACCTATTTCTCGCCCGCCGAGAAGGCAGGGCTGTACGAACCGGAGTGTGCGGCACAACTCGGCGGTCATGACGCGGCTTCGTGGATGCTGGAGCAGATCTCGGCCGCCGCGACGGCTCCAGGGGATGATCTGGACCGAGTTCTGGGAGCGGACATGCGGGGCTACCTGCCGTATGACTTGCTGGTGAAGATGGACATCGCGTCCATGGCGGCTTCACTGGAGGCGCGATCTCCCTTCCTGGACCACAAGGTGATGGAATTCTGTGCTCGCCTGCCGAGCCGGTATAAGGTGCGAGGCACCAGCGCCAAATTTCTACTGAAAAGCATCGCGAAAGATCTCATTCCGGCGGAGAACATCACCCGGCGCAAGATGGGATTTGGCGTGCCCGTGGGTGACTGGATGCGCGGTGCGCTCCGTCCACTCCTGGAGGACGTGCTTCTCTCCAGCCGGTCTAACCAGCGAGGCTACTTTCGTCCGGACGCTGTACGGCGGCTCGTTGAGCGGCATACCGGCGGTGGCGAGGACTGCTCGTTCCAGTTGTGGTCGCTGCTTTGCCTGGAGCTGTGGCACCGCGAGTTTGTGGATGCTCCCGGATGACGCTTCTGGACCTGCTCTCGCCGCGTGACCTCATCATTGGACCAGTGGTGGTGGCCGTCTTGTTCAAGTTACTCAGCGGCTGGACTAGACACTCCGCTGACAGGACTATCCTTCTGCGCGCGCTCGCCTTCAAGCTGGCGCTGGCGCTCACTTTCGTGCTGATGACGATCTTCGTCTTCCGGAGTGGAGACACGTTGCTGTACCACGATGCGGCTTTGGCGATCCTGACAGGGTGGCGCGGCGGTATACCGGACCCCGTCGTCATGGGGATCTGCGGTGAGCTGAGCCTTTCCGAATTGGCGCAGTCGACGCAATACATGTGTTATCTGAGTGCCGTGATTCACGCCCTGGTGGCGTCTTCCTACCTCGGCGCCACGTTCGTCATCGCCTTCGCCGGTTTCTGCGGACAGCTGTTGATCTATCGGGCGTTCTCAAGGCAGTATCCGCAGCGCGAGCTGCGGCTCTGGTGGATACTGGGCGTGCTGTTCATGCCGTCGGTCACCTTTTGGTCCGCGGCCTTGCTGAAGGAGCCGCTCCGCATGCTGGGCCTGGGTCTTGTGCTGTGGGGCGCCCTTGGGCTCACCTCGGGCTACCGGTACCGGCCGGCGGGCGCGCTTCTGCTCGGGGAAGGCATTCTGGTGCTCTTCGCGCCCGATCTTGCCAGGGGGTCGCTAGCCGGCGTCTTGCCGCTCCTGCTCCTGCGCCGCCGGATGTGGCTCAGCCTGGTTCGCTGGCGGTGGCTGGTTGGTCCGGCGCTCATCGTGCTCCTGGCGGTTGCCGGCGGGACGGTGGGCGCCACGATTGAGAACCTGCCGCAGCGCGTCTTCAATGCGTCCGGCTATTACGACCTCGTCGAGGGTGCGCGGGTCCTCCCTCCGCTGATTACCGAGCCAAGCTGGCCCGCTCTGCTACTTGCCGTGCCCAAGGCGCTTATCCTGGCGTTGTTTCGCCCGTTCCCCTGGGAAGTATCTGGCGTGATCGCCGTGCTGTCTTTGGTTGAGAATGCCGTTCTCTTCTATCTCCTCTGCCGGGCGGCGGTGAAGATCCGGCAGGTGCCTGAGGCCTTCCGTGATGCGTGGTCGTCCCCACTGTTCGTGAGCTGCGCGGCGCTTGTCCTGGTACTTGGACTTGCTATCGGCGCCTCCACGCCGAACTTTGGCACGCTATCCAGGTATCGGATGCCGCTGGTGCCGGCCCACATTGCCGTGGTTGGATTGTTTACGTTCCATGCGGAGCAACGCCTTGCGGCGAGGCGCCTACAGGACACTGCGTTCCAGCGGCAGCGCCGCCTGGAATGGGCGATCGGGGTTGACTTATGAGAGTACTTGTGCTCACTCCTTCGCTCTATGACACGTCGCCCGGATCGCGGTTCCGTATCGAGCAGTGGGCCCGGCATCTACAGCGCGCGGGATGGCAATTTACGTTCGTGCCTTTTGACGACAATGCATTGCACAGTGTTCTTTACAAGAAACGGCACTACACGACAAAGTCCTTTCACATGCTCCGCAGACTTGCGGCGCGGACTGCAGTTCTTCCGCTGGTCCTGAAGCATGATGTGGTTTTTGTCTATGAGGAAGCGGCACGACTCGGTCCACCGCTGTTGGAGCGTTGGATCAGCCGGCGACGTCCACTAGTCTATGACTTTTGCGATCCGATTTGGCTTCCGTATGTAAGCCAAAGCAACAATTGGCTCAGCTATCTCAAGAATTTCACCAAGTGCGATGAGATCTGCTCCTTGAGCGACCAGGTGATTGTAGGAAACACATTAATTGGAGAGTTCGCAAAGAGGTTCAACTCCGCCGTGACCGTTGTTCCCATCACAATAGATATGGAACAATATGGAGCACGTGATCCGAGCGAACTACCCGACGGCGTGCCGGTTGTCGGCTGGAGCGGCAGCGCGTCAACGAGAAGGCACCTCGAATCCCTAGTGCCAGTTCTCGATCAGTTATCTGCGCGAGTGAGATTCCGTCTCAAGGTGATCGGTACGGAACAACCGGATCTGCGGGGGCTGCCGTTCAGCTTCGTGCCTTGGCGCGCAAGTACGGAGGTTGAGGATCTGCAAAGTCTTGACATTGGGATCATGCCCATCACGACCGACCGATGGTCCCAGCTTCGGACGCACCTCAAGGTTAGGCAGTACATGGGTGTCGGCGTGCCGGCCGTGGCCACGCGTGCAGGTATCATGCATCAGATCATTACGGATGGCTCAGACGGTTTCTTGGCAGACAGCGCACAGGAGTGGCTTGAGAAGCTCACCCGGCTCATAGGGGACGCGGTGCTTCGGCGGAAGATCGGCCTCGCAGGGCGGCGGACGGCGGAGCAGCAATTCTCCGCCCAGGCATGGATACCCACGGTACAGAGGATCTTTGAGGCAGCGGCAAGTCGCTCCTAGATTGGTGCGCTGCGCTGCGACTGCGGGATCAGGGTTGGCGATGCGCATCGCATCGCCGGCCGCCCATGTATTGCTCGTGAAAATTTCGACAAGGGATCAGAATGGCATTGAGCGAGAAGCAGCGTGCGATTGACTTCCACGACGAACAGGCGCAAGCGTTCCATCGACGTTACGAGCGGTTCCGCTCAGATCCGTACCATTCAGCGTTTACCTACGGACGCTTGAAGGTAGAGGCGGTTCTGGACGACCACCTCGGTGCGCCGGGCCAGCAACGCCGACTGCTGGACGCAGGGTGTGGCCCGGGCTATCTGCTTCGCACCTACGCGGCGCGCGGGTATCAGTGCGTCGGCATTGATGCCTCTCCTAGCATGGTGGAGGTGGCACGTCATTCGGACCCCCCGTTAGATGTGTGTTTGGCTGACGTCGAGCGACTTCCGTTCGACTCAGCGAGTTTCGACTACCTGCTATCAGTTGAGGTCATCCGGTACCTTCCGGATTGTCGGCCATGCATTCATGAGTTCAGTCGCGTCCTACGTCCTGGCGGGGTGGCGCTAGTCACGGCTATGCCGCCCTACACACTTACTGCCTATCCGCTGGTGAACTACGTCACTAGCACGGTACGAGTGGGCAATCTTTCGCGGCTTCGCCAGTTTTTTCATTCCGTTCGTGGGCTGGAGCGCACGTTCAGGGAATGTGGTTTCAGTCGGGTGGAGGTTAGGGGTGCGTTCTGGGGCCCGTTCGTCAACATCGAGCGCCTTGCGCCGCGCATGTTGCCCAGGCTGCTCGCGGCCTGGGAACCGATTGATGACGCGCTATCGCGCATTCCTTTGCTTCGGGACTTCAGCAATCATTTGGTGGTGATCGCTACCCGGTAAAGTCGGGTCTAGACCGATTGGCGAACGAAGGGGCGCGGGAGGAGCTCATGTCGATGCAGCCTGGCGTTCTGACCATTTCCTTGGATTTCGAGCTCCACTGGGGGGTTCTGCATGCACGAACAGTTGAGTCGTATCGGCGTAACCTCCTTGGAGCTCGAGTTGTCATTCCCAAGTTGTTAGAGCTCTTTTCGGAGCATGGGATTCATGTGACGTGGGCTACCGTGGGTCTGCTGTTCTTCGAAAGCCGGGATCAGTTGCTGAATGCGCTTCCTAGGGTCCGTCCGCACTACGGTACCCCGGAACTTTCTTCTTACGAATACATCTTCAAGATTGGAATTGGGCAAGACGAAGAGGAGGATCCCTACCACTTCGCGCCGTCGCTGATAGCGCTCATTCAGTCCTACCCGAATCAAGAGATCGCGACACACACGTTCTCGCATTTCTACTGCCGGGAGGCAGGACAGGACGCTGTCGCCTTCGCTGCTGACCTCGACGCGTCCATCGCCGTTGCGCATCGTTACGGGGTAAGGCTACGCAGTATTGTCTTTCCACATAACCAGGAGAATCCGGCGTACCACTCCGTCCTCCAGGCGAAAGGCATTGAGTTCTTTCGCGGCAATGTGCCATCGTTCATGTATGCTGCGCGGGCCCGCGGGGAAGAGTCCATCCTCACGCGACTGGTCAGAGGTGCGGATTCCTATCTCCCGCTCTCGTCGCGCAACCTCTACTCCCCCGAGAGGCTTGACGTGGGTCCTCCAACAGACGTACCGGCTAGCCGGTTCCTGCGGCCCTGTGTTCCCCGAGAAGCAGCGCTCCAGTCACTGCGCCTGAGGCGTATCCTCACAGAGATGACCGTGGCGGCCCGGCGCGGATTGATCTACCATTTATGGTGGCATCCGCACAACTTCGGCGGGTTTCCGGAACAGAATTTGGAGTTCCTTAACAAGATCCTCCGGCACTATGAGAGGCTTGCCCGTGACTACAGCATGATGAGTCTGACCATGGCAGAAATAGGTGAACGCGTTGCTCGACGCGACGTGGCATCCATGCAGTCCTCATCACCAGACATCCGGACATAAGGTGGATATCTTCAATCTGGAGTATCGGCGTACGGTGGGACAGAAACAATGACGGACCAACACGCCACGCAAGAAAGCTTCCCAATGCCGTATGACTTCCGACCGGTCCGCTGCAACATCTGCGGGGTAGACAGTGCGAGGGTGATGGGGTACCGGGGCGGTGAGGCGCACCGCGCGAAGCTCGGCGTGCGGTGTCGTGTGGTGCGCTGCACGCGCTGCGGCTTGATCTATCCCAACCCGATGCCGTTTCCCAGAGAGGCACCGGACCAGCACTACCAGAATCCAGAGGAGTTCTTCGCCCACCAGGCCACGGAGGTGAAGCATCACTCTGGCCTTCAACTCATGGAACAGTTCGAGCAGCACCTCGGCGGCAAGGGCCGCTTTCTAGATGTCGGCTGTGGGCGTGGTGAGCTCGTGGCCGCTGCGCAGGAGCGCGGCTGGCAGGCAGAGGGTGTGGACGTGTCGACGCACTTTGTGCGCTACGCGCGGGAGCGCTACGGAGTCACGGCGCATGCCGGCGGACTAGACGACCAGCGCTTCCCGGACGCCAGGTTTGACGCCATCGCCATGGGCGCGGTTCTTGAGCACGTCTACGATCCACGCGGTCTGCTTGTTGAGGCTGCGCGCGTCCTCCGGCCCGGCGGAGTGCTCTGGATTGACGTGCCCAACGAGGCCGGGCTCTTCTTCCTAGTTGGCAATCTGTATCTACGGCTGCGGGGGCTCGATTGGGTGGTGAATCTCGCTCCCACGTTCCCGCTGTATCATGTATATGGCTTTACGCCAAGCGCGCTCCGGCGGGTACTGACCCATACCGGCTTCGGTTCCATCCAGATCGTGACGTACGCCGGCCATAGCGTCACACCTCGCCTCGGCAGCCTCTCCGGCTGGGTGGAAGCGAGCGCGTCTGCGTTCGTGCATGCTTTCAGTCGCTGGGGGCTGGGCAACTATATGTACGCCTGGGTACGCCGCACCTAGGCAGATTGAGGCGACAGAGGATCGTGTGCGGCATTTTTGGCGCTGTGCGTCTCGGCGCGCAGCGCACAGCGCTTCCGGACGCAGACCGCGGCACTGACGTCCTGACGCACCGCGGGCCGGACGAGCGTGGTGTCTGGCGTGGGGATGGCGTCACGCTCGGCATGCGGCGCCTCAGCATCATTGACCTTGCCAACGGGCAGCAGCCCATATGGAATGAGGATCGTACCGTCTGCATCATCTACAACGGAGAGCTGTACAACTTTCTGGAACTGCGGCCACAACTGGAGGCGCGCGGGCACGTGTTCCGCACCCATACCGATACGGAGGTTGTGCTGCACGCTTTTGAGGAGTGGGGGCCGGAGTGTCTGCGCCGCCTGAATGGGATGTTTGCCTTTGCTATCTGGAGCGAACGCGACCGGAGCCTCTTCCTGGCGCGTGACCGGATCGGCGAGAAGCCGCTGTATTACTTTCGGGACCCTGAGCGGTTGGTATTTGCGTCTGAGATCAAGGCAATCATCGAGGATCACCGAGTACCGCGGCGACTGAGTCCGGCTGGCCTGTCCAACTACCTTACGTTTGGCCATGCGGTCGCGCCGTTGACGATGTTTGAGGGCATCTTCAAGCTGCTGCCCGGTCATTATCTCCGCGTCCGGGATGGGAACGTCACACAGACGCGCTACTGGGATATCGGCTCTGAGCCGCCTGATCCGCCGGCGCCACGGTCGGAGGCAGAGCAGGCTGAGCGCATCCTCGCACTGCTGGATGACTCGGTGAAGCGGCGGATGGTCGCGGATGTCCCGGTCGGTGCCTTCCTGAGCGGTGGGGTTGACTCCAGTGCGGTGACGGCCTTGATGGCGCGCCATGCTAGCGGTCCGGTAAAGACGTTTTCCGTCGGCTTCACGGTAGGCGGCGCGTACAACGAGCTTGCGGATGCCCGTCGCGTGGCGGCGTTTCTGGGCACGGAGCACCACGAGCTGCGTGTGGAACATGTGGATCTGGTGGAGACGCTGCGTACGCTGGTCTACCACTATGATGAGCCGTTTGGGGACGAGGCGGGGTTCCCGGTCTATCTGCTCAGCCAGTTTGCGCGCCAGCACGTGAAGGTGGTGCTCGGGGGCGACGGCGCGGACGAGCTGTTTGGTGGGTATCGCCGGTACGCTGCGGACCAGTTTGCCGGTGCCTACCAACTGCTGCCGGACGTGGTGACTGACAAGTGGATCCCGGCGCTCGTGGACCGGCTCCCGCGGCTGCGCCGTCTCAAACGCACGGTGCGGACGCTCCCCATAGCAGATCCTGCGCGGCGCTACGCCAGCTGGCTGGAGGTGTTCACGCAAGAAGCACAGGCGGAGCTGCTCTTGCCTGAGCTGCGGTCCCGGATGGAAGCGCACGATCCGCTGGCGGTGTACCCGCAACACTACCGGGCTCTCAATGGCTTCGCCGCGAATGACCACCTCAACCGTCTGATGTACGTTGACACCAAGACGTGGCTCGCCGATGCCTATATGGAGAAGCTGGACAAAGCCACCATGGCCTGTAGTCTCGAAGCAAGGCTGCCGCTGCTCGATCACCGCCTGGTGGAGCTGGCGTTTGCGCTTCCCGGCCGCAGCAAGATCCGTGGCTGGTCCACCAAGCGGGTGTTCAAGCGGGCCGTCCGCTCGCTGGTCCCGCCGGAGGTGCTGCGGAAGCCAAAGCACGGATTCGCGGTGCCCACAGACCCGTGGTTCCGAGGCCCGCTGCGTGACTTTTCCTTTGAGGTACTGCTGGATGCCCGCGCGCGGCGGCGCGGATATTACGATGCGGCCGTTGTAGAACGTTTGTGGCAGGAGCATAAGAGTGGCCGACATGTGCGGGACTCGCAGCTCTGGCTGCTGCTGAACTTCGAGCTGTGGCACCAAATCTTTCTGGACGGAGAACACGGTTGAGGGTATTGGTAACCGGCGGCGCAGGCTTTCTTGGCCCCCACGTCGTCAGCGCGTTGGAGCACGCCGGACACGACGTGACTATTTTTGACCAGCGTGAGCCGGCGGGTAGCCGTCGATTCACGCGCGGCAATCTCACCAGCCTGGACGATCTGGTGGCGGCGACCCAGGAACAAGATGGCATCTGCCACCTCGGTGGCGTTGGGGACGTCTATCTCGCATTCGAGGAGCCGTTCACCGCTGCGGCAGCCAACGTGCTGGGTACCACCAATGTCATGGAGGCAGCGCGCCGAAACGGCGTCAAGAAGGTGGTGTACGCTTCCACGTGGGAGGTGTACGGCAAACCAGAGCGGCAGCCTATCACAGAGGACCATCCGTGCCGGCCGGATCACCCGTATAACCTCACCAAGTACGGGGGGGAGCTCATGGTGCTCTCCTACAGCGAGCTCAAAGGAGTACCCGCCGTCGCGCTCAGGCTGGGCACTGCGTATGGACGAGGCATGCGCCCCAACTCGGTATTCTCCATCTTTGTCAACCGCGCCAGGTCCGGTGAGCCGATCACCATTCAGGGCACAGGCGCGCAGTCGCGCCAGTTCACGCACGCGTCAGACATCGCCCAGGCCTTCCGGCTTGCGGTTGAGTCGGACGTACACGGGGAAGCCTTCAATATCGTGGCAGACGAGGACATCTCCATCCGCCAACTCGCCGAGCTGGTGGCCGAGCGGTTCCCTATCGAGATCGTCTTCAAAGAGGCGCGCGCCGGGGACATTGTGCCGGCTACGATCAGCGCAGAGAAGGCGCGCCGTCTGCTCGGCTGGCAGCCGCAGATGACGTTCAAGGCGGGGCTAGCTGATCTCATCGATGGGCTCGTAGAGGGGCAGCACCCTATTCAGGCGGCCGGCGCGGCCCGTTAGCCTGCCCGCATGGCCAAGATCGCACATGTGACCACAGTCTCGCTTGGCCTGCGCTATCTCCTCCTGAACCAGCTTGATGCCATCCAGCGCGCCGGGCACGAGGTGTACGGCATCTCTGCCCCGGGGCCCGAGATCGCGGAAGTAGAAGGACGGGGAATCCGCTGCCTTCCCACTCCCATGACCCGGCGGGTCACGCCATTGGTCGATCTGATAGCGCTGTGGCGGCTCTACCGCTTGATGCGCCGCGAGCGATTCGACGTCGTGCACACCCACACACCTAAGGGCGCGCTGCTGGGCCAATACGCGGCCTTGCTCGCTGGCGTGCCCCTGCGCGTGCATACCATTCATGGCCTGTACTTCCCGGGTCACATGAACCCCAGGCGGCGCTGGCTCTTCGTCTTGCTGGAGCGTATCACCATGCTGTTCTCGCACCTCAACCTCTCTCAGAATCCAGAGGACGTGCCGGTGGCGATTGAAGAAGGGATTTGCCGTGCCGGCCGCATTGAGCTGATCGGCAACGGCATTGACATCACGGCCTTTGATCCCGCGCTGTATCCACGCGAGCGCCGCCGGGAAATCCGCCGCTCCCTGGGGCTGGAGGCACACCACCAAGTGGTGGGGATCATCGCGCGCTTTGTGGCGGAGAAGGGTTACCTGGAGCTACTTGAGGCCGCGCGGATCATCACCTCCCGCTCACCGGACGTCCGGTTCATCCTGGTGGGTGGGTACGAGACGGAGAAACGGGACGCGCTGCATCCTAACGTCATACGTGACATGGGGTTGGAAGGCGTGGTGCTGTACCTGGGCCATCGGACAGACGTGGCGGACCTCTACGCCGCCATGGACGTGCTGGCGCTGCCATCGCACCGGGAAGGGTTCCCGCGCGTGCCGATGGAGGCTGCCGCCATGGGCGTGCCGGCCGTGGTCACGAACATCCGCGGCTGCCGGCAGACAGTGGATGACGGCCGTACCGGCTACCTGGTCCCGCTACGCGATCCATCCGCACTTGCGGAAGCGCTGTGGGGGTTGCTGGAAGACGGGTCGCGCCGGGAGGCATTTGGGCGGGCGGCGCGTGAGAAGGCGTTGGATGAGTTTGACGAGAGGATTGTCTTTGGCCGTGTGATAAATGCGTACCGGCGGCTGCTAGAGAATGCCTCTCAGGGGCTTTCGGGTATGGCGGCGTAGCGTGCGCGGGCTGAAGCGATCGATTGACATCGCCGGTGCCGCCGTGGCGCTTGTGATAGGGGCGCCGTTCATGTGTGCCATCGGCATCTTGATTTGGATGCGCATGGGGTGGCCCGTGCTGTTCCGGCAGCGCCGGCTTGGCTACCGGGGTGCGCCGTTCTGGCTGCTGAAATTCCGGACGATGACGGACGAGCGAGACCCATCGGGCGCCCTCCTGCCGGACGAGCGCCGTCTCACCGCGGTGGGACGGTTCCTCCGGAGCACCACGTTGGACGAGCTACCGGAGCTGGTCAACGTCCTCCGGGGAGAGATGAGCCTGGTAGGCCCCCGCCCGCTGGTGGAGGCGTATCGAGACCGCTATACGGCGCAGCAGTGGCGCCGGCATGAGGTGCCGCCGGGCATGGCGGGACCGGTGGTGGCGTACGGCCGGAACAGCCTGAGCTGGGAGGAGAAGTTCCGGCTGGACGTATGGTACGTGGACAATTGGAGTCACTGGCTGGATGCCAAGCTGCTGCTCTTGGCGCTGCTTAAGGTATTCAGGCGGGAGGGCGTGAGCGCTGCCGGTCATTCCACAATGCCCGAGTTCCAGGGTGGGTCGCGGTGACGGCCGTGGTCCTGATTGGCGCCGGCGGCCATGCCCGGGAGGTCAGAGAGATGATCGAGACGGCGCGGACCGGCGACGGACCAAGTGTCGTATTGGGCTTCATTGATGAGGACGTGCGCCGCCACGGGCTGGAGGTTGCAGGTCTCCCCGTTCTCGGCGGATTCGAGTGATTTGATCGCCTAGAAAGCCAGGGTGTCTCCGTGATCTGTGCGGTCGGTGACCCGCGCCTGCGCAAGGCGCTCGTTGGGAAGGCGAAGGCTCGGGGCGTGCACTTCGTCGTCGCCGCCCAAGGCTAGAATCGTGTGCTACGCTCCCGCCGTGGAATGCTCCAAAGATCTCGCATTGACGGTGATCGGGCAGGTGATTCCTACCTTCGATCAGGATCGCGCTAAGATCCCCTTCGGGGATTTAGGAATCGATAGCTTTGACATGATCGCGCTTAGGGTTTCACTGGAACAACAGGTTGGCCCAATCCCTGATGAGACCTGGGTGGACTTCAAGCACTTCCAGGATCTTCTCGACTATTGTGCCTCACTTTAGGCGGTGATATTGCATTTCGGCCCTGACGGAGTGGAACCAACGTGCGTAGAGAGATCCTGGTCAATATGCCCAATATGGCTATAGGTGGGTTGTCAGAAGGTTGGCTGTTCCGCGAACTCGGAGATATGCACTGGATGGGCATCTGCGATGGACTCCGGGAACAATCACACACCATCGTGGACTCATTAGGGAATCGGCTCTATGCCACTTTTGTTCGCTTTCGCTGGGAAAGCACGAAGCATCTGAAGGACTTCCGCGAGAACGAACGTTTGCATCTGGAAAACTCGCTGTCTCGATACGGAGGAAGCATGTACTTCAGCGAGTGTGAGATCACGGGCAAACAAAAATGGGCACGCGCGACTCTTATGACAACATTTGCGATGCGGGAGAGCGACAACACGAGCCTGCTGAAGGGGCAGCCAGCGATTCCCGATCACACTCTCATAGAGGTTAGGCAAGAGCTTCCGGCCTTCGCCATCGAGTACCGCAAGCAGAGAAACGGCACCGGCCAGAGCATCGAGCTATGCAACGAGCAATTGACCGCCGGAGGCACGCCGCTCGCCGAAATCCCATACCGCATTAATCCATACCAAGATTTTAATGGGGTTACGCTGCTCTATTTCGCATCCTATCCTTCTATAGCTGATATATGCGAGAGAGATTTTATTAACAGCAGATCGGATA
>Ga0136611_10000928_pt1 | contig 19985 bp, 21 predicted proteins | sample AntDrymUQ2232306_2_FD_106645 | JGI IMG/M metagenome (GOLD analysis project Ga0136611, IMG submission 106645) | Polar desert sand microbial communities from Dry Valleys, Antarctica - metaG UQ223 (23.06) | ecosystem: Environmental > Terrestrial > Soil > Desert | place: Antarctica: Dry Valley...
ATCCAGGGCGACTACGACATCGTCCGCTCCATGGCGACGCTGGCCAGCCACGGGCGCCGGCGCGGTTTCGCCGAGACCCAGCTCTACGGGGCGCTGCGGATGATCGCCGAGGGCCGGGTCACCCGCGCCCAACTGATGGGCTCCTGGGCCGGCGGCATGGGCCAGACCCAGTTCATCCCCGACACCTATCTAGCGCGCGCGGTGGACGGCGACGGGAACGGCAGCGCCGATATCTGGCGCTCGCCCGCCGACGCCCTGGCCTCGGCGGCGAACCTGCTGTCGCGGGCGGGATGGCGGACGGGGCGGCCCTGGGCGGTGGAGGTGCGGGTTCCCTCCGGGTTCGACTACCAGCTGGTGGAGGACACCACCCAGCCGGTCGCTCAGTGGGCGACCGCCGGCCTGACGCCCTCGGCCGGCGCCTTCGGCGACCGGGCCGAACCCATGCGGCTGATCCTGCCGGCCGGCGCGCGGGGACCCGCCTTCCTGGTGGGGGCCAACCACGACGCCATCCGCGCCTACAACAACTCCGTCGCCTATGCGCTGTCGATCGGCTTCATCGCCGACGCCCTGCAGGGGCGGCCGGCGGTAGTCGCGGCCTGGCCGACCGACGCGCCGTTGTCGCTGGCCGACCGGCGCGAGGCGCAGAGCCTGCTGACGGCGGCGGGCTTCGACACCGGCGGGATCGACGGGGTGACCGGCTCCAACACCCGCCGGGCGTTGCGCGCCTGGCAGCGGTCCGTCGGCCGGGTGCCCGACGGCTACCTGAACAGCGAGGCGCTGGCGGGGCTCCGGCGCGCCGGACGTTAGCCCCGCAGCAGCGACGTCGACTGCGGCGCGGGCTCCACCCGTTCGCCGGCGTGCGACAGCGGGCCGCTGCGCATCGCGTAGATCAGGGCGGCGAGCGCCAGCGCGGCGTTGACCAGGAACGGGGCGGGACGCCACAGCTCGTAGAGCGCCATCGCCCCCACCGGCGAGACGAAGAAGGACGCGCCGATCACCGCGGTCAGGGCGCCGGCCACCGCCCCCTGCTCGTGCCCGCCCACGGTCAGCGAGGCGCCGGCGGTGAAGCCCGGCCGGGCGAAGCCGAAGCCCAGCGTCGCCAGCGCGAAGGCGAACACCACCGCCCCGTAGTCCGGCGCCACCGCGGTCAGCAGGTTGCCGGCGCAGGCCAGCCCCGCGCCCCAGCGCATCAGCGACTTGGGCGTCATGTGCAGCAGGCGGATCAGGCCCCACTGGGCCAACAGGCCCGCCGCGGCGCCGGCCATCATCGCCGCGCCGATGAAGGTCTGGGCGCGGATCGGCGGCATCTCCAAGATGTCGATGACCAGGAAGCCCAGCGCCTGGGTCTGGGCCGCCTGGGTGGAGACCACCACGAAGGCGTAGATCAGGAACGGCCGCACCCGCCTGTCGCGCCACAGGCCGGGGCGCCGTTCGGCGCTGGGCGCGCTCTCGCCGGCCTCGCCCGCGATCAGCGCGTCGGCCGGTTCCTCCTTCAGGCCGCGCTTCACGGCGATCAGGGTGGCCACCGCGACCAGGCCGAAGATGAAGATGGGCCCGGTCAGGCCGATCGGCGGGAAGGCCAGGAACGGGGCGACGGCGGGCCCCAGCACAGTGCCCAAGCCGATGGCGCTAGCCAGCGTCGCCAGAGCGGTGGTCCGTTCGTCGAAGCCGGTGCGGTCGGCGACATAGGCCTGGCTGGCCGGATTGGTGGCCGAGCCGCTGAGCCCGTAGACCGCCCGCGCCGCCAGCAGCAGCACGAAGGCGACGCCCGCCGAGATCAACCCGTTCAGCGCCGCCAGCACCGCCAGCCCGAACGCCGCCATCGAGATCGCGTAGCCGGTCAGGCCGAACAGGATCAGCGGCTTGCGACCCCGCTTGTCGGAGGAGGCCGCCCAGAACGGCGCCGAGCCGGCCCAGAACAGCGACGACAGCGAATAGATCGCCGCCACCAGGATGTCGCTGAGGCCCAGTTCCCGCCCGATCGCCGGCATCACCGCCTGCAGCGCGGTGTTGCCCGCCGCCACCACCATCAGCACGATGAACAGCAGGCCGAACGCCCGCCTGCGGTCGGGCGAGGGCGGGGCGGCGGCGAGGTCGGTCATCGGCGGAGGCTTATCGCCGGGCGCGCCGGGAGGCGACCTCCAAACCCGCGATTAACCAAGCGGCCTCACCCTGTGCGCCGCGTCGTATGGCGCGCGCCCCTAAAGTGACGGACCGGTCCGCCCCATGTTCCAGATCATCGGCATCGTGCTGCTCTTCGTGCTGGTGTTCGGCAGCTTCCTGATCTCGGGGGGCAATTTCGGCGTGATCCTGCACGCCCTGCCGCACGAGATGATGGCCATCGGCGGGGCGGGCATCGCCGCCTTCCTGATCTCCAATTCGGTCGGGACGATCAAGGCGACGATGGGCGGGTTCAAGAAGATCTTCGCCGGGCCGCGCTGGAAGTCCACCGACTACCGCGACCTGCTGCAGCTGCTGTTCACCCTGACCAAGACCATGAAGACCAAGGGCGTCATCGCGCTGGAGAACCACATCGAGAAGCCCGCCGAGAGCGCCATCTTCTCGCGCTATCCGCGGATCGCCAAGGACCACTTCGCCACCGACTTCATCTGCGACACGCTGCGGATGATGACCATGAACCTGGAGGATCCGCACCAGGTCGAGGACGCCATGGCCAAGCTGCTGGAGAAGCACCACCACGAGGCGCAGAAGCCGGCCCACGCGCTGCAGAACCTGGCCGACGCCCTGCCGGCGCTGGGCATCGTCGCCGCCGTGCTGGGCGTGATCAAGACCATGGGTTCGATCACAGAGCCGCCGGCGGTGCTGGGCGGCATGATCGGCGGGGCGCTGGTCGGCACCTTCCTGGGCGTGTTCCTGGCCTACGGGCTGGTCGGGCCGATGGCCACGCGGCTGAAGGACCTGGTCGACGAGGAGGCGTCGTTCTACCGCATCATCCAGTCGGTGCTGGTGGCCCACCTGCACGGCAACGCCGCCCAGATCTCCGTGGAGATCGGCCGCGGCGACGTGCCCTCCTCGGCCCAGCCGAGCTTCGCCGAGCTGGAAGAGGCGCTGAGCGCGATGGGTCCCGACGGCGCGCTGGCGGCCGCCTGAAAATCGCCGCCTTCACCCTTCATCACGGGTTCGTGAGCAATTCGCTTGCGACGGGCCCGTGTTTTCGGCATACCGACGCCGGGAGCGGGGGCTTGAACTCAGACGCTCTCCTATCGTTCTGACAAGGAATCCCTGACATGACCGACATCCGCAAGATCCTCGTCGCCGGCGTCGCCGTCGCCGCCCTGTCCGCCGCCGCCTGCGCGCGCACCGAGACCGAAACCCCGGCCGCCGACGGCACCACCAGCGCGACCGACACCACCACCACCACCACCACCATGCCGGCCGACGGCTCCATGAGCACCACCATGCCGGCCGACGGCTCCATGTCGACGACCCCGCCGATGACCAACCCGGACGGCACGCCGATGACCAACCCCGACGGCACGCCGATGACCACGCCGCCGATGGACAGCACCACGACGACGACGACCGACTCCACCATGACGACGCCGCCGACCAACTAAGCCCCGCGCGCCTTCTCAGCGCACGAGCTTGAGGGCCGCCCTTCGGGGCGGCCCTTTTTCGTGTCACGAGGCTCCTCGTGAGCGACCTCGACTGGACCGCCGACGGCCCGCGTTCCACGCGCTTCGGCGACATCTACTTCTCTCCCGAGGATGGACTGGCGGAGAGCCGGGCGGTGTTCCTGAGGGGCTGCGGCCTGCCCGAGCGTTGGCGCGGACGGCGGCGGTTCACGGTGGGCGAGCTCGGATTCGGCACCGGGTTGAACGTGCTGGCCTTGCTCGACCTCTGGCGGCGCAAGCGTCCGCCGGGGGCGACCCTGCACGTCTTTTCGGTGGAGGCCTTTCCGCTGTCGGCCCAGGACGCCCGGCGCGCGCTGGCCGCCTGGCCGGAGCTGGCCTCGCTGGCGGAGCGGCTGCTGACGCGCTGGCCGCGCGGCGGGGGCTTCCACCGGATCGACTGGCCGGAACTGGGCGCCACGCTCGACCTCGCTCACGGCGACGCCCTCGACGCCCTCATCCGCTGGCGGGGGCGGGCCGACGCATGGTTCCTGGACGGGTTCGCCCCGGCGCGGAACCCGGCGATGTGGAGCGCCGAGCTGCTGCGCCAGGTCGCCGAGCGGTCGGCGCCCGGCGCGGTCGCCGCCACCTTCACCGTCGCCGGCGCGGTGCGCCGCGGGCTGGCGGAGGCGGGTTTCACGGTGGAGCGGCGCGCCGGCTTCGGTCGCAAGCGCGAGCGGCTCGAGGCGCGCCTGCCGGGTCTGGCCAAGGATGCGGACACCCCGTCGGTGGCGATCCTCGGCGGCGGAGTCGCCGGAGCGTCACTGGCGCGGGCCTTTCGGGGACTCGGGGCGGCGCCCACGATCGTCGCCCCCGCCGATCCCGGCGCGAGCGGTAATCCGGCCGCGCTGGTGTCGCCGCGCTTCGACGCCGGGGCCGCGGCGCCGGCGCGGCTGATGCTGCAGGCGTTCCGTCGCGCCGTCGCGCTCTACACGGACGTTCCCGAGGCCGTGATCGCCCGAGGGTTGCTCCAGCTCGAAATCCAGCCGCGCGACGCTCGCCGCTTCGACGCCCTGGCGGCCGGCGCGCTGTTCGCGACCGGCGAGGCGGAGCGCCTGTCGGCCGCCGGAGCCTCTGACCGCCTGCGCGAGGGGCCGACGGCCGGGGGCCTCTGGATTCCCGAAGCGCTGAGCGTCGATCCGCAGGCGATCTCGCGCATCTGGCTGGGGGACGGCGCGCGCGTGGAGGCTTCCGCCGCCGCCGTCGAACGGCTGGCGGGCGGCTGGGCCGTGCTCGACGCCGACGGGCGCACGCTCGCCCAGGCCGAGATCGTGGTTCTCGCGTCCGGCTGGGCGCTGGCGGCCCTGCGCCCGCAGTTGCCGCTGTCGCCGGTGCGGGGGCAGGCGAGCTGGACAGACGCAGCGGCGCTCGACGCGGCCGTGGCCTGGGGCGGCTACGCCGTGCGGACCCGGGGGGGGCTGCTGTTCGGCGCCACTCACGATCAGGGTCGCACCGACACCGAGGCGGATCCCGCCGACGACGCCCGCAACCTGGCGACGCTCGCCGCGACGCTGCCGCGGCTGGCGGACCGGCTCGCCCAGGCGCGTCTGCAGAGCCGCGCCGCCGTCCGCGCCACCACGCCCGACCGGCTGCCGTTGGCCGGTCGGCTGGAGGCGGGCCTGCACGTGCTGGGCGGACTCGGCTCGCGCGGTTTCACCACCGCCCCGCTGCTGGCCGAGCACGTCGCGGCCGAGGCGCTCGGCGCGCCCTCGCCGCTACCGGCCGATTTCGCCCGCATCGTCGCCCCCGATCGCCCGTCATGAAACCAGCGCAGGCTCGGGAGGGTTAGTCCCTGGACTTCCGGAGTATCGTCCGTGCGCCTCGCCGCTTTCGCCGCCGCCGCGCTGTCGAGCGTCCTCGGCGCCTGCACCGTCGCCGACCGGGCCCCGCCGGCGACCATCGCCGACCTGGCGCCGTCGCAGTGCTTCCACGCCTCCGACGTCACCGGCTTCCGCGTTCCGACGGATCGGGTCGTCTACATCTCCACCGCGCGGGGCGACACCCTGCGCCTCGACACCCTTGTGGACTGCTCCCGCGCCCGCTCGGCCTCGACGGTGGGCTTCAGCACCCTGCCGGGCGGCGACCGGGTCTGCCGAGGCGACGAGGTGGCGCTGGTGGTTCCGGACGCGAGCTTTCCGCAGCGATGCCCGGTCTCCAGCCTCCGCCGGCTGAGCCTTGACGAGGTCGCCGCGCTGACCGCCGAAGAACGCCCCTGACGTTCAAGGAACTTGCGCGCGCGTCGCCGCGTTCCTCCGGCCTTAATCCTGAAGCGAGACGGGAGCCTTCCTCATGTCCGACACCGACTATCAGGAGCGCGACCGCTTCGGCGATCTCGCCGACCGCGCCCGCCGCACCTATCACGACGCCTATGACGGCGTGCGCACAGGCGCACGAGACGTCGCCGACCGCAGCCGGCGGCAGGTCGACGACGCCCGTCTGTTCGTCGACGACCAGTTCGCCGAGCACCCGATGACCATCGCTCTGGGCGCCCTGGCCGTAGGCGTGGCGCTGGGGCTGCTGATCGGCGTCGGCGCAGCGCGCCGGTGAACCTCGACCGCCTGAAACTGAAGGCGACCGCCGGGCTGGCCCTGGCGGTCGCGGGCGCGCTGGGCGCCATCGGCCTGGGCCTACTGCTCTACGCCGTGCTGAAGATCTGGCTGGTTCCGCCGGTGGCGGCGGGGATCAGCTTTCTGATCTTCGCCTCGGTCGCCTACGTCGCCAGCCGGATGATCGCCGGTGGGGCGGACCAGGGCCACGCCGCTTCGCACCAGAAGCAGTCCGGCGCGGTGTCGCCCCCGCAGGGGTTGCCGGAGCGGGCGATGGAACTGGCGCGGCGGCGGCCGATCGTGGCCCTGGTCGGCGGCGGCCTGATCGCCGCCTTGGCGCTCCGCAACCCCGTGCTGATCGCCACCGTCGTCGGTGCGATCCTCAACCGGGGCCATCACCGCCGCTGAGTCCTGCGCCCCTCCCGAACCGGAACCGCCCATGTTCGTCTTGCCCGACCTGCCCTACGCGCCCGACGCACTGGAGCCGACCGTCTCCCGCACGACCATGGAGACCCACTGGGGCAAGCACCACCGCACCTATGTGGAGAAGACCAACGAGCTGGCCGCCAAAGCGGGGCTCGCCGACCAGCCGCTGGAGGAGGTGGTGCGCGCCGCCGCCGAGCGCCGCGACAGCGAGCCCAAGCTGTTCAACAACGCCGGCCAGGCCTGGAACCACGGCTTCTTCTGGGAAAGCATGACGCCGGACCGGGCCGAGCCCTCGGGCGAGCTGGCCGCCGCCGTCGAGCAGGCGTTCGGCGGTCTCGAAAAGTTGAAGGCCCGCTTCGTCGACGAAGGGGTCAACCACTTCGCCTCCGGCTGGACCTGGATCGTCCACCGGGGCGATCAGCTCGAGGTGATCTCCACCCACGACGCCGACACCGCCATGGTGCGGGACTGTACGCCGATCCTAGTCTGCGACGTCTGGGAACACGCCTACTATCTGGACTACAAGCAGGACCGCAAAGGCTTCCTGCAGGCGTGGTTCGACAGCGTCGCCAACTGGCGCTTCGCAGAACGTCAGCTGCAGGCCGCCCGCGGGTTGGGGCAGGGCTGGCGCTACCCGGGCTGAACCCGAGCCGTCAGGGCCTCAGCGTCCGTAGCCGGCCCGGTCGCTGGGATCGCTGTCGCTGCGGCCGGTATAGCCGCGGCCGGCGCTGGCCCGATCGGTGGGGTCGCTGTCGGTGACGCCGGAGCGCCGACGTCCGCGGCCGTACCCGGCGGCGTCGCGGGCCGCGCCGGAGTCGCTGTCGGTCAGCCCCGTACGCCTGCGCCCGCGGCCGCGAGTCCCTCGGCCGTTGCCGGCCCGGTCGCTGGAGTCGGCGTCGGTGATGCCCGTGCCGCCTCCCCGTCCGCGCCCGCGGCCGTAGCCGGCCCGGTCGCTGGGGTCGCTGTCGCTGAGACCCGTGCGGCCGTAGCCGCCGCGGTCGCCGGAGTCGCTGTCGCTGCGCCCCGTGTAACGCTGCGCCTGGGCCGGTCCGACCACCGCCCCGAGTGCGCCGATCGCCGTGGCAGCGCCCACCACCGTGTTCAGGAACGAACGACGGTTCAGCTTCTTTTCGTCCGACATGGATCCACTTTCCACGCGCTTGGACGGCAGCCCACGGCCGCGTCCGTGTCCCACTCGTCGACTGTAAGCTGAAAAGCGAGGCGACCGCTAGCCGTCTCGCCTCTCACGGGTGTTCTACCGCTCCAGACCTAGCGGCGGCCGTTGCCGGCCACGTCGCCGGAGTCGCTGTCGGTGCGCCCGGTGCGCCCGCGGCCGTTCCCGGCGCGGTCGCTAGAGTCCCGGTCGGTGACGCCGGAGGTGCGGCGGCCGCGGCCGTTGCCCGCCGCATCGCTGGAGTCCCGGTCGGTGACGCCGGTGCGGCCCGTGCCGCGGGTGCCGCGACCGTTGCCAGCCACGTCGCTGGAGTCCCGGTCGGTGACGCCGGTGCGGCCCGTGCCGCGGGTGCCGCGACCGCGACCGGCGCCGTCGCTGGGATCGCGGTCGGTGACGCCGGTGCGGCCCGTGCCGCGACCGGCGCCGTCGCTGGGATCGCGGTCGGTGACGCCGGTGCGGCCCGTGCCGCGACCGCGACCGGCGCCGTCGCTGGGATCGCGGTCGGTGATTCCGGTTCGGCCGTAGCCGGCCCGGTCGCCGGAGTCGCTGTCGTTGCGCCCCGTGTAGCGTTGCGCCTGGGCTGCGCCGACGCCGCCCACGGCGGCTAGGGCTCCGCCCGCGGCGGCGGCCCCGGCGACGGAGCTAAGGAAGGAGCGACGGTTCAGCCGCTTGCTGTCAGACATCTTCTAAACCCCCGAATACTTGCGAACCACTCGCAAGCGGCACGTCCCTGCCCTCACGCATCTAGCAGAGCCGTGTCGTTTTGCCAACTTTGCTTCGCCTGTGAGGGGGTGCGACCTGATCTCGCACCCCGCCCGAGGCCGCGTCAGGCCGACTGCGCGCCCTCGCCCTCGTAGCGGCCCAGCGACGCCTGGCTGTTCATCCGCGCCCGGTGGGCGAACGCCGCCTGCGCCGCGGAGACGTTCTCCGAGCGCCCGCTCCAGGCCTTCTGCGGCGCCGCTTGCAGGGCCCGCCCGTAGGAGAAGGTCAGCTTCCACGGCAGCGGCCCCATGCGGTTCATGGCGTCCAGGTGGGCCGTCGCCTGCTGGTCGCTCTGGCCGCCCGACAGGAAGGCGATCCCCGGCACCGCCGCCGGCACCGCAGCCTTCAGCGCCGCCACGGTGCGTTCCGCCACCTGCTGGACCGATGCCTGGGTCGAACAGCCCTTGCCGTAGATGACCATGTTGGGCTTCAGGATCATGCCCTCCAGCGCCACCCGCTGCTCGTAGAGCTCGGCGAAGACGGTGTTCAGCACCCAGCGGGTGACCTCGTCGCAGCGGGCCACGTCATGGGCGCCGTCCATCAGCACCTCGGGCTCGACGATCGGCACGATGTCGTTGGCCTGGCAGATCGCCGCGTAGCGGGCGAGCGCGTGGGCGTTGGCCTTGACCGCGCCCCAGGTCGGAATCCCGTCGGCGATGTCGATGACGGCGCGCCACTTGGCGAAGCGCGCGCCGCGGGCGTGATCCTTGGCGAGCCGCTCGCCCAAGCCGTCCAATCCCTCCGTCAGGGTCTCGCCGGGAAAGCCGGCCATGGGCTGGGCGCCCTTGTCGACCTTGATGCCGGGGATCGAGCCCGCCGCGGTGATCAGCTCCACCAGCGGCGTGCCGTCGGACGCGCACTGGTACAGCGTCTCCTCGAACAGGATCACGCCGGACACGCTCTCGGCCATGGCGTCGCAGCGGAACAGCAGTTCGCGATAGTCGCGCCGGGTGTCGGCGGTGGACTCCACCCCGATCACGTCGAACCGCTTCTTGATGGTGCCCGACGACTCGTCGGCCGCCAGTATGCCCTTGCCCGGAGTGACCATGGCCTCGGCCACGGCGTTCAGCGCCGCCAGATTCATGTGAACTCGTCGTCCCTCGTTGTTCTCGGTGGTAAGCTATTCCGCAGGGTGGGCGTGGGGCCCCTCGTCGTGCCCGCGTCGAGCGGCTTCATGCTCCGCTGGCTGTCCCTCCTCCATATCCGCTCCTGAATCTGGGACCACGCGAACAAACCCATGCCCGTGGCGAACAGCGTCAGCATCAGGAACAGCGTCGCTTCGTCCTGCGATGTCACAATCAATCCTCCAGCCGCTGAACGACCATCTGCGCCGTTACGTGGCAGACCACGAGAAAGATAATCCCCAAGAGCGCAAAAAGCACGGCGCCGCTCGCGTCCCGCGTCCCCAACAGCGGTTGCAGCGTTCCCACGGCGAAACAGGCCAGTCCGATCGCATTTACGGTCTTGGCCAACAGCTTCCGACGCTCGTTTCGCGCGGCTCAACCTTTCATGGAGTCGGGCCGGTTGTCTTGGTCCGCGCTCACGTCCCGAGTTCCAGCGCCTTCACGCCCGGCAGGGTCTTGCCCTCCATCCATTCCAGGAAGGCGCCGCCCGCCGTCGAGACGAAGGTGAACTGGGCGGTCACGCCGGCGTGGTTAAGGGCCGCCACGGTGTCGCCGCCGCCGGCCACCGCCACCAGCGCGCCGGCGCGGGCGAGCGCGCCCGCCCGCTCGGCGGCCGCGACGGTGGCGGCGTCGAACGGCGGAACCTCGAACACGCCTAGCGGCCCGTTCCAGATCAGCGTCCTGGAGGCTTCCATGGCCTCGATCAGCCGCCGCACGGTCTCGGGCCCGGCGTCCAGGATGCGGTCGCCGGCCTCGACCGCGTCGAGCCTCCGCACCGTGGCCGCGGCGCCGGGCTCCACCCGGTCGGAGACCACCACGTCCACCGGCAGCAGCAGGCGGCAGCCGCGCGCCTCGGCCTCGGCGACGATCGCGCGCGCCGTGTCGCCGAGGTCGTGCTCGCACAGCGAGGCGCCGACCTCGTGGCCTTGAGCGGCCAGGAAGGTGTTGGCCATGCCGCCGCCGATGGCCAGCGCGTCCAGCTTGCCGACCAGGTTCTTCAAGACGTCGAGCTTGGTCGAGACCTTCGAGCCGCCGACGATCCCCAGCACCGGCCGCTGTGGCTGCCCCAGTGCCGCGTCCAGCGCCTCCAGCTCCCGCTGCATGGCCAGCCCCGGATAGGCCGGAAGCGCCCGCGCCAGACCCTCGGTCGAGGCATGCGCCCGGTGCGCGGCGGAGAAGGCGTCGTTCACGTACAGGTCGCCCAGCTTCGCCAGCTCGACGACGAACTCGGGGTCGTTCGCTTCCTCGCCCTTGTGGAAGCGCAGGTTCTCCAGCAACGCCACGCTGCCGTTCTCGAGGGCGGCCACCACGCATTCGGCGCCGGGACCGACGCAGTCGTCAGCGAAGGCGACCGGCTGCTCCAGCAGGTCCGACAGCGGCTCCACGATCGGCCTCAGACCATCCTCCGCCGTCCGCTTCCCCTCCGGCCGCCCGAAGTGCGCCAGCAGCACCACCTTGGCCCCCCGCTCGCTGAGGAAGCGGATCGTCGGCAGCGCCGCCCGCAGCCGCGTGTGGTCGCTGATCCGCCCGCCGTCCATGGGCGCGTTGAAGTCGACGCGGACGAGGGCGCGCCGCCCGGCGAATTCCGCGTGCTCAAGCGTCCTGAACGCCATCATCTTCCTTCCGCTCGTCCCGCGAAGGCGGTTGTTTTCTGTTCCGCTTGAGCATCGCGACCGGCTCCGCTGCGCGCACGAGCGAAAAAGCCTAGGTCCCCGCCTTCGCGGGGATGAGCGGGTGGATTAGAGAAGCGTGCCCATCGCCAGCGCCGTGTCGCTCATGCGCGTGGCGAAGCCCCATTCGTTGTCATACCAGGTCAGCACGCGGGCTAGCGTGCCCTCGATCACCTGGGTCTGCGGCAGGGCCACGGTCGAGGACGCGGCGACGTGGTTGAAGTCGCTCGACACCAGCGGCTCGTCGGTCACCGCCAGCACGCCCTTCAGCGGCCCGTCGGCGGCGGCGGACAGCGCGTCGTTGATCTCCTGCACCGTCGTCGGCCGCCCGGTGACCACCTTCAAGTCGACCACGGAAACGTTGGGCGTCGGTACCCGGATGGAGGAGCCGTCCAGCTTGCCCTTCAGCTCCGGCAACACCAGCCCCACCGCCTTGGCCGCGCCGGTGGAGGTCGGGATCATCGACAGCGCCGCGGCCCGGCCCCGGTAGAGATCCTTGTGCATCTGGTCCAGCGACGGCTGGTCGTTGGTGTAGCTGTGGATGGTGGTCATGTAGCCGCGTTCGATCCCGAACAGGGCGTGCAGCACCTGCGCCACCGGGGCCAGGCAGTTGGTGGTGCAGCTGGCGTTGGAAACCACCGTGTCGTCGGCGGTCAGCTGCTCGTGGTTCACCCCGAAACAGATGGTCTTGTCGGCCCCGTCGGCGGGTGCGGAGACCAGCACCCGCTTGGCCCCGGCCTGAAGGTGCAGGGCGGCCTTGTCCCGGCTGGTGAAGATGCCAGTGCATTCCAGCGCGATGTCGACGTTCAGCTCGCGGTGCGGCAGTTCGGCGGGGTTCTTGATCGCGGTGACGCGGATGGGGCCCAGCCCCAGGTCGAGGCGGTCGCCGTCGACCCTGACGGTGCCGGGGAAGCGCCCGTGGACGCTGTCGTAGCGCAGCAGGTGGGCGTTGGTATCCACCGGGCCAAGATCGTTGATCGCCACCACTTCGATGTCGCGACGCCCGTGCTCGACGATGGACCGCAGGACCAGCCGGCCGATGCGGCCGAACCCGTTGATGGCGACGCGTAGGGCCATGGGCGTTGAGGCTCCGGAGTCGACCGAAGCCGCGGCGGCGACGGCCGCGCGACCTCGGAGCGGTGAGGGGACGCGGGGCTTGTTCCGAGCCCCTCCGCCGGAGTCAAGTCCGGCCCGGCGTCCGGGCGAGGCGCCCTAGCGGCTCGCTACGGCGACCCGGCGGGCGGCCCGCATCTGGCGGTATCGCGCGAGCTCCGCGTCGGACACGCACCGCGGGGTCGCCCAGCGTTCCCCGGCGGCGGCGGCGGCGGTGATCTGCTCGGCGGTCATGTAGACCGCCGCGCCGTGTTCGCTGGCGAAGGCCTGCCGGGTGGCCGCCGAGGTGTCGCACACCAGCAGCGGGCGGTGCACCGCGGCCCCGGCCGCCTGCGCGCTGGTCGGCTGAGTCGTCTGCGCCGAAACCGCCGATGCGGCCGTCAAGCCCATGACGATCGCCGCCACCGCCATCCTATTGATCATCAACCCAACCCCTGCCATGCCCGGAGAAGTCCTCCGCACTCGGAGGAGATTGCGCTCATGTTGCGGTTTTGTGAAGGGGGCGTGACGCCTCCGTGACACTTGGTCGTCGCACACGAAAAAGCCCCCGGAGCTTCCTCCGGGGGCTTCGAGATCGTCAGGCGTAGAGGCTCAGTAGAACAGGCTCGAGACCACCGCGCCGATCAGGCCGCCGGCGACGGCGGTCAGGATCGCGTCGTTGCCGACCCGGGTCCAGACGTAGCCGCGGGGCGGCGCGTACAGGCCGTACTGATTGTAGTCGCGGATCACGTAGCGCTGGCCGTAATAGCTCTGCGGCAGGCGCTGGCCGTACGCCCAGTTGCGGTAGGCGTAGCCGCGGGGGGCGACGTAGGCGCCGGCCCGGTAGCGGCGCTCGGCGCGTTGCCAGCGACGGTAGTCCTGACGCGCCTCGCGGCGCTCCTGACGCAGCTCGCGGCGGTAGTCGCGGCGATCCTCCCGCAGGTCCTGGCGGTACTCGCGGCGATCCTGGCGGTCGTAGTTCTGGGCCGAGGCGGTCGTCGCGCCGCCGGCGAGGACCGACAGGGCGAGACCGGCGACAAGGAACTTGCGCATGATTTCGTCTCCTCTTTTCGACGGCCCCGTCGCGGGAGGAGCCCCGCGCCTTCGCCGTCGTTGTCGATGGGGGTTATGGTCCCCCGCGTGTGAGCCGGACCTGAACGGGGCGTCAGGGCAGGTTCACGTAAGAGACCCGCTGAAGCCGCAATCGGCGGCGGACGCGGTTGAGGGGGGCGCAGGGATGTCGACGACGATGCTGTTCCTGGCCGGGCCTGGAGGGGGCGTCGGGTGAGCGCGTTGCTGCTGCTGGGGGCCACGAGCCTGATCGGGCGGCCGCTGCGCGAGCGGCTGGCGGCCGAGGGGGGAACGGCTGTCGCCCTGTCGCGGGCCGAACGGGCGTCGGAGCCGGGGGTGCGCTGGGTGCGCGGGTCGCTTGACGATCCCGCCTGGGCCGAGGGGCTGCCGGCGGTGGAGCGGTGTCTCAGCCTGTCGCCGATCTGGCTGCTGCCGCAAGCGGTCCCCGCGCTGGCCGGAGCGGGGGTGCGGCGGCTGGTCGCCTTCTCCTCCACCAGCCGGTTCACCAAGGCGGCCTCGCCGGAGCCGGAGGAGCGCGCGATGGCCGCCCGGCTGGCCGAGGCCGAGGCCGCGACCATCGCCGCCTGCGAGCCGTGGGGGATCGCCTGGACGATCCTGCGGCCCACCCTGATCTACGACGAGGGGCGCGACGCCAACGTCACGCGGCTCGCCGGGCTGATCCGCCGGCTCGGCGTGCTGCCGCTGGCCGGGCGCGGTGACGGGTTGCGGCAGCCGGTGCACGCCGCCGACCTGGCCGAGGGCGCGCTGGCCGCGCTGGATGCGCCGGCCGCGGACCGACGCGCCTACGACCTGCCCGGCGGCGAGACGCTGAGCTATCGGGCGATGGCGGAGCGCGTGTTCGAAGGCCTCGGCCGCCGTCCGCAGATCGTCCCCGTGCCCGCCGCCCTGTGGCGCGCCGCCTTCGCCGCCGCCGGGCGGTGGCTGCCGGGCGCGACCGCCGCCATGGGTGCGCGCATGGCGGAGGATATGGTGTTCGACGGCGGCCCGGCCCGGCGGGACTTCGGCTGGTCGCCGCAGCCGTTCCACCCGCGCTTTCCGCCCCGACGGACCTGGAGCAGCTCAGGTGAGCGAAGCGGTGGAGACGCCTCTCTTGCGAAGCGCTCGCAACGCTGGTAGCTCAAGACTGATAATCATTCGCATCAGTCGCACCCGCCATGTCCCGCCTGTTCGGCGCCGTTTCCGCCGCCGCCCTCATATCCGCCCTTCCGGCGCTCGCCGCGCCGGCCGCGCCCGCTCCCGCCGAGGCGGCGGTCGTTACGGCGGAGGAGCCGCAGAGCGACGTCACCCTGAGCGAGATCGTGGTGATCGCCCGCGACCGCGTCGAGGAGATCCCCGGGGCCGTCACCGTGCTGGACCGGGAGGACTACGCCCGCTCGCAGCCGTTCAGCGTCAACGACGTGCTGCGCCGGGTGCCCGGCCTGTATCCGCGGAGCGAGGACGGGCTGGGCTTGCGCCCCAACATCGGTTTCCGCGGGCTGAATCCGACCCGGTCCACCGAGGTGCTGCTGCTGGAGGACGGGATCCCGCTGACCTACGCGCCCTACGGCGACAACGCCTCCTACTACCATCCGCCGCTGGAACGGTTCGCCGGGGTCGAGGTGCTGCGCGGCTCCGGGCAGATCGTGTTCGGGCCGCACACGGTGGGCGGGGTCGTCAACTACCTTACGCCCCGGCCGCCGGAGGACTTCGAGGGGCGCCTGCTGGCGCGGATCGGAACGCGCGACACCCAGGAGCTGTCGATCCAGGCCGGCGACACGGTGGGGCGGCTGGGCCTGTTCGGGGCGCTGTCGGTGCGCCACGCGGGCGACCTGCGCGAGAACACCGACCTGAACACCGCCGACCTGTTCCTCAAGGGCGTCTGGCGCATCGACGAGCGGCAGGAGCTGGCCGTGCGGCTGAACACCTACGGCGAGGACAGCCAGGTCAGCTATTCGGGACTGACCCAGGCGGAATACGAGGCCGACCCGCGCGGCAACCCCTTCCGCAACGACCGCTTCGAGATCGACCGCCACGGGGCCTCGCTGACGCACGGGGTGCGACTGTCGGAGGCGACCACCCTGACCACCGCGCTCTACGGGGCGACGTTCCAGCGCGACTGGTGGCGCCAGTCGTCGAACTCCGCCCAGCGGCCCGCCGACCGGTCCGACCCGCGCTGCGGCTCCATGGCTAATGTGAACTCCACCTGCGGCAACGAGGGGCGGCTGCGGCAGTACGACATGCTGGGACTGGAGAGCCGGCTGGCGACGCGGTTCACCCTGGGCGGCCTCCCCAACCGCCTGCAGTTCGGCGCGCGGCTGCATGCGAGAACCAGGAGCGGTTCCAGTGGAACGGCGACCTGCCGAATTCCCGCGCGCCCGGAACCTCGGTCAACGGCGGGGTGCGCGAGCACGGCGTGCGTGAGGCGCGCGCGGCCTCGGCCTTCGTGGAGGACGCGGTGCGCTTCGGGACGCTCACCGTCACCGGCGGCCTGCGCTACGAGACCATCGCCTACGACCGCTCCGACAAGCTCGCCGGCCGGATCGGCTCCTCGTCGCTGGACGCGCTGATTCCGGGGATCGGCTTCGCCTGGGAGGTCGAGCCGAGGTGGACGGTGTTCGGCGGCGTCCACCGCGGCTTCTCGCCGCCGCGGGTGGAGGACCTGCTGACCGCCGCGGGCGGGTCGGTGGATCTGGACGCTGAGCAGAGCGTGAACCTCGAGCTGGGCGTGCGCGGGCGGCCGGCGCCGGGCGTGCGGCTGGAGGCGACGCTGTTCCGCATGGACTTCGACAACCAGATCGTCCCGGCCTCGGTGGCGGGCGGGGTGGGGGCGACCTCCACCAGCGCCGGCGAGACCCTGCACCAGGGCTTCGAGGCGGCGGCGCGGTTCTCCTCGCGCGACGCGCTGGGAACCGAAACCGACTGGTACGCCGACGGCGCGCTGACCTGGGTCGGGACGGCCGAGTTTCGCGGACGGCGGTTCTCCGGCGTCTCCGGTTTCGGGGGGACGTCGGTGGAGGGCAACCGCCTGCCCTACGCGCCGGAGGTGATCGCCCGGGCGGCGGTCGGCTTCGAGACCGCGGGCGGTCTGCAGGCGGAGATCGAGGCGCAGTTCACCGGCGAGATGTTCGGCGACGATCTCAACACCGTCGCCCCCACCGCCGACGGCCAGCGGGGACTGATCGGGGACGCCGTGCAGATCAACCTGGCCGCGTCATGGCGGGTTCCGAACGCCTCCGCGCGCCTGCTGCTGAACGTGCGCAACCTGGCCGACGAGACCTTCATCGTCGACCGCTCCCGCGGCGTGCTGGTGAACGAGCCCCGCATCGTCCAGGGCGGGATCGAAGTCGCTTTCTAGGCGCGCCTTGGAGCCGCAGTCCGGCGGGCGATGCGGGAGGCCTTGCCGGCGCCTTCCGGCCCGTCGACCAGGCAGGCGACGGCGATGTCGGCGGCCAACTGAAGCCAGCAGCCGGCGGTTCTCAGGCCCTCGACGATCGCCTTCATCGCGCAACACCCCGAACGTCCCTCCACGACAACGCCGATTCGCCTAAGTCGTTGCTAACCAACCCCTTCGCTTACCGCGGTGAGCCGGGCGTAGGTCCCGCCGCGGGCGACGAGGTCGCCGTGGCGGCCCTCCTCGACGATGCGGCCGCCCTGGAAGACCAGGATGCGGTCGGCGCCGCGGATGGTGGATAGGCGGTGCGCGATGACGATGGTGGTGCGGTTCTCCATCAGCGCCTCCATGGCCTGCTGCACCTGGCGTTCGGTCTCCACGTCCAGCGAACTGGTGGCCTCGTCCAGCACCAGGACGGCGGCGTCGGCCAGAAAGGCGCGAGCGATGGCCACCCGCTGGCGCTCGCCGCCCGACAGCTTGACGCCGCGCTCGCCGACAAGGGTGTCGTAGCCCTTGGGCAGTCCGGTGATGAAGTCGTGGGCGCGGGCGCGCTTGGCGGCCAGGTGCACAGCCTCCTCGCCGGCGTCGGGGCGGCCGTAGGCGATGTTCTCGGCGACCGACCGGTGGAACAGGGCCGGGTCCTGCGGCACCACGGCGATGGCGGCGCGCAGGCTCGACTGGCGCACGGCCGCCACGTCCTGGCCGTCGATGCGGATCGAGCCGGAGTCCAGATCGTAGAGGCGCTGGACCAGCTTGACGAAGGTGGATTTGCCGGAGCCCGTGGGGCCGACCAGCGCCACCCGTTCGCCCGGCGCGATGGTCAGCGTGAAGTCCTCGTAGAGCGGCGAGCCCTGGCCGGCGTAGCCGAAGGTGACGCGGTCCAGCACGATCTCGCCGCGGCCGGGGCGGAACTCCGGGGCGTTCTCCCGGTCGGCGACCTGTGGCGGTTCGCGCATCCAGGCGGCGACGCTCTCCACGTCGTCCAAGCCCTTCTGCACGTTGCGCACGTTCTCGCCGATGTTGCGCAGGTAGCCGTTCATCAACAGGAAAGCGGCGATGGCGAAGGCCACGTCCCCGGGGGTGGCCTCGCCGCGGCTCCACAGCCACAGCAGCAGGCCGGTCATGCCCGCCTGCAGCACGGCCAGCACCACGCTCTGGGCGGCCCAGGCGAGCACGAACTTGGTCCAGGTGATCAGCGCCGCGCCGCGCCACTCCTCCGTGACGCCGGAGAAGCGGGCGGTTTCCCGGTCCTCGGCCCCGAAGCTCTTGACCGCCGCGTTGCCCGTGATCGCGTCGGCCAGCGCGGCCCCCACCGCGGAGTCCTTGGCCTGGCTGACCAGGTTGTAGGGGCGCACCCAGATCGCCGCCAAGCCGACGTTCAGCGCGATGTAGGCGATCACCATGACCAGCGCGAACAGCCCCACCACCGGCCAGCGCAGCATCATCGAAAAGGTCAGGCCGAGCAGCACCAGCAGCGCGGAGCCCAACCACAGGATCAACGTGTCCGAGACGGTGTCGTAGCCCCACATGGCCCGGCTGACCCGGCGCACGGTGGCGCCGGCGAAGGTGTTGGCGTGCCAGTCGGAGGAGAAGCCCTGCACCCTGGCGAAGGCCTCGTCGGAGAGCTCCTTCATGTTGGCGGCGGCGAAGGGATTCCAGACGCCGAAAACGCCGATACGCAGGGTCAGGAAGGCGACGAACACCCCCATGAAGATCGCCCAGGCCCGCCAAGCGCGGTCGGCCCCCGCCTCCGGCCCCGAGGCGACCGCGTCGATCAGGGCGCCGGCCGCCCAGGGCAGGCTGAGGTCGAACATGACCGCGACCAGCATGATCCCGGCCGAGAGGAAGAAGGGTCCCGGTCGCCGCATCCAGCGCGAGGCGATGAAGCCGATCACCTGCTTGTTGGACAGCGCCCGCTTGCGCCCGTCCTCCAGCTCTCCCGCCGCGTCGCTCATAGCCGGGGAAGGTAGGAGGGTTCGTCCGGGGCCGCCATGCCGGCCGGAACGAGACGGTCGGCGAGAACAAAACCGTCTCAAGCGTCTCCATCGTCTCATGCGACCGGTCATGCCGGCGGGCCGCGCCCGCTCGGGCAGCCGGTTCCGCAGAACCCGCCGTTCGACATCGGCCGCCTCTTCGGCCGCCATGGTGCGGCGCTTTCAGACGACCGGTTCGACGTCCTCGTAGGTCTCGGCCATCGTCAGGCTGACGCCGACACGGGGTAGGGCGAGGTTCCGGGTCAGCCCCTCGATCGGTTCGGGCGGCGGCCAGTCGCCGTCGTCCGTGCGCGTCCAAACCTGGGCCTCGGCGCGGGCCTGCTCCAGCACCACGATGTGCCGCAGCGACGGCAGGGCCCGGTACTCGTCCGCCTTCCTGAGCAGGTCCGACCCCCGGGTGGACGGCGACAGCACTTCGAAGACCACGGTCGGCTCGACGCTTTCGTAGCTGTCCGGCCGCCGTTCGCCGCAGTCGATGGTAACGTCTGGGAAGCGGATGTTTCCGCAGTTCATCCTGGCCGCCTGATCCGCGCTCTTGACGTGGCACGGCCCGCCGCGCAGTCGCGTCCTCAGCCCCGAGATCAGATTGACGACGATCTGGTCGTGGCGTCCGCTCGCGCCGGCCATCATCCCGGGCCCGTTGTCGAACTTCAGCACCGGGACGCCTGAAACTGGAAGGCGACGCGCTGGCCCGCCGCGGCGACCGCCGCGCCGCGCTAGCTCCCTACGCCGCCGCGTCCGAAAGGGCGCCGCGCTGGGGCGCGCTGCACCTGGCGTGGGGGAACAGTCTGGCGGCGCTGAACCGTCGCGAGCAGGCGCGGGCGAAGTGGCGCGCCGCCGCCGGGATGGACTTGGCCGCCGTCGACCGAGCGGCGGTGAACCGCGTGCTGGCGGCTCAGGGCGCCTCGGCCACCTCCCGGCGGCGGTAGACTTCGTTCATCGGCAGGGTCAGACCCAAACCCGAAAGATCGGTCGTCGACTACAGCAGCCGCTTCCCCGGAAAATAATCCTTGACACGGCGTGCGCTTCGTCGTAGTCTCGCGGCTCGGTTCTCCACGTCTCGGCCGGGCGTCGCGACCGCTTCATGGACTTCACCGGAAACC
>Ga0136611_10000929_pt1 | contig 19982 bp, 19 predicted proteins | sample AntDrymUQ2232306_2_FD_106645 | JGI IMG/M metagenome (GOLD analysis project Ga0136611, IMG submission 106645) | Polar desert sand microbial communities from Dry Valleys, Antarctica - metaG UQ223 (23.06) | ecosystem: Environmental > Terrestrial > Soil > Desert | place: Antarctica: Dry Valley...
AACGGCGTAATCGCCGATTACGTGATCACGGAGCAGATGCTCAAGTACTTCATCGGGAAAGCGGCGGGACGGTTCTCGCTCGGCGGTCCCGAGGTGATGATCTGCATCCCCGCGGGGGTGACGACGGTTGAGATGCGCGCCGTGCGTGATGCCGCGCTGAATGCTGGCGCGAGGCATGCGTGGCTGATCCGCGAGCCCCTGGCCGCCGCGATCGGCGCGAACGTGCCCGTTGCCAGCCCAAGCGGCAATCTGATCCTAGACATTGGGGGCGGTACGACGGAGGTCGCCGTGATTGCACTCAATGGCATTGTCGTGGGCAACTCTGTGCGCATCGGCGGCAACAAGATCGACGACGAGATCGTGAACTATATGAAGCGCAAATACAGCCTTATGATCGGCGAACGAACTGCCGAGGAGATCAAGATCGCCATCGGCAGCGCAGTCCGAACCGAGGATAACGAGAGCGTGCCCGTAAAGGGCCGGGATCAGGTATCTGGTTTGCCCCGTACCGTGACGATCAGTTCGCACGAGGTGACGGACGCGATCCGTGAGCCGCTGCAGAGCATCGTCGGCGCGGTTCAGGCCGTCCTGGAGGAGACGCCGCCGGAGCTGGCATCAGACATTATAGACAAGGGGATGGTGCTTACGGGCGGCGGCGCGCTGCTGCGGAACATTGATCACCTCCTCGCTAAGGCGACGGGCGTGCCGTGCTACATTGCGGAGAGTCCACTCAACTGCGTGGCGACGGGCACGGGTGTGGCGCTCGAACACCTCGATATCCTGCGCGACAGCCTCTCGGATGAGTAGCATCGCGTTTCGGCGGGGCCGGGCGAGCGGCCTGCGCGCGATCGGCAATGCCGACGCCGATCTCCTCAAGCACTTCGACTGGGTCATGTTCGCCGCGACCCTCCTCATCGTCTCGTTTGGCATCATGATGATATACAGCACGACCACAGCGGCGGGCCCGCTCGTGCTCAACCTGGTCGTGCTCAAGCAGTTGATCTACGGCGGGGTCGGCCTTATCCTGATGGGGATCCTGGCAAGCATAGATTATCGGTTCCTCGAGAACTGGACCTGGGTGATGTACGTGGTGATGCTCGGGTTGCTCGCCCTGATCTTTGTGATAGGGCGTGAGACCTTCGGCTCGACCCGGTGGATTGACATCGGCCCCGTGGCGCTGCAGCCCAGCGAGTTGGGGAAGCTGGTGATGGTGCTCGTGCTTGCGAAGTTCCTGGCGGACAGACCTCGTGGCCGCTCGAACCTCGTCCGCTTCCTCATCTCGCTTGGACTCATTGCGCTTCCATTCGGCCTTGTCTTCCTGCAGCCGGACCTGGGCACGTCGCTCGTGCTTGCCGCGGTCTGGGTTGCGATGACGCTCGTCTCGGGTACCCGCTGGAAGTATCTCGTGACGCTCGCGGCGCTGGCCCTGCCGTCTGGATTGGTAGCGTGGCTCTGGCTACTTCGCCCGTATCAGATCGCCCGCGTGATCGTCTTTCTGAACCCCGAAGCCTCCGCGCTCGACGGGGGCTACAACATCATCCAGGCCCGCATCTCCATGGGAAACGGCGGGCTAACGGGACAGGGCTTCATGGGAGGCACCCAGGGCCAGCTCGACTATCTGCGGGTGCAGCACACAGACTTCATCGCTTCCGTGATCGGCGAGGAGTTCGGCTTCGTCGGGATGATCGCGCTCCTGCTCGTGTACGGCCTGCTCTTGTGGCGGATGATCCGCGTCGCGCGGCTCGCCCGGGACGAGTATGGCGAGCTGATCGCTGCGGGGATCACGACGATCTTCCTGTTTCAGATCTTTGTGAACGTCGGCATGAACATGCAGCTTATGCCCGTGACGGGTATTCCACTTCCCTTAATCTCGTATGGCGGGAGCTCGCTCGTGACGCTGCTCGCTGCCCAGGGTATTCTGCAGAGCATCCTGATGCGGCACAAGAAGCTCAACACGTAGCTGATAGAATGCAGAGTGCGACGGGTGCATTGCGGCCAGATCATCCCGAGCGCACGGACGAAACCAGTTCCGCCGCCGGGATTATCCTGCCTATACAAGGAGCTGACTCATGAGCGTAGTACGAGATGAGACCCGCCTGGTAACCGTGGAGGATCTCTCGGAGTTACCTGAGAAGCCCGGCGTGCGGTACGAGCTGGTCGATGAGGAGGTGATCGAGATACCCGGAGCAAGCGCTGTCCATGGCCTGATCGTCGAGTTGCTCTTGCGCCTGATTGGCGCACATGTTCGCGACCGCGACCTCGGTGTGGCTCTTGGCGATGGTACTGGCTACATCCTGAGCCGAACCCCTGATCGGCTGCGCATCCCCAACATGTCGTTCGTTTCATGGGAGCGCGTGCCTGGAGGGGAAGTGCCGGACGAGGGCTACTGGCAACTGGCCCCGGACCTGGCGGTGGAGGTGGTGTCGCCCGGAGACCGGGCGGAGGACATTCACGACATGGTGCAGGAGTACCTGGAGGCGGGAACCATTATGGTGCTGGTCTTGTGGCCACGACGCCGATCCGCAACGATGTACGTGCCCGGCGCGACCGCCCGTGAGTTCGGCGCCGAGGACCAGCTCGACGGTGGTGATGTGCTGCCGGGCTTCCAGGTGAAGGTAAACGACCTGTTCGAGGTGCACACGAGCCGAGGGAGTGACGCGCCGAGCAGAACATAGTTCCTGGAGCAGTGCGCCTCGTACGCGTGAGGCTGGAGGAGGCGACCGTGGAATTGACGCTAGAAGACGTGCGGCACATCGCGACACTTGCACGCATCGGGCTCACGACAGAGGAGATGGAGACGCTGCGTGGGCAGCTCGGCGATATCCTCGCCCACGTGAGCCAGCTCAATGAGCTCGATACGGAAGCGATACCCCCAACGGCGCAGGTGCTCTCGCTGCACGACGTGCACGCTACGGACGAGCCCCGGCCGAGCTACCCCGTGGACGCGATGCTCGCGAACGCGCCGGAGCGCGAGGGGAACTATTTCAGGACAAAGGCGGTGCTTGGTTATGAGACGTGAGAGCCTGGCTTTGGCGGGCGCGACGATCGGGGAACTGCGGCGGCTGCTCGATGCGCGCGAGTTGTCCTCGGTGGAGTTAACCGAGGCATACTTAGCGCGCATCGCGGCGGTGGACGACCGGATTCGGTCGTTCGTCACCGTCACTCGTGACGTCGCGCTGGAGCAGGCCGGGGAGGCGGATCGGCGGATTGCAGCAGGCGAGGCGGGCCCGGTGCTCGGCGTGCCGATGGCGCTCAAAGACCTGCTCTCGACTGCGGGAATCGCTACCACTTGCGGCTCCAGGATACTTCAGGGATACCACCCACCCTATGATGCCACGGTATATGCGCGTCTCCGCGCCGCCGGGGCGGTGCTGCTCGGCAAGCTAAACATGGACGAGTTTGCCATGGGCAGCTCAACGGAGAACTCCGCACTCGCGATTACCGCGAATCCATGGGACTTGGCGACCGTGCCTGGTGGCAGCAGTGGTGGCTCCGCAGCGGCAGTCGCGGCGGGCGAGGCGGCGTTCACACTCGGTTCCGATACTGGCGGCAGCGTTCGCCAGCCTGCCTCCCTCTGCGGCGTCGTGGGACTGAAGCCGACGTATGGCAGGGTGTCGCGCTTTGGCCTCATCGCGTTCGCGAGCTCGCTCGACCAGATCGGTCCACTCACCCACACCGTTATGGACGCTGCGCTGGTGCTTTCCGTGATCGCCGGGCAGGATCCGCTCGATGCCACGAGCGCGCCCGTCGAGGTGCCCGCCTACGTGGCACAGTTCGGAGAGGACCTGCGCGGTCTGCGCGTCGGCGTGCCAGCGGAGTACTTCGTCGAGGGCACGGAGCCTGGCGTCGAGTCCGCCGTTCGCGAGGGGATCGCGCAGCTTGAGCGGCTCGGCGCGGAACTCGTGGAGGTGTCTCTACCTAGCACCGGGTATGCGCTCTCGACATACTACATCATCGCGCCCGCCGAGGTGTCCTCGAATCTCAGCCGGTATGATGGCGTGAAGTATGGCTACCGCAGCGACGATGGTGATGACCTGGTCGAGACCTATCTCTCTACGCGCGACCAGGGCTTCGGCGCGGAAGTGAAGCGCCGTATCATGGTCGGGACGTACGCCCTCTCCAGCGGCTACTATGACGCGTACTACCTCAAGGCGCAGAAGGTGCGCACGCTTATCAAGGCGGAGTTTGACGCGGCGTTCGAGCGGTGTGACGTGATCGCATCACCGACGAGTCCGAGTGTCGCGTTCAAGATCGGATCGCGGACTGCTGATCCAATCGCGATGTATCTCTCGGACGTATTCACCATCCCCGCGAGTATGGCCGGTATACCGGCGATCAGCGTGCCGTGTGGATCCTCGGACGGACTGCCCGTAGGTATGCAGCTCATCGGACGCGCCTTCGACGAGGCCACGCTCCTTCGCGCCGCGCATGCGTACGAACGCAGTACGGAGTGGCACAAGCGGCAGCCAGCACTCGTGGCCTCCGCCGGCGGTTGATACCGTCCTCAGCGGATCGTACTATCGATGGGAGAGACACAACGTGGGGAACGCGTCGGACGAACTTCGCCCTTCGATACCCCGTACACTTCGAGGAGAGGCGCACTGTGCTGAACGCAGCTCTGTTCCGGGACCATCGTTCGCAACTCGCGAAATTGGTGCTCCTGATGTGCGGCCTGTACTTTGCGCTCGCGTTCACTGGGCAGGCCTGGAAGGCGCGGGGCCTGGGCGAGCGGCTTGCTGCGGAGCGTGCCGTGCTCGCCGAACAGCAGGCAGTCAACGCTCGCCTGCAGGCACGCGTGGACTTCCTCAACGGGCCGGGATACGAGAAATACGTCGAGCGAACGGCGCGGGACCAGCTTGGGATGACGAAACCCGGCGACGTCTCACTCTTCATCGTACCCGATGCCAACGCCCCGAAGGTGGAGCCATCCGTGCCGCTGCCACACCGGGAACGGAAGCCCGTGGCCGCAGCGCCCGCGCAGCCGGTGTGGCGGCAGTGGGTGGCGATCTTCCTCCCGTAACGCAGAGCCACGGCCCTGCCCTGGTGGACGCCGAGTTCTGCATGCGTGGCGTCACCGCTCCATGACGCGCCTGTTAAACCTTTTCGTACTGCTTGCGCCGTGGGCTGCGCTGCTCGGAGGAGCAGGGCTTGTGGGACTCGCGGGACTGCACCTTTTTCGCCTATGCCCGCTCCCCGGCATACCCTCCGAGCAGACGCTCTCCCCACTCGCTGCGCTGATTTTCGGTTTGGCGCTCCTGGGCCTGGGCGTGACGTTTCTGGTCACAGACGGCGCGGTTGGGTACAGCGGCGTGTACCTGGCGTGGCTCGCGGTCGCGGCATTCTCGGGGGTGCTCACCGCCGTTGGCAGCCGGTGAGCGGCATACCTCTTGCAAGTCACAGGCAACAGACAAGGAGGCAGATGATGACCATCAAGGCAAGCGACGAGTGGAAGGAACACGCCCTGCACCCTGACAAGGCTGTCACCGGCGAGAGTCCGGAAACGGAGGCGCCCGCAGGGCGTATCTCGGAGGTTAGTGACGCCGTGTATGGCGCGGAGTCCGCAGACCTGGACTTCAACGCTGGCAACGAGGGACGAGATACGCATACAGCCGGACCAGATGTTGCGCCGCGTGCCGACGGTCCGGGGAAGACCGTGACAGCCACGGACGCGGACAGCAACCGGCGGACTACCGGCGCGTAGGCAGGGCGTTCCAGCCCGCATAGCGGGCGTTGTCGCCCAGTTCGCGCTCGATGCGCAGCAGGCGGTTGTACTTCGCGGTGCGTTCTCCACGGGAGGGTGCACCTGTTTTTATCTGCCCCGTGCCAAGCGCCACCGCGAGGTCTGCGATCGTCGTGTCCTCCGTTTCGCCGCTACGGTGCGACATCACTGCGGTCCAGCCCGCCCGCCGCGCCAGCTCCACGGCCTCGATCGTCTCCGTCAGCGTGCCGATCTGGTTCGGCTTGATGAGCACGCTATTCGCCGCACCGCGGCTGACGCCTTCGCGGATGCGGTCCGTGTTCGTCACAAACAGGTCGTCGCCGACGAGCTGCACGCTCGCGCCAAGCTCCCGCGTCAGTTCCTCCCAGCCCGTCCAGTCGTTCTCCGCGAGCCCGTCCTCCAGCGAGACAATTGGGAAGCGGCGGCACCAGTCTGCCCAGTACGCCACCATCTCCGCCGTGCTCAGCTCCCGCTCGTCGCGGGCCAGGTGGTAGGCGCCCTCGGCGAAGAGCTCGCTTGCGGCGGGGTCCAGCGCGATGGAGACCTGCTCGCCGGGGGTGTAACCGGCGGTCTGGATCGCCTGCAGCACGGCCTCGATCGCCGCGTCGTTTGATTCCAGACTCGGCGCGAAGCCGCCCTCGTCGCCGACGTTCGTCGCGTGCCCCTGTGCGTGGAGATTCTTGCGGAGCGCCGCGTAGATCTCCGCGCCCCAGCGCAACCCTTCCGAGAAGCTGGACGCCCCCAGCGGCATTACCATGAACTCCTGCATGTCGGTGCTGTTCGAGGCGTGCTTGCCGCCGTTGAGAATGTTCATCATCGGCACGGGGAGGATCCGGGCGAGCGTGCCCCCAAGAAACTGATACAGCGGCACATCGAGGTCGTCCGCCGCTGCCCGCGCGCAGGCGAGGCTCACGCCGAGAATGGCGTTCGCGCCGAGGCGGCTCTTGGAAAGCGTGCCGTCGAGGTTCCGTAGCAGCGCGTCGATGTAGGGCTGATCGTGCGCGTCCTCGCCGATCACTGCGTCTGCGATGATGTCGTTGACGTTCGTGACCGCTTCCAGCACGCCCTTGCCACCGTAGCGGCTGGTATCGTCGTCGCGAAGTTCGACTGCTTCGTGCTCCCCCGTGGATGCCCCGGAGGGCACGGCCGCACTCCCCTCCGCCCCCCCCTCGAGGTACACGGTTACCTCGATCGTTGGGTTGCCGCGTGAGTCGAGTATCTCCATCGCCTCGACATCAAGTATCGTCGCCATGCGCCTTCCTTCCGTTGTCGCCCGTACCGCGCCGCGCGGGCCGGTCGTCTTCGCTCGAATCTGTCGTGTACCGCCCCGACTGAGTCGCGCCGGGGGGTGCCGTGTGGCAGGTCTAGCGGTACCAATCTTAGAGGCCGCAACGGTATACTGCAAGCGTGGACAGCCCCCATTACGGCGATAACCTCATAACCGACCTCATTGGTGACCGCACGCTTGCGGTTGCGGAAAGCATCACCGGCGGTTCTCTCGCGGCGCGGATAGTCGCCGAGCCCGGCAGCTCCGCCTACTTCCGCGGCGGGATCGTCGCGTATGCGAACGACGTAAAGCAGCAGATCCTCGGCATCGAGGAGTCGGTACTCCGAACCCGCGGCGCCGTCTCCGAGGAGTGCGCGGTGCAGATGGCACGTGGAATTCGAGCGGTACTGCGCGCGGACATCGGTATCGCGACGACTGGTATCGCGGGGCCGGACGGTGCGACCGACCTGAAGCCCGTTGGTCTGGTGTATACCGCGATCGTCACGCCCGATAGCGAGCAGGTGACGCGCAACATCTGGGCGGGCGAGCGGGATGAGAACATCGCGCGTACGGTCGAGGAAGGGATCCGGTTGTTGAACGAGTACCTGCAAGGACACGAGGCGTAGATGTACGAAAAAACCATCCTGCCAAACGGCGTCCGGGTTGTCAGTGCCTACGCGCCGCAGTCGTACTCGACCGCGATCAGCCTGTACTTCGGGGTCGGCTCCCGGCACGAGTCGATGGAACTATCCGGCGTCTCGCATTTCCTGGAGCACATGCTGTTCAAGGGCACGCAGAGCCGGCCCAGTGCGCGCGCGATAAGCGAGGCGGTCGAGGGTGTGGGCGGGATGCTCAATGCCGGCACGGGCCGTGAGTACACGACGTACTGGACGAAGCTCCCCGCCGAGTACACGGAGCGTGGCCTGAGCTTGCTCGCTGACATGGCACAGCACTCGCTTATCGAGCCTGAGGAGGTCGAGCGGGAGCGTCGTGTGATCCTCGAGGAAATCAAGGGCCGCGAGGACTCGCCGGGTCGGCTTGCCGTGGGGATACTCGATGGGCTGCTGTGGAGCGAGCAGCCGCTGGGGCGGGAGGTTGCGGGCAGTGAGAACACCGTCAGCGGCATTACCCGCGAGAACCTGGCGGCTCACGCGGCCCGCTACTACACCGCAGGCGACCTCGTCGTCTCCTGTGCCGGACCGGTCGAGCACGAGCGGGTCGTCGCCTGGGCCAGCGACGTTTTGCGCGATATCGCCACAGGGTCCGGCGAACAGGGGGTTGTGCCGGGGCACACGGGCGGCGCGCGCCGGGTGGAGCTGGCGGGCAAGCCAGTGAAGCAGGCAAACTTCTCGCTCGGCTTCCCGGCGATAAGCTACGAGGATCCGCGGCGGTATGCACTGAACATACTCGACTCCGTGCTCGGCGGTGGGATGAGCAGTCGGCTATTTCTGGAGGTGCGTGAGCGCCGGGGCCTTGCATATTCCGTCGGGAGCTACGCGCAGCAGTATCGCGATGACGGCGCGTTCATCGTGCATGCGGCGGTCACCCCGGAACAGCTCGGCACCAGCCTGGGCGCCGTGTTCGAGCAGCTCGACCGCATCGCGACGGAGCCGCTGGACGCAGACGATCTCGCGCGTGTGAAGCGCTACATCAAGGGCCGCACGGTTATGGGCCTGGAGGCGAGCCGGGGGCTCGCGACCTGGGGCGGCCGACAGGAGTTGCTACGCGACCGGATCCGCGATCTTGATGAAGTGCTCGCCGAGGTCGATGCCGTCACCGCCGAGGACGTCCTGGCGCTCGCGGGCGCGATCTTCGTCCCCGGCGTTTCCTGTCTCGCCGTCGTCGGCCCGTTCGAGGACGCCGGGGAGATCGAGCCGCTGATCAATGGGCGGTAGCTCACCGCGCGGTTAGGCGCCGGGCCAGGATGGGAATCCCAGCGGCGGAAGCGACGGCGAGCGCCAGGGTCAGCATGGCGTTCCATCGGCGAAACCGCCCCAGGAGCATACCCGTGCCCAGTAGCGCGGCGTCGGACCCGTCGGCGACCGCCCGTGCGCCCAGCCAGACGCCGAGGTCCGGTTGAGTGAGCAGCCCTGCGCCGATCAACGTGTCTCGCACACCATAGAGCCGAAGCAGTCGGGGCATACTGCCCCTGCCGAATACGCGAGACATCACACCGGGCATCGCCATGCATACGAATCCCGAGCCGAGCGACGCCCACCCGATACCGCGAACCACCGATTGCTCATCCACAAAGGCCCCTCCTCACGCTACGCAGCCAACCGTTTGATGCAAGCATAGCAATGCACGGCCCGCCACGTCCGGTTCGGGGCACGTTTCCGCCCGTGCTACCTTGACTGCCGGGATCGAGCAGGTCAGGGATATACCGCCCCCACGAACGAGGAGTGACGCGGTGATGCCGCGTGGCGATGGGGCAGGCAAACCGTGACGGTTCGTTGATGCTTTCGTGACCGGTGCCCGCATAGCAGCGTGAGGTCTGTGGGGCATCATCGAGGGGCACCGATCGGACACCACTGGTCACCCGCCGGTCGTACTCCACTGAGGTGGGTTTGGTACAGAGAGGAGATGAATAATGGCGGCTCGACGACTTTCGCGCAGGCAGAAGCAATTACTCGACTTCGCGCACTTCATCACGAGCGTGGCGTGGCTGGGCGCGGTGCTGTGCATCCTCGCGATAGCGTCGATGGCACGCGTTGTCGACGACCCGGAAACCCGTCACGCGGCATACGCGATCCTGGCCGACCTGGACACCACGGTGATGATCCCCATGGCCCTGGGTGCGTTGTTCACGGGCGTTCTGCTGGCAGTGCTCACGAAGTGGGGCCTCACGCGGTTCTGGTGGGTACTGGTCAAGCTCGTCGTGACGATCGTGCTCACCGGTGGGGGCACGTTCGCTTTGCACCAGCAAGTGCAGGAAGCGGTGGTCGCAACAGCCAGCGGGGGCGTCGCGCCCGCTGGCGGCTTGTGGCTTGTGGTAGCGATTGGCGTGAAGGTATCGCTGCTTGCCGCGTTGATCCTGATCTCCGTGATGAAGCCGTGGGATCGCACGTCATGGGGCGAGCGTGCTCTTGTCCGTGGCACGCAAAGGGACGTGTCCGAGAGGTGAGGCCGCCGCCACGCGTCCCTTGGTTCACGCGGCGCGCATGCGCCATCGTAGCAGCGCGAGGCACAGCCCGAAGAGGCCGGCTGCGAGGGTTGCCAGTATTAGCAGAAACAGGGAGTTGCCCGGTAGGCCCCGCAGCATCACATCCTGGAGCAGATTGCCACCGTATGTCGCGGGCAGCGCGTAGGAGAAGAGTAGCGCGGGGAGGCGCAGCGCGTCTAGCGGAAGCGCGATCCCGCTGAAGTACACGATCGCCAGCAGGGAGAGCATCGCGAACTGCACCGCCTGCTGCTCTGAGCCGGCCAGCAGGCTGAGCGCGAAGCCGAGTCCGACCGAGGTCAACGCCAGCAGCGCGAGCACGAGCGCCACACGCCAGGCGTCCCCAAAGACGGGCACTCCGATTCCGGCGAGCAGCACGCCTAGCATCGCCGCTGCGATCACGAGCGAGAAGAATACATACGCCAGGTACTTGCCGAGCAACAATTGCATGGCGGAGATCGGCGCGATCGTGTACATCTCGAACGTGTTCGTGAGCCGTTCGCGCACCAGCGATAGCGCGCCCAGGGAGACCGCCGTGTGCTGTACCAACAGCGCCAGCATCACCGGCGCGAAGAAGGTGATGAGGTCCGGGCGAAGCCGCCCGGTATACTGCGGTTTGACCCCCAGCGGCGAGATGGCGACCTCGGGCGGCACGTCGCTGAAGCGCCGTAGCGCCTCCTGCAGTCGCTCCAGGTCCTGCTTCGTCTGGGCCAACCCGAGTTGCTCACTCGGTGGGCGCGGGTCCGGCGTGGCGAGCACGTCCTCGGCGCGCGCGAGCCGCTCTCCGGCACGATCCAGCCGCCGTTGCGCCCTTTCCACCGGCGCGCGCACCACCTCTGCCTGCGCGCCTAACAGCGCAAGTCCCTCGTCCAGGCGATCGAGTGTGGCGCCCGTCTGCGCTAGCAGCCGCCGGGCTTCTTCCCGGTCACCACGCTCGGCGGCGGAGGTGGCGCGGTCAAGCACTTGCAACGCCAGGTCAAGCTCTCGCGCCGAATCATCGAGCGCCCCTTGTTGCTCCCTGGCGCCTTGCAGGAATATCTCCCGGTTGATGTCGCTCGCCATCGAGCGCACGAAGTCGGGGATGAGCCAGCGCCGGGCGGGGTCGATCTCGTTGTACAGCACCTCGATCTCCGCCTGTTCTCCGCTGGCGACCGTCTCAAATGGCGCCGGGGGCAAGATCAGCACCGCGTCCACTCGGTTGCGCCGCAGTTCCGTTCGCGCGTGCTCGAGATCCGTAGTGTAGTCCGCTATTGCCAACGACTGCTGGAACTCGCGCTCGTAGTCACGAAGCAGGCGCGGCTGCTCCTGGCCGGGAGGTACGACGATGATCACCCGTGGCGGGGGGAACGTTGCATCAGAGCCTATGCCGAACGCGACCATGATGGCGAGCGGCCCGAGGATCATCGTCAGTATCAGCAGCGGACGGCGAGCCAGTTCCCGGAGCTCTTTGAGCGTAACCGACAGCACCTTCGTAAGCGCCCCCATCAGGTATCCTCCGGGCCCGGCTCACCGTGGGCGCGTAGTGCGGCGAGGGGTGGACGCCGGGCCCCCTGCCGCTCGATGAGCCGGACGAATACCTCGTCGAACGTCGGCCTGAATTGCCCCACGGAGCGCACTTCCGCGCCCGATGCCTCGATCGCATCAAGCAACTGGGGGATTGCCTGCCGCGCATCCTCGACGACCACGCGTAGAGACACGTGCGGCTCCTTCTCCCGCTTGTCCCCGTCCATCATCGCCGTCGAGACCGAGCGCACCCACGGTAGCTGGCGCACAGTGTCTATGTCTTGCTGCGATGGCCGCTCAAGGTCCACCTCGACCACATCGCCGCCGAAAGCGTCCCGCCGCAACTCCTCCGGTCGCCCCTCGGCTATCATCTTGCCGTCGTACGTCAGGCCCACGCGGTCGCAACTCTCCACCTCGTCGATGTACTGCGTTGTCACCAGCAGCGTTTTGCCCGCCGCACTCATCTCTCGGAAGTGGTTCCACAGCTTGCTTCGCAGGATGGGGTCGAGGTTCGCCGTCGGCTCGTCCGCGAACAGCAGGTCCGGGTCGTGGACAATAGCGGCGGCAAGCGCCAGCCTCCGCCGCATGCCGCCCGAGAGTGAGCGGGCAGCCTGGCCTCGTGCGTCCCATAGCTCAACCAAATCCAGCACGGCGCGGATCCTGCCTCGGTTGCGCCACTCCGGCAGTTCGTACAGACCAGCCGCAGCGCCCACGTTTTGCTTCACCGTGAGGTCGGGATAGAGGATGAACCCCTGGGGCATGTAACCGATGCGCCTGCGGGTCCGCGCCGAGAATGCCGTAGGGCTCTCCCCCAGAACCTTGACTTCGCCGCCGGTGGGCCGCAGATGGCCGCACATGAGGTGGATGGCCGTGGACTTGCCCGATCCGCTCGGCCCGATCAGCCCGAATATCTCACCCGCACGCACCCGAAGATCGAGGTCGCGCAGGACGACATGGGCATCAAAGCTCTTGCTCAGGCCCCGCGCGTCGATAGCCAGGGCATGGTCGCTTCCATCGGGCGGTGGCGCGCCGGGGCGTTCCGTGCGCTCGCCAGCCTCCTGTCCCTCCATCTCCGCAGTTACGTCTCCGTCCACATCAGCTCTCCTGATAATATCTGCCGCATGCCACATCCGTAGCCGGGCGACGGCACCCCGAAGGATGGCGGCACTGTAGCAGTCTCGCTGACCGGCGGCAAGCCCTCGCGCCCGAGTGCGCCCTGGAGCCTGGGGTACGGCACCTGGAACTATCCACGGCACGGTGATCGCTTCGGCTCGCTCCTTCAGCGAGGCGTGGAGGGCGATCTGTTGCGTGCGCTCAGCTGCCCACCCGCCGGATGGCGGGAAGGGGCTGTGGGGCCGGGCGTTGGGCATGGTAGCGCACCTCGTCGAGAAAGGCGGTGAAAAGTTGAGCGGCCCACTTGTGCTCGTGGTACATCATCTCAGGGTGGCACTGTATACCAATCACCCAGGACGCTGATTCGTGCTCGATCGCCTCGATGACGCCGTCTTCCGCTCGTCCGGTAATCGTTAACCCCACGCCGAGGTCCTTCACCGCCTGATGGTGATGCGTATTCGCGGGGAGAGACTCGCCGCCGATCGCGCGGGCGAGCCTCGTTTGCGGCGCCACGTCGAGCTGGTGGGTTGCCAGGCCGCGGATGCCCCGATCGCGCGATTCGTTGTGGTTTAAGCCGCCGGGTAGCTGGGAGGGGAGATCCTGGTACAACGAGCCACCACAGGCGACGTTCAGCACCTGCGCCCCACGGCAGATCGCGAGGGTTGGCTTGTCGTCCTCCAGCGCCCAGCGGGCGAGCATTAGCTCCGCGTAGTCCCGCTCGGGATCAACCGGGCCGAGCTGCGGGATCGGCTTCTCGTCATAATGGACTGGGTCCACGTCGCCACCGCCGGTGAGTAGGACTCCGTCGGCCAAGTCGTACAGCGTGCGCAAGCTGCGCTTGAGTGGGACGACGCCCATCGGCGCTCCGCCCGCAGCCTCGGTCGCCTCGAAGTACGCGCGCGCTCCCACGATGCGGGGCGCCCGCTCGCTCATCGCCTCGCCCCACATGCTCACGGCGATTATCGGGGCGGTGTCATCCAAGGTCAGCTTCTCCCCTGCTATCAGGTGTCGTCGGCCCTCGCTCGGCGGTGCGGCAGGACTCTGGTCGCGGTCGCATCCATTTAGCTTTGGCAACCAGTATAGGGCACACGATGGCACAAACGCGCGCTAGCGGCCAAAACCGGCGCTATTGATCGCACCCACGATATCGTGCTGCGCCGCCTCGTTAGCGACGCGCAGCGCATTTTTGATCGCGTTCGCACTCGAGCGACCGTGTGAAATGAACACCGTTCCGTTCACGCCAAGCAGCGGTGCGCCGCCGATCTCACTGTAGTCGAGCCGGGCGCGGACACGGCGGAAGGCCCGGCGCAGCGCGAGCGCGGCGAGCTTGTTGCGCAGCCCTCGGGTGATCTCCTCGCGCAGCAGTTGCTGGATCAGCTCGGCGGTGCCTTCGATCGACTTGAGCGCGACGTTGCCCGTAAAGCCATCTGTTACCACGACATCGACCGTGCCACGCGTGATATCGCGACCCTCCACATTTCCCGCGAAGTTGAGACCACTGTCGCGCAACAGCGAATGTGCGTCGAGGGTGAGTGCGTTGCCCTTCGACTCTTCCTCGCCATTGCTGAGAAGTCCCACCGTCGCCTTGTCTGTTTGGGTAAGGGTGTTGACGTAGATGCTGCCCATCCGCGCAAACTGAAGCAAGTTCTGTGCGCGGACATCCACGTTCGCGCCCGCGTCGAGGAGCAGGGTGCGTCCGTGCAGCGTCGGGATCACCGTTCCGATAGCCGGCCGGTCTATGCCCGGCGCGCGTCCCAGCACGAGGAGCGAAGCCGCCATCACCGCGCCACTGTTCCCCGCAGAGACAAAGGCGTCCGCGCGGCCTTCCTTGAGCAGGCGCAACCCGACGACGATGCTCGATTCCTTCTTCGCGCGGACGGCCTGCGCGGGGTGATCCTGCATCTCTATGGTATCGGGTGCGTGGACGATCTCGACCGGAAGTGCGGCAGCGTCAGGACCGAGGTGGGCGGTGAGCACCTCCTGTCTGCCGACGAGCAGCGTCTGAACGCCGAACTCCTCTGCCGCAGCGAGCGCGCCCTGTACAGTGACTTTCGGCGCGTTGTCTCCCCCCATCGCATCGAGCGCTATACGCAACGTAAACCTCCTGCTGTCCTTTTGCTCCGGTTTGAGCAAGACGCGGGCCGTCTCCGCGCAACACCATCGGAAAAACGGCAGGACCTGCGCCGGAGGTATGCGCGCGGTGATCGCTCATATCGCAATATCCGCAACGAGTTACCGCGCTGCCCGGCTCGGCAGGTTCGTTCGCAGAGCTGGGCGAACCGGGTTCGCCGCGATGGTATTACGGGGCCACTTGTGTGTCGTACTGGGGCGGTCTTATCATCGGTCCATGGTGGGCCGTGCAGGATCCACCGGGAGGTGCTCAGAGCCCGGTCGCCGGATCTATAGTCGTGAGCGCGCACGCCAACGCGCGACGTCTATATAATGTGTATGATATAATAATAGATACTATATCTTGCGTTGGAGGCGGGAAACGTGCATTGTCCCAAGTGTGGGTCTCGCGAGACGCGGGTTGTGGATTCGCGTGATGCGACAAACGCCGTGCGCCGTCGGCGGTCGTGTGAGCACTGCGGCAATCGCTTCACCACGTATGAGCGCGTGGAATTGCTGGGCACTCTTGTCGTGAAGCGCGACAGCACGCGCGAGGCGTGGAACCGGACCAAGCTCGCCGAGGGCGTGCGCATCGCCTGCACGAAGCGTCCGATTTCCTCGGCGCGCATGGAGGATCTGGTTGACGAAGTGGAGGCGCAGCTTATGGGGTCCGGCCGGCAGGAGATCCCCTCAAGCGAGATCGGCACGGCGGTGATGCGCCGGTTGCGCGAGCTTGACGAGGTTGCGTACATCCGCTTTGCCTCAGTCTATCTGCGATTCCGCGATGTGAACGGTTTCCTGGAAGAAGTGGAGCGCGTGCGGCGTCCGGCGCGCCCATCCGAGGACCAGTTGCCGATGGAGTTATAAACAGCGGGTTCGGAAACGCGGCATTGACGCGAACTGAGGACGGGCATATAAAGATGCTTGGATAGAGCCTTGTATAGGGACGAGCCGGTCGATACGCTCAGAATGGGTCAGGTCAGGCGGCGGCGTATTCGTGGAAAAGATGTGGATAACCCTCTTGGCATACGACGCCACATGCACTAACCTATAGATAGTGTTCACTAGAGGATAGGATACAACATATAGTGTGGGCCAGTGGGATAGCGTCGGCAAACTCGGACTGTGGTCGGAAAGGAATGTTCAATGGCAAATACTATCTTGACCGAGGGTGCGTACTCGGGGGAGAGCGTGGAGCAGTTCGCCGCTGCGGTGCGTGACCGCATAGCTGCGGGGGATGGCACGGCGCTCGCGGGCTACCGTGAGAAGATCTTCCGCGATCGATACGCGCTGAAAGATTCCTCAGGACAGCCGCTGGAGCAGTATCCGGAAGAGATGTGGCTGCGAGTCGCGGGCGCAATCGCGGAGTCGGAGTCCAGCGAGAAGCGCGCGGAGTATACCAGCAAGTTCTATGATGTGCTGCGCGACTTCCGCTTCGTGCCCGGCGGCCGCATCCTCTCGGGTGCGGGCTCGGGGACGGCCGTCACGTTCTATAACTGTTTTGTTATTCCCAGCCCGGAGGATTCCGTGCAGGGCATCTTCGCGAACATCGCGGTCGCGGCGGAGATTATGCGCCGCTCGGGCGGGGTGGGCGTGAACCTCTCCAGTCTGCGGCCGAGGGGCGCGTACATCAAGACCGTGAACGGCACCGCCTCCGGGCCGTGTTCCTGGGGCATCCTGTACTCGGACATGACGGGCAAGGTCATTATCCAGGGCGGCTCGCGCCGTGGTGCGCTCATGCTGATGCTCGACGATGACCATCCGGACATCGAGGAGTTTGTGGAGTACAAGCGCAAGAATCCGGGCCACATCGACCACGCGAACCTCTCCGTCGCCGTCTCCGACGCCTTCATGCAGGCCGTCAAGGACGACGCGCCGTGGGAGCTCAAGTGGAAGGGGGAGGTGTTCCGCACGGTCCAGGCGCGCGAGTTGTGGCGCAAGATCGCTGAGAGCGCGCACGCGTACGCTGAGCCCGGCGTGGTGTTCATGGACCGCTACAACAAGCAGTCAAACACGTGGTATTACGAGAACATCCGCTGCGTTAATCCATGCGGAGAGCAGGGACTTCCGGCGTGGGGCGTGTGTAACCTGGGCGCGCTGAACCTCGTGTCGTTCGTGAAGCAGATCGATGGCGAGACGTACTTCGACTACGAGGACCTTGTGCAGGCGACACGCACCTCGATCCGCTTCCTCGATGATGTCATCGACGCGACGAACTACCCCTTCCCGGAGAACCGCGCGGCGCAGCAGGATGGCACACGCCGCACCGGACTCGGCACGATGGGCATCGCGGACGTGCTCATCAAGCTGGGTTTGCGCTATGGTTCCGAGGAGGCCCTGCCCGTTGTGGAGCGTATCTACGGGATCATCCGCGATGCGGCGTACGACGAATCGGCGGAGATCGCGGCCGAGAAAGGGCCGTTCGGGAAGTGGGACCGGGAGAATTTCATGCAGGGCGCGTTCGTCCAGCAGCTGCCCGAGCCGGTCCGGCAGAAGATCGCCGCGAACGGTATTCGCAATGGAGTGCTCCTCACGCAGGCGCCGACAGGCACCACCTCAAGTCTCGCGGGCGTGAACTCCGGGGTCGAGCCCGTGTTTGCGTTCGTCACGAAGCGCACGGATCGGCTGGGCGAGCACGTGCTGTATCACCCGCTCGCCCAGGAGTGGAAGGATGCCCATCCCGGTGAAGCGCTACCCGGTCACTTCGTCGCTTCTGGCGACCTGACGCCGGGCGAGCACATCCGAATGCAGGCTGTGGTGCAGCGATACACGGACAGTTCCATCTCCAAGACGGTAAACGGACCAGCAACGGACACGGTCGAGTTCGTGGAGCAGTTGTATCTGGATGCATACGATCTTGGCTGCAAGGGCGTGACGTACTATCGTCAGGGTAGCCGCGACGCGGTACTGGAGGCGGTGGTGGAGCAAAAGGCGGAGCCTGCGGGGGCCACCCAAGCGCCCGACGCCACGCCAGCACTGCCCGCGCCAGTGGCTCAGGCGCTGGATCCGGAGATCAAGCCACGCCCCACGGTCATCCAGGGCTATACCCGGCAGGTCCGCGCGCCCGAGGGAAAGATCAACATCACGCTCAACTCCGACGAGGACGGGCTGATGGAGGTCTTCATCAACCTCGGCAAGGCGGGGACAGACATCGCGGCGATGGCCGAAGCCCTGGGCCGGCTGATCTCGCTGAACCTCCAGATGCCGAGTCCGATGAGCGCGGATGAGCGCGCGTGGGAGATGGCGGATCAACTGAAGAACATCGGCGGTAGCCGTGCGGTGGGCTTCGGCCAGCAGCAGGTGAAGAGCCTGCCGGACGCCGTGGGCCAGGCGCTCCTGAAGCACCTGCAGCGCGACATCACGCCAGCCGCATCGCCGACTGCCGAGCACGCGTCTGCGGCGGAGGCGCCTCAAGCACCCGCGGCACCGGGGGGCGAGCCGCTGCTCTCCAACGGGAACGGCAATGGGCATGCGATCACATCGGCGAGCATAACGTCCCAGAAGCTGCTGGAGAAGACGGTGCAGCTCACGGGCAACCTCTGTCCCGGCTGCGGCTGCAATAGCCTCGTCTACCAGGAGGGGTGCCGCAAGTGCAACACGTGCGGTCACTCTGAGTGCTAGTTGGCCTGTGATCGATCGGTCAGAACCAGATGCGAGAGTGGGATGGGGCGACCTGTCCCTCTCGCTTTGTCTTAGTCAATGCGTCACTCGCCAAGCGAGCGTGGTCCAGCCGTAGCCGTGGCTGATGCCCTCCGCGTCGAGAACCCTGCTGGGCTCCCTTGGCATCCTGGTTCGTACGCGGGCGAATGTAGGGAGGCTGGATACCGTGACAGGGACCGAACGATTGGAGACGACGGAGCGCGGGGTGGCGAGGTCGCTATTGCGCACGGGTGTTATCCTCGGCGTGGGGCTCGCGGGTACGCTGGACGAGGTGATCTTTCATCAGGTGCTCCAGTGGCACAACTTCTACGTTCATGTTGAGGAGTCCGGCCGCATAGTGAGCGACGGCCTGCTGCACCTGGTGTCCTCCGCGTTCCTGATGGCTGGCGCACTTCGACTTTGGCGTCAGCGGCGTGCGCTGAGCGCGCTCGGCAGCGGCATGCCCCTCGTCGCGGGTGTGCTGATGGGGGTCGGTGGCTTCAACCTCTACGACGGTACGGTGCAGCACAAGCTCCTGGATCTGCACCAGGTCCGTGAGGACATCGCCAATCCGCTCCGATACGACATCGCGTGGAATCTGACGGCGCTCGGTGTGCTTCTCGCGGGGGTGTGGCTGTGGCGGCGCGAGCGTGTGTCCTGAACGCCGAGGCACATAGGTGCCTTGCTCCCAAGCCCCGCCGTGGATCCGGACGGAGACGGCGGGAAAGGTCGGTCTGCGTCCACCGCATGCCCCTCTGCGACGGTGTCTATGAGCGCCCAAGGGCTAATCGCAGCTCGGCTCTGAGCCGGGCACGTCGATCGAGCAGAAATGAACCGGCGGTGTAGTAGATCGGAAAGACGAGCGACAACGTCAGCAACACCGAGCGCAGTTGCCCCGCGGTCAGCAGCGCGGCTCCGATCAACACAGCCCATGCGAGCGTGAGGCTATAGTTCAGCCACCTGAGGCTGGACAGGCGCGTGATGTACATATAGCGCATGGGCACAAAGACGAGGATGGCCAGGACGGCGATGATCAGAGTGTTTAGCCAGGGCGGCAGTGCGAAGACGAAGCAGTAGAAAACCACTATGTTCCAGTAGGACGGGAAGCCCAGGAAAAAGCCCTCCTCATCGAGTTTGGCGTCGACCCGCCCGAAGCCGAAGACGCTTGCCATGAGGGGTACCGTAGCCCACAGCAGTTCCGGTCCCAACAACATGTTGGTTTGGAGAAGGAACAAGACCGGCATGAAGACGTACGAGACGTAGTCGATCACGTCGTCCATACGGCGGCCATCGAACTCCGGCAACGCGATCTTGATGTCTACCCGCCGCGCGAGGAAGCCATCGGTAGAGTCGATAACGATGGCCAGTAACATCGCCGCGAGTGCGGCGTCGTACCGCCGCAGGAACAGCAGGTGTGCAGACAGCGCCAGCAGCGCCATAGTCGACGCTGTGTAGATATGCACCATGTACGC
>Ga0136611_10000930_pt1 | contig 19981 bp, 13 predicted proteins | sample AntDrymUQ2232306_2_FD_106645 | JGI IMG/M metagenome (GOLD analysis project Ga0136611, IMG submission 106645) | Polar desert sand microbial communities from Dry Valleys, Antarctica - metaG UQ223 (23.06) | ecosystem: Environmental > Terrestrial > Soil > Desert | place: Antarctica: Dry Valley...
CAAACCCGAAACAACGCAAGAGCAAAAAGAAACGCATCTGGCGAAACTGAAAAATCTGCCGAAAGTGATTCCAAATATCATCAGTTTTAATCTCGGCTTCGATTTTCTGCATCTTGAACGGTCGTTTGATCTGGGCTTAGTAGCTGTATATCCTGACCGCGCGGCACTTGATTTTTACACAGAACACGCCGTTCATCAGGAAGTCGTGAAAATAGGCAGAGAGATTGCGGAAAAAGTAGTGTCAGTTGATTTTTTGAGTGAATGAAACTTTGGAAGAAAATACTTTTAATTTTTCTCGCCGTCATCCTTTTGGCGCAAATTCCTTTTATTTACAATCGCTGGAAATTCGGGCGGCTTCACGACAAAATCAATCAACTTGAAGGGCAGAAAACGGAAATTGCCAATCCGAATTTTGACGAGTATAAAGGAATTATTCACGTTCATACGGCAATCGGCGGACACAGCACCGGAAATTTTGACGAACTCATTGACGGCGCGGCGAAAAATAATCTCGATTTTGTCGTGATGACCGAACACACCGCCGCGCTTTACGACACTTCCGCGCTGACGTTGCAGGGCAATGTCGGCGGGGTTTTGTTTGTCAACGGGCAGGAAGTCGAAACGGCGACCGACAGATTTCTGCTCGTTCCGGGAAGCGCGGACGCGGGCAAAATGAATCGCGTTGCCACGCCCGATTTTCTGCAAACAACCCACGCGCAAAATAGACTCGCTTTCATCACTTATCCTGAAAAACATAAAACTTGGGACGCGGATTACGACGGCATCGAGGTTTTCAGCCTGCACACGAACGCTAAAAAGATGAGTCCGTTTTTTGTTTTATTCGACGCGATTTGGTCTTATTATTCTTACCCCGAACTCGTTCTGGCAAAATATTTTTACCGTCCCGACGCAAATCTGCAACGCTTTGACGAAGTTACTCAAACGAAAAAATCAACTTTGTTTGCGGGAACGGACGCGCATTCCAACATCGGTTTTCACCTTTTGGGCGACGACGCGGGTAATAAAATTATCAACCTCAAGATTGACCGTTACGAAACGATTTTCCGCGCGATGAAAAACCACGTCTTAATTGATAAAGACAAATCGCTGACGACAGAAAATCTTTTGCAAGCCTTAAAAAACGGGCGCGTCTTCGTCGGTCTTGATGTTTTAAGCGACACCAAAGGGTTTTCGTTCACGGCGGAAAACGGCGCGGAAACGAAAACGATGGGCGACGAAATCGCTCTGACAGAGAACTTGAATCTAAAAATCGCCGCGCCGCAAACCGCTCGTTTCGTCATCTTCAAAAACGGCGAAAAGATTCACGAAGAAACGGGCGCGGCTCAGATAAATTTTCCAATCAAAGAAAGGGGAACTTATCGTGCGGAAGTTTATCTCGATTCGCTTGGCGAGCCGTTCGATAAAATGCCCTGGATAATTTCGAATCCGATTTATGTTCGATAGTTTCAGGTTTCAGGTAAAAAAAAACGCACCCTGAAACCTGAAACTTGAAACTCATTTTGCAAGCCAACGATTTAACTTTCTCCGACATCAAAAACAGCAAATCTATTTAATTAAAGTTAATTAAAGTTAATTAAAGTTTTTTCGGGCAAAAAGATCAGGCAAAAAGATAATGAATAATTACAGAAAAAGTTTTTCTCAAGTAATCGGAGTGAGTTTGGCGGTTTTTTTATTTTCGGTCGCCGCGTTCGCACAGCAGCAGATTCAGCGCACGCCGTTTGATGTCACGAATTACATAATGGACGTGCGGCTTCAGCCGGAGGAAAACAAATTAAATGCGACGGTTGACGTTAATTTTATACCTGCGGAAGACACCCGCACGGTTTCGTTTGAGCTAAACGGTTCTCTGAAAATCGAAAACATCACGCGCGTCAATGCTTTTTCAACCCCGACTTCGCAAACAAAAACCAAAAATGCCGCGCCGACCGCCGTGCCAGGTCAGGTGACGTTCGTGCAGGATCAAGTTGGCGTTTCCGATTTGGGTCCGAGCGTGAAAATTGATTTGGGCGACACGGTTGTGAAAGGAACGCCGATTACTTTGCGTTTCAAATACAACGGTGTGTTGACAACGCCGTCGGGCGGTCCGCTTTTGACGAAACGTCTGGCGTATGTCGGCGCGAAAGACGGTTATTTGATGTATGCGGCGCGTTGGTTTCCGTTTCACGATTACGCCGCTGACCAGGCGACTTCCGACATCTCGATTTCGCTTCCCGCCAATTTTCAAGTAATCGGTTTCAGTGATGCGCCTTCAACTAATGTCGGCGGCAAATATCGTTTCGTGCAGTCGAAGCCCGCGCTCATCGGAAATTTCGCTTACGGAAAATACACAAATAAAAACTTGCGTTTCGGCGAATACGATTTGCAGTTTAATACGAAAATCGGCAACGACGCGCTCGTCGCGGCTTATGGCGAAACATTGGGTCGCGCGCTCGAATATTACACAAAACAATACGGCGAACCGATGGGCGGAAAACGCCTGATCATCGCGCAGATTGATGATGAGAGTCTGGATTTTTATTCAACGCAAGGGATGATTTTTATGGCGAGCCGCTTGTTTGAGCAATCGCGTGAGATCACACAAGAGCGTTTGCAGCGGGAAGCCGCGCTGCAATGGTGGGGCTTGACGGTCGGGCTGAAATCGTTCGATGATGCCTGGATTTCGCAGGGCTTGGCTGAATTCAGCGCGTTTGCTTTGCGCGAAACCACGTTATCCGGCGCGCAGCTTGAAAATCTGCGCCGTGAGCTGCTGGAAAAATCTTTGACTTTCGAGCAAACTGCGTCTTTGACGCGCACGCCGGGAACTTTGGATGACCAATCAACGGCTTACCAATACATTATGTATGGCAAAGGCGCGTCGGTTTTCCGCCTGCTGCGCGATACGCTCGGCGAGCAGAAATTTAATCAGTTGCTTCGAAACTTCCTTCAACAGTATCGCGGCAAAAATGCTTCGATTGACGATTTTGAAAAAATGGCTTCGCAGGTTGCCGGAGTTCCGATGCGCTACTTTTTCGCGCGTTGGGTCGAAGGCACGGGCGTTCCCGAGTTTACAGCGGATTATCAAATCATCCGCACCCGCGGCGGAAAATTCGTGACACGCGGCACGGTCAAACAGAATTACGACAATTTACGTTTGCCGGTCGAAGTTCAGCTTCGCGCCGAAGGCGAGGGCGAATCAAAAATCGTCAAAATTGACATCGAAGACGCGAGCGCGGATTTCAGTATTGAATCGAACGGCAAACCGCTCGAAATTGTCATTGATCCGAATTACAAACTTTTGCGAATCTCGCCGGATTTACGCGTCTCTTCGATTGCGCGGCGCGGTATCGAACAATTCCGCGAAGGAAATTACGTCGAAGCGCAGCAGCAGTTTGAAGCCGCTCTGAAATTAGATCGCTCGAATTCGTGGATTTATTATCATCTCGGACTGCTCTTTTTAGAACAGCGCAACTACGATTTGGCGATTGACAATTTCAAAGCCGTTCTCGGCGGAACGCTGCGTCCGTCGTGGCTGGCGGTTTGGGCAAATATCAAAATGGGCAACGGTTACGACGCGAAAGGCGACCGTCCGCGGGCGACCGCCGCCTATAAACGCGCCGAAACTCTGGGCGACGATTACGACAAGGCTCAGGAAGCGGTTAAGAAATATCAGGCGCAGCCTTTCGACCCGCGTGATAAAACAAATACGACGGCGGTGAAATGAACTGCAAGAGGATAAAATGTCAAAAGGCGAACAAGTTCTGTTTCTTGTTCGCCTTTTTTCTTTTTGGAAAACTTTCTACTACCTATTTCTCGCCACCTCGTAAACAGTCGTTGTGCCGCTTATTTCGTTAGCCACGACCAGTAGAGGCGTGTTTGTCGGACTGTCAGCGCGGGAAATAAAATGCAGTCCTTCGGGTCCTAAATCACCTGCTGCCGCAGTGTTCGTCGCCGCCGAAAAATTTCGGTTATTGATGTATTGAATAAACCTCGGAGATTCGGGATTGCTGAGTTCATAAACCATTATGCCGCCGATGCGCTCCAAACCGACAAACGCATAATTGCGCCCGTAGGCTTCACCGACAGTCACGCCTTCCGGTTCGGGTCCTTTATTATCGCTGCGGTCGTCGCGTGTATTGTTAGTATTGCTCGCATTGAAAAACGACGGATAAACTTTCGCGGTAATCTGTTCAAAGTCGTCGCCGCTGTCGTAAACCTGCTCGCCGCGTCCCGTCCAAATTGAGAACGAACGCGCCCCGAAAGCGAAAAGCCCTTCGTATTCAGCATCGCCGTCAAAGTTTCCGAGCGTTCTCGTCACGTTGAGACGACCGATTTGAGCGTCAGTTTTCAAAAACGCGACGTTCGGGAAAACAGCAGGGTCGAGCAGCAGCGAACTGATTCTGGCTTCTTCGGTCAGACCCGCATATTCACGCGCGTCGCCTTCGTTGGCGGTGATGAAATAAGTTTCGTCCCGGTGATTGAAAGTGGCGATGCCGTCCGGCTGATACATTCCGAAAACCGGTTTGGGAGAGATGTCAATCACGCCGGGAATTGAGCTGCTGATGCGGTCGCTCGAATCTATCGCGTTGCGGGCGAAATTGTGATTTTTGAATCCGAGCGGAATCAATCTGGTGAATCTGCCCGTCCGCAAATTCAAAACGCCGACGGCATTGTTTTCCTGCAAAGTCACCCAAGCCGTTCTCGAATCTTCGGAAACAGCGATGTATTCCGGCTCTAAATCTTGCGCGACCGTCGCGTTCGGTCCGAAAATTCTGATGCTCGAATCGAGTATCAAGTCGTTGAACGCCGCGAATCCGGCGGTTGTAACAGTCGCGTTCTGCACGCCGAAACGGAGGTTGATAATGCTGACCGAGCCTTCAGGGTCAATTGTGTACGCGTCGTTCGGCTCGCCCTCGTTCGCTACCAAAACTCGGTTGCCGTCCGGCGTAAAAGTAATCATATCGGGCAGCGCACCGACCGTCACGGCGTTCAGGTAATTTCCATTTGCGTCGAAGAAAACAGCTTTGCCGTTGTCGGTTTTGACGCTGGCTTCGACGGCGACGGCGACGATTCCGTTTTTGACCGCCACGCTGTTGGCTTGCCGACCGTAAGGCGCGAGATCAATGGAAAAAAGCAAAACCGGGTGAGACGGAACGGTGATGCTCAGCACGTCAATCTTCGACGTTGCGCCGTTGACTGTAAAAAGCCGCTGCGTAAACGGGTCGTGCGCGACAATTTCGGATGCGCCCTGGTTATATGCACCGGCAGAATAAGTGCCGAGGACTTGTAGCCGAATACTTTGTCTCTGGGCGTAAAGCGGCAAAGCACTAATAAAAGCGGTGATAATCAGTAGCGCCGCGCCACGATAAACATTTGCAATTTTCATATAGAAAAATCTCCTCAAATTTTGAAAAGCCGGTCGGAAATAATCAGCTCTACCGGTTAATTTAGTAATTGAATAGTTGGTAATGCTGAGAATAGTTTTAATTTGTAAATTTAAAATTAACGGAGTGTTAATTTAATGTTGCTTTGAAAAAGATTTCGAGAGTTGAAATTTTATTCGGCGACAAAAGAAAAAGGCAAGCCGCTTTTGGACTTGCCTTTTTCTTTTTGAGTCAGCGGATAAATTAGAAATTCAATCGCAATGCAAATTGAATTTGCCGATTTGTTCCAAGCCCGACGGTTCTGCCGACGGTGCTGTTAATAACGGCGAATTGTCCGACGTTGTTGGTAGTAAACGGCGTTCCGGGCTGTTGGGAAGTCGCGCCGCCCGCTAGGTTATTTGGCAGTGACGTTGGCGGATTGGCGAAGTTGGCGCGATTAAATAAATTGTAAAACTCCGAACGAAATTCGATGTTGGTCGTCTCCGAGATGCGGAAACGCTTTTGCAGGGTTAAATCGAACTGGTGAAATGTCGGACCTTTCAAAAAGCCGCGCGGCAAGTTTCCGTAAGTTCCCGGTCGCGGAATGGCGAAAGCCGCCGGATTAAGATAAAGCAAATTGCTGCCTTCAATCTTGAGAAACGGATCAACACCCGCTACTAAATCGGGTCGGCGCGTGTTGCGCGAAGCATTGCCGCCCGGCGTGTTGATAACTCCGACGAAACCGGCGGGCAACGCGCCGCTCGGCAGGGAAATAACAAATCCCTGCGGTTGTCCCGTTCCGCATCCCGCCGCATTCTGGCAAACCGCCACTAAATCCGGTCTGGAAATAAGCACGTTAAGCGGAGTTCCCGAACGTCCGTTATACACGCCGCCGACTTGAAAGCCGCCAAAAAGCGCGTCACCGATGCCGCCGAGTTCAAAGCGTCTGCCTTTGCCGAACGGCAGCTCATAAAGCGCGGTAATGTTCGCGCTGTGGCGAATATCGAAAGTGTTGTTGCCGAATTCAGCGTCGAAATCGAACGGGTTTTGGACGGTATTCGCGTCGTTGGAACCTTGCGTATTGCCGTATGATTTACCGAATTGATATTGGGCATTCAGCGTTAAGCCTTGCGCGAAGCGACGGTTGAGCTGAATTTGCAGCGCGTCGTAACGGTCGCGTCCGCCGCTCGTTTTGTAATCCATTTCACCGAACGGCTGAAGAACTCCGGCTGGGTCGTTAATGATTGTTCCGGTCGCGGTATCGAGCCGTCTGCCGATAATATCAAACTGACGAACGGTCGTGACACCAACGACTGTTCCCGGGCAAGCTCCGTTCACCGGCGCAACGCTGCACCGATTGATGATGCCGACTCCAGCCGGTAACGCCGCGCCGTTTTGAATTAATGCTTGTCCTGGCAGAATGGTGTTGGTCACGCTTCGCACGAACAAATTGCGTCCCTGACTTCCGACGTAAGCGACGGTCAAAACCGTGCTGCCCGGAAGTTCCTGCTGAACGGAAAACCCGTATTGCAGAACGCGTTCGGGAACATTGTAGCCGGTTGTGTCATAAACGCGCGGCGTAAAACGCGATTGCACGACGTTGGTGTTGGCAACCGTCTGTCCGGTCGTCGAAGTTAGTCCGCCGGCAATCGTTTGCGTGCTGCGGAACACATTGCTTTCAATCGGCTGGATCAAATCTTCATATTGTCCGGGTCCGTAATAAAGCCCTCCGCCGCCGCGAAAAACAGTTTTGCCGCCGAGAAATTTCGGAGTCCAGGTCAAGCCAAGACGCGGACCGAAGTTGTTCGTTTTCGATTGGTAGAAATCGCTGTCGCTCGGAAGAATTCTGCCGTTCGCTGCATCCACGATAATCGCGCGGTCGTTTTTCTCTTTATTAACCGAATAAAATTCGTAGCGCAAACCGTAGTTCAAAACAAGATTCGGACGAATCCGCCACTCGTCCTGCCCGTAACCGATTAAATAAAATTGTCGTCCGCGACTTAAATCATTGCTCGGGCGTGAGAAGGTGGTAATCGGGTCGGTGGCGATGCTGAAATTTCCCGGCGCGGATAAATCGCCGATGAACGCCGCCGTGACGTTTTGGTTCAAAACAAAATCACGCACGCTGCCATACGAATAAACGGTTCCGCCGAGTTGGTCAAAATCTACGTTTAACTGACGGAATTCCCCGCCAAATTTCAGATTGTGATTGCCGCGCGTTATCGAAAGATTGTCAATAAAAGAATATGAACTCGGACGAATCGGTTGTGCGCGCCCGTTTCCGGCAGACGATTGGCGCGTCAAGCCGCCTGGTTCGGTAAATCCGGTCGGCGCGCCGCCGTTCACGCCCGGACTAACGATGTTACCGGTCAAACGCAGTGAATTCGTTGATAAGTTTAACCCGTTCAAACCTGCCACCGACGGAACAACCGTTCCCAAATCCGTCGGAGCGCGATTCAATCCGAATTTTGTTTCGTTGATGATTGAAGTTCCGTAAATTTGGGTCAGCGAGGCGACAAAGTTATCAGGACTTTGTTTTGCTGTGATAAAACGACCGCTTGCGCCGTCGGGCGAGAGCAATTCGCCGGTGTTGCGCTGGTAACGGGCGTAAAAATTGAAGTTTTCGTTAATTTTGTAGTCAATCCGACCGCTAAATGCGTCTTCGTCAAGCGAAGCCGTGCGGTTTGCTTGAATCAACTGCGCGGAATTGTTTAAGCCGCCGACATTGAAAGCCGCGCCCGTGCCGATTGGAAAAGCATTGATAATGCCGGTCGCTCGAAGCGCGTTGATTCTCGCTTGCGCGGCGGTTGCATCAGCTGCGCTGATGTTTAGTGCCGCTCGCGCCGCTTCACCGCGCGGGTCAGCCGTGCCGAAGAAACTGACGAAATCACGAACGAAATTGGAGGGCGTGGATTCAATCACATTAAATCCGGCGCGTTGGCGCAAACCTTCGTAGCTGGCAAAAAAGAAAAGTTTGTTTTTACCCGAATTGAAAACCGGTCCGCCTTCACCGAAATTGAAGAACGGCAACGGTCCGCCGAGGCTGCCGCCGAATTGATTCAGGCGCAGCGGCGATTTTTCCGCGCCGTCAAAAAAGTTGCGGGCATCAAGCGCGTCGTTGCGGACGTAGTAAAAGAGCGAGCCGCGATAAGCGTTGCCGCCCGATTTGCCGATGACGTTGATTTGTCCGCCGGTTCCCGTGCCGTATTCTGCCGGATAGTTTGACGAATCAACCCGAAATTCTTGAATGTTCTCAATCGAAGTTTGCAGACGAAATTGCGAACCCTGCACGGTCACATAACCCGGCGAAGCATCGAAAATTGCCGTTGATTCAACGCCGTCGAGTTTGGTTTGATTCTGTTGATTGGAACGTCCGTTAAAACGCAGTTCGTTAAAATTTCCCGTGCCGACGTTAACCGCGCCGGGCGCATTCAAATAAAGCTGCGAATAGTTGCGACCGTTAACCGGAAGTTCCGCGACTTCTCTGGCACTGATATTCACGCCGAGACGATTTGAACTCTGGTCAATCGCCGCCGGTTCGACTTCGTTAGAAGTAATGTCAACGACTGCCGAAACTTCGCCGGTTTCCAAGCTAATATTCAACTCGCGCGTTTGTCCCGCGCCGAGCGGCAGCGATTCAACCTGCGAAGATTTGAAGCCCGATTGAGTGACGGTGATTTTATAGTTGCCCGGCTGCAACTGCTGAAGGCTGTAGAAACCTTCGTCATTACTCGTCGCGGTTCTTTCAGTGCCGTTTTCGACCGAGACCGCTTTCACCGTCGCGCCCGGAATCGCCGCGCCGGTCGGGTCGCTGACCGTGCCGTTGAAATTGCCGTTAGTTTGCGCGAAAATACTACTAACGAATATAAAACTAAAGGCTAAAATTATAATTCTTAAAATAAATTTTGATTGCATATCATCTCCTGATAAATTTTGTCTGCGAAAAACATGCGGCAAAAAAAAATATGGTTTTGATAGACAAATGCCATCAAAACGATTGAATGTTTTTCACCTTTAGAATGTTTTCACTGTGCTTATGTCAAATAAAGCTGTGGCGAAAATAAAATTTTTGGATTGTAGTTTCAAACTAGAAGGCTAAAGCGGTCAGGTTAAAAAGTTGTGAAGTCTATGTTAAATAATTGTTAAGAAATTTCTTCGCTTAAAAGTCGGCGTGTCAATTGTTAAAAATTACTATTAACAATCGGCGAACAATCGGGTAGAATAAAACGTAATTGATTTGAGAATTACGATGAGGAGTTCGAGGAAAAAAATGAAATACAAAATTGCCGAAGACGCGCGTCCGCAAATCACGCTTTTATTAATAGCGACGATTATCACCATCGCTTTATGGTTCATCCCGTTTGCCGATTATCTGGTTTACCCGATTCGGCTGTTCGTCACGTTCATTCACGAAGGCGGACACGCGCTGGCGGCGGTTTTAACCGGTGGTTCGGTGCAGAGTTTGACCGTTTCGCCTGATTCGAGCGGCTTGGTGAAAGCCTATTCTTCGAGCGCGTTGGCGACGCTGATTTTTTCGAGCGCGGGTTATTTGTCCGCTACGGCTTACGGCGTTCTGCTGCTCGCTCTGATTCGCTGGAACGTCTCGCCGCGTAAAATTTTATTTGGCTCAGGCGTTTTCATCGCTTTGCTGACGATTGTATTTGGGTTGTTCGCTCCGGCATTACATGTTTTTTCGGGAGACATTTCATTTACCGGAATGGCTTTCACCATGCTATCGGGCGCGCTTTTAACCGCCGGACTTTTGGGATTAGCGCGTTACGCGAGTTTGAAATGGGCGAACTTTTTCGTCGGCTTTCTCGCCGTGCAATGTCTGCTCAACGCCGTTTTCGATCTGAAAAATTTGCTCGTCATTTCCACAACAACCAATGCTCACAACGACGCGATGAATATGGCGCAAGTGACTGGACTTCCGGCAGGGATGTGGATTTTGATTTGGATCGGAATATCCGTTGTGATGATTTCCATCGGTCTGCGCTTTTACGCCGTCAGCCGAAAAGGAAAGCAATACGATTTACCGTTTGAGGATTGAGCATAGTGGACCGATGAGAAACGGGTACGCCTGAAAATGAGCGAAAAGTTAATAGCGAATAGTGAACAACGGCGCATTTGGCTGTTCACTATTCGCTATTCACTTTTCACTCATCATCCGAAAACCTTTTTCTAAACCGCGCAACTCCTAAAATTTATGAAATCAAAATTGATTTTTTTTCTTCTGCTCGCTGCTTTCGTTAATACTTACGCTCAGGTTAAAACGGTTGCGCCGCTAAAAAACTCAGTTCCGTTTTCGGAATCGCTTCAAGCCGTTATCGTAACGACAAAAGATTGGTCGGCAATTCAAGGCACAGCACAACTCTTCGAGCGCAAAAATGTAAATTCCGCTTGGCAGCCAATCGGGAAAATTTTTCCAATCGTGGTCGGTGTAAACGGAATGGCGTGGAGCGACGGTCTGAATGAATTACCGTCCGACACCGGCAGACTTTTAATGAAAACGGAAGGCGACGGTAAATCGCCCGCCGGAATTTTCAGTCTTTCTTCCGCTTTCGGAACAATTGAAAAAAGCGATAAAATAAAACTTCCTTTGACAAAATTAGAAGAATCAACCGAATGCGTTGACGATGTGAAATCATCGCACTATAACCAAATCGTTGATCGGACGCGGGTTGGAAACTACGATTGGAAATCTTCGGAAAAAATGCTCGCCATTGGTGCGCAGTATGATTTGGGCGTATTCGTCGAACATAATCGGGAAAAACAAGCGGGTGGCGGTTCGTGCATTTTTCTTCACATCTGGAAAGACGCGACTAGCGGAACGGCGGGCTGCACGGCGATGGCGCGGGATAATATGGAAACGGTTTTGTATTGGCTTGATTCAAAGAAAAATCCCGTTTTAATCCAACTTCCTTTAGCTGATTACAAAAAATTTCAAACATTTTGGAAACTACCGAAATTCAAGTAACATTACGCGAACTGCCCATCGGCGCGCGACTCCTCATTCGTTCAAAAACGGATTGGCGCGTGGCGGTCGTCTCGCAATTTTACGAAGAAAAAGCGACGTTGATAGTTTGCTCCGCGAACGGTAGAACTTATCGCCTGCGCCGTCTCATCGAAATGGAAATAATTTACGACGGGAAGATTCCGATTTTAAAGTGTGATTCGGAAGAAAGTTGGCGCGACAATTTTACAAAGTATGATGTTCGCTGGTAAGTTAACAGCATTTCAACTTTTGGGTTGTGTCTAAAAATTTGAAAGTGGAGAACCTTCAACAACTGCCCGACACAAAAGAATAATCTTTAAATATGATTTTCTCTGTTTTTTAGATTATTAAAAATTCCTTTTGATACACGTTTTACCGAAGGCGGTAAACGTAAAATAATATCGCCAATTTGATAAAATACTCGCGTACCATTGTCGAATTTTCCTTCCATCTCAACAGTTGCCTGGATTGGATTTGGCGGAATCCTTTTTTTTAATTGTTCAAAAAATTGTTTGCTGTTATTCAGATTTGAGTGCAGATAACTAAAACGTATATTGCTGTTCCATTCCCTTTCAACAGTTCTAATAACCCAATCTGGTATATCTTTAACTTCTTCCGCAATAGGCGTTCCTTCGACGCTCAACCCGAGATATTTATGTGCTAGACCGATTGCGCAGACTAACCATTTTCTTCTTTTGCTTCCTCCGCTATTTAGAAAATATTTCCAATTAAAATCAGCAGGACGGTTTTCTACAGCATAATATATATCCCATAGTTTTTCCTTGTTAATTCCGCCATCATTTAACCAATGAACAATTAATATACGCAAGTTATCTTCAAAACCAGGAACTCTTATTTTGGCTTCTCCACAATCTACTAAACAAGAATTTGTATACAAAGTTTTCCAATCTGACAAATCTAACTTTCTCAGTCCTTTGTGTAAATCTACTGCTCCAATTTCGTGTTTATTTACTAAGTCTAAAGTTGATTGATACTGTTCGGGATTTACGGCTATATCAATATCGCCGGTATCACGCAAATATGGTTTAGGATAGTTTTGAGCTGCCGCCCAGCCTTTTATTAAAATAATTTCACGCCTTTCGTCTTGCAAGATTTTCCAAACATCGGCAATCCTTTTTCCATATGCTTTATAGGCTATTATTCTAAATTTTTCTTCTTCATCTTTCATTACAACTTTTTCGGCAATACTTCACTGCTTTCCGCGATAATTAAAACCCTTTATATTTAGCTTAAATATACACGACCATATAATCAAAAGACATGATTGACCAACCTCTACCGCAATGAAATAATTTATTAATGAAAATTACTATGGCGAGAGAAATTGACAGCGAAACCGGGCAAAAATCTCATAGCAAACATCGTGTCAGAAAAAGCGATTTCAAACATCATTTATTTATTGAGTCATACGGAGTCAAAATTTGTATTACTTCAAACGCGTCTGAAGCAATAAAAGCGATTAAAATAAGACTCAAGGATTTTTTACCCGATTGTTTTAGAGAAATCACGAACGGAGAAGCAACGCACAATTTTTTGCTCGTCTGGAACATCGGCGGAAAAGATTCGGTTTACAAAAACGGTGAAAGCGTTATTACGAGAATCAAACGCGAAGATGCGTTAGAATCTTTAGGCTCGGCGATTCGCCTGACAGTAGCCGAATTTGCCGTTGGACGAGTTTTTTTACACGCGGGCGTAGTGAGTTGGAAAAACAAAGCGATTGTGATTCCGGGAAAAAGTTTCAGTGGAAAAACGTCTTTAACCGCAGCGCTGGTCAAACGCGGCGCGATTTATTACTCGGACGAATACGCCGTTTTAGACGAACAAGGATTTGTCCATCCGTTTCCGAAAACTCTTTCGATTCGCGGCGAGATTGACGATTATACACAAGTCGAATATCCGGTTGAAAAACTCGGCGGAGTCGTCGCTACTGAGAAAGCCCAAATTGGAATGGTTTTAATGACGAGGTATAAACCGTTTGCAAAGTGGAAACCAAAAATTTTAACGCCTGCTAAAGGCATGTTGGAGATAGTTAAGGATACTATTCCTATCAGGTATAATCCCGAATTTACACTCAGGGTTTTGAATCAAGTGGCAGATCACGCCATCATTATCAAATCACGACGTGGAGATGTTTCCAAGTCTGCTGATTTCATTATTGATTTTTTTGAAACAGCTTGTTTTAAGCCTTGAACTACAAACAGTTGAATTATCTATGGCGCGCGTTTTCTGATTCGTTCCAAAAAGGATTGGTGGTTGTTTCCAAATTGTATAAAGAAAAAGCGATGCTGATTGTTTGCTCGCCGTCGGGCAGAACTTACCGTTTGCGCCGCCATCTGGAAGCTGAAATAGTTTTTGACGGAACAATCCCAATTATCAAAATAGAATAAAAAGAAGATTGGCGCGAGAATTTTACGAAATACGATTTTCGGTGATAGGGCAGAGTATCTTTAATAAAAACACATTATTTAGTTTTTTCGCCGCTTTTTTATTTTGTGGTGTTCATATTCATTCGTGACTAAAACTTCTTTTCATTTCCTGCAAAAATATTTTTTATCACAAAATATAATTTATTTTTCAGCCTGTCTTGGTTCAAACTCGCCGATTTTTGTGCAAAAGAATTGTAGTATTCGACCGGCGCAAGGTCGTCGGTCAAAACCGGAACAGTTAAATCCAAAGGTTTTTCGTAACGGTTTTTTAGCAAAGTTGAAATTTTATTATCGTCGGTCTCGAAGGAAATTTTGCTTGATTTGGAAGCAATCAGAATCAGATTTTGAACGCCGCTGTCGTCGTTATCGGGGTTGAGCTTGAAAAGGAATACATGGGGAAACACTTCCGCGTAAGTTCTATATTCAGCTTGCAGAAAATACGAGCTTTCTCCTTTTACAGCGGAAACTAAATTTAAAATAACCACGCCGTCATCAGTCAAAGCAGTGTCTATTTTTCGCACGGCTTCAACAGTAGTCAACTGAAACGGCGCAGAAAATACTGAGCCAAAAGCGTCTACTACAATCGCGTCGTATTTATCCTGCGTTTGATTCAAGAAAATTCTGCCGTCTTCGTGAAAAACTCTTAAATTCTCGTTTTCTTTGAGCCGAAAGTAATCTTTTGCAATTTTAGTAATCTGCTGGTCAATTTCCACTACATCAATTTGCTTGTTCGGATATTTCCGAAGGTATTCCTTCGGGAACGAATAGCCCGCGCCGCCGATGTTTAAAGTTTTTTGAAAATTCGGATTAAAATGCCGCAGCAGATGATAAAACTCCAAGTAACTTGAAGCCATTTCGTCGCTGTCTAAAAACATAGACGATTGAGTAGAAAAGGGGTCGAACGTCAAAACTCTGACGCGCTTATTTGTTGTTTGTTGAGTTGAAGTCCAAACTCGAACGCGGTTGTAATGCGTGTCAAAATCGTGTAAGTCATAATTTTTCGCCAGCGAGTAACGAACAAATTCATTCATACCCAAGGCAAACAAAAACAAAATCAAAGCAGACAATTTTTTCGGCGTTAATTTGAAGGGCGTGAGCAGCAGAGATAGAAGAAACAAAATTGCCGCAATCAAATACAGCGTGCGGACGCTTCCGACAAACGGCAGCAAAAAGAATCCCGCCGCAAATGTTCCAAGAATGCTTCCAACAGTGGAAAGCGCGTAGAGCCTGCCGACAGTTTTGCCCGCATCTTCCAGGCTGACCATTTTAAGCCGAACGGCGTAAGGCGCGACGAATCCGAATAAAACGCTTGCCGGAGCGAATAAAATGAGCGCCGCGATTACCGCTTTCAATTCAAGACGTATCGAAACAACCGCTAAACCGAAGAGAACAACTTCCTGTAAAAGCATCGTGACGGTCACGAGCGTGGCGGCGATAAATAAAACTGCCGATAGTATTCTTGAATCGGGTCGGCGGTCAGCCATTCGCCCGCCTAACCAATAGCCGACGCTCAAACTTCCCAAAATCACTCCGATGAGACTGGTCCAAACATACGTCGAAGTTCCGATGTATGGGGCGAGAATCCGCGAACCGATAATTTCGTAAATCATTACGATTGCGCCCGTCACGAAAACGACGATTTCGAGCAGAAATTTGTCACGAAATTTATTGAGCATTAAATTTTTAGATAATCCAAATAGAAGTTGACCGGCGCGAGAACTTAACAAAGGTATATTTTTCGCAACAGTTTTTCACCTAAAAAAGATTAGCTGTCAAAATCAATTAAATTTCGACAGCTAAATTTAAGCCTTGGAGCAATCTTAAACAAGATAAAATTGCTCTAAATAATTAACTTTTGACTATGTGCCGCCTGTACAACGCATATTAACACAACTTCCACAATTAGCATTAGCACAAGTAGTTTGTCCGGGAGTCCCATTAGCACAAGCTGTAGCTGCGCAACTAGCCATTGATGTAGCATTAATCGCCATAGGCGCCACCAAAGAAGAAACTAAAGGCAACGCGACAATCGAAGCCAAACCAACCTTTTTAATCACTTCGCGGCGCGACAATCCATTGAAATCAACAACCACTTCATCTTTGTTTTCGATTAAATTTTCTTTCTTTAACTGGTCCAATGCCAGCCAAACAAAATCTTCATTCGCCGGTGAATTAAGTTTTCGGCTGATTGATTCGCTAATTTCGGATACTGATTTGTCTCCGTCACACAACTGCCAAACTAATGATGACGTTTCGTTTAAGCAACAGGCTTTGTTGGTATTCAAATCATAAATTAAAACTTCACCGTCTGATTCCTGAACAACCAGATTTTCCTTTCTGGCTTTTGGCGCGATACGTTTTTTCATTTTTAACTTCTCCCCTTCTTATATTTTTACAATTCCTATATTTTTACGAAAGGAAAACATTTAAACGGGATAAAAAGCATTAGCGGCTCGCTTTTTACTTATATCCAAAAACAAGTTCGATTAGTATTTTCCTATCAAAATTGATCATTTCTCAGTCAGAAATCCATCGAGATAAACTTTAACTCATAACTGAGAAAGACACAAGTATTTGTTGAGTTTAATGATTAATTTTCTTCGTCGAGAGGTAGTCTGCCGACACCCAAAACTCTGCGGCTCGCGTTTTCCTGCACAAAAACGATTAACTTCAAATCTTCCTTTTTCCAAGCTGATTTAACTTGCAAAACCGTTTCAAGTTCTAAATTTTTCTGTTCAGCCGCGAGCATTCCAAGCGATAAAATCTCGCGAACGACGGAAATATGTTCTGGTTTCTTGCCTGAGTTGACACCGTTTTTAAAGCTCGAAGACAGATTATCCTCCGTAATTGCCAGAAAAACGGTTGCGTTTCCGTGCGTTGGAATGTCGGAGATTTTTATTTTATATTTATCCGCCGTCGGCGCGATTTCAATTGTCGCCTTTAGGATTTTTGCCGCATCGGTAATCGCTTTACGCGCCTTCGTCATATTGTTTCCAATAAATTGCGTTTGCCCGTCAACAATCATCTGCGGCGTGTAGTTTGAACCCGTTTTCAATGCTTGCGAATAAATCTGCTGGCGACGGCTAAACATCGGCGATGAATATTGGTCTTTCCACGAGAGCGAATTCCAATAGTCAACGTGCAAAGCGAGCGTGATGATTTCGGCATCGGCAACGGGCTGTTCCTTTTCCAATCGAGCCAGATTCGCATCGGCAGGCGGGCAAGTCGGACAGCCTTCGCTGGTGTAAAGTTCGAGCAAAACAAACGATTTCTTCGCCGCGCTCGCCGAACTTTTTATTTCAACGGTCGGAACTTGCGGCACTTGGGCGTTCGCTTGACTGATTTGTAAACCAAACCACAGAAAGCCGATTGTAATTGTAAAAAATCCGGTCAAAAAAAATTGTTTCATAGATTAACTCCGCCGGAATATTTTAACCGCTGACCATTAATTTTCCAACTTTTTCGCGCCGAAGATTTTTTTCGAGTTTTTACCTTGCACAAATACGACGAACTTCAAATCATTCTTTTTCCAAGCCGGATTAAGTTGCAGCGCGGTTTCCGAGTTAAAAATTTTATCGGCGGCGGCGAAACTGCCAAGCAGTTTCATCTCCCGCACAACCGAAACGTGGTCGAGCGTTTTGCCGCCGTTTTCGCCGCGCCGAACGTTTGTTTTCAAGTCGTCTTCGGCAATCGCCAGCCAAACGTATGAATCATCGTGCGTCGGCGCGTCGGCAACTTTTACTACGAGTTTATCGTTTGAATTTGAAATTTCGATGTTCGCTTTCTGATTTTTCGCCGAGTCGCTAATCGCTTTATTTGCCGTGTCCAAATTGCTGCCGACAAACTGCGTCTGCCCGTCAACGACCATCTGCGGCGTGTAAATCGAATCGAGTTTAAAACGGTCAGCATAACCGCTCTGCCGTTCGCTGAATTGTTTTGACGAAAACTCGTCTTTCCAGCCCAGATAATTCCAGTAATCGACGTGCAGCGCGAGTGTGATAATCTCAACCTCGCCGTTCGGCTGCTTTTCTAATTGCGATAAAACGCGGTCGGCGGACGGACAACTCGAACAGCCTTCCGATGTGAAAAGCTCGACTAAAACCGCAGCTTTAGCTTTCGTCTCCGTCGGTTTGGTCGGCTGAGTCTGTTTCGTCTCTCTGGTTTGCGCCGTTGCCGTATCACCCTGCGATGTGCATCCGAACAAACCTGAAATCATCACGGCAACTGCAAAAATAAAAATCTGTTTCATTTAAGAACTCCTTCAAAAAATTATTGTTCGATACCACGTTTATAATGCAAATTTTACGATGCTTTATTCCCGTTTTGCGTCGCGGTTTTGTTTTGATAAAATTAAATTTTGCCTGAACGGAAGGATTTTTCATCTATGCAAACAGCAGCTAAGAGTAGAGAAGAAGTCATCGAAGTGCGCGGCGCGCGAACTCACAATCTCAAAAACATTTCTTTTTCATTGCCAATCAATAAACTCACGGTCGTGACGGGTGTATCCGGTTCGGGCAAATCATCTTTGGCGTTCGATACGATTTACGCCGAAGGTCAACGCCGCTATGTCGAATCGCTGTCGGCTTACGCGCGTCAATTTTTGGAGCGAATGGATAAGCCGGATGTTGACGAAATCATCGGCATCGCGCCCGCCATTGCGATTCGGCAAAAAAATACGACGCGCAATCCGCGCTCGACCGTCGCCACGCAAACCGAGATTTACGATTATCTGCGTCTTCTGTTTGCGCGCGTCGGTCAAACTTTCTGCCACGTTTGCGGACGCGAGGTGAAAAAAGATTCACCCGAATCGGCGGCTGATGAGATTTTGGAAACGCTGACGGAAGGCGCGAGATTTTACGTTTTGTTTCCGGTCGAGACGGAAGAATATACACCGAAGAAAAAAGGTGACGCGAAGGCGCAGAATAAAATTCACACGCAAGCCGTTTTGCTGAGTTTATTGCAAAGAGGTTTTTCGCGTCTTTTTCGCGATGGCGAACTGATCGAATTGCAAAAGCCCGAAGATTACAATTTCGATGATTTTGAAAATACGTTCGCGCTCGTTGACCGTCTGAAAGCCGACAAGGAAATTCGCCAGCGATTGGTTGATTCGCTGGAAATTTGTTTTCACGAAAATCATTCGGCGGTGATTCAGACAGCGGAAAGCACGCCGCAAACCTTAAATTTTTCCGAAAGATTCATCTGCAAATACGACGGCACAATTTACGAAGAACCTGAACCGCGCCTGTTCAGTTTCAATTCGCCGTTCGGCGCGTGTCCGGTTTGCCAGGGTTTCGGCAATTCGATTGATATTGATTTCGATTTAATCGTGCCGAATCAGATGCTTTCATTAAATGACGGCGCGATTGCTCCTTTTCAAAGACCGCAATACGATTGGGCGCAAAAGGAATTGATGCGATTTGCGAGAAACGGCGAGATTCCGACCGATGTTCCGTTTGCGGATTTATCCGATTGGCAGAAAGCGGCGATTTACGACGGCGCGAGCGGCTGGCGCGGCGTGCGCGGATTTTTCAAATGGCTGGAGACAAAAAAATACAAGCTGCACGTCCGCGTTTTTATGGCGAAATATCGCGGTTACACGCTTTGCCCCGAATGCAAAGGCGGACGACTGCGGCAAGCGGCACGTGACGTAAAAGTCGCTGATAAAAATTTACCGGAGATCGTCGCGCTGTCCATCACCGCCGCGGTGAAATTTTTCGACGAATTGAAACTCTCTGAAGAGCGCGAACAAATCGCCGACAAACTGTTATTGGAAATCCGCCGCCGCGTAAAATTTCTCGCCGATGTCGGCTTGGATTATTTAACGCTCGACCGCTTGGCTTCGACTTTATCGGGCGGCGAAGCGCAGCGCATTCAACTCGCCACGAATCTCGGCTCCTTGCTCGTCGGCGCGTTGTATGTTTTGGACGAACCTTCAATCGGACTGCATCCGCGCGATAACACGCGGCTCGTTAAAATCCTGGAAAATTTGCGCGACATCGGCAACACGGTTCTCGTCGTCGAACACGACGAGGAAATGATGCGCTCTGCCGACCACATTCTCGACATCGGTTTATACGCGGGTGAACTCGGCGGTAATATTATTTTTGAAGGAACTTTCAAGCAATTATTAAAAGACGGCGAATCGTTAACGGCGAAATATCTGCGCGGCGAAACGGAAA
>Ga0136611_10000931_pt1 | contig 19980 bp, 13 predicted proteins | sample AntDrymUQ2232306_2_FD_106645 | JGI IMG/M metagenome (GOLD analysis project Ga0136611, IMG submission 106645) | Polar desert sand microbial communities from Dry Valleys, Antarctica - metaG UQ223 (23.06) | ecosystem: Environmental > Terrestrial > Soil > Desert | place: Antarctica: Dry Valley...
ATTGCGGACTGTCCTAATATGCGGGGGAACAGCAGCCGCAGCGTCGTCCGCACGTTGGGATCCCGGAGCGGGGTGGTGGAGAATCGCCGCAGGCCGAGCCGAAGCGTGAGCGGGAGCTGGAAGGCAAGGAAGAAGAACGTCCCGACGAGGACTCCAGCGGCGACCCCATACATCCCGTAGCCATTCGGAAAGAGCGGCGCAAGGAAAAGCGCACCGCCGATGATGCCGACGTTATATGCCGCCGGAGCAAAGGCCGCGACGCCGAACTTGTCGAACGACTGCAGGATCGCGGTTGCGATGCTGCCCATGGCGAGCAGCAGCGGCGAGAACAGCAGGACGCGCATCAGGCCGGTCGCGAGGATGCGCGTCTCCGGTGCGTCTCGGCGGGCGAGCCCTTCCTGCATAAGGACAGGGGCGAAGATCCATGCCAGGCCGATCAGAGCGACTAGCCCCGCGCCGAGCACCACCACGACCCCGTACGCCATCCGCCAGGCGGCATCCTCGTCGCCGGAGTGGAGCAGCCCGGTGAACACGGGAATAAACGCGGTGCCGAGCGCGCCGCCGGACACCAGGATAAACAGCGTGTCCGGAATCTGAAAGGCAAGCACATACGCATCGAACTGGTTGGTGTCACCGAAGCGCCACGCGATCACCTGGTCGCGCACGAGGCCGAGCAGCCGGCTGAGCACGAACGCGAGGGCGGTGATCGCCGCGAATCGAGCGAGGCGGCTGCTCACTGGTCGGCTAGTAGTAGACGTCGTGCTTGAGGCGCTTGTACGCGCGGTAGTAGAGTGGCTCGACCCGGTTCCAGGCAGCGGCGCGCAGCGACGCGACGGGCAGGTCGAGGCAGCCGACGAACTCCGCGACGCGCCCGCCGAAACCAGCCTTGAAGCGATACAGCCCGTACATCGAGTCTTCCTCGTTCAGGTTCTCCGGGTTCGGTATCGCCACCATGTCGTAGAACGTGATGCCCTGCTCTTTGGCCCAGCGCATCACCTCCCACTGAAGTTGATATGTGGGCATCAGGTTGCGCTTCTCGTCCGTCGACGCGCCGACCGTGTACCAGTACTTGTGCCCGAAAGTGAAGATCAGAATACCAGCCAGCTTCTGTTCTTCGTGTACCGCGAAGAAGAGGTGCGCGCGATCGGCGTCGTACATCGCTTGCCAGCACGCGAAGAGATAGTCGTGCGGCCGCTTGAAGAAGCCGTCACGCTGGGCGGTCAACTCCATCATCGAGTGGAACTCCTCGCGCGCCTCCAGCGAGTTGTCCTCGACGATTCGAACGCCCTTCTTCGCACCGAGCCGCGTGTTGTAGCGCGTCTTGCTTTTCATGGCGGCGAGCAGTTCCTCCTCGGAGGGGGTCAGATCGACGAGCATGGTGGTCTTGAACTGGAGGTCCCAGCGAAACTTCTCGAAGCCGATGTCTGTGAGGACGGCCCTGACCGCCGTCTGCTCTTCCAGCACCTCCGGCTCGATTTTGACGGTGTGCGCGTTCTCGCGGCGGGCGACGGTGCGGACCCCGGCAAAGAAAGTGCGGACGGCCTGCTCGTCGTCCCAGGGCAGCCACGGTCCCTTGGTGCAATACAGCAGGCAGCCGGGAACGCCGGGGGTGCTCCACGCGAGGAACTGTCCAGCTCCAACGATTGCGTTATCGCACTCAAGGAGGAGGCGGATGGGTCGCCAGCCGATGGTCCGCTTGAACTCTCCCCATTCGTGGCTCTGGTAGATATGCCCACCACCGGGCGCGCCCTGGAGCCAGCCGTTCCATTGCTCCCGAGTGGCGCTGCGGGCCTCTCGCATCGTGTACGCTGCTGGGGAGATGGGGGTCGTGGTCTCGTGTATAGTCGTGGACAAGCGTGTTCCTCGCATCAATAACCTGGCGGCCCTGACTGGGAGTCAAGTTTAGGCGCGCAGTGGATGGGAGTCAAGGCGTGGTATGCGGGGCGTCGTATGGTTAAGAGTGTGCGCCGGTGCCAGCGCCACAATGCTAGACGCTCTGGGAACGCCTCCCTCGGGTCGAGCTACCGCTGCGCTACGCTGTGCCGTCCAGAAGTGATTCGAGTAAACGCATGTTTCCGTGTCTGGGATGCCCCCGAAGTCTGTGCTATGGCTTATCCTGCGGGTTACGCGCCCGAGTTTGGAGCAAGCCCCTGTATAGCGCCAGCTATGATTAAATCCATATCGAAGCATCGAGTGCTCATACCGGCGATGCACGCTGGAACTTGCTGGTTCGTTGGAGGTGAGAAGCGGGGAAGTCCGACGCGAAGTGCGGTTGCGGATATCGGTGAACGGATTGCTCTCGACTACGACGTGTTCGGCGGGCTGCGGGTGAAGACGGGCGCCGACGTGACGGACCTGCGCTGCACGGGGCAGCAGGCGGAGCCGTGGACGGGGTTATACTATCTGCGGGCGCGGTACTACGAGGTCGGCACGGGCCAGTTCCTCAGCCGCGACCCGTTCCCCGGCATCGCTGCGAGCCCACAGAGCCGGAACCCGTACGCACAAGTTGGCAACAACCCAGTGACCTACGTGGACCCAGGCGGGACGATAGCGGTCGATGCACACGCTGCTCGGCTTGTTCGCGCCCGTCGGGAAGGCCCTGGGCCAATTGGGCTATAGCGCGGGGTACGCTGCGTGCTCTACAATTTAACTCGATGGGACTGGTGATGTCTTCCCTGGAACGATACTCGCACGCAAGGGTGAGAGAGTATGCTGCAACAGTACGAGATGCTTCGCGCGGTGAGCCGTACCTTCGCGCTCTCTATCGAGCACCTGCCCCGCGTGCTCCGCGACTCGGTCACGATCGCGTATCTCCTGTTCCGCGTGTCCGACTGCCTCGAAGACCACGCCACTCTCCCCGCCGAGCGCAAGGCGAATCTGCTGCGCCTCTGGGACCGCGTGCTCGGTGGCGATGCGCCCGTTGAGAGCCTGACGCTCGCGGTCGCCGACCTCGACGGCGCCGATCCCGAGGTCTACGTCGCACAACAGGCGAGCGAACTGATAGAGAAACTTAAGAGCCTGCCCGAGGAGATTCAGGGCACGATCCTCAAGCACGTGCGCGAGACCTCCCTCGGCATGGCCCGCTGGCAGGAACACGGCCCGAACGTCGACGACGAGGCGGAGATGGACGACTACATGCACCACGTCGCTGGTCTGGTCGGCTATCTGGTGACCGACATCTTCGCGTGGTACCTGCCCGGTGTGCGGCGCAGGCGCAAGGAGCTGCTGCCGCTGGCGCGCGAGTTTGGCCTGGCGCTCCAGACCGTGAATGTCATCCGCGGGCTACGCAAAGACTTCGAGCGCGGGTGGATTTTTGTGCCGCGAACCTTCTGCGCCAGCGTTGGGCTAACGCCGAGCCAGCTCTTCGAGCCGTCCAATATCGATAAGGCACTGCAAGTGGTCGACCTGCTCGCCCTCAAGGCGGAGCGGCACCTGAACGCGGGTATGGCGTTCGTGCTTGCGCTCCCGCGTCGGCAACACCGTATCCGGCTGGCCTGTATCTGGCCTCTCTTTTTCGCGGCTAAGACGCTCGCGATGAGCCGCAACAACACGGGGGTGTTGCTGAGCGAGGCGAAGATCGGGCGCGACCAGGTGTCGCTTATCGTGCGCAACACCACGGCGTTTGGCTGGTCGAACCACTGGCTGCGCTGGTACTATCGCTCGCTGACCCAGCCGGAGAAGGCGCTGGCCAGATCATAAGGCGCCTCAATTGTACGCTCCCGGCGACCGGGCCACCCGCTGCGGTACCCTTATTTTAGTGCATTGTTTCCGTGCAAGCAACTTCACAGGCCATGTGTGTGGCTCATAGTTCCCTCCTGTAGAGCTCAGCCCACCACTCCCACACGAGATTGTGACCCAGCTTACAGACGCGGACGCCGCGCCTCGCTAGACTGGGACGGGACAGCACTATTGTCTGCACAGAAGCCGCCTCTGCTTAGGCGTCTTGCCAATAGCAGGGAGGTTTCGGTTGAGGAAAACAAGGAAAACGTTCCTGCCTGTCCTGGCGCTGGTACTTTCACTGGCGGCATGTGGCAGTCCGACCACAGGTGTTACACCGACCGACGGCGAGGCGGGGCGCAACTCGGCACCCAGTTCCGTCGCGACGCCTTCTATCAAGGCCACCACACCTATGCCCTCGTCGACAAAAGGTGCAGCGAGAACAGCGGCAATTGCGTCCGCTCCAGGGGCCACTTCCACGTCAGTGCCTGCGACGGCTGTGGGCATGAAACCCACCGTTGCTTCATTTTCGTCGACGGGAAAGTCGGCAACGGTTACACCCAGGGAGGCAAGCCGAAGGGTCGTGAGCGTGCCGGACTTCGCGCTCGTCGCGTATCAGGGCGCGGACCTGCTCGGTGGTCGCGAGGCAAAGTTTTCGGAGGTCTTCGAGCAGGGCAAGCCGGTGGTCCTCAACTTTTGGGCGGGCAACTGTCCACCGTGCCGGTTCGAGTTGCCCTCTTTCCAGGCGGTCGCTGACCGGTATGAGGGCAAGGTCGTGTTCGTGGGCGTCGATGTGGGGCTATTCACGGGCCTGGGCGATCAGGCGTCGGCTCGGCAACTCCTCGACGAGTTGGACATCCGCTACCCGTCCGCGTATGCTGTGGACGCCTCCGCCCTGCGGCAGTACAAAGTGGTGTCTATGCCTACGAGTATTTTCTTCGACTCGCGGGGCCGCGTCGTTGCACGCCGGGCGGGCATAGTACTGGAAGACGAACTGAACGATATGGTGGGTCAACTGGTCGCAGGTTCCTGATGGAGGAGATTTGCGAGACAGAGCGGGTAGAGCAGCAAGTACGGCTGCAGATCGTGGTGGCTCGGTATTGCGCTGCGTGCGAGGAGGCGCGGGCCATAGGTCTGGAGATGCAGGTGACGTTTCCCAAACTGGCAGTCGACCTAGTTGAGATCGACGGGTCGCACCCGGTGCCTGACGGGGTGGTCGCTACACCCACATATCTGCTTGATGGCGCAGTCATCTCGCTGGGAAACCCGAGACGAGAGATGCTCGTCGACGAGATCCGACGCCGCCAGGACTTGGAACCCTAACCGCAGGTTTGGCGGCGCTGCCGCCATACCTGCATACTGAAAGTCAGAGGACACCTGCGGTTGACCGACCCTTGGAGGTGCTCGGATGGTACGTTACGGAATAGCTCTTATGCTCGCCGGGGCGATCCTGATGGCTGCCTGCGGGGCGCCAACCGAGGATTCAATCTCCGGGCCGACACCTCCGCCTTCTTCCGTTGACCGGTCTGCGTCATTCGGGCCCACCACCGAGACCCGCACCCACGAGCCAGCGGTCGATCTCGGTGAGGTGCAGTTCGGCACCAGCGGTTGGAAGACCGACTTCTCGAAGCATAGCGTCCCGCTTGACGAGATCATTCCCGGGGGGCCTCCGCGCGACGGTATCCCGCCCATCGATGATCCGAAGTTCGAGTCCGTGGAAAAGGCCGACTCGTGGCTGGAGTCCCAAGAGCCAGTGGTCCTTCTCGAGGTAGGACGCGATGCACGTGCGTTCCCGCTCCAGATACTCCTCTGGCACGAGATAGTGAACGATGTCGCCGGTGGGGTGCCCGTGACCGTGACCTTCTGTCCTCTGTGCAACACCGCCATAGCGTTCGATCGGCGAGTTGCTGGGCGGACGCTCGACTTCGGCACGAGCGGGAACCTTCGCAACTCCGACCTCGTTATGTGGGATCGGCAGACCGAGTCCTGGTGGCAGCAGGTCACCGGCAAGGCAATAGTAGGCGATCTGACGGGGAAGGGTCTTACGATGCTGCCCACGACCATAATTCCATGGAAGGAGTTCAGGCGGCAGTTTCCGGAGGGCCGGGTTCTCTCCCGCGACACGGGCCACCGTCGCTCATACGGGGCTAACCCTTATGCTGGCTATGATAAAGTCGACGAGCCGCCGTTCCTGTTCGAGGGCAAGCTTGACGGCAGGCTACCGCCGAAGGAGCGGGTGGTGACTATAAGCCTGTCTGGCGAGGATGCCGCGTATCCCTTCTCGATCCTGGCGAAGGAGCGCGTGATCACCGACAGCGTCGGCGGTCAGCCGATCGTCGTTGTCTACCAGCCTGGCACGGCCTCGGCCCTCGATGCCTCCAGCATCGCCGCCTCGCGGGACGTCGGCGCGGCGGGTGTGTACCGACCGGAAGTTGATGGGCGCCGCCTGACGTTCTCGTGGCACGAGAGTGGATTCGTGGACGCCGAGACCGGTAGCCGTTGGACGGTCCTGGGACGGGCGATCGACGGCCCGCTGGCCGGCAAGGCACTAGAGCCGGTCGTCCACGCCAATCATTTCTGGTTCGCCTGGGCTGCCTTCAAGCCAGATACCCGCATCTATGGGTCCGGCTGAGAGAGACCGGTGCCGAGTAAAAAGGGACTCTGACGGACACGCGTGAGTCGAGCCCGGCACTGTAGGGTACAATGCGGAATGACGAATCGTAGCATTTACGGCTGAGCGTGGAGCGGTGAGGGGTGGACGATGGCGGGCAACCTGGTACGAAAGGTTCTAGGCTCGTCGCGCTCGGGCCCGCCTGGCCTGCAGGGAATATCGCCACTCAAGCGCGAGTACCTCCGTAAGATAGACATCTTCCGCGACCTCTCCCATGAAGAGATGGACACTCTCGACAAAATGACCCGCATGACCACAGTGGAGAAGGGTCGCGTCATCTATCGGCAGGAAGACCGTGCACAGGGGCTCTTCTTACTCAAGACCGGGCGCGTGCGCCTCGCGCGCATTACCCCGAGCGGTAAAAAGCTCGACCTCGCCGTTCTTGAGCCCGGTACGTTCTTCGGCGAGATGCCGCTGCTCGCTGAACGGAGGCGCAACGCGTACGCCGAGGCGATCGACGACTGCCTCCTGTGCGTGATGAGCCAGCACGACATTGAGCGGCTGGTGCTCACCCAGCCGCATGTGGGGCTGCGGATCATCGGCGTCCTGAGTCGGCGACTTGCGGAGAGCGAGGCGCGGCTGGAGGACTTGGCGTACCGGAGTGTACCGGCGCGGCTCGCCTCGGTGCTGCTGCGCCTCGGCGAGAACGGCGTCGTCGAGGGCATCACCCACGAGGATCTCGGCGACATGGTCGGCGCGTATCGCGAGACGGTGACCAAGACGCTCAATGAGTTTCAGGTGGCCGGGTACCTCAAGCTTTCCCGGCGCAAGGTCCAGATCCTCAATCGCTCTGGTCTGTCGATCCTGCTCGAGGACTCCTGACGCCCCATCGCCTGTTGGCCCGGCAACTCGCCGGACCGTGCCCTCGCTTTCCTCCGCACCTGCCCAACAACTCCCTGAATGTAATCCTGGTTACAGAAACCTTCCCTGCCGAGCGTTAGGCTGAAGCCAAGTACGCCAGTTCCAGATTCAATAGCCAGTGGATCGGGGCTCGCGAGGCGGAATGACCTGTACCTCGCACAGCCGTTTCGTCCATAGACCGGACGAGCACCCGGTAGAACCGGAGCTGGAGGGGGAAGCCGGTCGGCGCAAAGGAGGTAAGAGTCCGGAGATCGAGATCAGTTAAGAGGGTAAGTGGAGCTGGAGGGGCAGTTGATACCCTGAAAGACTCAGTTCACGAGGAGAAGAAAATGCGCACTAAGCTTACTGCCGGCATCATCGCCGGTCTCATTGGCGGCCTGGTGTTCGGCATGATGATGCAGATCATGAAGACGCCCGATGGCAAGATGCCGTTGATGGGTATGGTCGCGATGGTTGTGGGATCAAAGAGCCTGATCGTGGGCTGGCTGTACCACCTGGTCAACAGCGCAGTCATTGGCGCCCTCTTCGGCTGGTTGCTCGGCGGCCGAGTCCGCGGATATGGATCCGGTTTGGGATGGGGAGCACTGTACGGCCTCGCCTGGTGGGTTCTCGGTGGCCTGATACTGATGCCGGTACTGATCGGTATGCCGGTGCTCGCGCCCCTGACAATGGCTGGCATGATGCCCGTGGCCATCGGGAGCTTGATCGGGCACCTCATCTATGGTCTCCTCCTGGGCGCCGCCTTTGTGTGGCTCTACAGGACCCTGGCAGCCAGGAGTGAGGTCACGGTTCCCGGGCAGGGAGCGGGTGCTGCACGGCGTGCATAGGACGGTGGCCGTTGGCCCAGCGTGTAGTTGCAGATCCATGAGAGGGCCATAATCGTCAGCAGGCTCCGAGTGACCGATGGGAGTCTCGTACCATGGCGCGGGGGTGCGGAGATCTCTGGTTGATTGATCATCTGCGAGTGGTTTGGTGGGGACTGAGATCTTCGAGTACATTGAGCGGCCCATACGACCAGGTCCGTCTACACTAGCAACTATCAACTGGTACTGCTAGTGACGGGCCGCGACGGGTGGGTGCCCGCCACTTGCTTCAGGAAACTGAGCGCCCCTCCATTCAATGTACAGGACCACGCGTTCGAAGGTGCCAGGTGTTGCATTTGTGACGCCGCAGGAAGTACACGCGAGTGCAAGCTATAAATGTCGTGCTCCTATCTTCGGGGGCACGATGCCTGCCGAAAATTCCGTACCCGCTAGCGAATGAGCGCTACCAAAAAACTGGCGGACCCCAGACACCCATGTGACCTTGACATAGGCGTGTGGACCTTGTTACTATACAAGGCCGCGCTGTCGCTGATGGGCTTTCAGGAGGATGCCCATCGACTTTTCCCAGCGGCTTCTGTCTTCCCACTTGTTCCCGAGGAGAAAAGTACATATGACGATTGCCTCGCAAGTCCGACCGGGCATCGAGACTGCGCCTCTTGACGGTGCGCAGGGTCGGCGCCGCTCGTATGCAAAGATTCCAACCAGTCTGGAGATGCCCAACCTTATACAGGTGCAAATCGACTCATTCGACTGGTTCCTTCGCGAGGGACTGCAAGAGCTTTTTGACGAGATCAACCCCGTAAGCGACTTCACCGGACGCATCATGGACCTGCGCTTCGGTGAGTATTTCTTCGGCAAGCCACGCTATACCGAGGTGGAATGCCGCGAGCGCGACCTCACCTATGCCGCTCCACTGCGGGTGCGAGCGGAGCTGCTCATAAAAGAGACCGGCGAGATCAAGGAACAGGACATCTTTCTCGGCGACTTCCCCTTGATGACCGAGAAGGGCACCTTCGTTATCAACGGCGCTGAGCGCGTTGTGGTGTCTCAGCTTGTCCGCTCGCCCGGCGTTTACTTCAAGGACGCCTTTGACGAGACCAGCGGTCGCCGCCTGTGGACCGCGAAGCTGATCCCGAACCGCGGTGCGTGGCTGGAGTTCGAAACAACGAACAAGGACGTTATGTACGTCAAGGTCGATCGCAAGCGCAAGATCCCCGTGACGGTGCTGCTGCGCGCCATCGCCGGTATCGCGGTGCAGGTGGTTCCAGCGACGGGCGAGCTCGGGGAAACCACTCCCGGCTCCGATGATTGGCTGCGCGCCCTGTACGCCCAGCAGACGGCGAATGCGTCACACGAAAACCTCGAATTGACGATCGACAAGGACCCAACGAAGACGACGCAGGAAGCGCTGATCGAGTTGTATCGGCGGCTGCGTCCGGGCGATCCGCCCACGCAGGACAATGCTCGCAACCTGCTGAATTCGCTGCTCTTCGACTCGCGGCGATACGACCTCGCCCGCGTGGGGCGGTACAAGCTGACGACCAAGTGGGAACTGTACAAGTTCCCTGTGGACGAGCGGGTGCAGCGCGAGAACCTGCGCACCGTGACGGGTCAGGACATCTTGAACATCGTCGGCAACATGATTCGGCTGAACAACAGTGCTGGTATGGAGATCAGTGACGACATCGACCACCTCGGCAATCGCCGGGTGCGCGCGGTCGGCGAACTGATCCAGAACCAGTTCCGCGTGGGCATGCTGCGAATGGAGCGAGTGATGAAGGAGCGGATGTCCATCCAGGACGCCGACTCCGCAACGCCGAACGCCCTGATCAACATTCGGCCCGTGGTGGCCGCGATGCGCGAGTTCTTCGGTGGCAGCCAGCTCTCGCAGTTCATGGACCAGGTAAACGCCCTCGCCGAGGTTAACCACAAGCGGCGCCTCTCCGCGCTCGGCCCTGGTGGCCTGAGCCGCGACCGGGCGGGCTTCGATGTGCGCGATGTGCACCACTCGCACTACGGCCGCATCTGTCCCATCGAGACGCCGGAAGGCCCGAACATCGGCCTGATTGGTCAGCTCGCGACTTACGCGCGGATAAACGCGTACGGCTTCATCGAGACGCCGTACCGCCCAGTCGTGCAAAAGGTCACCGCAAAGAATGCCGAAGACCTCGTGGGCTACGAGTTGCGCGCTGCCGTGGAGAGTGGCAATGGCGCTGCGCCGATTCCGTCAGGCACTAAGATCACGCCGGCGGTGGCCGAACAGATCATCACCATGGGCGTCAGGCAGGTGGATGTCCGGTCTCGTGTTCTGCCGACCATCGAGTACCTCTCTGCGGATCGCGAAGATCACTTTACCGTCGCGCAGGCGAACTCCCCTCTCGACGGGGCCGGACATTTCCTGGAAGATCGCGTCGAGGCGCGCGCTGGCGGTGGCCGTTTCGTGCTCGTAACGCCGGAAAACGTGCAGTACATTGACGCGTCGCCGAAGCAGGTGGTGAGCATCGCTACCGCGCTGATCCCGTTCCTGGAGCACGACGACGCGAACCGGGCGCTGATGGGCGCGAACATGCAGCGGCAGGCCGTGCCACTCCTCGTGCCAGACTCCCCACGCGTGGGAACGGGCGTGGAGTTGCAGATCGCCCGCGATAGCGGACAGGTGATCGTCTCGACCGGTGACGGTGTGGTGCGCACGGCGACGGCGACGGCGATCATTATCGACAATGACAACGACGAGACGCAGACGTACAAGCTGGAGAAGTTCGTGCGCTCGAACCAGGACACATTCCTGAACCAGCGCCCGATCGTCTCGCGTGGTGAGCGCGTCAGTGCGGGACAAGTCGTCGCGGACAGCGCGAGCACCGACAAGGGCGAGGTCGCGCTTGGGCAGAACGTGCTCGTTGCGTTCATGCCTTTCGAGGGCGGTAACTTCGAGGACGCGGTGATCATGAGCGAACGCCTCGTGAAGAACGACGTCTTCACCTCAATCCATATCGAGAAGCACGAGACGGAGTCGCGCGATACCAAGCTTGGTCCAGAGGAGATCACGCGCGACATCCCCAACGTTGGCGATGAGAGCCTGCAAAACCTCGACGAGCGGGGCATCGTGTACGTCGGGGCGGAGGTCAAGCCGAATGACATCCTCGTCGGCAAGATCACGCCGAAGGGCGAGACGGAGTTGACGGCGGAGGAGCGCCTGCTCCGGGCGATCTTTGCGGAGAAAGCCCGCGAGGTACGGGACACGAGCCTGCGAGTGCCGAACGGCGTGCGCGGACAGGTGATTGACGTGAAAGTGTTCACGCGAGCGGAGAACGATGAGCTGCCGGCGGGCGTGAACCAGATGGTGCGCGTCTCTATCGCCCAGAAGCGCAAGATCAGTGAGGGCGACAAGGTGGCGGGCCGCCATGGGAACAAGGGCGTGGTTTCCCGGATCATGTCGGCGGAGGACATGCCCTACCTGCCCGATGGTCGGCCAGTGGATGTAATCCTGAACCCGATCGGCGTGCCATCACGAATGAACTTGGGCCAGATCCTCGAGACGCACCTCGGGTGGGCGGCGGCGGAGATGGGCTTCAAGGTCGCTACACCCGTCTTCGACGGCGCGAGCGAGGCGACGATCCACGACGAACTGGAGCGGGCGGGGCTGCCGCGAGACGGCAAGGTGGACCTTTACGACGGCCGCACGGGCGAGAAGTTCGATCAGCCGGTCACCGTCGGCATCACATACATCATGAAGCTTGCGCACCTGGTGGAGGATAAGATCCACGCACGGTCGACGGGACCGTACAGCCTCGTCACTCAGCAGCCGCTGGGAGGCAAGGCGCAGTTCGGCGGGCAGCGGTTCGGCGAGATGGAGGTGTGGGCGCTGGAGGCATACGGCGCGGCGCACACGCTCCAGGAGATGCTGACCGTCAAGTCGGACGACGTGGTCGGTCGCGTGAAGACGTACGAAGCGATCGTCAAGGGCGAGCCGATCCTCGGCGCCGGCGTGCCGGAGTCCTTCAAAGTACTGATGAAGGAGCTGCAAAGCCTCGGCCTCTCCGTTGAGGTACTCAACGAGGAGCAGGCGCCGGTCTCGATGGTCGGTGACGGCCAGGGCGACTTTATCCCGGACCTGGACATCGACCTCTCCCACCCCGAGCGGACAGACGGATAGCGAGCAGCCAACAACCTTCGACGGTCAGCGATCAGTGGGGATGCCCCGCTGAGAGCTGGCTGTTGAGGGCTGATAGCTCACTGGAGACATACATGCTGGAAGTTAACGATTTCAACGCTATCAAAATCAGGCTCGCCTCGCCAGAGGATATCCGCGAGTGGAGTTTCGGGGAGGTCACCAAGCCGGAAACGATCAACTATCGGACCCTCCGGCCAGAGCGCGACGGTCTGTTCTGCGAGCGCATCTTCGGTCCGCAAAAGGACTGGGAGTGCTACTGCGGAAAGTACAAGCGGATCCGGTTCAAGGGCGTGGTCTGCGAGAAGTGCGGCGTCGAGGTGGCGCGCAGCCGCGTCCGCCGCGAGCGGATGGGCCATATCCAGCTCGCGAGCCCCGTGAGCCATATCTGGTACTTCAAGGGCACGCCGAGCCGGCTTGGCCTTCTGCTCGACATAAGCCCGCGCAACCTGGAGCGCGTGCTGTACTTCGCAACGTATATCGTCACGACGGTGCAGAACGACGAAGTCACGCGCTTGCGCACCGAGCTGGACGCGAGCCTGGAAACGGGCACGGCGGCGATCGCGAGTGATATCGCGGGCCGGATCGGCGAGCTTGATGAGACCCGGCAGAGCGAACTTGAGCGCATCGAGGAGGTTGGACAGTCGTCCATCGCCACGCTGCGCACGGAACAGAAGGCGGCGCACGACGCGGTCGATGAAGAAGCCACCACGATCGAGGAAACCCTGAGCGCCCGGATGAACACAGTGATGCCTGAGCAGATCGTGTTCGGTGAAGGCCAGGCGTGGCGGCGCGTGCTGCTCGAAGAGGGCGAGGCGATCAACGAGTCACGCCTTGAGGAACTGCGCGAAGCCGCAGACGAGGCGGCGCGGCAGATCGATCAGACGTACAGTGGCCGAATAGCGGACGCACAGGCACTGCTCGGCGCCGAGCGAGAGCAGTTCATCAGTGCTGGCCAGCAGAATCGCGACCAGGTCTCCGACGAGCAAAAGGACCGTACGGACGCGCTGCGCCAGGAAATGCAGGAGCGCCGCCGTTTGCTCGACCTGGTGAGGAAGATGGCCCTGCTCACCGAGAGCGAGTACCGTCAGCTGCAGGACGAGTTCGGCCCTGTGTTCACTGCGGGAATGGGCGCGGAAGCGGTACTGGAGATCCTCAAGCGCGTCGATTTGGATTCGCTGATGGAGGAGTTGCGCCTGGAAATGCAGTCGTCGTCGGGGCAGCGGCGGAAGAAGGCAACGAAGCGCCTGCGGGTCGCGGAGGCCTTCCGCAAGAGCGGCAACCGGCCGGAGTGGATGATCTTCACCTCGCTGCCGGTGATCCCGCCCGACCTGCGTCCGATGGTGCAGCTCGATGGTGGCCGATTCGCAACGAGCGACCTCAATGACCTTTATCGCCGCGTCATCAACCGCAACAACCGCCTCACGCGCCTCATGAATCTGGGCGCGCCGGAGATCATCATCCGCAATGAGAAGCGGATGCTCCAGGAAGCGGTGGACGCGCTGATCGATAACGGCCGGCGTGGCCGACCCGTCGCGGGCTCAAGCAAGCACAAGCTGAAGAGCCTCTCCGACATGCTCAAGGGCAAGCAGGGAAGGTTCCGCCAGAATCTCCTCGGCAAGCGGGTGGATTACTCCGGCCGCTCCGTGATCGTGGTCGGTCCGGAGCTGGAGTTGCACCAGTGTGGCCTCCCGAAGAAGATGGCGCTGGAGCTGTTCAAGCCGTTCGTCATGCGGCGGCTCGTGCAGCGCGGACACGCGGTCAATATCAAGAGCGCGAAGCGGATCGTGGAGCGCATGCGGCCCGAGGTGTGGGATGTGCTCGAGGAGGTTACCCAGGAGTACCTGGTGCTCCTGAACCGCGCCCCGACCCTGCACCGCCTGGGCATCCAGGCGTTCGAGCCGAAGCTGATTGAGGGGAGCGCCATTCAGTTGCACCCGTTGGTCACCTCGGCGTTCAACGCGGACTTCGACGGCGACCAGATGGCTGTACACGTGCCGCTCTCGCAGGCGGCGCAGCAGGAAGCACGGGAGCGCATGCTCTCGAAGTCGAACCTGCTGTTGCCCTCGAACGGCGACCCGGTCATCACCCCGACACAGGATATCGTGCTGGGTGTGTACTACATGACCCTCGCGAAGCCCGGCGCGAAGGGCACGGGTAAGTCGTTCTCCTCGCCGGAGGAAGCCCAGCTCGCGTATGAGCTCGGCGCGATCGAGCTTCAGGCGCCGATCCATGTGCGGATCCCCGAGAACGGGGTGCCGGCGCACATGGTTGAGACGACGGTCGGGCGGCTGATCTTCGCTGAGGCGCTGCCCTCGGGGATGCAATACTCCACGGAGCGGCTCGGAAAGGTGCTCCCGAAGACGGAGCTCCGCAAGGTGGTCGCTGAGGTGTACCGGCGCTATGGGCCGGAGCGGACGGCGCAGGTCGCGGACACGATCAAGCGCGTCGGCTTTCGCTTTGCGACGAAGGGCGGCATGACGCTGGCCGTGGATGACGTCAAGATACCGGAGACGAAGCAGCAGCTTCTCGACGAGGCGGACGAGAAGGTTCGCGTCTACGACCGCGACTACTCGCGCGGCCTCATGACCGAGGACGAGCGCGAGGTGGAGACCATCAAGACTTGGACCGAGACGCGCGAGAAATTGATGACTGCCGTTGCGAGCACCCTCGATCCGTTTGGCGCTATCTCGATGATGGCGACCTCCGGAGCGAAGGGTAACATGCAACAGATCAGCCAGATGGCAGGAATGCGCGGGCTGATGGCGGACCCCTCGGGCCGCATCATCAGCCTGCCGATCCGCTCGAACTTCCGCGAGGGCCTCTCGGTGCTGGAGTACTTTATCTCCACGCACGGCGCGCGGAAGGGTCTTGCCGACACCGCGCTTCGTACCGCAGACAGCGGGTACCTGACCCGTCGCCTCGTGGACGTTGCACAGGATGTGATCGTCGCCATCGAGGACTGCGGCACCGACGAGGGAATCACGCTGCGCCGCTCGGATGAGATCGGCATGACCCCGCCGCTGCAGGACCGCATCCTCGGCAGGCAGTCGGCGAGCCCAGTGGCCGACCCCGAAACGGGCGAGGTGCTGGTTGCGAAGAACGACGTGATCGACGAGGCAGCGGTCGCACAGATCCTGTCCAGTAATGTCACGGAGGTTACCGTCCGATCCGCGCTTACGTGCATAGCCGAGACGGGGGTATGCCAGATGTGCTACGGGCGCGACCTGGCAACCGGTGTACTCGTCGAGATCGGCGAGGCGGTGGGAATCATCGCGGCTCAGAGCATCGGAGAGCCGGGCACCCAACTGACGATGCGCACCTTCCATACGGGAGGCGTTGCACTTGAGGCGGGCGACATCACGAGCGGTCTGCCGCGCGTGGAGGAGCTGTTCGAGGCGCGCAACCCGAAGGGGCAATCCACGCTGTCTGAACAGGACGGCGTGATTGAGATCCCGGAGACGGACGACGGCAGCCGCCGCGTGCGGGTGGTTTCGTCGCAGCCCTTCACGCATGCGTATCCCCTTCCCGCTGGAGCGGAGGTGCTCATCGAAAGCGGGCAGAACGTTTCCGAAGGCAGCCCGCTCGCGCGCGTTACGAGCGGCGAGGACGTCACGGAACTGACTGCCCGCACTGCGGGTCAGGCGGTTGTGGTGAAGGACAGCATCGAGATCTCCGGGGTCACGGCCGAGGAGAAGGAGTATACTATCCCGCACGCAGCCCGGCTCCGGGTGGGCGACGGTGACGCGATTGCCGCAGGCGACCAATTGACGGAGGGCCCCCAGAATCCCCATGAAATCCTCGGTATCCGAGGTCGAGATGAGGTGCAGCGGTACCTGGTGGACGAGGTGCAGCGAGTGTACCGCAGCCAGGGTGTGAACACGAACGACAAGCACATCGAGGTCGTGGCCCGGCAGATGCTGCGCAAGGTCACTATCGAAGAGCCCGGTGATACGGAGCTGCTGCCGGGTGAGCTGATCGACCGGTTCACCCTCAAGGAAGTCAACTCTCGCGTACTCGCGGAGGGCGGCGTGCCCTCAACCGCGTTCACGGAGTTACTGGGCGTGACGAAGGCATCGCTGAAGACGAGCTCGTTCCTCTCGGCGGCGTCGTTCCAGGAGACCACCAGGGTGCTGACCGAGGCTGCAATTAACGGCAGTGTCGACCACCTGCGTGGACTCAAGGAGAACGTCATCATCGGCAAGCTGATTCCGGCTGGCTCCGGCTGGCAGAATCGCCAGGACGAGGAGTACGCGCTCGCGCCAGAGGAACTGGCACTCATCGGGCTGATGCAGGCCGACTAGACAGCCCGCTGGGAGCCTTCGGTCCTTGACCGGAGGCTCCCAGCTTTGGTAAAGTAATCCGTTGTGGTTGGGCGCAGCAGGCACCCAACCATTCTTGTGTGCATTATCTTTAGGAGACACGAATGCCGACAGTTAACCAGCTTGTCCGCAAGGGAAGGTCGAAGTCGACCAAGAAGACAAAGGCGCCGGCGCTCGGGTTCACGAACAACGGCATGGGCCGGTACGCTGGCCGTCTCCGCCGCCGTGACGGTGCGCCGCAAAAGCGGGGCGTGGCAACGCAGGTGAAAACCGTGACGCCGAGAAAGCCAAACTCCGCGCTGCGCAAGGTTGCGCGGGTGCGCCTTTCGAATGGCATGGAGGTCACGGCGTACATCCCCGGCGAAGGGCACAACTTGCAGGAGCACTCGGTGGTGCTGATCCGTGGTGGCCGCGTTCGCGATCTGCCCGGTGTTCGCTATCACATCGTGCGCGGCACCCTGGATACCCAGGGTGTGCGCGATCGTAAGCAGGGCCGATCCAAGTACGGAGCGAAGAAGCCGAAGTAATCGACGGCGTAGCGGGCTGGTGATGGAACCGCCCCTCTTCGCATCAAACACAGCATTACCGGATTAAACGAAGGAAGGCCGAGATGCCCCGTAGAGCGACTGTACAGAAAAGAGAGATACTGCCAGACCCGCGCTACGGGAACCGGGTGCTCAGTCGCTTCATCAATAAAATGATGTATGGCGGCAAGAAGGGCACCTCGGAGCGCGTGGTGTACAGCGCGCTGAGTATCGTCGAGGAGCGCACCCGCCGGGATCCCGTCGAGGTATTCGAGCAGGCGTTGCGCAACGCGACCCCGGTGCTCGAAGTGAAGCCACGGCGCGTCGGCGGCTCAACGTACCAGGTACCGGTCGAGATCCGTGGTGATCGTCGGCAGTCCCTCGCGATGCGCTGGCTCATCGGCTCGTCCCGAAATCGAAACGGGCGCTCGATGTCCGAGAAGCTCGCGGCGGAGATCCTCGACGCGTCGAATAACGTCGGCGCGACAGTGAAGCGGCGTGAGGATACGCACCGTATGGCGGAGGCAAACAAGGCTTTCGCGCACTATCGCTGGTAAGCGCACGGGCCGGTCGGTGATGACCGGCGGTCTTTTTGAGAGGAACACGTTTTGGCCACGATTGCAAAACAACTAACGGGGACGCGCCGCGAGCAACTCGAGCGCACTCGCAATATAGGTATTATCGCCCACATTGACGCCGGTAAGACGACGACGACGGAGCGTATCCTGTTTTACACCGGCCGCTTGTACAAGATGGGCGAGGTCCACGAGGGCGCCGCCACGATGGACTGGATGGAGCAGGAGCGGGAGCGTGGCATTACGATCACCGCTGCCGCGACGACGTGCAGTTGGCAGGATCATCGAATCAACATCATCGATACCCCCGGCCACGTAGACTTCACCGTCGAGGTGGAGCGCTCGCTCCGCGTTCTGGACGGTGGCGTCGTCGTGTTCGACGCCGTGGCTGGTGTTGAGCCGCAGAGCGAGACGGTATGGCGGCAGGCGGATCGCTATGGCGTACCCCGTATCGCATTCGTCAACAAGATGGACCGTACGGGAGCGAACTTCGAGCGGACCGTCGAAATGATGCGCGACCGACTCGGTACGAACCCCGTGCCGGTGCAAATGCCAATCGGCTCCGAGGACACCTTCCAGGGTATTATTGACTTCATCAACAATGTCGCGATCATCTACACGGACGATCTCGGCAGCACCGTCGAGCAGTCCGAGATTCCTGAGAATATCCGCGCACAAGCGGAAATCCAGCGAGCAAAGTTCTTGGAGGCGGTTGCAGAAACCGACGAGGATCTAACGCTCAAATACCTCGAGGGCGAGGAGATTACTGCGGACGAGCTTCGTGCCGCGCTACGCCGGGGAACCGTCAATCAAACTCTTTGCCCCGTGCTGTGTGGCTCCGCGCTGCGCAACAAAGGCGTACAGCCGATGCTCGATGGGGTGATTGACTATCTCCCGAGTCCGCTCGATGTGCCCCCAGTGACAGGTCTCCTGCCAGGAACGGACGAAGAGATCGCTCGAACCCTTGATGAGGACGAGCCGTTTTCCGCGCTCGTCTTCAAGATCGTCGCCGATCAGTTCGTCGGGAAGCTCGCGTATCTGCGCGTATACTCTGGCACGCTCTCCGCAGGATCATACGCTCTGAACTCCACGAAGGACTCGCGCGAGCGGGTTGGTCGCTTGCTGCGGATGCACTCAAACCACCGCGAGGAGATCACTGAGATTCATGCTGGCGATATCGCCGCAGTGGTGGGCCTGAAGAACACGTTCACCGGCGATACCCTCTGCTCAGAGATCGCGCCCGTGGTGCTGGAGACGATCACTTTCCCCGAGCCGGTCATTTCTCAGGCAATCGAGCCAAAGACAAAGGTCGACCAGGACAGGATGTCCGTCGCTCTGGCCCGACTGGCGGAAGAAGATCCGACGTTCCGGGTGCAGACCGACCAGGAAAGCGGTCAGACGATCATCGCTGGCATGGGTGAGCTTCACCTTGAGGTGATCGTGGACCGGATGATGCGGGAGTTTAAGGTCAACGCGAACATCGGCAGGCCACAGGTTGCCTACCGTGAGACGATTACCAGACCAACGCGCGCTGAGGGTCGCTTTGTTCGGCAGACCGGTGGCCGTGGTCAGTATGGTCACGTCTGGATCGAGCTTGAGCCAATGGAAGGCGCGACGGGATTCGAGTTTGTCAACAAGATCGTTGGCGGCGTTGTTCCGCGCGAGTACGTCCCTCCTGTGGAGGCTGGCGTCAAGGAGGCGATGGAGGGCGGCGTGGTCGCTGGTTACCCGCTCGTCGGGCTGCGCGTTTCGCTGGTCGACGGCTCGTACCACGACGTGGACTCGAATGAGATGGCCTTTCACATCGCGGGATCGATGGCGCTCAAGAGTGGAGTACAGCGCGCCGGGCCGGTGCTGCTGGAGCCGATGATGAGCGTCGAGGTCGTGACTCCAGAGGAGTTCCAAGGTCAGGTGATTGGCGACCTGAGTTCGCGTCGTGGTCAGATTGAGGGTATGGATACCCGAGGCAACGCCTCCGTCGTGCGGGCCCAAGTGCCGCTCGCGGAGATGTTTGGTTACGTGATGGATCTGCGCTCCGCAACTCAGGGTCGCGCGTCGTACACCATGCAGTTCGACCACTACGAGCAGGTACCGTCAAACATCGCGACCGAGATTCAGGCAAAGGCACGGCGCTAGGAATATACCTGGCGCCGTTTTATCGTTGATAAGCAATTGCAAGGGGAGTAGGTAATAAAGTGGCGAAGCAGAGGTTTGAGCGGACGAAGCCGCATGTAAATGTAGGGACGATCGGGCATGTGGATCATGGGAAGACGACGTTGACGGCGGCGATCACGAAGGTGATGTCGCTCAAGGACTCG
>Ga0136611_10000932_pt1 | contig 19979 bp, 21 predicted proteins | sample AntDrymUQ2232306_2_FD_106645 | JGI IMG/M metagenome (GOLD analysis project Ga0136611, IMG submission 106645) | Polar desert sand microbial communities from Dry Valleys, Antarctica - metaG UQ223 (23.06) | ecosystem: Environmental > Terrestrial > Soil > Desert | place: Antarctica: Dry Valley...
CACCGGCTGGTGTACCTGGTGGACGGCGACGACCTGGTGATCCTGCAGGCCCGCTTCCACTACGAGTAGGGCCGATCTGTCACCAGGCGCTGGGGTCCTGCTGCACGAGGTTCCGGTACAGCGACCTCCGCGGACTGTGCGCCGACGGCAGCACTGACTGGACCCGCGTCATCGAGGTGGCGATGGCTGCGCCGGTCACGAGCGAGCCGTACGCCGCGGCGACGATCGGCGTCCTGGAGTGCGCGTGCACGCAGTGCAGCAGGACCGTCTTGCCCTCGTTGCGCAGGTCGCGGACCGTCCGGGCGGCGTCCAGCACCACGGCGGCCGGGTCGAGGTTGGCGTGGTCCTTGTCGATCAGCCAGAACTCGACGTGATCAGCCGGATCGGCGACGGTCCGGGCCTCGTCGGTGCCGATGCGGCAGAGGCTGACGACCGCGTCGGTCGAGCAGGCCGTCAGCGCGCCGATGTCGCCGAGCAGGACGCCCGGGTCGTCGGGGTGGGGGACCACCGCGGCCGTCGCGTCGTACCCGTCCGCGAGACGCGCGGCGGTCGGCCAGCCGCCGGACGTCACCTGGCCGCCGCGGGTGGTGAGCGCCGCGAGGGAGACAAGGTCGCGCGAGCGCAGACCCGGCCAGCCGTGCAGGCGGCGGCGGTAGCGAGCGGGGACGGCGCTCCCGCCGTACCGCGCGCCGAGGAGCTGTCCGGCGATCGCCGCGACGGTGTCGGTGTCGCCACCGCCGGCGACGGCGGCGTGAAGGCCGGCGACGAGCCCGTCCGTACGGCTGATGGCCGACCAGGCGGCGAGCAGAGCGGCGACCACCCAGCTGTTGCTGCTCCGGTAGTAGGAGGGCTCGACCTGCTCCGCCTCGTCGAGCAGCGGCGCCCAGTAGGCGGCGTCGACGTGCGTCAGGCCGACGCGGACGTCGAGCTCACCGGTCCGGACGGCGTGGTCGATCGCCAGGCACCACAGCACGCAGGCGTCCTGGGCGACAGGGTCGGCGTGCGTCAGAGCGCTGACGGCGCGGGCGGCCTCGGCGATCGCGACGGGGTCGCCCAGGTGGGCCAGGGCGACGGGACCGGTGCGCATCAACGAGCCGTTGCCCGCCGTGCGCCCGGTGCGAGCGTGCAGCTCGGCAGCCACCTGGCGCATCGTCTCGGCTCCGCCGCCGCGACGGGCCGTCTCGCCCAAGACGGACCGGGTCTGGATGCCGATGTCAGGAGGCCCATCGGCGTACCAGCGCAGGAATCCCTGGGCGATCTGCTCGAGCGCGTGGGCGGAGCGCAGGTCGGCACCGGTGGACGCGACCTGCGCTATGGCCACGGCCATCTCGGTGTCGTCGGAGTACTGGCCGGGGGCGATGCCGCCGAGCCCGCCGCCGAGCATCTGCGGCTCGCCGTTCAGCGAGGTGGTGCCGAGCTCGTACGGGACGCCGAGGGCGTCGCCGGCCGCCTGGGCGAGCAGGACGCCGACGGCCCGGTCGGTCTGCTGGCTGGTGAGCCTCATGGGAACCTCCGCGTGTTGTCGTCGAGATGACGATAACAGCAGCGTGTGACAGATCAGGTCCTGTGGAGCTCCGCCTCCCACAGCCGGGCCATTCGTCCGCCGAAGGCCACGAGCAGGACCGTCTCGACCCGGGTCGTGGCCTGCCGAAGCGCTCGGACGGACACCCGGGCGGCCTCGTCCTCCGGGTAGCCGTAGACGCCGGTCGAGATCGACGGGAAGGCGACGCTGCGGGCGCCGACCTCGTCGGCACGGGCCAGCGACGACGTGTAGGCCGACGCGAGCGCGACAGCGTCCTGCGGGCCGGCGTACCGCGGTCCGACGGCGTGAACGACCCAGCGGGCGGTCAGCAGGTCGAAGGAAGGCGTGATCACTGCTGATCCGGCCGGGCACGGCGCGAGGGCCCGCGACGCCTCGAGCAGCCGAGGGCCGGCGGCGGCGTGGACGGCGCCGTTGACGCCGCTGCCACCGACCAGCCGGCTGTTGCCGGCGGTGACGACCGCATCGACCTCGATCGTGGTGATGTCCCCGCGCACGACACGGATGTCGAGGCTCACGCGGAGAATCCGTAACGCAGCACGTACTCCTGAGAGGTGTTGGCCGGGTCGAGGAAGACAGCCGGGTCGAGCGTCGAGAACCGGTCCGGTCCGGTGAGCAGCCGGTGCCACACCTCGCTGACCGTCGAGCCGACTGCCCGGGTCTCCGCGCGTACCAGGGACCGCTGGTAGGCGGTGTTCTCCGGCGGCAGGACGTGCACGATGCGGACGACGTCGGCGCCGTGCGCCCCTGCCTTCTCCAGCTCGTGCGCGAGAAGCTGCTGGCGGACCAGCTGGTAGAGCGGCTCGTCGAGCAGGAGCTCGAAGGGCAGCAGGTCGCTGCGCACGGGGGAGTCGGCAGCCAACAACGCGGCGCCGTACCGCCGACGCCGCTCCTCGTGCTTGGCCGGCTCCGGCCGGCGCGGGCCGTACGACTCGGTGTACTTCCACTCGACGAGCACCAGCTCGACGACACCGTCCGCGCGCCGGTGCAGGAAGGCGGCGTCGACGCTGGTGCACCGGGCGTCCCGAGTCCGGGCGCCGTACGGGGACTCGCCGAAGAAGTCGGTCGGGCCGACGTACTCGAAGGTCAGATGGTGGCCCGGCTCCACCTCGAGCACCTCGGAACCGGCCAACCCGAAGGCCATCCGGAGCCGGTCCGGGTCATGGACCAGCTGCCCGAGCGCGTTCAGGCACTGCACCTGCGAGGACAGCAGGTGGTTGCCCGGGCCGGAGGCGGTCGCGGCGTGCCACTGCACCTGCAGCGAGGTGAACAGCTCCAGCGCCGGCTGCCGCACCTCGGGCAGCAGGTTGAGGGCCGCGTGCTCGACCGGCAGGCAGAAGTCGTACGCCGTGCCCGGCCGGTGGCTCCAAGGAGCGGCGGCGCGGGCGGACGCCGGGAGGGTCGTCGTGCTCTGCTTCCACGCCGTCGCGCGGCGTCGTTCCTGCTCTGTGCAAGTCATCGAGGACGACGGTACGAGGGACCTCCGACGTTCTCGCCCGAGTGGCAGTCTCGGGGCATGACCGCGCGCAGCATCCCTGCCGTGCTCGACCGGCGCGACGGCTTCATCGGCGAGCACGACGTGTGGCAGCGCCTGTGCAGCGACCTGCCCGACGGCACAGTCCTGCTGTGCGGCGTCAAGGTGCCGCACGGCCCGAGCGGCCGGCAGATCGACTTCCTCGTCCTGTGGCCCGGCGTCGGGATCGCCGTGGTCGAGGTCAAGGGCGGCGCCGTGTCCTGCGACGAGGGGCGCTGGCGATCGCACCGGCAGGGGGAGTCCCGCGAGATCGGGAACCCGATGGAGCAGGCAGAGACGGTGCGCCACGAGCTGCACCGCTTCCTGCTCGACAAGGGCCTGTCGGCAGGGCGCGCCCGGATGCAGCACCTCGTCGTCCTGCCGCACACGGTCCTGCCCAACGGCTTCGACCCCACCAGCTTCCCGCGCGTCCAGGCAGTCGACATGCACGCCCTCGACCAGCTCGTGCCGAGGATGCATCAGCTCGTCGAGTCCGGCGCCGGCCATGCGCCTCTCGACGAGGCCTGGGTGCCCGCGGTGGTCGGGCTCTTCGCGCAGGCGCTTCTGCCGGACGGCACCGCAGACGCTGCCGAGCACGAGCAGCGGGCCGAGCAGCTCGCCGTCCAGCAGGTGGACGTGCTCGACCTGCTGCCCCGGCAGCGCAGCTTCACCGTCATCGGGGGCGCCGGCACCGGCAAGACCGGCCTGGCGCTGGAGCAGGCCCGCCGGCTGTCGCACCAGGGCCGGCGTACCGCGCTGCTCTGCTACTCCCGCGGCCTGGCCCGTTACCTCGAGCTGCAGACGGCGAGCTGGCCCACGCCCCCGGCGTTCGTCGGCACCTTCCACCGCCTCGCGCTCAACTGGGGAGTGCCCGACGGCGAGGGGGACGACTACTTCGAGCAGAAGGTCCCGGCCGGCCTAGAGGCGGCGGCCCGCGGGCGGACGGGCCTGTTCGACGCCGTCGTGGTCGACGAGGCCCAGGACTTCGGCGCTACCTGGTGGCCGGCGCTGCTCGCGTGCATGACCGAGCCGAGCGTCGGTGGCGTCTTCGCCTTCCTCGACGAGGACCAGCGCGTCTTCGAGCGGAAGGCGGCGGCGCCGGTCGACGGCCAGCCGTACCCGCTCCGGCGCAACTACCGGAACACCAAGCGGATCGCGCAGACCTTCGGGTCTCTCGCCTCGGAGCAGGGACGGTACGAGGGCCGGGAGGGGCAGCGGGTGCGCTTCCTCGCCTGCGCCACCGACGAGGTCCTGGCCCGGGCCGACGACGCCGTGGACGCGCTGCTCGACACCTGGGAGCCACAGCAGATCGCCCTGCTGACGACCAAGCACCGGCATCCGATCCACGTCGAGCAGGTGGGTGTCCACGGCGACGACGCCTACTGGGAGCAGTACTTCTCAGATGACGACGTCTTCTACGGGACCGTGTCCGGCTTCAAAGGCCTGGAGCGGACGTGCGTCGTGCTCGCCGTCAACGGATTCAGCGCGCAGGCCCGGGCCAAGGAGATGCTGTACGTCGGACTGTCGCGGGGCCGCAGCCAGCTGGTCGTCGTCGGTGACCTCGACGAGATCGCGCCCGCAGCCAGCCGTGGCGGCGTGCGCCGGCGCCTCACGCAGGCTCAGCCGTGGCAGCCACCGGCCCTCGGCTGACGGCCCCGCGGAGGCGCCAGAACTGTCGTACCCCGCTGGGACACTTGCCCTCTGGTCGAGGGAAGAGGGTGAGCGGTTGTCCTACGAGGACATGGCACGGTCGCACGTGAAGGAGCTCGCGCGCGAGGCGTTCGAGCTCGATGAGGTCGTCGTGGACTGTGACGGCGACCTGCCGTTCCCGTTCGGGACGGCATTGGTCTACGTGTCGGTGGTCCGCGACGGACGGCTGGTCCGGGTCTGGTCGCGGGCCCTGTCGGGGATCCACGTCAACAAGGCGGTCCTGCGCGAGATCGACGAGGTGAACGCCGGGCTGATCTTCGGCCGGGTCTTCACCCGGCTCGACGGCGTGATCGTCGAGAGTTGCCTTCCGGTCGAGCCGCTGCGTCCGTGCGACCTCGGTCGGCTCGTCGCAGAGGTCGGCGCGACGGCCGACCGCGTCGGCTCGATGCTCGCGGCCGTCCACGGCGGGGACGTCGTCTTCCCCGACGGCTGCGACGCCAGCTCTTCGCAGCCCGACTGACCGTGGTGCTCCACCAGCAGTGGGTCGCCCGCGAGCGCCAGTTCTCCGGGCTGCCGTCGGTGGCCGACGTCGCCCCGCGGCAGGGGCAGGTCGTGTTCGCCGGCTGCGCGCTGCCCGCCTGGATGCTGGCCCTGGGAGCCGGGGCATCGGGCGCGCCGGGCCGGGCAGCCGCTGTTGGGACGGCGCGCGCCGTGGTTCTGCCCGGAGCACCGGCCGGACCGGCTGGAGGTGACACGACACGTCGAGAACGCATCATGATGCGTTGACGTTGAGCCTATGATGCCTTCATGCGAACCACCGTCACCCTGGACGAGGACGTCGCCACGGCAGTGCAGGCCCTTGCTTCCGAACGGGGATGGACGTTCAAGCAGGCCCTCAACACGACGCTGCGCGCAGGGCTGTCCGGACCGCGCGCGCCGAAGGCCTACCGCGTGCGTCCCCGGCGGCTGGGACTGCGACCGGGCGTCGACCTCGACAAGGCACTGCGCCTAGCCAGTGACCTCGAGGACCAGGAGCTCGTCCGCAAGCTCGAGCTCCGCAAGTGAGGCTGCTCGACGTCAACCTCCTGCTCTACGCGATCGATGCCACCTCGCCCCGGCACGACAAGGCCCGGCCCTGGCTCGAGCGGGTGCTGTCCGGGCGCGAGAGCGTGGCGCTGCCCTGGACTGTGCTGCTGGCCTTCGTCCGGCTCAGCACCCGGGCGGCGGTGTTCACCGACCCGTTGACACCACAGCAGGCTCTCGACCTGGTCGACGAATGGCTGGCCCTGCCCTCGGTGATCGTCGTCCACCCCGGCCGGCGGCACGCCCAGGTCCTGCGCGAGCTGCTCCACGACGCCGGGACCGCAGGCAACCTCGTCACCGATGCCCATCTGGCCGCGCTGGCCATCGAGCACGGCGCCGAGCTGTGCTCCTGCGACAGCGACTTCTCACGCTTCGCCGGTGTGCGCTGGGTCGATCCGCTGCGCTGACGGGGTCGCCTCCTCCGGCCGACTCCATCGTCCTGGCGCCGACCAGCCGGCTCGACCGAATCGCACGACCTGGCCTACACCACCGCGGGCGCCAGCCGGACGCCTTCGCGCCGGGACGCCGCGCGAAGCCGGCCGTCCCAGACGGCCAGCACCGGTCCGGCCTCGGCGACGGCGAGGGCGCTGGCGAGGTGGACCGCGTCTGCGCCGCCCAGCACCTGTCGGGCTGTCAGGTCGGCGGCGGCGGCCGCCACGGCGGGGGTCAGCTCCAGCATTCGCAGGCCTGATGCGTACCGATCCCACAGCGACAGGGCTCGTCGGCGCTCGGGGCGGGCCAGGCGGTGCGCTCGCGTCGCGGCCTCGATGGCGGCGCGCACCTCGGGCACCACGAGTCGGCTGGCGAGCACGACGTCGGCCTCGTCCCAGAGCCGTGCCGCCTCGTGGCTCCCGGGTTCGTCGACCAGCAGCTTGACCAGGGCGCTGCTGTCCCAGCAGACGAGCACCTCAGCGCCGGAGGTCGGTGACCAGCTCCGCCACCGACCCGCGGGCGGTGGCACGACGAGCGCCGCCGGCACGCGGCCTGGACGCAGACGCTGGGGTGATCAGCCCGTCGCGCTCCCACCGGTCCAGGAGCGGGTCCGTGCTGATGGCGACCAGCCTGGCGACCGGACGACCGCGCTCGGTCACGACGACGTCCTGACCGTCAGCAACCCGGGCCAGCCAGGAGCGCAGCTCGGCGCGGAACTGCGTGATCGTCACCTCCATGGGCGAACAGTACAGAAGGCGGAGGGTCATCTGTACGTAGGTCATGCATGGAGTCTGCTCAGCCAGCCAGACGACGAAGGCTTCGCGGGGCGGGCTGTGGAGGACGGGAGTTGTCCACAGTCGGCCTTCCGTACCGCACGGCTTGGCGGACGCCGACGGCCCTGAGACGATGCCCAGCGAAGGAGGTCTCCCGTGTCCGTCGACGTCCGCCGCACCTGGACCAGAGCCGACCTCGCGGTGCTACCGGACGACGGTCTGCGCTACGAGCTGGTCGACGGCAGCCTCGTCGTGACACCGCCGCCCGCTCAGCGTCATCACTGGTGGGCCCACTCGCTTGCCGTCCAGCTGCGCGCCGGTGCACCTGATGGGTGGTGGGTGGTGACCGAGCTGTCGCTGCCGCTCGGCGAGAACCTGCGGATTCCCGATGTCGTCGTCCACCGCTGGCCGCTCCTGAGCCCCGAGCCCGACGTCGACAACCCGCTTGGCCCGCAGGACGTGGGGCTCCTGGTCGAGGTCGTCAGCCCGCGGACCCGCACGACCGACCGGTTCAGCAAGCCGGGGGAGTACGCCGCCGCAGGCGTCGGAGTCTTCTGGCGCCTCGAGACCGAGCCGGTGCCCGCCCTGCACCCCTATGAGCTCGTCGACGGTGTCTACGTCGCGCACGCGGTGATCACCGGCACCGGGGCCGCGCCGTCTCCGTGGGGCGAGATGGTGGTGGAACTCGGCGGGCAGTCAACCGCTTTGGGCAACGTAAGGCCCTAGTCTGCGGTCGATGAGCGCCGCGCCCTTCGACCGGCTCCGGCTCACGGCCCTGCGCTACGCCGTGAACGACGAGGCCGAGCAGTACATCGCCGTGATGCGCGTGTTCGCCGACGGCACGGCCGGGCTGCTGAGCGACCTGTCGGCCCGGGAGGTCGCCGAGCGCCTGGCTCAGGAGCATGGGCTCGAGCTCGACGTCGACCTGGTGGACGCCCGACTGTCCTACCTCGTGCAGGCCGGCAACCTCGCGCGCAGCCCGCGCGAGACGGAGGCGCGCAGCATCCGGGAGTACCTCACGACCCGGGCCCGCTACCAGCTGACCCAGCGCGGTGAGCTGGTCCACCGCCAGGTCGAGGAGCTGCTGGGCGCTGCCGACGAGGTGCGGGAGGTGTCGACCGAGATGCTCGGCGGCATCCTGGCCGGGTTGCGGGCGCTGCGTGACTACGACCCGGCGACGCTGGCAGAGGTCGACCCCGACCTGCTGGCCGGGCAGGTGGCCACGGTCTTCGCGCAGTTCGAGCGGCTGGTCACCAGCACGCGCAGCTTCTACGCCAGCCTCAGCCAGGTGCTGTCGCGCTACGACCTCGGGCGTGAGGACTTCCAGGCGTTCAAGGCCGCTCTGCTGGACTACCTGCAGCGCTTCGTCGACCAGGTCGCCCGGTCGATGCCGCAGGTCGCCGAGCTGTTGCGGGACCTCGACCCTGCCCCGCTGCTGGCCCGGGCGGGCAGTGGCGCCCGGCTGCTCGGGCTGGACGGTGAGCAGGCCCGCCGTTCGACCGGGCTGGACGAGGCTGACTGGGTCGACCTGCGCACCTGGTTCCTCGGAGCGCCCGGCCGGCACAGCGACGCCGACGAGGTGCGGGCGCTGGCCACCCGCGCCATGCGGGCGCTGCTGGTCAACCTGCGCCGGCTCGCGACGTCCACCGACCGCGAGGTCAGCCGCTACGCCGATCTTTTGCGCCTGGCCGGCTGGTTCGACGACAGTGACGCCGCCCAGGCGCACGCCCTCTGGGCCTCGGCCTTCGGGCTCTACAGCTGCCGGCATCTCGGCTTCGCCGCTGACGGCGAGCCGGCAGCCGCGACCAGCTCCTGGTGGCGGGCTCCGGTCGCCGACGTACCGGTGATGCTGCGGAGCAGCGGCGAGCGCAAGGCCGCCGGCGTCACCGCTCGGCGAGAGGACTACGGTCCGGTCAAGGCGCAGCGGCTGCGCGAGCGGGCCGTCGCCGAAGCCGCCCGGGCTCGGGCGCTGGAGGAGCTGCGGTCGCTCGTGGGCGTCGTCTGCGACGCCGAGCTGTCTGACGAGGCGCGCCAGCAGCTGCTCGAGCTGCACGCCCGGGCCCTGTCGGAGGCGGGCGGTCCGGTGCGCGCTACGGCCCGGGCCGAGGCAGCCCTGCCCGACGGCAGCCGGATCCGGCTGCTCGTGACGCCGGTGCCCGGTGCGGTCACGACGGTCCGCAGCCCCGCCGGCACGCTCGCCCTGCACGACCTTGTGCTGGAGCTCGCGTGACCGTCGCGACCGACGAGAGCGAGCGGCGTGACGCGCTGCGGGCGCTGCTGAGGCAGCCCCTGCTGACCGCCGACGGCGCGCATGACGACGAGCTCCTGCTGGTCCGTCGTCACCGCGAGCACCTGCAGCGCTGGTGCGCCGAGGCGCTGGGCTACCGCCTGGTCGTCGAGCCGCAGGCCGCGCGGCTGTTCAAGGCCGGACTCGGCCGGGACGCGACCCGCCCGCTGCTCAAGCGCAACGACCGGCCCTTCGAGCCCCGGGCGTACGCCCTGCTCTGCCTGACGCTGGCCGCCCTCACACGCTGCCCTGCCCAGCTGCTCATCGACGAGCTGGTCGCCCAGGTGCGCAGCGCCGTCGCCGACGCCGGGCTGGCCGTCGACCTCGACACCGTCAGCGACCGGCGGGCGCTGGCCGCCGCGCTCGGGCGCTGCTGTCGTACGGCGTGCTGGTCGAGCGCGACGGCGACTACGCCAAGTGGGCCGAGGACGGCACCACCCAGAGCCTGCTCGACGTCCGCAGGGACCGGCTGCGGCTGCTCCTTTCGACCGCGGTCGTCGGCGCCGCCGGGCCGCAGGACCTGCTCGATGCCGCGGCCCTGCCGAGCGCGGCGGGTGGCGCGCGGGTCGCCGTGCGCCGTCGACTGCTCGAGTCGCCGGTGCTCTCTCACGACGACCTCAGCCCGGACCAGCTCGAGTGGTGGCGGCGCAGCCGGGGCCGTGAGGCCGAGTGGTTCACCGAGCACACCGGTCTCGAGCTCGAGCTGCGCAGCGAGGGGGCGCTGGCGGTCGACCCGGCTGAGACGCTCACCGACACGGCCTTTCCGGGCACCGGGTCGGCTCGGCACGCGGCGGTTCTGGTGCTGGAACGGCTGGTCGCCGTCGTGCGCGACGACGCCCGCGGCTCGGGCCGGGCCTGGTGGCCGCTGCCGGAGCTCGCCGTCGCCGTGGCCGTGCGCGAGGTGCAGGCCCAGCACGGCCGCGGGCTGCGCAAAGCGTACGCCGACGTCGCGGTCCTGCATGCCGACGTCGTCGACGTGCTCACCGGCAGCGGCCTGCTGCGCGACGGGCACCTGCACGCGGCGGCGGCGCGCTACGCACCGCAGACGACGTACGCCGAGGGGCTGTTCTGATGGCCCGCGACCCGCACCGCTTCCGGCTTCACCGCGCCGGTGTGCTCAACGTCTGGCAGTACGACGAGCAGGTGTTCGACTTCGCCGACGGCCGGCTGCTCCTGCGCGGTACCAACGGGGCAGGCAAGAGCAAGACCCTCGAGATGCTGCTGCCGTTCGTGCTCGACGGCGACAAGGCGCGGATGACCGCGACCGGCCGACAGGGCAGCCAGCTGCTGTGGTTGATGACCGACGGGGCTACCGGCGGCGGCACCCGCACCGGCTACCTGTGGGTCGAGCTGGCCCGCACCGACGAGGCCGGCGAGCTGCACGTCGTCACCTGCGGCATCGGCATCCGGCACTCGGCGAGCGCCCGCAGCGTCACCACGTGGCAATTCGCCGTACCGACGTCCGTCCCGCCGCTGGCCGAGCCGGACGGCACCCCGCTGTCGGCGCCGCGCAGCCGCGAGGTCGTGGCCGAGCTCGGCGGCCAGTCCTTCGACGCGCCGCGGGCCTACAAGGAGCACGTCGGGCAGCTGCTGTTCGGGCTCGAGCCGAGGGCGTACGACGACCTGCTGCGGCTGCTGTACTGGTTGCGCCAGCCGCAGGTCGGGGAGGACCTCGACCCTCGGCGGCTCGTCGAGATGCTCGACGAGTCGCTGCCGGCGCTCGACGAGGACGCCGTCCGGCAGGTCGGGGAGACCTTCGACGAGCTGGCGGAGCACGGCGAGCGGGTGGAGCGGCTCGCCGCGGCAGCCCGGGCGGTCGAGGCCTCCGCGGGGGTGTACGGGCGCTATGCCGCAGGTGTGGTTCGCGAGCGCGCGGCGGCCGCCCGCGACGCCGAGCGGGAGCGCGCTGTCCGATCGCGGGCGCTGGGCCAGGCCCGCGCCGAGCTGGAGCGAGTCACCGCGGAGCTGGGCACGGCCAGGACGGAGCAGCAGACGTCGTCGGCGGCGCACGGTGCGGCGCGCAGCCGGGTGCAGGTCCTGGAGTCGGGGCCGCTCGCGCGCAATCAGCAGGTCCTGCAGGAGAAGCAGCGGCGGGCGCAGGCGCTGGCCCAGGCGGCCGAGCGGGCGCGCAGCGGTTCCCGGCATGCCGCTGACCGCGCGGAGAGCAGCCGGTCGCGGGTCGACCGTGAGGCCAGGTCGCTCGCCGACGCCGGTGAGCGCCTGCACGCCGGCACGGCGGCCGTCCGGGACGCCCTGACGGCGTGCGCGCTGGCGCAGGGGCTCGCGACGGCCGGTGACGCCGTGGAGCAGGCGGGGCTGCTGCGCGACAGCGTGCCCGGCGTGCGGCAGCAGGCGACCGCGGCCCGGGCTGCCGTCGGCGTGGTGCGCGCTGCCCTCGACGTCGTCGACGACCGCACCCGCACCCGCGACGCCGCGGCCGACCGGGCCGCCGAGGCCGAGCGCCGGGAGGAGCAGGCCGCGGGCCGGGCCGCCGACGCCAACCGCCATGTGGTTCTGGCCGAGAGCGCTTGGCTCTCGGTCGCGTCCGCGTGGGGCGCCGAGCGGGGGCTCGTTGTCGGGGCGCCGCGCCCGCAGCTGCTCGCCGGACTTCCGGGGCAGGCACGCGACGCGGTGGCCGGTGAGCAGCAGCAGCTCCGCGACAGGCAGGCAGCGGCCGCTGCGGCGAGGGTCGCCGCCGAGCGGATGCTGGCCGAGCTGGCCACGCAGCGCGAGCGCGTGCTGGCCGAGAAGGACCCGTCACCTGCGCCGCCCGCGCTGGCCCGCCCCGGTCGCGACCCGGCAGCCGGCCTGCCGTTGTGGCGGCTCGTCGACGTCCGCGAGGGGACGGTCGCCGCGCCGCTTGAGGCCGCGCTGCAGGCCTCCGGGCTGCTCGACGCCCAGGTCCTCGCCGACGGGGCCTTGCGGCTGCTCGACGACACAGTGCTCGGGCTGACGGCGGATGCTGGACAGGTGGCGGGCGCGAGCCTGGCGGACGCCCTGCGACCTGATGTTCCGGACGGCAGCCCGGTCGGCGCCGAGGTCGTGGCGCGGTTGCTCTCCGGCATCGCCCTGGCCGACTCCGCGGTCGGTCCGTGGTCGGTCGGGCGGGACGGCTCCTGGCGGCTCGGGCCGCTGACCGGCCGGGCCAGCAAACCGGTGGCGCAGTACGTCGGCAGCGCCGCCCGGGAGGCCGAGCGGGCCCGCCGGCTGGCCGAGGTGGAGCAGCGGCAGCAGGCCGCCGCAGCCGATCACGACGAGGCAGCCGGCGCTGAGGCGTCGGCTGCGGCGATTCTGAACGAGATCGGGCACTGGCTCGACCGGCTGCCGTTGAGCGGCGAGCTGACGAGCACCTGGGTGCTCCAGCAGGAGCGGGCCCGTGCCCTCGACCGGGCCAGGGTCGAGGCCAGCGAGCGCGCCGGGCACCTCGTCCGGGCGACCGCCGAGTCGGCCCGCGTCACCGGCGAGCTGCGCCGGCTGTGCAGCGAGCACGCGCTGCCTGGCGACCGGGAGGCTCTGCAGGCCCGCAACGACGTGTTGCGCGACCTCGACAGCCGGCTCGAGTCGCTCTCCGCCGAGGCCGGCCGGCTGCTCACCGCTGCCCGCCGGCACGAAGAGGACGGTGAGGAGGCAGAGCGCGACGCCGCCGAGGCCGAGCGCACTCAGGTCGAGGCCGCGGACGCCGCCGAGCAGGCAGAGCAGGCCCAGCAGGAGTCGGCGGCGCTGCTCGAGACGTTGGGCGCCGACGTGCAGCGGATGCAGGCCGAGCTGTCCGCGGCCCAGCACGACCAGCGCGAGGCCGCCCGCGCGCGCGACCGGGCCGGCCAGCAGGTGCTGGTGCTCACCGGGCAGCACGGCGCTGCTGACGCCCAGGTCCGGGCCGCCGACCAGCGCCTGGCGGACGCCCAGCCGGAGGTCGCCGAGCGGCTCGACGGGGTCCTCGGTCTGAGGGCGGTCCCCGGGCTGCTCGCGGCCGCCCTCCAGCGCGAGCCGTCGGAGGACGAGCTGGCCGGCCTCGACGCCCTGGCCGGCGCTCTGGCAGGCACGTCCGGCCTCCCGGCCGCCACGGCGGCCGGTCCGCTGCCCCGCGTGGCCGGGCAGCTCCTCGCGGGCTGGGCGGAGCTGCCGGTGGTCGCTGCGGACGCCAACGCCGTCTACCGCGACGTGGCGACGCTGGCGGCCGGGCCGGCCGCCGATCAGGAGCCGCGGGTCGTCACTGTCGGCAGCGAGCTCATGGTGCTCGCCCGGGATGCCGCCGGCGCTGAGCAGCCGCTGGCCGTCGCCGCGGCCCGGCTGGCCGCAGAGGTGGTGCGCGAGCGCGAGCTGTTGACCGACCGCGAGCGCACGCTGTTCGAGGAGCACCTGCTGGGCGAGCTCGGGGATGCGCTCCGCAGCCGGCAGGCAGAGGCGCACGACCTGGTCGCCGGCATGAACGGTCTGCTCAGCGACGTCAGGACCAGCCAGGGCATCCGGGTGCGCCTGGACTGGGCGCTGCGCGAGGACGTCGGCTCCGACGTCGCCGCCGCCGTCGCGCTGCTCGGCCGCCCGCGCGGCTCGCTCACCCCTGACGAGGCCGGCCGGCTGCGGGCGGCGCTGTCCGGTCTGATCGAGGTGCAGCGGGCGGCTGAGCCCGAGCACGGCTACGCCGAGCACCTCGCCCGGGCGTTGGACTACCGGCGCTGGTCGGCGTTCACGGTGCGACTGCATCGACCGGGCGGGCAGGCCTGGACCACCCTGACCCGGCGTACCCCGCTGTCGCAGGGCGAGCAGAAGGTCGTCTGCTACCTGCCCCTGTTCGCCGCCGCTGCAGCGCATTTCACCTCAGTCGCCGGCGCCGCGCCGTACGCCCCGCGGTTGATCCTGCTCGACGACGCGTTCCCGAAGATCGACGTTCGGACCCACCCGCTGCTGTTCGGCCTGCTCGTCGACCTCGACCTGGACTTCGTCCTCACCAGCGAGCGGCTGTGGGGCGACCACGCCAGCGTCCCGTCGTTGGCGGTGTACGAGGCGCTGCGCGCGCCGGGGGAGCGCGGCATCGCGCAGTACCGCTACACCTGGGACGGCCATGTGCTCGTCGGGCACGGCTGACGCTGCCGATGACCTTGCCCGGGTGGCTCACCGACCCCGACCTGCTGCCGGTCTGGCAGCGACTGCGCGCCCCGCTCGAGCAGGGCGCCGCGACCACCCGGCTCACCGGGCTGGAGCGGTCCACCCGCCATGCACTCGGTCGCCTGCTGGGTCGCCCGGTGACCAGCGACGTGCGCATCGTGCTGGCCGAGCTGGAGCTCCGGCTCGGACGGCCGGTGCGCGACATCGTGGAGCAGGTCACCGGTCGGCTGCGCGACCGCGACGCCGAACGGGCGGCGCGGGACGGCCCGCTCGCGGTGCTCGCGGAGGTCGACCCGGCATGGGCCGCGGGCGTGCGTTCGAGCGGATTGCTCACCCGCCTGCCCGACGCCGACCGCGTCGTGCGACTCGCGACGTTGGTGCTCGCCGAGCTGCCCGGTCCAGGCAGGCTGCGCACCGAGTTGGCCGCCGCGGTCACCGGTGACGCTCATGCCCTGGACGACGGCCGGCCGCTGGCCGCGCTGGTCCTGCGCGGACTGCACGGCGGCGCCCTGCCCGACGACCGTCGAGCCGCCTGGCAGAGCGCCGGGGTGCTGTCGGACACCGTCTCGACCACCGTGCTGACGCTTGGCCTGGCCGTCGACGGGACCGTCCCGGCCGGCCCGCGGCACCTGACCCCGTGGGACCTGCGGCGCAGCGACGTGCGGGCGCCCGGCCGTGTGCTCGTGGTCGAGAACCCTTCCGTGCTGGAGGCTGTCGCTGTGCGATACGGATCGGAGCATGCCCTTGTGTGCACGGCAGGGTGGCCGGCGGCGGTGGCGGTCGATGTGCTCAGGCGGCTCCCGGCCGGGTCCCGATACCACGGCGACCTCGACTGGCGCGGCGTCGAGATCTGCGGCTGGCTCGTCGAGCGGTGCAGGGTCGTGCCCTGGCGGATGACGGCAGCGGACTACCTGGCGGCCCCCGGCGGCGAGCCGTTGTCCGGCCGTGAGGTCTCGACGCCGTGGGACCCGGAGCTGGCGAGGGCGATGGCAGAGCGCGGGGTCGCGGTGCACGAGGAGCAGCTGCTCGCGGCTCTGGTCACGGATTGGGTCGCGGGACGCTGACCCACCCCACCGCACAGGGAGCCCGCCGCTGCCCTCGCTCCGGCCACGCGGCTGACGTCTACGTGCCTGCGAAGGCGGCGAACCGCTGCGCCAGCAGGTCGCGGTCCGGCCGGTGGGTCGGTCGCGCAGGCAGCGCGAGCCGTACGTCGTGGACGGCCTGGATGCCGTACTTGAGCATCGGGCCGTCCTGCTCGAGCAGGACGCCCGGGCGCACCTGCACGACGTAGTCGGGCCGGACATCGAGCATGCCCCGGTCGTAGGCGGCGTGGTGGATCTTGCACAGCGACGGGCCGTTCGGGACGACCGGCTTCCCGCCGTCGGCGTCGGACAAGATGTGCGCAGACCTTGCGCAGCAGGATGAGCGGTACGCCGAGGTCTACTGCCCGCCGCAGCTTGCGGTTGTCCCCACTGTCCGGCGCGCCAGCCCGGTAGTCACAGCGCCACAGGCCGTCGTCGGTCCCGGCGTCGTCGTACGGTCCGCTCGGCGTGCTGAGGATCGTCAGCATGGCTGCCAGCCCGGCCGGGTTGCGGATGCCGCGGCCGGCGTCGATGAGCGGGAGGCGCTCACCTCCGTACGCAGAAGGCCTCCGAGTCAGGCGGTAGGGACGGCAGACCACCTGGCTCGGGGACTGGTGCCCCACAGCCGGTCCAGCCAGGACGTCCACCCCCGTGCGGTGACGGTGAGGATGTCGCCTTGCCGTACGTCCACCCAGTTCGAGCCGTAGCGCAGTCCCAGAAATGCCTCGCGCTCGTCCCAGCTGGACGTCGTGGGGCCAGGGCGAACGACCACGGCGACGGCGATCGGCGCACAGAGCCAGTCGCCGCCGGACCGGGTGAAGCCGAGCCGCTGGAGCGCCTCCTCGGTCCGACGTGTCCGGTCACGCTCGTCGACAGCGGGCTCCTCCCACAGCACCGTCGTCCCGGTCACCCGCTGCGCGTCGTACAGACCATCCACCCGGACGAGCAGGGTCCGCGGGCGGTCGAACGGGTGGTCGCGCGCCACGGCGTCCAGTACGAGGTCGGGCCGGCGCAGCTCTCCCATCAGGTCCGGCTCGTCGTCGTCCCTGTCCTTGTCGGTGTCGGTGTCGCCCATGGCAGGCATGGTGCGGCGTCCGGACGAGCTCACGCCGGTTGTCCACAGACGCGCGGTCTGCACCCCCGAAGTCGGGCCGTCCCGTGTTCGCTGACGCCGACGAGAGGGGCCGCCATGGGCCTGCATACCGACTACCTCGGGCACCTGCGCATCGCGCCGGTGCTCAACGCCGACGAGATCGCTTTCCTGCAGGCCTTCAACGGCACCCGCCACTGCGGCGACCGGACCCCGCTCGACGTCGCAGAGCACCCCTCGGACAACGAGAACCACGGCGATGTGGGCACGTACAACAGGGTGTCCGAGGGGAGGCCGGGTCTGTGGTGCCCGTGGACGTCTTGTCAGGACGGCTGCTGCCTGATCTGGGATCAGGGGGAGAAGCCCTACCGGCCGCAGGAGTGGCTGCGCTACGTCGTCAACACGTTCCTGCGGCCTGGCGCCGTCCTGAGTGGAGATCCGGCGGCGCGGGAGCGCGGCCTCACCTTTGACCACGTCCTCGACGGCATGCTCGTGGGCGAGCGCCGCGAGACGGCTGAGCTGTTCGCGCTGACCGTCCGCGCAAACGTGGTCCGGCGGCGTGTCCTGGTCCCCGGCGCCGAGAACACCGACGAGTACGGCTACCCGCCTCCTGACGTGGAGCGTCGTTCGCGACAGGGCCGGCTCGTGGCTCGTCGACGCAGGTTCGCAGCAGCCATCGCTCGTGACCTCGAGGCAGCCGGTTGAGTCGCGGTCATACCGGTCGTACCCTAGACCGCATGAAGATTGCGATCAGCCTCCCTGACCGGCTGTACGAGCGCGGGGAGCGGGCGGCCGCCCGAATGGGTCGCACGCGGAGCGCGCTGTACGCCGAGGCGCTGGCCGCTTACCTCGACACCCTGGACGACGAGGTCGATGAGGTCACGGCGCGACTCGACGAGGTGTACGCGGGCCAGTCGGACGACGATCGGACGGGGCCGGCTGCGGCTCGTCGGCTCATCGACGCTGGAGCGTGGCAGTGGTGAGCCCCCGTCGCGGGGACGTGTGCTGGGCCGACCTCGGCGAGCCCCGGGGCAGCGGGCCGGGCTACCGCCGGCCGGTCGTGGTGGTGTCGAGCGACCGCTTCAACCGCAGCAGGATCCGGACTGTGGTCGTCGCTGCCGTGACGTCGAGCGCCACCGCCGCGGCAGCGCCGGGAAACGTGGCGCTGTCCGCCGGCAGCGCCGGTCTCGACCGGGACTGCGCCGTGAACGTCAGTGCGCTGCTGACCCTCGACAAGGGTCTGCTCGACGCTCCGGTCGGTGCTCTCGACGGCCTGTCCATGCGGCGGGTCGACCAGGGTCTGCGTCTGGTCCTCGCCGTCTGAGCCGCTAGAGAGGCGCTCGTACACCTCGATGTGTCAGAGTGTGTTATGAGCCGGACGAACATCGACATCGACGACGACGTTCTCGACCGCGTGCAGGCGGTCTACGGCCTGCGCACCAAGCGGGAGGCCGTGGATTTCGCCCTGCGCCGGCTGCTGGTGGAGCCCTTCACCCGCGACGAGGCGTTGGCGGCGCAGGGGTCAGGGTGGGGCGGTGACCTCGACGAGCTGCGTTCGGGCACGTCACCGCGCACGTGATCGTCGTCGACTTCTCAGCCTGGGTCGAGTACCTGCGCGGGACCGGTTCGCCGGCCGACACGGCGCTGCGCGCTGAGCTCTTCGAGGACGGCGTGCTCGGCGTCGTCGACGTCGTACGGCTCGAGCTGCTGGCCGGCGCCACCACCGAGGAGCAGGTGAGCGTGGTGACGCGGCTGCTGGCCCGCGCCGTGGCCCTCCCCGTGCTGTCGCCGGCGGATCACGAGCATGCCGCCCTGCTCTACCGCTCCGCCCGGCGATCGGGGCACACGATCCGCTCGCTCATCGACTGCCTCGTCGCCGCGGTGGCCCTGCGCGTCGATGCACCGGTCCTGGCCCGGGACCGGGACTACGAGGTGCTCGCCTCGGTGTCGCCGCTGCGCCTGGCCGCGACCCGGGGCTGAACGAGCTTTAGCCGTTTTGTCGCAGCGCCGGGATAGACAGGTCGGGTGAGACGACCGTGCTGAGGCTGCACCGCGCTGAGCGGTCCGTCGCCCTCGTGGACGCCCTGGCCGGTGTGCTCGGGCGACCGCTGGGCGACCCCTTCGCCCCGGAGGTGGTCGCGGTCCCGGCCAAGGGCGTCGAGCGGTGGCTGACGCAACGCCTGTCGACCGTCCTCGGCGCCACCGACGGCGACGGGGTCGCGGCCAACATCGCCTTTCCCAGCCCGACCCGCCTCGTCGACGAGGCCGTCGCCGCGGCCAGCGGGGTCGAGGTGGACGACGACGCCTGGGCGCCGCAGCGGGTGCTGTGGCACCTGCTCGAGATCATCGACACCTGCGTCGGCGAGCCGTGGTGCACCGTCCTGGCCGCGCACCTCGGGGACGGCGTCGGTGACCACCGTGCCGGCCGGCGGTACGCCACGGCCGAGCACCTGCGCGACCTGTTCCGGTCCTACGAGCAGCACCGGCCGGCGATGCTCACGCAGTGGGCCGCGGGTCAGGACACCGACGGCGCCGGGGGCGCTGTGGAGGCCGACCTGCACTGGCAGGCCGAGCTCTGGCGCCGGCTGCGGCAGGTCCTCGACACCCCGAGCCCGGCCGAACGGCTCGATGCGACGTGCGAGAAGCTCATCGCACAGCCAACTCTCAGCGACCTGCCGGAGCGCCTCAGCGTCTTCGGCGCCACCCGGCTCACCACCGCGCAGCGACAGGTGCTGCGGGCCCTCGGCGAGCACCGCGACGTCCACCTGTGGCTGCCGCACCCGAGCCCGGCGCTGTGGGCCTCGCTCGCCGGCGAGCAGCCACCGGTCCGGCGCAGGGCCGACCGCACCGCCCTGCAGGTCCGGCACCCGCTGGCGGCGAGCCTGTCTCGCGACGTCCGCGAGCTGCAGCTGCTGCTCCACGACGTCACGACCGTCCACCACCCCAGCGACCACCCGAGCGGCACGCTGCTCGCCGAGGTGCAGGCCGCGATCCGCGAGGACCGCGCCCCGGCCGAGACCGCCACCGCCGACGGGACGATCCAGGTCCACGCCTGCCACGGCCCGCCGCGTCAGGTGGAGGTGCTCCGCGAGGCCCTCCTGCGGCTCTTCCAGGACGACGCGACGCTCGAGCCACGCGACGTGCTGGTCCTGTGCCCCGACGTCGAGACGTACGCCCCGCTCGTCCGCGCCGCCTTCGGCCAGCCGGGGACGGGCCCTGCGGGCGTCGACCATCCGGCACACGGTCTGCGGGTGCGCCTGGCCGACCGGTCGCTGCGCCAGACCAACCCGCTGCTCGACACCGTCGTCGGTCTGCTGGAGCTGGCGCAGGGGAGGGTGACGGCCAGTCAGGTGCTGGACCTCGCCGCGACCGAGCCGGTCCGGCGCCGGTTCGGCTTCGACGACGACGACCTCGACCGGCTGC
>Ga0136611_10000933_pt1 | contig 19975 bp, 12 predicted proteins | sample AntDrymUQ2232306_2_FD_106645 | JGI IMG/M metagenome (GOLD analysis project Ga0136611, IMG submission 106645) | Polar desert sand microbial communities from Dry Valleys, Antarctica - metaG UQ223 (23.06) | ecosystem: Environmental > Terrestrial > Soil > Desert | place: Antarctica: Dry Valley...
GAGGAGCGCTGGCTGGCGAAGCCGTGCTCCATCCCAACTGGCAGAATCGCGACCAGGGCGATCAGGTAGTGGAAGCCGGTAATGTTGTTGCCTTCGCCAAGGAGGGAGAAGCCAAGCATGTATTGCACGAGGAGCAGGGTCGCCGCAGTGAGCAGGACGACACCGGTGGTGGCCGACCGGTTCGGCCGACGTCGGTGGGTGGTGGGCGAGGTGGCAGTGCTGTCGGGCGACGAGTCGCCGCACCGGGAAGGACCCGATGTTGTGTCGTCACCTTCCCGGTGCGGCTCACTCATGTCAGACCGTGCCGGTGCGGCGCGAACGGCGCAGCGTCACGACGCCGGCAGCTCCGAGGAGCAGGCCGAGACCGGCGATGCCGGCCGAGGTCGCGGGCAGCGAGTCGTTGACGTTCGCCGTGCCGCCGGCGCCAGCGCTGACGCCGCCGTTCGGGGAGCTGCCGCTGCCGGCACCACCGGTGCGGCTCTCCAGACCGACCGAGCCGCTGTGCGGCAGGGCGAGGTACGGGAAGCTCTTCTCGAACTTCTTGTCGTTGCTGTTCACGCCGTCACCCTTGGCGAGCGCCTGGACCAGCTTGCCGGTGCGGACCGCGCCCTCGAGGGCCTGCAGCTCGATGTCGACGACATCGTCGGTGAGCCGGCGGCCGTTCGGGAAGCCCTGCGTGTCCTTGGCGAGGACACCGAGCCGGTTCGGGTTCTTGGCGCTCGGGATGGACGTGTTCAGACGCAGCATTTCCGCCGGCGTCACCTCGCCCTTGGGCTTGTTCAGCCCCTCCACGCCGGTGAGGAACACCGACACCAGGTCGTCACGCGGGGCGGCGGGGGCGGGGATGCCGTAGATCTTCTCGATCAGCTTGGGCACCTCGGGGTCCGTGACCCGCGCTACGGCCGCTGCGACCGACGCGTCGTTCTCCGGCTTGAGCGAGTTGAAGGCGTCCTTCAGCCCGATCGGGAGCACCACCTCGTTGACGAGGGGGTTTCCGAGCCGGGAGACCTGGACGAAGTCGCCCGAGGTCGTGCGCTTGCCGTCCGGCGCGATCGCGGACGTGCCGGGACGCGAGGTGGTGCTCCACACGCCGATGACCGGGTCGCCGCCTCCGGCCACGAGGTCCGCGGTGGGCACCTGCAGTGCGACGGTGTTGATGTTCTTGCCGTCCAGGCTGTCGACACCGGTCTCGGACAGGTCGCCGCCGTAGAGCAGGTCGAAGATCCGGATGTCGAGGAAGAACGGGTCATCGGCCTGGCCGGCGTAGACCTTGCCGCCGGAGCCGAAGCTCGTGATGGCCTGGTCGCGCAGCGTGGCGTAGTCCGGGATGGACGCGTTGCCGACGTTCGACGGGGCCGCGGGGGCGTCCGCGACCATGACCTCCGGAGCGCTGGTGCCGGTGATGCGCTCGAGGGTGTAGGTCTGCTTGAACAGCAGGTTCTCGTCGTCGAGCGACGTGACCGGCCCGTTGTTGTACAGGAAGGTCTCGGACTCCGCGCGCTTGTCCACGTCGGTGAACGTCCAGCGGTAGGTCACGTCCGGCTTGGCGTCGCCGTTGTTGTCGATGTTGATCTCGTAGCGGGCACCCGTCTCGAAGGGGTAGAAGTTCGGGCCGCCGGACGGGTCCTGGAACGGCTGGAAGTTCGAGATGAGGGTGGTCGTCCCCGACTTGTCGGGGCTCGCGAAGGCGAAGACGTCGGTGTTGTCGAGCAAGGGCTCCCGGAGCGTGCCGGGGGCCTCGCGGTGGCTGGAGGCGCTGCTGAGCCCTGGGCCCAGCAGGAGGGCTGAGCCCGTGAGGGTCGTAGCCGACGCCGCGAGGAGCGCGAGCCCCCGGCGACGGGCGGTGTGTCGGGACATAAAAGCACCTTTTCTGTGTCGGGTTTCAGGTACCGAGCGGGCGAGGTGCCTTCACGGTGGACCTGAGCTTCCCCACGCCATTCGCCGCGAACCGCCGGGCGGTTCATTCGCATCCCGTTCTTGCGTCGCAGACGAGATCGTGGTGAGCACCGACAGGTGGTGGTTCTGCGGATCCGATGTCCACACTGTGGACAAGCGCTGGGGAGAACTACACCCGTGTGAGACTGCTGGTCAGCGCCACTGGGTGGACAGCCCGAAGCCCGCGATGATGAAGCCGAAGCCGACCAGGAGGTTGCCGTTGCCGAGGTCCTCGGCGAGCGGGATGCCGCCCATGCGCTGCTCGGTGAGGTAGAAGACGACCAGCCACAGCACGCCCAGTCCGAAGAGCACGAGCATGAGCGGTGCCAGCCACCGCGGGCTCGGGCCCCGCTTCTTGGCGCCACCGGGCGCGGGAGGCGGCGTGGCGGCCGGCTTCTTCCGCTTCTTGGACTCGGGCACGAGCTGCTCCGATCAGTGAGGTGACGCGGGAAGCGGCGACGGGCACCGCCGGAGCGGTGCGACCGTTAGCGTAGTAGCAGTGCGTCCACCCCGTGGCGCGGACGAGCACGCCCCTGGGGCGGATCGGAGGTCGCAGTGGCGGTGCGGCTGAGCCGGGCCCTCGTACCGTTGACCGCGCTCGCCGCCGGGCTGCTGTTCGCGACCAGCGCCGAGACGGCGCAGGGCACCGACCTGCGCTCGGACCGCCGGCTGAAGCTCACCGAGCTCATCACCCGCGAGGCGCAGGCCGTCCAGCGCACCGAGCGGTCGGCCAACGCGCTGCAGGCCGAGGTCGACGTGCTCGCCGCCGGACTCGCCGCCGAGGACTCCCGCATCGGCCGGGCGGCGGCCGCAGACACCCTCGAGCTCAGCAGCGGGCTCACCGCCGTGCGGGGCCCCGGCGTGACCGTCACGCTCGACGACGCGCCGCAGCGGCCCGGCCGGCCATCCCTGTGCGACAACCCCAACGACTGCGTCGTCCACGAGGAGGACCTGCAGGCGGTGGTCAACGCGCTGCGCAGCGGCGGCGCGGAGGCCGTCAGCCTCATGGGGGAGCGGATCATCGCGACGAGCGCCGTCCGCTGCGTGGGCAACACGGTGCTGCTGCACGGCAAGCTCTACAGCCCGCCGTTCGTGGTCACGGCCATCGGAGAGCCCGGGTCCCTGCGGGACGCGCTTGCCAGCGAGCCTGGCGTGGCCTACTTCCAGACCTTCGTCGACCGCTTCGGCGTGGGCTACAGCGTCCGCACCGAGCGCTCGGTCGAGCTCCCGCCCCACACCGGCACGCTGGAGCTGCCGCACGTCGAGAAGCGGGAGCGCGCGTGAGCCGCGCGGGAGAGCTGGCCCGCGCCGGGGTGCGCGGGCTGGGGCAGACGCTCATCACCGTCGGTGTCGTGGTGCTGCTGTTCGTCTTCTACGAGCTCCAGGTCACCGGGCTGGTCACCGCCCGGGAGCAGGGCAAGCTCACCGAGGCCCTCGAGTCGCGCTGGGCCGACCCGGCCCCGGCGCCCGTCCCCGGGGCGCCCGTCCCTGGGGCGCCCGTCGCGGCACCGGCGCCGGTCGAGTTGGGCCAGGGTCTCGCGGTCCTGCGCATCCCGCGGCTCGGCGAGGGCTGGAACGACGCCCCGCCCGTCGTCGTCGAGGGGGTGTCGGTCGAGGACCTCAAGAAGGGTCCGGGTCACATGCCCGGCACGGCTCTGCCCGGCGAGGTCGGCAACGTCGTGCTCAGCGGCCACCGCACGACCTACGGCGCCCCCTTCAACGGCTTCGGTGAGCTCCAGCCGGGTGACGCCGTCGTGGTCGAGACGCGGGACACCTGGTTCACCTACCGCATCACCGGCAGCGAGATCGTGGCGCCCGACGCCGTCGAGGTCACCTACCCGGTGCCGGGCGAGCCTGGGGCGACCCCGACGCGCAAGCTGCTGACGATGACGACCTGCCACCCGAAGTACTCCGCGCAGCAGCGGCTGATCGTGTCGGGCGAGCTCGAGCGGTCGGACCCCAAGAGCGGCGGCAGCCCGCCTGCCCTGCAGGAGGTCTGATGTACACCTGGATCTGGCGCATCCTGCCCGGCGGCCTGCCGGGCAAGCTGGTCGGCAGCACCCTGCTGCTCGCCGCCGCCGTGTCGCTGCTGTTCTTCTGGGTCTTCCCGACGGTCGAGCCGCTCCTGCCCTTCTCCGACGTGACCGTGGGTTCGGAGGAGCAGGCACCGGTCCTCGACCCGACGCTGCAGGCCGAGCCGACGGCGGGGCCGTCGCCGTCATGACCCTGGTCCTCGTCGTCGACAACTACGACAGCTTCGTGTTCAACCTCGTGCAGTACCTCGGACAGCTCGGCACCGACACGGTGGTCCGCCGCAACGACGAGGTGACGGCGAACGAGGCGTCGGGCTACGACGGCGTGCTGCTGTCGCCCGGACCCGGGACGCCCGAGGACGCCGGCGTCAGCGTCGAGATGGTGGGATCTTGCAAGGACCTCGGTGTCCCGCTGCTCGGCGTCTGCCTGGGGCACCAGGCGATCGCGGTCGCCCACGGCGCGACGGTGGGCCGGGCGCCCGAGCTGCTCCACGGCAAGACGAGCCTGGTCGAGCACGAGCGCGCCGGCGTGCTGCACGACCTGCCGTCACCGTTCACCGCCACGCGCTACCACTCGCTCGCGGTCGACGAGGAGACGCTCCCCGCCGAGATCGCCGTCACGGGGCGCACCCCCAGCGGCGTCGTCATGGCGCTGCGCCACCGCGACAAGGCGGTGGAGGGAGTGCAGTTCCACCCCGAGTCGGTGCTCACCGAGGGGGGCCACGTGCTGCTGGCGACCTGGCTCCAGCAGTGCGGTAGCACGACGGCGGCGGCTCTGGCCCCCGAGCTGTCGGCGCGGGTCGAGGCCAAGCGCCTGGCCGCCTTCAGCTCGCGCTGAGCTCCCGATCCGACCTGCCGGCCGCTCGCGCTACCCGCTCGGGGCCGGCGTCACCGAGGGCGTGGGGGAGGCTGACGGCGACGGGCTGGGCGACGGCGGAGGCGGTGACGGCGACGGGCTCGGTGACGGTGACGGTGACGGCGGGGGCGGCGGCGGCGTCTGAGAGACGACGAGCACGACGGTTGTCCCTCGCCCGGCGAGCGTGTTGACCGGCACCTGGTCCAGCACCCGGTCGGGCTCGCCTGGGTCGTCGCGCAGCTCGATCCCGACGGAGAAGCCGGCCTTCTGCAGCTCGGCGACGGCCTCCTCCCGCGACAGGGCGCGCACGTCCGGCACCTGCACCTGACCCGAGGCGACGGTCAGGACGACGGCCGACCCCGCGGGCACCTGCGACCCCGCGGGCGGGCTGACAGCCAGCACCGTGCCGACCGGGAAGTTGCCGTCGCGCGGCACCTCGGAGCCGATCGTGAGGTTGCGCTCGGTCAGCAGCACCGCGGCCTCGTCGCGCGACAGGCCGACCACCTCCGCGGGTACGACGGTCATCTCGGTGCCCTTCGACACCACCAGGTCGATCTCGCCGCCTGCCGTCACGACGATGCCCTCCGGCGGGCTCTGCCGGATCACGATCCCGAAGGACGCCGGGTCGAAGACCTCCTCGACGGAGCCGACCCGCAGGCCCTCGGCGGTGAGCCGGGCGACCGCCTGCTCCTGGGTCAGCCCGACGAGCGGCGGGGCGGCCACGAGGGTCGGCTCTCGCTCGGTGGCGCCGCGTACGAGCAGGGCCACGGCGGCCACGATCGCGATCAGCACGAGCGCGAACACGGCGTACGCGATGCCTCGGCGCCCAGGGTGGTCGTCCGCCGAGCGCAGTGAGCCGACCACGGCGGGGTCGGCCACGACGTCTGCGGCGATCGGCGTGAAGAGCACGGGCGTCGCGAGCACCGGCTCGTCGGCGCGGGCCCGCAGCAGGTCGGCGCGCATCTCGGCCGCGGACTGGTAGCGGTTGGCCGGGTTCTTGGCCATCGCCTTGAGCACGACCGCGTCGATCGACGGCGAGAGTGTCTCGTCGTAGTCCGACGGCGGCAGCGGGTCCTCACGCACGTGCTGGTAGGCGACCGCGACCGGGCTGTCGCCGGTGAAGGGCTGCGCGCCGGTCAGCAGCTCGTAGAGCAGGCAGCCGGTCGAGTAGAGGTCGGACCGGGCGTCGACCGTCTCGCCACGGGCCTGCTCGGGTGAGAGGTAGGCGGCGGTGCCGATCACCGCGGCGGTCTGGGTCATGCCCGACGAGGTGTCGGCGGCCGCGCGCGCGATGCCGAAGTCCATGACCTTGACCTGGCCGGTCGAGTTGAGCATGACGTTGGCCGGCTTGATGTCGCGGTGGACGATGCCGGCCGCGTGCGCCGTGGCGAGCGCGGTGCAGATGTCGGCGGTGATCTCGAGCGCGCGCTCGGGCAGCAGCGGGCCCTCGTCCTGCAGGACGTCGCGCAGGGTGCGGCCGTCGACCCGCTCCATGACGATGTACGGGATGCCCGAGGCGTCCTCGCCGGTGTCGTACACCGAGACGATCGTGGGGGCGTTCAGCGAGGCGGCGGCCTGCGCCTCCCGGCGGAAGCGGGCCTGGAACGACGGGTCGCGGGCGAGGTCGGCCCGGAGCACCTTGACGGCCACGTCGCGGCCGAGCCGCACGTCCGTGCCCGTGAACACCTCGGCCATGCCGCCGTGACCGAGCGGCGCTCCGAGCTCGTAGCGGCCCCCGAGCAGGCGGGGGGTGGCGGGCGTCGTCACCGGCGGAGCACGGCGCGCATGACGTCGCGCGCGATCGGCGCGGAGACCGCACCGCCGGTGGCCTCGGAGCCGATGCTGCCACCCTCCTCGATGAGCACCGCGACCGCGACCCGCGGGTCCTCGGCCGGCGCGAAGCCGATGAACCAGGCGTGGGGCGCCCGGCCCGCCGCGTGCTGGGCGGTGCCGGTCTTGCCGGCGACCCGGACGCCCGGGATCTGCGCGCGGGTGGCGCTGCCGTCGGCGACGACCAGCTCCATCATGCGGGTCAGCTCCGCCGCGACGTCCTCCGACACCGCCTTCTTGTAGGTCTCCGGAGAGGCGACGTCGAGCCGGGACAGGTCCGGCGCCTGGACCTCTCGGACCAGGTAGGGCTCCATCACGTCGCCACCGTTGGCGATCCCGGCGGCCACCATCGCCATCTGCAGCGGCGTGACACGCACCTCGAACTGGCCGATCGCCGACTGGGCCAGCGAGGGCGGCGAGATGTCGGTGGGGAAGACGCTCGGCGCGACCGACGTCGGCACGCTGAGGTCGTCCTCGCCGAAGCCGAAGGCCTGCGCCTGCTCGCGCAGCGCCTCCTCCCCGAGATCGAGGCCGAGCGCCGCGAAGCTGGTGTTGCAGGAGATCCGGAGCGACTCGGCGAGCGTGATGCGCTCGGCGCCGCACGACCCCCCACCGAAGTTGCGGAGGTTCTGGCTGGTCTGCGGCAGGTCGAGCTCGCGCGGCGACGGGAGGGTGGTCTCGGGGTTGATCCCGTCCCGGGCCAGGGCGGCCGCGGCGGTGACGACCTTGAACGTGGAGCCGGGCGGGAAGGTACGGCTGATCGCCCGGTTGACGAGCGGGTCGCTCTCGGCCTCGATGAGCTCCTCGTAGTAGGCCCGGATGTCGGCCGGCTCGAACGACGACAGGCGCGCCGGGTCGTACGACGGGCTGCTCGCCATCGCGAGCACCGCGCCGGAGCGGGGGTCGAGCGCGACCACCGCACCGCGGTTGCTGCCGAGGCCCTTCACGGCCGCCTCCTGGGCGGCCGCGTCGACGGTCAGCAGGACGCCCGCTCCGCTCGGCTCGCGCCCGGTGACGTAGTCCGACAGGCGGCTGACGAACAGCTGGTCGTCCTCGCCCGACAGCTGCTCGTCGTACGCCCGCTCGACGGCGGTGCGGCCGTAGACGAGGGAGTAGTAGCCGGTGATGTGGGCGTAGGGCGGTCCACCGGGGTAGGTGCGCAGGTAGGTCAGCGGGCCGTCTGTGCGCACCGACTCGGCGACCGCCTGGCGGCCGTTGCCCTCCGGGGCAGCGACCGTGATCGGACCGCGCTCGCGCTCGTAGGTGCGCAGCAGGACGCGGCTGTTGCTGGGGTCGTTGCGGTAGGCGTCGGCCTTGACGACCTGCACGTAGTTGACGTTGAGCAGCAGCAGGCCGAACAGCGCCAGCACGCCGAGCGCGACGCGGCGCAGCGGGCGGTTCACGATCCGGCCAGCGGTCGGCGGACGACCTGGGTCTCGGCCGAGGACAGCGCGGCGCGGGCGAGCTCCGGGGTGACCGGCGCCGGGGCGGGCCGGCGTGCGGCGTCGCTGATGCGCAGCAGCACCGCGACCAGCGCCCAGTTGGCGACGATGCTCGACCCGCCGTAGGACAGCCAGGGGAGCGTGACGCCGGTCAGCGGGATGAGCCCGGTCACCCCGCCGACGATGACGAACACCTGCAGCCCCAGCGCGAAGGACAGCCCCGCGGCCAGCAGCGTGCCGAACGAGTCGCGGCACGACAGCGCGGCCCGCATCCCGCGCTCGACGATGAGGCCGAACAGCAGCAGCACGGCCATGACGCCGACCAGGCCGAGCTCCTCGCCGATCGCGGCCATGATGAAGTCGGTGCTGGCGAAGGGCACCACGCCGGGCCGGCCCTCGCCGAGGCCGGTGCCGGTCAGCCCTCCGGTGCCGAACCCGAACAGCGACTGCACGAGCTGGAAGCCGGCCCGGTCGGGGTCGGCGAACGGGTCGAGCCAGGTGTCGACGCGACGGCGGACGTGGGCGAACAGGAAGTAGGCGGCGTACGCGCCTCCGGCGAACAGCCCGACCCCGATGACCACCCAGCTGGTGCGCTCGGTCGCGATGTAGAGCATCACCACGAAGATGGCGAAGAACAGCAGCGAGCTGCCGAGGTCCTTGCCGCGGATCAGGACGGCGAGGCTGGCCCCCCAGGCGAGCAGCACCGGTCCGAGGTCGCGCGCGCGCGGCAGGTCGAGCCCGAGCACCCGTCGGCTCGCGAGCGAGAGCACATCGCGCTTGGCCACGAAGTAGCCGGCGAAGAAGACGATCAGCAGCAGCTTGGCGACCTCGCTGGGCTGCACGGTGAAGCCGGCGACCCGGATCCACAGGCGGGCTCCGTTGATCGTCTGACCGAGCACCGGGAGCGCCGGGAGCAGCAGGAGCACCAGGCCGAGCGCGGCGGCGGTGTAGGTGTAGCGCTGGAGCTTGGTGTGGTCGCGCACCACGAGCAGCACCCCGGCGAAGGCCGCGACGCCGACCGCCGTCCAGATCAGCTGGCGCGGCGCCTCGCCGGCCGGCAGCTCGTTGCCGAGCTGGGTGGCGCGCTCGACCGCCGCGAAGTCGAGCCGGCGGATCACCACGAGCCCGAGCCCGTTGAGCAGGGCGACGCACGGCAGGATCAGGGGATCGGCGTACGGGGCGACGCGGCGCACCACGAGGTGGGCGAGCAGGAACAGCACCCCGAGACCCGCCCCGTAGCCGGCGGTGCCGGACGGCAGCTGACCGTCGACGGCGAGGCCGACCGAGGCGTAGGCGAGCACGGCGATGAGCACGGCGAAGCCGGTGAGCAGGAGCTCGACCCCCCGGCGCGGCGGCGCCGAGGTGGGGGCGACGGTCGGGGCGGTCACGAGCCGGACGCGCAGGTGGGGTCAGCGGCGCCGGGCGTCGCCGACGGGCTGGGCTCCGGGGTGGGTTCGGGGGGGAGCGCTCCGCCGAACGTGGTGCCGGCGTCCACCGACGGGCTCGGGTCCGCACCGGCCGTCGCGTCGTCGGCGCACTCCTGCGGGAAGGTCTGCTCCAGCCGCGAGACGATCTGCTCGGCGTCGTCGCGGTCCTCGGCCACGATGCCCCGCTCGACGCGGGACACGGCGAGCGCGTCGAGGCGGTCCACGGTCAGGTCGGTGCGGGTGTCGACGCTGGACAACGACAGCCCGGCGACGTCCCCGGTCACCCCGCGGAAGACGGCGACCTGCTCGCCCTCGACCCCGACGTAGAACTGGGTGCGCACGTAGGCCCAGGTCGCGGCGGCGCCCACCGCGAGCAGCGCGACCGCCAGCAGCGCGACGAGGGCGGTGCGTCGGCCCCGCCGCCGCGGTGCCTCGGTGACCGGTTCGGGGGCGGTGCGCGGCGTCGGCTCGACGTCGCGACCCTCTGCGGTGCGCGCCCGGGCCGCGGCCGACTCGGTGGTGCCCTCCGGCGGCGCCTGCGGCTTGTCGGCCGCCGCTCCGGCCACGACCGGGGCGGACTGGCCTTGCCCGGAGGCGTCGACGACGTCGGCGACGATCACGGTGACGTTGTCCGGGCCGCCGCCGCGCAGGGCGAGCTGCACCAGGCGGTCGCAGGACTCCTGCGCGTCGGGGATCTCGAGCGCCTCACGCAGCGTCTCCAGCCGGCCCACCGGCCCGGTCAAGCCGTCGGTGCACAGCAGGTAGCGGTCGCCGTCGCGCACCTCCCGTACCGACAGGTCGAGCTCGACGCCGCCGTCGCGACCGTCGAGGGCGCGGGTGATGAGCGAGCGCTGCGGGTGGCTGCCCGCCTCCTCCTCGCTGATCCGGCCCTCGTCGACGAGCTTCTGCACCAGCGTGTGGTCGGTCGTGATCTGGGACAGCGTGCCGTCGCGCAGCAGGTAGGCCCGCGAGTCGCCGATGTGGAGCAGCCCGAGGCGGCTGCCGGCGAACAGGAACGCCGTGAGCGTCGTCCCCATCCCGTCGAGCGTCGGGTCGCCGCTCACCATGTCGCGCAGGTGCTCGTTGGCGGCGACGGCCCGCTCCGAGAGCGCGTCGAGCAGGTCGCCGCCAGGGTCGTCCTCGTCGAGCGGTGCGATCGCGGCGATCGCGACGGCGCTCGCGACCTCCCCGGCGGCGTGACCGCCCATGCCGTCCGCGACCGCGAGGACCCGGGGACCGGCGTAGACCGAGTCCTCGTTGCCCTCGCGCAGCAGGCCGACGTGGGAGCGGGCGGCGAAGCGCAGTGCCAGGGTCACCGGGCGCTGCTTCTGTGCGCCGGGGTCACCCGCGCGGGGGTGCACCGAGCGGGGGAGACGGCTGCGGGGCTCACCGGCGCAGCTCCAGGACTGTCTTGCCGATCCGGATCGGGCGGCCGAGCGGGACGGGCGTCGGTCGCACGACCTTGTCGGAGCCCAGGTAGGTGCCGTTGGTCGAGCCGAGGTCCTCGACCAGCCAGGTGCCGTCGGCGGGCACGAGCCGGGCGTGACGGCTGCTGGCGTAGTCGTCGGTGATGACGAGCGTGGAGTCGTCGGCCCGGCCGAGCGTCACGGGTGCCTCGCCGAGCTTGATGGTGGTGCCCGCGAGCGCCCCCCCGGTGACGACGAGCTTGCGAGCGGCGCTGCGGCCGGTGGGCTGGCCGGACGGGCGTGCCGGCGAGCGGGGCGCGGCAGCGGCGCTGACGCCGGGCGGCGGGGCGACGCGGCTGCCGGCCAGGTCGCTGCGGACCGTGCGGAACGCGCTGATGACGAACAACCACAGCAGCAGCAGCAGGCCGTACTTGACCGCGGCGACGACGAGGGCGCTGCCCATCAGCGCCGTTCCTCGGCGGAGCGGAAGGTCAGCCCTGTCGCGCCGATGTTGATGCGGTCGCCGTCCTGGAGCTCGGCCTCGCGCACGCGCCGGCCGTTGACGAGCGTGCCGTTGGTGGAGTCGAGGTCGACGACCCGGATCCCGTCGCCGTCCACGCGCAGCTCGGCGTGGGCCCGGGACACCCCGGTGTCGGGCAGCCGCAGGTCGGCGTCGGCGCCGCGGCCGACGACCGTGACGGCGCGGGTGAGCAGCACGACGCGCTCCGGCGACCCGGCCTGCGCGGGCAGGACCACACGCGGGCGGCCGACGCCGGTGGTGTGGTGCTCACCGGCGCGGTCGCTCCCGCGGTCGGTGAGCACGGTGCTGCGGACCCGGAAGACGCCCGTGTCCAGGGACTCGACGCGCTCGAAGTCGACGCCGACGTCACCGACGAAGGACCAGCCCTGGTCGGCCGCATGCTCCTTCACCATGCTGGCCAGCTCGGCCCGCAGCGGAGCGTCCCACTCGGCGAACCGCTCGAGATCGGTCGGGCCGAGCTCGACGGTAAAGGCGTTGGGCACGAGGACGCGGCCCTGACCCACGATCTGCTTCTTGTCGGCTGCCTCGCGCTGGAGCGCGGCAGCCACCTCGACCGGCTGCACCACCCCACCGAACACGCGGGCGAAGGCACCTTCGACGAGGCCTTCGAGCCGACGCTCGAAGCGCTGGAGCACTCCCACGCCGGGTCTCCTTCCCTGTCGACTGCTGATCGTATCCGCTTGCCGCTGCGGACCCGGACCGGCGGCACGCTGGTGCTAGCCTGCTGGTCGCACTCGCGCGAGTGGCGGAATGGCAGACGCGCACGGTTCAGGTCCGTGTGTCCGAAAGGACGTGGGGGTTCAACTCCCCCCTCGCGCACGTTATCCAGGGTCAGCTCCCTAGCCCGAGAGCCGGAGTCGGACACCCCACCAGGTGACCGGCCCGGCTCTTCTGCGCTCCCACGCGTGGCACGGCGCGCTCCGACATCACCGGCTGTCACCGCGTGAAGCATCAAGAGATCGCCGGAGGGGTCGATGAGCACGTGCCGGTCCTCACCGGTGACCGTGCGCGCTGCCCGGTCCGACATCCCGTCCGCGTGCGAGCCGTACCGGACAGGCCGTCACTCCTTCGAGTGATCTTGTCCTGAGTGCGACGCAGGCAGCTGCCGGCACTGTCACAGTCAGCCCACCACCCCCTCCGCGACCAGGCGGCCAACCAGCTCCCAGGAGAGCCGCCCCCATGAGCACGCCGACCGTGACAGCCCGGGCGTCCGCGCTCCTCTGGAAGGCGCCGCTCGCAGGTGCCCTCGCCCTGCTCAGCGCTGTGCTCGTCGCGACCGTCGCCCTCGCTCTCGCCGGTGTCGCACCCACCCCCGCGGCGGACGCGAACCCGCGGCTGGTCCTGGCCGGCGCGCTCGTTCCCGTCGCCGCGATCGTCCTGGCGACCCTGGGTGGTCTGCTGTGGGCGATCAGCAGCGTCGGGGTCCTGACCGGCGAAGCGGTGTCCGGGCGGAAGCCGCGGCTGATGCCAGCGCTGGGGCGAGGACTGAAGGTGCTCCCGAAGCTCATGGCGGTAGCGCTGGTCGGTGCCCTGTCCGTCCTGGTGTCGGTGGTTGCGTTCCCCGTGCTGAGCCTGGTGGCGCTGGGTCGTGCCGGCCGGCGCCTGCGGTCCGGCAGGGGCGAGCGCCGCGAGCTGCTCCTGGCCGTGCCGTTCGCCGGCACGCTCGTGCTGCTCGCCGCTGTCCCCGTCGCCCTCGCTACCCTGCTGCGCTCCGAGCCGCTGCGGGCCGGGCTGAGGGCCGGGCTGACTCTGACCTGGTCCTCCCGCGGCCGGGTGCTGCTCGGCGCCGGGCTGCTCGGACTGACCAGCTGGGGCCTCGGTGTCGCCGGTGTGCACCTGAGCGGCATCTCCGCGGCCGCAGCCGACAACCGCGCTCGCACGACCGGGGAGTTCGCCACCGGGACCGCTGGTCTCGGCCTGATGACGCTGCTGCTCACCCTGGTCGCGGGTGCGCTGCTCGGCCTGCTGTCCGCACGCGTCGCTGCCGGCAGTCCCGACGACCCCGGACCGTCAACCGCCGCCGGTCTGCGCGTGCCACATCAGCGCTCGGCTCGGCTTCTGTCGTGGCGACCGGCCCGGCTCGCCGGCACAGCACTGGCGGTCAGCGTGGCCCTCACGGTCCAACTCGCCGGAGCAGCATCCGCCGCACCCCCCGCGGTCGTGGCGCCACCGGCCGCAGCGGTCGCCGGTGCGGACATCGTCGTCACCGACCTCGAAGACGTCCTGACGCCAGCAGCGCAGGAGTGCGTCGACCCCGGCGCCGCCTGCACCCTGCGCGGCGCGCTGGCCCTCGCCACTGAGCGCGCACTGAACGGTCCGGTCACCGTCGGCTTCGACGGCTCCGGGACGATCACGCTCGTCGACACGCTGATGCTGCCGAAGGGGCTCATCCTCGACGCCTCCGATCGGAACGTCGTCCTCGACGCCGGCGGCGCCGTCCGGGCCCTCCAGGCGTTCGACCCGGCCGGCGAGAGCGCCGGTGGGCAGGTGACCCTGCGCGGCCTGACCATCACCGGTGGCCGCAGCGACAGGGCCGGAGCCGGCCTGTTCAGCGACAACGTCAACGTCGTCCTGGAGCAGATGACGTTCAGCAACAACACCGCCGGCTCCGACCCGCCCGACGGCACCCGTACCGACGGTGGCGCCGTGGCCGTCCCCTACGCCAGCGTGATCGTGCGGGACTCGACGTTCACCCGGAACCAGGCCCTCACGGGCACCGGGGCGGCCGTCAGCGCCGGCGCGCTCGACTGGTCGAACTCGACGTCGTTCGAGGACCGCGGAGTGGTCGGCGAGCCGAACGGCGGCGCCGTCCAGGCCAACACCGGCACCGTCAGCCACGCGACGCTCATCGGCGGTGGCGGTGTCGCCGGCGGCAGCTGGGGACCCCTGGTCGTCACGAACAGCATCGTCGACACCCGCGACGGCGCCGGTGACTTCACCTGCATGGGCATCGCCCGGGCGACCGACGACCCAGCCAGCGGCGGCAACCTCGACCCGAGCGGCATGTGCGTCGGGCTGACCGGCCGCGCGACGCCGTACGGCCCACTGGCCGATAACGGCGGCCCGACCCAGACGATCGCGCTGCTGCCCGGATCGCTCGCCCTGGGAGCCGGCATCGCCTCCAGCTGCGCCCCCATCGACCAGCGCGGCATCCCGCGCACCGCGGCCAGGTGCGATGCCGGTGCGTTCCAGATGACGAGCGGTGACCTGCCCGTCGTGACCGTCGCCCTGACCTCGGACATCAACCCGTCCGGTCACGGCGCCGCGACGACGCTGCGCGCCGCGCTCACCTCCCCGCAGCCGGTCCCGGCCGGCACGGTCCAGCTGTTCGACGGCGCGACGCCGGTCGGCGCGCCCGTCCAGCCGGACGCCGCCGGCGTCGCGGCTCTCACCACCAGTGCCCTGGCGCAGGGAGCGCACGAGCTCACCGCCACGTTCACCCCGACCGACCCGACCTTCCCGGCCGCGACGTCCGGTCCGGTCCGCCAGGTCGTCCAGGCGGCGGTCACGCTGACCATCACCGCGCCGGCGCCGACCCGGGTCCACGACCCGGCCGTCGTCACGATCACCGTCGTCCCAGGCGCAGGCAGCGATCCGGCCTTGTTCCCGAGCGGTTCGGTCGAGGTGAGCTCCGGGACCGAGACGGCCACGCTGCCGCTCGTCGACGGTGCCGCCACCTGGACGCTGGCCGCGCTGCCGAACGCCAGGGTCACCGCGACCTACGCCGGAGACGACGCGTTCTCCGCCACGGTCCTCACCGCCGACGTGACCAGCGCCGACATCGCGACCTCGACCGTCGTGACCCTCGACCCCGCGTCCGTCCCGTTCGGTGGCACCAGCACCGCGACCGTCCGGGTCAGCGACGCCGTCGGGCCCGTCGGCGGGACGGTCGAGCTGATCGTCGACGGGACGCGGTACGGCAACCAGGTCGCGCTCACCGCTGGGACCAGGGCGTTCGACCTGTCCCTGCCGCCCGGCAGCCACACCGTGCTGGCCCGCACGACGCCCGAGGCCGGATGGGAGGCGTCAGAGTCCCCGCCGGTCACCCTGACCGTCACGGCAGCCGACTCGACCGTCGTCCTGCGAGTCGCGGCCGAGTCGGACTACGGCTACTACCTGCCCGTCACCGTCGACGTCGGCGGTGTGGGCCGCGCCACCGTCGAGGTCCTGGACGGTGGCGCGGTCGTCGCGTCGATCGCCGACATAGGTCTGCCGCTGACCGGCTGGACGTTCTCCGTCCCGCCGCTGGATGCCGGCACGCACACCCTCACCGCCCGCGTCGTCGCGTCTGCGACGACCTCAGCGTCGGTCTCCGCACCGGTCACCCACGTCGTCAGCCCGCGAGCGACCGAGCTGCGCGACACCCGGGTCGAGGCCCGAGCTCTGGGCTCGACCTCGACGGTCTTCACGACTCCGTACCCGTTCGACCTGCCCGGCCTGCTGACCGCGACCGACTCGAGCACCGGAGCGGTCCTCGGGACCGTCCGCCGGTCCGGTGCCGAAGGGGGCAACAGCTCCGCCGTCAGCCTCCTGCCGGCTGCAGCCGGTCCGCACAGCGTGCTCCTGCGCTTCGACTACGACTCCGCGAACTACTCGGGCGCCACCGCGACCGTCACCTTCGACGTTGCCAAGACGACCGCGCCGACACCGACCGTGACCTGGTCGGCCACGCCCGTCCCCGGCTCGACGACGCTCACCGTGCAGTACCCGCCGGCGAGTCCGCCGCTCGGCCCGGCGAGCCTGCTGGTGTACGACGAGGTCCGACGCACCTACGTCGCCTCCGGCTTCCTCGTCGACGGTCGCGCCGAGCTGGCCTTCTACGGCCCGGCCGGGCAGTGCTACTGCGGTGACCAGCTCCGCCTGGAGTTCGGCGGCGACAGCAACTACCTCCCGGCCCGCACGCTCGTCCCGGACCTGGTCCTGCCGGCGCACGTGAGCACGACGACGCTGCGTCCGCTCCCGAGCTCGGTGCCGCGCTTCGCCCGCCTCGACCTCGTCGCGGACGTGGCCTCGCCGACCCTGTGGCCGCTGACCGGCACGGTCGTGTTCACCGTCAACGGCATGCCGCAGCCCCCTGTTGCTGTCCCGAACGACGGCCGTGCGTACCTGCAGTACGTCCCGCCTGGGCCTGGCGCCTACCGCATCTCCGCCGAGTACGTCCCCGACACGACGACGACCAGCCCCAGCACGAGCGCGACCAGTGAGGTCACCGTCGAGGCGGCCCCGCTCCCGCTGGTCGAGCTGACCACGACCGCCGCCGCGACCGTCGAGCAGAGCATGTACCTGCAGGTCACGACCCGCAGCTTCGCCGACCTCATCGTCCCAGGCTCGCAGCTGGCACTCATCGACAAGACCGGCGCCGTGCTCGGTTGGACCACCTGGGCCCCGGGGAGCTCCACCGCTTTCTTCCTCCACTCCCCGGCCCTGTCCGGACCTCAGGAGCTGCGCGTCCGGTTCGTCTACGGGCCCGAGGCGACGCTGGGCTTCTCGCAGCCGCTGAGCATCGACGTCGCCGGCCTGTGGTCCCAGCTCAGCCTGGTCGCGGACGAGTCGGTGTTCGCCTCGACGGTCGACGGGCCGCTGTGGTTGCGCGCCGGACTCGTCACGACCCCTGAGCGCCGCGAGGCGCTGGGCACGATGCAGGTGTCGCTGTACGCCGGCGGCGTGCTGCTCGAGACCCGGCCGCTGCACCCGTGGGAGAGCACCGTGTTCTTCCAGACGAGCCAGGACCGCATCGGCCCGGTGGAGTACACCGTCACGACGACCGGAGACGGCCTGAAGTTCGCCGCCGGCCGCGGCGCACTCCTGCACTCCGTCACCGGAGCGCCGGCCCAGCTGCGGATCCAGCAGGCCACGAGCCAGCATCGCGGTCCGTGGACCGTTCCGTTCAGCCTCACCCCGCTGCCCGGCCGGCCGGCGCCGACCGGGACCGTCCGGATCACCGTCACCGACGCGGGCGGCGGCACGAGCTACACCGGCTGCGAGATCATGCTCCCGGCGACGTCCTGCACCCAGGACGGAACCACCCTGCCGGTCGGCACGTACGCCACTCGGGCGGACTACTCCGGCGACGGCATCTACGCCCGCTCCTCCGACACCGACACGCTGTCCGTCACCTCGCAGCGCAGCGAGGTGGCGACGACGTTCAGCCCGCCGCGCAGCGAGTGGGTCGAAGGCACCCCGGTCACCGCGACGTGGACGACGACCGTACCGACGGGCAGCTCCGCCGACGGCGTCGTCGCCGTGCAGCACAACTTCGGGACCAGCAGCTTCTACGACCTGTGCCGGGCGCCGGCCCAGGCAGGGACGTGCTCGTTCGCCGTCCCGACCGACGGCCGCAGCCTGCGCGAGCTCACCGATGAGCAGCGGCGCCTTCAGGACTACCGGACGGAGTTCATCCCGACCGCGTTCGGCGTCGACCCGTCCCGCGACGTCGACGTCGGCCCGGCGGCCCCCCGGTGCCTGACCGTCACGAGCGCCACGACGTGGACGTACTTCGCGGGCAGGACCGATCCGCCCGCGCCGACGCTTCAGGGTCAGACCTGCGCGGTCAGCGGTCGCAGCGGCTACCGCGAGGGCACCCGCATCTACGCCGACCTGAGCGTCTCGGCGCCCTACCGGGTCGGCTTCTGGCACATCCAGGACGGGCCCGGCCAGTTCGACGATGCGGCGCAGGAGTTCGCCTACCTCCCGTGGAGCTCCTTCGTCCTCGAGGAGAGCACCCGTGCCGTCGCCCACCTGGTGTGGGCACCCATGTGCGTGACCGTGGACGTCAACAACGAGCCTGGGACCGGGCTCGCCTACGACCCGGGTCTGGTCACCCTGCGGACCAAGCCGAACTGCGCCGACCCGATCACTCCCAGCGAGGACGAGCTCAGGGAGCTGCGGGACCAGGGAATCGGCCGGTACGCGGTCGGCACCGAGGTGGAGCTGAGCGCCTACGCGCGCAACCCCCGCGTGCCGACGGTCGACAAGCCCGCCTACGTCCTGCAGGACGTGCCGGGCGTCCGCCCGCCGAACGCCACCGACTACTACTACACGCTCACGGCGACCGAGGACCGGGAGGTCTACGCCCGGTTCCGCCTGAGCAAGCGCATGTGCACCCCGACCCGCTTCTTCACCGGCGGCGGCGGCTCGCTGGCGCTGCTGGGCTCCGAGCTCAAGCCCGTGCCGGCGTACCCGTTCGAGGACCGCGAGGGCACCTGCGTCGATCCGACGGGCAAGCCCGGCTTCTGGCCGGCCACGACCGTGGACGTCGCCGCGAAGGGCCTCAACGACGGGACCGGGACGCCCGGGCCGAGCAACTTCCGCTTCGACACCTGGCTCGAGGGACCGGGGCCGGAAGGGGTGCTGCACCAGGACGTCGGGACTCCCGCCAGGACCAACGTCGACTGGTCCTACACCGCGGCCGTCCCGAGCGCTCAGGAGGTCGCCCTGCGACCGACGACGTCCGTCGAGGCCGTCCCGCGCTCGCACTACGACACGGTCAAGCGCGCCGTCGTCGTGCCGTTCTCGCCCGACTTCCGGTTCGGCGTCCGGTTCGCCAACCTCCAGTGCCAAGCCGTCGAGACCGCCCTGACCTACCCGAACGGGCAGTACAGCGACGAGCCTCCGGTCGGCGTCGTCCGCACGCCCGGCAACTGCCCGGCGATGGCCTACGACAACGCGCAGTGGACGTCCGGACCGGCCGGTGGAGGTTGGTACGACCATGCCGAGAAGGCCACGACCGTGCACACCCGCACCTGGTACACCCCCGGGACGACGGTGACCGCGACCGCCCCGAAGCAGACCTTCCGAACGCTGGTGCCGGCCGACAGGTGGAGCGGCTACCGGCAGACGCGGGAGGAGTCCTCGGAGCGCACCGTGGACTGGGTCGTGCGTGAGGAGAACGGCCCGACCGGGCCGGTGACGACGACCCCCGAGCTGGTCGTGACCGCAGACAAGCGGATGGTCCTCGAAGGTCGCTACGTGACCAGGGGCGCCGGTTGCATCCAGCCGAAGATCACCGTCACCCCCGCCCGCTTCGGCTACGACGTGGTCGGCGGCGGCGGCTGCCCGACCGGGATGATGAGCCCCGACGGGGGCACGTTGCGTGCCAACTTCGCCACGGCGTCGCCAGGCCTCGTTCCCTACTGGGTCTTCCAAGGACCCGCCTGGAAGATCCCTGAGCAGCCCGGCCGCACCGTCCTCAACTACTACGCCACCGCCGTCGAGGGCCCGCAGATCACCTTCGAAGATGCCCGCTTCTACCGCATCTCGCTCGCCTACTGCGCACCGATCAACGTCCACATCAACCTCGCCGACGCACAGGGCCGGAGCATCGGCTACTACAACGACGCCGAGGGCAACCAGATCTCAGCGCCCCGTGCCAAGGACGTCCTCGGCGCCGCCGGCGGCTGCCCGGTCCCGCTCAGCGTCGAACCCGGCAAGCAGGCGCAGATCGGACTGAACACGGTCGGAGTCAACCAGTGGCAGGTCCGCGGCTGGTCGGTCAACGGCGAGAGC
>Ga0136611_10000934_pt1 | contig 19952 bp, 23 predicted proteins | sample AntDrymUQ2232306_2_FD_106645 | JGI IMG/M metagenome (GOLD analysis project Ga0136611, IMG submission 106645) | Polar desert sand microbial communities from Dry Valleys, Antarctica - metaG UQ223 (23.06) | ecosystem: Environmental > Terrestrial > Soil > Desert | place: Antarctica: Dry Valley...
TGCGCGTCCACAAGCGGCTGATCGACATCGTCGACCCGAACGCGAAGACCATCGACAGCCTGCAGCGCATCGAGCTGCCCGCCGGCGTCGACATCGAGATCAAGATCCAGTCCAGCTGACCCGACGGTCGCGCCTCGCGCCGCGGCTGCCTACTTGACGACGAGGACCGGGACCGTCGCCTCGTCCAATACGCGCTTCGCCACGGACGCGCGCATCAACTTGTCGAACCAGCTTCGCTCGTGGGAGCCGACGACGATCACGTCCGCCTTGTGCTCGTCCGCCGCCACGATGATCGCATTGGCGGCGTCGCCGACCTCACCCATCGTCTCCGCGTCGCCGAGGTGGGCCTGATCCGCCACGTCCGCGGCGCGACGCTCCGCATGTTCGACGGCCGACTCCGAGCCGTCGTTACCGGGTCGCACGTCCCCGAGCGAGGCGTCGCCGACCGGCATCATCACAGGGTACGCCGCAATGGGCGGCACGATCGGGTACACGTAGCCCCACGCCATGCCGTTCGCCAAAGAGTCGGAGACGTTGACGACGAGGTACTGCGCGTCGTCCCCGAACAAGCGGTGGGCGACACGCGCCGCCTCCACGGACTCCTCCGACTCGTCCACTGCGATCAACACCCGTGTCACAACTGGCGCGCTACCCGATTTGGGTCAGACGTAGACGTGGCAGCAGCGCGGTGCGAAGGCAGCACCGGCGGGGTAGACAGGCGAGATCGACCACTGCCCACCGCCGTCGTCCTTTGCGCCGCCCTTCGGTGCCCCCGCACCGGGGCTCCGGCCGCCGACGCGCCGTGAACGTCGGCGCGCCCGCCGCCGGACGCGCCGCGCAGCGACCGAGGCGCGAACGCCGTCGCGGCGCGCGTTCGGAGTCGGGTTGCTGCTCGTCATCGCGTCATGGTTGAGCGGACTCGGCGGCGCGTTCCTCGGGACGTACCTCGCGAACCGCCGTGACGACCCGCCACGGTCCGCCTCCACCCTTGCCGTCGTCACGGCGCCGTCGCGGGAGGTGCCGTTCGGGCCGATCGATGTTGCTGCCGTCGCGAACGCGGTCGGAGCGAGCGTCGTCGCGATCCAGCGTCCGATCAGCAGCGGCGAGCTCGTCGGGGAATCGACGGGAACAGGCCTGATCATCACGGAGGATGGCGAGATCCTCACGAACGCGCACGTCATCGGAGATGCGGAGACGGTCAACGTTCGGCTGCCCGGGGAGTCCGAGCCGCGGCAGGCCTCCGTCACCGCACGCGACGTGCCGAATGACGTCGCGCTGCTCCGGGTCGAGGCCGACGGTCTCGACATCGCGACGTTCGCGGACCCGGACGACATCTTGCTCGGCGACGAGGTGATCGCCGTCGGCTTTGCGCTCGATCTCGATGGTGACCCGAGCGTGACGCTCGGGATCGTGTCGGCGCTGAACCGCACCCTCGAGACCCGCATCGGCGCACTCAACGGGCTGATCCAGACGGACGCAGCGATCTCGTCCGGGAACTCGGGAGGTCCGCTCGTGAACGCAGCGGGCCACGTGGTCGGCATCAACACCGCAGTGGCCGAGAGCGATGCCACGACCGCCGCCAACAACGTCGGGTTCGCGATCGGCGTCGGCGAGCTGCTGCCGGAGCTCGAGGCGCTGCGCGAGCAGGCAGCGGGCGATCCGATCGAAGAGGGCTTCCTCGGCGTCGCTCTTGCGCCGCGTCGTGACGGCGGCAGCGGCGCGTTGATCACCGAAGTCGAACCGGGATCACCCGCGGACGACGCCGGGATCCTCGTCGACGACATCGTGATCGCGGTCGACGACGTGGCGATCAGCGGCGCGGCCGACCTCGTCGCCACCGTTCGCGACCTCGATCCCGGGACGCCGGTCGACGTGATGATCGTGCGCGACGGCGAGGAGACCCTCGTCGAGGCGACGCTCGTGGAGCGCGAGCAGCCCGTTCCGTAGTCTCCGTCAGGCGGGCGCGACCACCGGGAAGCGTCCGTCGTCGAGCGCCTCGCCCGGCCGGACGTCGTCGAACGGCGGTGATTGCAGCCACGGCCGAGTGACGAAGCGGGGGTCGTCCCCGACGTAGCGGAAGCTGACGGCGCGCCGGCGGTGCACAGTGCGGCCGGCGGTGCCGGGTGCCGCATGCAGTGTGCGGAAGTGGAACGCGAGCACGTCGCCCGGCGCGACATCGAACCGGATGATCCGATGCTCGTCGCGCCGCGCATCGATGTCCGGGACGAGCTCGTATCGCGCGTCCGCCGCCGCATACGGCTGATGGTCGACGAACTTGCGTGGGACGAAGCGACGGCCCCATCGGTGCGAGCCGGCGACGAACTCGAGTCCCGCGTGGGCCGAGCGCGAGGCGGCGGAACCCGTCGATCCGCTCCCAGTTGACATCGTCACCGAAGAACCGACCGCGCTGGCCCGCGGGCGTGTAGTCCGACGCGAGCGGCCCTGGCGACGCGAGGTTCTGCTCGACCGCAGCGGCGAGCACGTCGAGGTCCTCGGCGGTGAGGACGTCGCGCACGACGACCGCACCGTCGGCGGCGAACTGCTCCGTCAGATGCACAGGAAGTCCGTCAGATGCACTGGAAGAACGTGAGGTGCAGGCCGGCGGGATCGCGGACGCCGAACGAGCGATGGCCCCACGGCTGGTCCTTCGGAGGAGCAGCCGGCTCCGAGCCTGCCGCAGACACGGCGTCGAACAGCGCCTGCACGTCATCGACCTCGACCGAGACCTCGACGCCGGCGACGTCTGCCACCGACGCACCTGACGCCGCTTCGAGCAGCTCGATCCGACCGACGTCGCCGTAGCCGAAGATGCGGCCGCGTCCGTGATCGTCCCACTGCCGAGTCACCGGCCAACCGAGAACGTCCGCGTAGAACGCGGACGCGTCGTCGAACCGATCCGTCACCCGTACGACCCGCAGCTCCATGGGAGCCGAGCCTATGGTCGGCCGATGGCCGGGCTCGACACTCATCTCGATACACATGTGGGCGGGAGGCGGCCGTTCGGCCTGGTCTACTGGCCGCTGCCCGAAGACGACCCCGGTGTCGAGATCCCGCGCGAGTCAATCCGGCTCGTGTCGGCCGACGGCGGGCTCGTGCGTGGTGTGCTGTGGACGCCGCCGGGTGGGAAGCCGTGGAAGACGGCCGTGATCCTGTCGCACCCGCGGGGCGACTTCAGCGTGCACTACGCATGCCCCCTCCTCGCCGCCGCCGGCCATGCCGTGCTCGGGTTCAGCACGCGCTACATCAACAACGACATCGACTGCCTGCACGAGTCGTGCATCGTCGACGTGCAGACGGCGCACGACGAGATGCGCCGGCGTGGCGCCGAAGCCGTCGTGTTGCTCGGCAACTCGGGCGGCGGATCCCTGATGGCGATGGCGCAGGCACAGCTCGGCATCGGCGACGGCTGGGTCGGAGTCGCCGCGCATCCGGGCGAGGGCGTGTTCATGCTCCAGGTGATCGACCCCTCGGTCGCCGACGAGGGCGACCCGTTCTCGACCGTGCCGGAGCTCGACATGTACGACCCGGACAACGGGTGGCGCCCGTGGCCGGAGCCGTGCGCCTACGACCCGGAGTGGGTGACCCGCTATCGGGCGGCGCAGGTCGAGCGGGTGGCGCGCATCGACGCGATCGCGAAGGCGTGGATCGCCGAGTCGACCGACGCGGGGTCGCGATTGCGCGGCGTCGACCGGTCGGACGATCCGCGGCAGTGGCGCGAGTTGCGCCGGCGTGCGGTGTTCACGAAGTACCTGACGATCTACCGGACCCTCGCCGACCCCGCGTACCTCGACCTGTCGATCGAACCGGACGACCGCCCGATGGGATCGCTGTTCGCATTTCCCGACCCGCTCGACGCGAACTACGGGCGAGGAGGCCTGGCGCGGGTGATGACGGCGCGGGGCTGGCTGTCGACGTGGAGCGGACTGTCGTCACACGCCAAGCTCGCTGACACGATGCCGGACGTCCGGGTGCCGACGATCCTCGTCCACCCGACCGCCGACTCCGAGATCCGCGTCCGCCAGGCCAAGGAGATCGTCGCCGCCGCCGGCGCCGACGACGTCACCTACGTCGAGATGAAGGGCGCCCCCCACTACCTCGAAGGCCACCGGCCCGAAGCCATGTCGGTCATCGCCGACTGGCTGCAGAAGCGCTTCCCGTAGCGCGGGCGAGAGATTCTCGGCTCACTCGTCGAGCAACCGGGTGCAGCTCGTCGGCCGCGGAGTCGCGACTCGTTCGATGTGCCACCCGCCCGACCCTGCGACGATCGCCTCGTCGCCCGCCGCAGCCACGAGGACCGGCAACGTGAACCAGTCGGCGTCACGTTCCGTGAAGGGGATCTCGAGCACGACTCGTTGCACCCCCTCCGACGTCACGAGGACGAAGAGGTAACGCCCCTCCTCCGGGACCGGACGCACGACCAGCACCTGTGTCGAGCTGGCGTCTGGTGCGAACTGCGGAGGGCTCTCGGCTCGAACGACGCCCTCTGCGTCGCGAACCAGCAGTCGGTACGTGCGCGCTCCCAGGTCCTCGAGAGAGACCGTGCTCGTCCGGAGGCCGCGCAGCGACGCGAGCGCGAACTCCCGTGTTGATGCCGGCGTCGCCTCGAGCTGAGAGCCGGCGCGGAGCTCGAACGCCGTCTCTCGGATCTCCACCGCTGCCCACGGGGTGATCATCTCGCCCGTGCCGAGGAACAACGCGTCGCAGTCCCCGACGATCTGCAACCGATCCGCGGGTCCATCTCTCGGAAGCCCGGCGGCCTGTCGCACTTCGTGGTCCAGCGGCCGTCCGACGATCGCGCTCACCTTGTCTCGGATGATGACGTAGTCGCGCAACTCGCCACCGGTGTTCTGTACCGCAGCCTCGTGCACAGCGAACGCGGCGTTCGCCGCGATCCCGTAGCACACCGCCGCGAGCACGATCGCGACGACGCCGCGACGGCGAGCTGTGGTCGTCGCGCGCAGCCGCCCGGTGAGAACCGTCGCGCCCACGACCGATCCGATCACGAGACCCGGAATGAACTCGCTCGTGTAGCGATAGGCGATGTACCCGTAGAACATGATGCCCCCGACGATCGCCGCTGCACCGAGCATCGGGACACGGAGCAGCCGGAGCGTCGGCGGCGCAGTGCGACGGAACGCCGCTGCGTAACCGACCGCAGCGAGGACCAGCAGCAGCGGCGCCGACGCAGTGACGCTCGCAGTGCGGTAGCTCTGGTCGAGGACCGCGCCGCCGTAGCTACGTGCCGGTTCCGCCGGCATCGTGATGAAGGGGAAGTACGGCACGAGTCGGAGACCGTCGGGCCGTAGGTAGTTGACCCCGGTGCTGACGACGATACGCGGCGACACGAGATCTCCGCCGTTGGCTGCGAGTGCGTCGCGCCGGTGAGGGTTGAGCTGTGTCCACACCTGGCTCTCGAGGGGGAACATGAACGGATGGCGGAACTTCGCCCAGTTGACAGCGATCCCGGCGGCGAGCGGGACGAGGCCTGCCGCCGCCAGACGCAGCGCGGGCGCTGCGCCCGAACCCGCCGCTGCTCTCCGCCGCCACACGAGCACGGACACAGCCAGCATCGCCGCGACGCACGCCCATCCAGCGGTCGTGCGCGTCCAGATCGCACCGAGCGCCCACGCGCCCGTCGCGATGACGCGGCGAGTGGAAGGGCGTTCCATCACGCCGACGAGGCTGTGCATGCAACCGAGGGCGAGTGGGATGGACCATGCGTAGACCTCGTGGTACACCCACGGCATCGAGGCGAGGTACAACATGACGCTCCCGCACAGCACGGTGGCCTGGACCGCGCACGCAAGGGCAACCTCGGTGCGCGTGACGGGCTCGTCGCCGCGCATGATCGTTCGCACACGCCAGAGGAGCAGCCCCGTCACCACAGCGGTGACGATCCAGGCGAGGAGCATCGAAGGAGCGGTGAGGCGCCCGTCGAAGCGATCGGTGACCGCAAGGACCGGAACGCGCAGGAGCGCCGGGAACGGCGGGAAGTAGGTGTGCTCATGGCCGTCGATGACGAAGCCCTCGATGTTCAGCGATCCCCGCGGCAGGTGCAGGTGGCCGTCGAGGATGGCGCGGGCTTGGAGATCGAAGAAGTTCGAGAAGATGCCGCCCCGCAGAGCTGTACGTACCGGCCGCAACCCGAAGTCCCACAGGATCGCGAGCTCGATGATGAGCGAGACGAGCGATGTGGCAGCGAGGCTGCGAGCGAACCGACGCGCGCCGGCCGCTCGGCCGCTGGGCGGTTCCGCCGTCGGCTCCGGCGTCGGCTCCGGCTCCGGTGTCGGCGTGCCCCTGCCTGGCTCCGGCGGTTCTCCCTGTTCGGCGCCTTCCGCAGCTTCGCGCGCGGAGATGGCAGCGTCCTGCTCCCCCGGGTGCGTCTGCGGTTCGGCCGTGGTCACCTGGTGGAGGGAGCGTCCGGAGCGAGTTCGAACACGAACTGCAACGCAAACAGGTTCGAGCTCCGGCGTCGCCCTGCGCGATCCGCCCACGCCAGTGCGCGAACGGCTCGCGAGGAGGCGAGATTCTCTCCCCAGTGCATCTGCTCCACACGGATGCCGGCCGCAGAGCAGCTGCCGACGCGCCAACCGGCGCTGCTCGCCAGTCGCACGAACGAGCGCCGGGTGAAGAACCTCACGTGCCGGCGGTCCAGCACGCCCCGTCGGTCGTAGCCGAAGCGACCGACGGCGGTTCGCAGGCGCGGGTACCAGTGGGCGAAGTTGGGCGTCCCGACGAAGCATGCGCCGCCAGGCGCGAGGCTCTCGCGGAGGGACCTCAGCAGCGGCTCCGGCGAGCGGAACTGATCGAGCGAATCGGCGATGACGATCGCGTCGAACTCACCCGAGATGTGGGTCGACAGGTGCTCGTCGTAGCTCAACTCGACGAACTCGTCCAGGTGCTCGCCGACGTTGTCGTGCTTGGTCTCGTCGGTTCCGACGACGTACCAGCCGAGCGTCCGCAGCATCCCGGCGAACTGCCCGTCGCCGCAGCCGACCACCAACGCACGCCCCGCCGGGCGGGCGGCGATCATTCGCTGGAGCTGCCCGTAGAGCGACTCCGGAGCCGTTCGCACGTACGACTGCAGGTGGATCTCTTCGGTCGCGCTCTCGCCGAAACCGAGCTTGTGCAGCCGGTATCGAGTCACGGCGCGTGCCACCTGCCATGCGTACGCCATGCCGTTGACGCGACAGATCTCGTCGCCGTAGTACGTCGGGATCGGGACCTCGTGGATCAGCTTTCCCGCCTCATGGAGCTGCAGGATGATCTCCGTGTCGAAGTCGAAACCGTCGGAGCTCTGCTCGAATGCGACGTCGCGAATCGCATCGACGCGATAGGCCCGGTACCCGCTGTGCCACTCCGACAACGACGTTCCTGCCATCGTGTTCTGGAACCGGCTGAGGATCCTGTTCCCGATGTACTTGTACATCGGCATCCCTCCGGCCCGGGCAGCGCCGCGCGTCATCATCCTCGATCCGAGCACGGCGTCGCAGATGCCGGCCTCGAGCGGTGTGACGAGGTCCTCGATCACCTCGGGCGCGTACTGGCCGTCACCATGGAGCAGCACCACGACGTCGAGCTCGTGTTCGATCGCCCACCGGTAGCCCCACTTCTGGTTCCCCCCGTATCCGAGGTTCACGGGCTGGCGGTAGACCGTCATCGGCAGGTCGCTCGTCGACTGGTACGCGATCCCGACGTCGTAGGTCGCATCGTCGCTCGCGTCGTCGGCGACGATGACGTGCGCAACGCGCCGCCGAAAGGACGGGGGGAGCCGGTCGAGAACCCAGCGCATGGTGGACTCGGCGTTGTATGCAACAACGAGCACCCCGATCCGGAGTGGTTGGTTCGACACCGTCACCCCTGTGGCCGCCGCTTCGAACGGTCGAGGCGGCCGAGCAGCCTGCTCGCAGTGTCGTCCGACAAGCCGAGCCGACGCTTCGCCACGTCATATGCGCGCAGCGCCTGCTGGTCCGCTGCAATGAGGATCCGCCGCCACCCGTCATCGGGCCGTGCCCGGTACTGCGTCGGACGTGCGACGGCGTGTTCGGACTCCGTGAAGTAGTACAACGCGAGCGACTTCCGTGAAACGCCCTGGGGCGCCGCCAGTGGCACCGGGTGGCCGTGGAACGCGTCCGGCGTGGTGGTGAACAGCACGACGCGGTTCGCGATCGGCGCGACCTTGGTGACGCAGCGCGTCATCTGTGCGTCCCACAGCTCGAGGTCACCGCCGTAACTCGGGTCCCAGTCGCGGTTGAGGTAGAGCAGCAGATTGACCCGTCGTTCCCAGGTGGGGTGGACGTGGTGCGACGTGAAGTCGGTGTGTACGTTGAGGTACCCGCCGGCGATCGACGTGTGGAGACCGCCGCCGTCGAGCGCGGGATCTGCGATGAGGTCGCTGATACCCGTGATCTCCTCGACCAACCGGACAAACGGGTCGGACATGAGTTGCGTCGCGATGTCCCGTAGGATCGGTGCCCACGTGTCCAGATCCGAGTTGGCGTACTTTCGCTCGTTGACATGGAGGTAGTTCGTCCACTGCGCTTCATCGAGGTCGGGGAACTCGTCGATCGCGCGCCCCAGAGTGGATTCATCGAGGAAGTCGTCCAGGACGATGTGCGGGAACGGCTCTGCGAGCGCGTAACGCTCGCGCAGCGCAGAGACGTCGCCGAAATGCCGCCGGAGGACCGCAGTGTCGCTCATTGTCTCTCCCGACATGATCGAGCGCCGTCCGCTCCGACGCCGACTGCGCACATTAGCCATGCTCAGGGAACTCTTTGAAACTTCTCGAATCCGCGCGCGCCGGCGTCGACACCGCGGCGCAGGCGGCCGGGCCCCGGATGCCGGCACTCGACGGCCTGCGCGGCATCGCCGTCATGCTCGTCGTCCTGCTGCACCTCGACGTCCTGGTGCCCGACGGCCCGCTCACGTTCCTACGCTCCGGAGGCATTTTTCGCGCCGGTTTCCTCGGCGTCGACGTGTTCTTCGTCCTGAGTGGCTTTCTGATCACAGATCTCCTCGTGCGGAGCGCTCGCCGCGATGGTCGAGTGGATCTCCGCGCGTTCTGGCGGGCCCGCGCGTTCCGGCTGCTCCCCGCGTTGCTGGTGATGTTGGGCTCGTACATCGCGTGGTCGGCGCTCACGGGGTTCCCGAGCGGCAGCACCCCCGAGATCGCCTCCCGCAACATCGTCGTGGCACTCACCTTCACGACGAACTGGCTCGCGACCACGGATCTCTCCGGTGTCGCAGTGGATCTCGGTCATCTCTGGTCGCTCGCAGTCGAGGAGCAGTTCTACGTGGTGTGGCCGATCGTGGTGGCCGCGCTCCTCCGCATTCGTCGCGCATCTTTCGTCGCCGTCCTGCTCGCCGTCGGCGTCGTTGCGGTGGCGGTGCGGCGTGGGGGGCTGTTCGAGGAGCACGGATGGGTCGTGGCGTATGTGCGAACCGACGCACGCGTCGACGGGCTCCTGATCGGCGCGCTCGTGGCGTGGACGACTGCGAACGGCCGCACGTGGCGCACGCGTTGGGCGTCGATCGCCGGCTCAGCGGGATCGGCCGCGCTCATCGTCATCATGCTCGTCGTTCCGAGCGCGAGCGAGCCGTTCCTCTACTACGGCGGGTCGACCGTCGTCGCGATCGCCACGGCTGCGATCCTGATCGCGATCGTGGACGGTGCCTGGGCCAGGCAGCGCGTGCTCTGCTGGCGACCACTGCGTGCTCTCGGCCGTGTGTCATACGGCCTGTACCTCTGGCATCTGCCCATCTTCCGCGCCGTCGAGCGCAGCGGCGCGTCGTGGCCGGGGTGGCTCAGGGTGGCCGCCGGAGTCGGCACCACTGCGCTGGCAACCGTTGGATCGTGGTTCCTCGTGGAGCGGCCGACACAGGCTCTGCGCCGCCGCGCCGACGCCGCGGCGAGGCAACGCCGACACGTCGGCCTGGGCCGGATTCCGTGGGTGTGTGTCGGCGCGGGTGCGGCCTCGATCGCCGTCGCGGCCAGCGCAGGCAGGCTGGCCTGGACTGCTCGCCCGGGCGGCGCGCTTCGCGACGCCCAGTCGCTGAGGTCCATCGCCTTCCTCCAGTTCTCGGCGTCACCTCCGCGCACACAGCTGCTGGCCGATGCCTATGTGTCAGGCACGGCAACGCGGTTCGACGGGTCACGGCTGCTGCCAGCACTGGCTCGGCTCCCCGCCGTCGCGCTCCAGCCGTCCCTGCACACGTGGTTGACGGGAGCATCGGTCGCGGCGGCGTCGGCCGGCGTCGTCCTGGCCTCGCTCGCGCTCCGGTCCCAGATCCTGCGCCGTCGGGCTGTCGTGAACCGCCACCACCCGTGGGCACGGTCGTCCGCGATCGTGATCGCGGTCGGCGTACTCGCGGTCGGCGTGCTCCCGTGGCGAGTGCCCGCCGCCGATCTGGAGGTGGGCCTGTGGAGCGCCGCAGCGTCACTCGCGTGGCTCGCAGCGCTCGTCGCGCTTGCGTCGCGCGTCCGTCTGGCCGAGATCTCTGCAGTCGTGTCGACCACTCTGCTGGTGGCGCTGGCATCGCGGACGAACGCCTGGGTGGCGCTCTGCGTCTGCGGCGGGGGCGTCGTCGTGGCGGCGGCCCGCGTCCGTGCGAAGACGGCCGCAACCTTCCTCGTGGCCGCCGCCTTGCCTGCGCTCGTTGCGTTCGCGCCCCCGTCGACCGGTGATGCGACACCATCGCCAGCGGGAGTCGGCTGGCAGTTGCCGCGCTCGGGAACGCCCGACGACCTCTTCGCGCTCGCCGATTGCGGCGGGCTGTACGGCGCGAGCTCGCAGTCGGGCGCGTGGAGATCGGGCAGTCGCCCCGCCTCGGTGCTCGACGTGACCTTCGCTTCGCAGCCCACGCGCGACGGATCGGTGACGGTGCTGTCGGTCTTCGGCGGCGAGCCGGGCTCCCTCCTGCTGGAGAGCGCGTCCGACCGACGCGTGCGCTTCGGCTACCTCGACGTCGATCGGCCGATCGCACGAACGCCGTGGTTCCTCGTCCTTCCCGGTGACGTGCAGCGGGTCGTCGTGGTGGAGGCGGGTGGAAGCCTCGAGATCCGCGCGAGGGGACAGTCCCTTGCACGCTTCCCGCTGAGAGATGCGACGACTGGAGCGACTGCGACGGTCACTCCGACGTTCACCGACGCTCGTCGCGCCACAGGCGCGAAGATCACGTGGCGCGGGAGAGCGGTTCAGTTCCCGGAACTGTGCCGCGCGACGATGGCCGTTGCCGCGGAGTCGGCGATGCTCCTCGCCGTGCCGCCGGCACGGTCGTTGTGGCCGAGGTCGGCGCAGCGTCTCGCGGTGATCGGAGACTGCGACATGCTGCTCAGCAGAACCGGCAGCTCGGGCCGTGAGTGGTCGGTCGTCGAGGCGCGTCCGCTCGACATGCTGATCGAGTTCCAGGTCGGCGTCAGTGTCGGGACCTGGGTCGTGGCCCGAGATCGCACAGGGAGCGAGGCCAGGATCGCAGTCGATTCCGATGGAGCTGGTCGCGTTCGCTTCCGGATCGGTGTGCCGTTCTTCGAGACCGTGACACGTTGGCACGCGGCGCCCACTGAGGCATCACCGATGTCCCTCCGCGTCGACTACAACGGGCCGGTCGGAGCGTATGACGTCAGCGTCGCCGGGCGGTACGCAGCGCGCTTCGACGCGTTCGCGCCGGCGTCCGACGGCTCGGCGGAGACGGCCGTGCGGTTGTTCGCCAGCGATCCCTCCGGTGGAGCGAGCCCCGGGGGCGACGTCGGTCCGGACGTAGAGGTGCTCGACACATACCCCACCCCAGTGTGCTCGCAAGCCTTGGATCGCTGGCACGGGGAACTCCGCCGGGTGGCGAACCTCGACGACGCTGGCGCAGTGCGCGCCGGCACGGTCGCGGTGATCGGCGACTGCCGGGCAGCGTATGTCGCGAGCGGTGATGCCGACGCCAAGTGGGGTCGGCTGCACACGGCACCGGTGACGGCAACGGTCACCTACCCGCGAGGCGCCGAGGAGGTCGGCGTCACCACGGCGATCGACGTTTCATCCGACCCGCTGATGAACGTCGTGGTCGAGACTGATGGTGAAGGGCGCCGCCGGTTTCGCGTGAAGGTGCCCTTCCTCAGTGCCGATGGGCCGTGGCGCCGCGTCGACTCGAGCACGAGGGACGTGGTCATGATCACGTGGAAGGCATCCACCGACGAGCTCATCGTGTTCGTCAACGGATCCGAGGTCGGTCGCCTTCCTGCATCGGCCGTTCGCTCGGAGGTTTCGACGGTCCCGCTCCTGGCCTCTGTTCACATCGAGTTCGTTCCCGGCTTGGGCGGTGAACTGCCGCCGGCACTCGTGTCGCGAGGCCCCGTCGAGCGTCCGGACGACCTGTGCCGCCGCCTCCTGCGCCAGCATGACGATCCCACTCCCGGGTCGTCGCGGCAGGACTGACCGTCGAGCGGCGGGTTGCCACCGCAACCACCCTGCCGGTAGCGTTGCCCAGTCAATTTGCGTCCGTGTGCGCCTCGAGAGAGGGACCACACGGCAGCATCCAACACGGTGCTCCGCCGGTCTGCGACCAGCGGAGCATCTGCGTGAACGGCGCCTGTTCAACCAGGCGACGGATCAGTTGATGCAGAAGATCTCACTCGCCCGGTTCCCGGGTCCGGATGGAAAAGGCTGCCGACATGGCACTGAAAGCGATCGTGGGCGAGAAAGTCGCCATGAGCCAGGTGTGGGTGAACGACCGCGTCGTTCCCGTCACCGTGCTCAAGGTCGAGCCGGCACGCATCGTGCAGGTCAAGACCAAGGAGCGTGACGGTTACAGCGCACTCCAGGTCACGTACGGACACAAGGACGCGAAGAAGCTGAACAAGCCGGAGGCAGGGCACTTCACGAAGGCCGGCGTCCAGGCGGGTCGCCGTCTCGTGGAGCTGCGCCTCGACTCGGTCGACGGGTTCGAGGTCGGCCAGACGATCGGTGTCGACACCCTCGCGGCCGGCGAGCTCGTCGACGTCACTGCCGTGAGCAAGGGCAAGGGGTTTGCCGGCGGCATGAAGCGCCACAACTTCAAGGGCCAGGGCGCGAGCCACGGCAACCACAAGCACCACCGTGCCCCGGGCTCGATCGGCTCCGCCAGCTTCCCCGGCCGCGTGTTCAAGGGCCTGCGCATGGCCGGCCACATGGGCCACGAGCAGGTCACGACGCTGAACCTCGAGGTGGTCGAGGCCGACGCCGAGCGCAACCTGCTGCTCGTGAAGGGCTCCGTCCCCGGTCCGAACGGCGGTGTCGTGATCGTCCGCAACGCAGTGAAGGCCGCGACGAAGGGAGCCAAGTGATGGCCACCGTCACCATCAAGAACGTCTCCGGCAAGGATGCCGGCAAGGTCGACCTCGACGAGCAGATGTTCGGCATCCAGCCGAACGTCCCGGTGCTCCACCAGGTCGTCACGGCGCAGCTCGCCGCCCGCCGTTCCGGCACGCAGAGCACCAAGACCCGGGCCGAGGTCCGTGGTGGTGGCCGCAAGCCGTTCAAACAGAAGGGCACCGGCAACGCCCGCCAGGGCTCGATCCGCGCCCCGCACTTCAGCGGTGGTGGCGTCGCCCTCGGCCCGAAGCCGCGCAAGTACGACCAGAAGACCCCGAAGAAGATGATCAAGCTCGCGCTGCGCTCGGCCCTGTCGGACCGCGCCGCCGAGGGCAAGGTCGTCGTCGTCGACTCCTGGGGCTTCGACGCTCCCTCCACCAAGGCCGCCAAGGCCGCTCTGTCGTCTCTCGGCATCGAGCGCGGCGCCCTCGTCGTGGTGGACCGTGACGACGAGAACACGATCAAGAGCTTCCTCAACCTGCAGGAAGTGCAGCTGATCGAGCGTGGCGAGCTGAACGCCTACGACATCCTCTGCAACGAGTGGCTCGTCTTCACGACGAATCTGCTTCCGGTTGCGCCGCCTGCGAAGACGAAGGCCAGGCGCGCGGACGGCGACGACGAGGCCGCTGCCGACACCACGACCGAGAAGGACGAATCCTGATGAAGGATCCCCGCGACATCATCCTCGCTCCGATCGTGTCGGAGAAGAGCTACGGGCTCATCGAGCAGGGCGTCTACACGTTCCACGTGCACGCCTCTGCGAGCAAGCCGGAGATCCACGACGCGGTCGAGGCGATCTGGGGCGTGAAGGTCGTCAAGGTCAACACGCTCAACCGCATCGGCAAGAAGACCCGCGGCCGCAAGTCGAACCGGATGGGGAAGAAGCCCGACTCGAAGCGGGCGATCGTGACACTGGCAGCGGGCGCCGAGATCCCGTTGTTCGAGAACTGAGGTCGTCATGGCAATTCGCTCCCGAAAGCCCACCAGCCCCGGCCGTCGCTTCCAGACGAGCTCGGACTTCGCCGACATCACGAAGACGACGCCGGAGCGGACGCTCCTCGCGCCCGCGCCGAAGACCGGTGGTCGCAACGTCTACGGCCGCAAGACGGCTCGCCATCGCGGCGGCGGGCACAAGCGCCAGTACCGGATCATCGACTTCAAGCGGACCAAGGACGGAGTGACCGCCAAGGTCGCCGCCATCGAGTACGACCCGAACCGCACCTGCCGCATCGCGCTGCTCCACTACGCGGACGGCGAGAAGGCGTACATCCTCGCCCCGAAGGGGCTCGAGGTCGGTGCGCACGTCACGAGCGGCCAGGGCTCCGACATCAAGCCGGGCAATGCGATGCCACTGCGCTTCATGCCGGTCGGCACCGTCATCCACAACGTCGAGCTCCGCCCCGGTGGCGGCGGCAAGGTTGCCCGTTCCGCCGGCATGGCGATCCAGCTGGTCGCGAAGGAAGGCGACTATGCCACCCTGCGCATGCCGTCGACCGAGATGCGCCGCGTGTCGATCGACTGCCGCGCCACGATCGGCGAGGTCGGCAACAGCGAGCACGAGCTGATCAAGATCGGCAAGGCCGGCCGAAACCGCTGGAAGGGTCGCCGTCCGCAGACCCGTGGCGTCGCGATGAACCCGGTCGACCACCCGCTCGGTGGTGGCGAGGGCCGTACGTCAGGTGGCCGTCCCGCCGTGTCCCCGTGGGGCAAGCCCGAGGGCCGTACCCGCAACAAGAAGAAGCCGTCTCAACAGCTCATCGTGCGTCGTCGCCGTTCGGGCAAGGGCAGGAGGTAAGCAGTGTCTCGCAGCCTGAAGAAGGGTCCGTTCGTGGACGACCATCTGTTGAAGAAGGTCGACGCGCAGAACTCCGTCGGCGAGCGCCGGGTCATCAAGACCTGGAGCCGTCGCAGCACCGTCATCCCGGACATGGTCGGTCACACGATCGCCGTCCACGACGGTCGCAAGCACGTCCCGGTGTACGTCACCGAGTCGATGGTCGGTCACAAGCTCGGTGAGTTCAGCCCGACGCGGACCTTCAAGTACCACGCCGGCCAGGAGAAGAACGTGAAGGGTCGCCGCTGATGACCGGTCCGAAGCTCAACGAGAAGTCGTTCGTCGCGGGCGAGCGCAGCGGCACCAAGGCCAGCGCGCTCTACCAGCGGTCGTCGGCGTCGAAGGCCCGCGTCGTGCTCGACCTGATCCGCGGCCTGCCCGTGCGTCAGGCGGACGAGGTGCTGCAGTTCACCGACCGCGAGATCGCGATCACCATTCGCAAGGTCCTCGCCTCCGCTGTCGCGAACGCGCAGCACAACGACGAGCAGGACCCGGAGGAGCTCTTCGTGAAGGCGTGCTTCGCCGACGAGGGTCCGACGCTGAAGCGCTTCACGCCGCGTGCTCGCGGCCGTGCAGGCCGGATCAAGAAGCGCACCTGCCACATCACGGTGATCGTCGCCCGACTGGACGACGCCCGCCTCGAGGTCGTGCAGGCGCGTGACGCCAAGCGCACCGCAGCCGGCCGCCGTCGTGGCGCCGTCGTCGGTGGCGCAGCGAGCCGCCGCGACCGTGTCGCCCGCAGCCGTGCACGCGCCCAGGAACTGAAGTCGGGCGGAGGCGCCGTGGCCGAGCCCGAGGAGACCGGTCCGGAGACCGAGGCGTCCGACGTCGGAGCAGTCGACGAGACCGCCTCGATCGTGGCGGACATCGCCGACACGGAAACAGAAACCATCGAGGCTGCGGCCGCCGAGGGAAGCGCCAGCGACGAGGCGGAGTCTCCCGCAGGCGAAAGCGAAGCGGACGCCAAGGGAGACAACTAGATGGGCCAGAAGATCAACCCGTACGGGTTCCGACTCGGCATCACGACGGAGTGGAAGAGCCGCTGGTTCTCCGACCGTGATTACAAGGAGTACCTCACCGAGGACTGGAAGATCCGCCGCGCGCTGATGGGCAAGTTGGAGACCGCTGCCGTCAGCCGCATCGAGATCGAGCGCACGCGTGACAAGGTCCGCGTCGACATCCACACCGCTCGCCCGGGCATCGTCATCGGCCGCCGTGGTGCGCAGGCCGACGAGCTCCGCACGCTGCTCACGCAGATCACCGGCAATCCCAAGGTCCAGCTGAACATCGTCGAGATCAAGACCCCCGAGCTCGACGCTGCGCTGATCGCCCAGGGCGTCGCCGACCAGCTCGCCAACCGCATCGCCTTCCGGCGTGCGATGAAGCGCGCCGTGCAGAACGCACAGCGCGCCGGAGCGCTCGGCATCCGCGTGCAGTGCTCGGGCCGCCTCGGCGGCGCCGAGATGAGCCGCACCGAGTGGTATCGCGAAGGTCGCGTCCCGCTGCACACGCTGCGCGCCGACATCGACTACGGCTTCCGCGAGGCCCGCACCTCGTCGGGCCGCGTCGGCGTCAAGGTGTGGATCTACAAGGGCGACATCGTTCCCTACAAGTCGCTCAGCGACGACAAGATCACTCGCGAAGCAGCGATGGCCGTCGGTGAGACCTCGGGTGCGGCGACGCCGCGCCGCGTCGTGTCGTCTGCCGGCCCGCGTCGCGTCGACGAGATCGAGCCCGAGGCGCCGCCGTTGCTGAAGGAAGCCGATCCCGAGCTCGAGAAGCTGCTCGACGAGGAAGAAGAGATCGCTCGTCGCACCCACGAGGGCCACGAGGCCCCCCACTTCCGCGGGGAGGACTGACCATGTTGATGCCGCGCAAGGTCGCACACCGCAAGCACCACCGTGGCCGCACGGGAGGACTCACCAAGGGCGGCGCCGAGCTGTCCTTCGGCGAGTACGGGATCCAGGCGCTCGACCCGGGCTGGCTGACCGCCCGCCAGATCGAGGCCGCACGTATCGCCATGACCCGCGCCATCAAGCGCGGTGGCAAGGTGTGGATCAACATCTTCCCGGACAAGCCGGTGACGAAGAAGCCCGCCGAGACGCGCATGGGCTCCGGGAAGGGCAACCCGGAGTTCTGGGTTGCAGTGGTGAAGCCGGGCCGCGTGCTGTTCGAGCTGTCCTACCCGGACGCAGAGATCGCGAAGGGCGCTCTGGAGAAGGCGATCCAGAAGCTGCCGATCAAGGCTCGCATCATCACTCGCGAGGAGACGTACTGACATGGCGAAGACCAACAAGGAGCTGAGCGAGCTCGACCTCGGTGCGCTCGTCGAAGAGCTCCGCGCGACGAAGCAGGAGTCGCTGAACCTGCGCTTCCGCAACGCCACGGGCCAGCTCGACAACAACGCCGAGATCCGCAAGGTGCGCCGCCAGATCGCACGCATCAACACCTACATCCGCCGGCGCGAGATCGCCGCCGCCGAGAGCGCGAGCCGAACATGAGCGAAGACAACACCACAGAAGTCGCGGACGAGAGCCGTAGCGCCCGCAAGGTCCGCGAGGGCAACGTCGTGTCCGACAAGATGGACAAGACGGTCGTCGTCGCGGTCATCGAGCGGATCCGCCACCCGAAGTACGGCAAGTTCATGATGCGCACGAAGAAGCTCTACGTGCACGACGAGACCAACGACGCCCACGTGGGCGACAAGGTCCGCGTCATGGAGACCCGCCCGCTCAGCAAGAGCAAGCGCTGGCGCCTCGTCGAGGTCATGGAGCGTGCCAAGTGATTCAGCAGGAGTCGCGACTTCGTGTCGCGGACAACAGCGGAGCCAAGGAAGTGCTCTGCATCAAGGTGCTCGGCGGCACGCGCCGTCGCTACGCCTCGATCGGCGACATCTTCGTCGCTGCCGTCAAGGATGCGATCCCGGGCGCCGGAGTGAAGAAGGGCGACGTCGTCAAGTGCGTCGTCGTACGCGTGAAGAAGGAGAAGCGCCGTCCGGACGGCAGCTACATCCGGTTCGACGAGAACGCCGCCGTCATCATCAAGGACGACATGACCCCGCGTGGCACGCGCATCTTCGGCCCAGTCGGCCGGGAGCTGCGCGACAAGAAGTTCATGCGCATCGTCTCGCTCGCACCGGAGGTGCTCTGACATGAAGCTCAAGAAGGGCGACACCGTCGTGGTGATCGCGGGCAAGGACAAGGGACAGCAGGGCGAGATCGCCCAGGTGCTGCCGAAGGACAACAAGGTGATGATCGCCGGCGTCAACACCGCGACGAAGCACCAGAAGTCGCGCAGGGCCAACGACCAGGGCGGCCGCATCGATCGGGACATGCCGGTCGACGCGAGCAACGTGATGCTCGTTCACAAGGGCAAGCCGACGCGCGTCGGGTACAAGCTGAACGCGGACGGCACCAAGGTCCGGATCGCGAAGACGAGTGGCGAGGTGATCGCGTGAACGAGCGCAGCGAGCGAACAAATGGGAACAGTGCGAAGCGTTCGCTCACCGGGCGACCGACGAAGGAGGTTGCACGGTGAGCACGGCAACCGCAGAAGGCACGGAGTCGAAGACGGCGCCGCGCCTCAAGCAGCGCTACGACGAGACCGTCAAGGCTGCGCTCAAGGAGCAGCTCGAGCTGCCGAACGTCATGCAGGTGCCGCGGCTCGAGAAGATCGTGATCAACATGGGCGTCGGCAAGGCGACCCAGCAGCCGTCGCTGCTCGAGGGCGCAGTGCGCGACATGACAGCGATCGCCGGCCAGAAGCCGATCGTCACCAAGGCGAAGGACTCCATCGCCGCGTTCAAGCTCCGCGAGGGCCAGTCGATCGGTTGCAAGGTGACGCTGCGCGGCGACCGTGCGTGGGAGTTCCTCGACCGCCTCATCAGCGTCGCGATCCCACGCATCCGTGACTTCCGCGGCCTGCCGGCGAACAGCTGGGACGGCCGTGGCAACTACACGTTCGGGCTCAACGAGCAGACGGTCTTCCCGGAGATCGACTACGACAAGATCGACGCTCCTCGCGGCATGGACATCACCATCGTCACGACCGCGGCGACGAACGACCAGGGTCGGGCGCTGCTCGACGCGTTCGGCTTCCCGTTCCAGCGGGCGGGCGATCCGCAGTCGGCGCTGACACCGCAGAAGCCCAAGCGCCGGGGGCCGGCGTTCTCGGGCAAGAAGAAGAAGTAACGGAGAGGCACGGAGATGGCCAAGAAGTCGCAGATCAACAAGTCCAACGCCAAGCCGAAGTTCAAGGTGCGCGGGTACACCCGCTGTCGCCGCTGCGGTCGCGCCCGTTCCGTCTACCGCCAGTTCGGCCTGTGCCGCATCTGCCTGCGCGAGATGGCCCACGCCGGCGAGATCCCCGGCCTGACCAAGGCGAGCTGGTGAGGAGGACCCATGCTGACTGATCCCATCGCCGACATGCTCACCCGCATCCGCAACGCCAACACGGCGATGCACGAAGAGGTGAAGATGCCCTGCTCCAAGCAGAAGGTCGCGCTCGCGCAGATCCTGCAGAAGGAGGGCTACATCAACGGCTTCAACGTGGCGCCGAACACCAAGGGGCCCGGCGACGTCCTCACCGTCTCGCTGAAGTACTCCGCCGACCGCCAGCGCACGATCTCCGGTCTGCGCCGCATCTCGACGCCCGGCCTGCGGGTCTACCGCAAGGGCAGCGCCGTCCCGCGCGTGCTCGGCGGTCTCGGTGTCGCCGTCCTGTCCACCAGCCAGGGGCTCATGACCGACCGCGATGCGCGCAAGCGCAACGTCGGCGGCGAA